>Ga0102924_1005024_pt1 | contig 12999 bp, 13 predicted proteins | sample PaiPotPPM11metaG_FD_80116 | JGI IMG/M metagenome (GOLD analysis project Ga0102924, IMG submission 80116) | Iron sulfur acid spring bacterial and archeal communities from Banff, Canada, to study Microbial Dark Matter (Phase II) - Paint Pots PPM... ... | reverse complement strand
GGCAGACGCGTCGTGAGCGCGGTCCTTCGGCGTGTCAGCGCAGGCTGACCCGGTAATCCGGCGTGCAAGGTTCCGAAAATTGATCACCGGGGTCGCGGCGCTTGGCGCCGGCCCGGTGATGACCACAAAAAAGCTGATAACATAAGAATAAGCGAGCGAAAGAAATTCGCGCGTTTAGCCCGCCGCGATATTGGAGATTACGCCCAGCGTCGGCGGGAGGTAGATAGTGCTACAGCACTCCGCTATCGCTTTCAGTGCCGGGCGATCTGCCCCGGCCTATCGCTTGAAAACCTCTCCAAGCGTTCGCACGCACGAATCACAGATGAAGCCGTTGGCTCCAGCCGCCAAACGAACTTGCGGTTCGGTGCCGCCGCAGAATGAGCAGCTGTGGGGCGCATGACCGGCCTGCTGCTGTGGCAGCACCGCTCGCAACAATTCGTCGATCGCTTGCCGCACATAAATGAGCGACGCGGTCTCGAAGTTCTTTTCATTCAACTCATGAAAGTAGCAATAAGCCGCGATGCCGCCGAGGATCACCTCGCGTTGGCGATTTCCCCTTAATGCAGTTTCCCAAGAACCCGTGAGGTCCTCGAATAGGCGGCTTGATGGGAGGTCGGTCGTGTCGGCCATGTCGATTACCTCCTGCACCCCACTATACCACCGGGGAAGATCGTCGGCAGTCCAGTCTTCATACATGCTTCCAGCGCTGACCAACACCAGACATTATTGCCGGCAGCTGATTGCGTACAAAGACTGAAAGCTGTTCCGCAAGGATGGATCGTTAGAGCGGTGGATGATGGTCGCGAAGTGAGGCTTGTCGCCTCCGATTGTCCATTCTTCGGACGAAATTGACCTCCTACTCCACCTGCCGTGCCCGCGGGCCACCCGGGATGTTGGGGGTCGTCAACACTGGCTTTGCCGACAGAGCGATTTGCGGCTCGCTCATTCTCTTGGCCCAAGAGCGTCTGGACGGCCTTGGCGATTTCCAGGTGCACGTGCGGCAGCGACGGCACGGCATAAAGGATGCGCGGCAGACGGGTCATTGCTGCGTTCCTTCGGCCTTTCGGCGCGGACTTGACCGTTTAATTCGTCGTGCTTCCGAGGCCCTGATCACCGGGTCGCGGCGTATGGCCCCGGCCCGGTGATGTCGACGAACAAGAGACCAATGAAGTTAGAAAGAGCGGACGAAAGACAGCTGCCCGCTTACCCCGCGGCGATATTCGAGATCACCGCCATGGACGGCGGGAAATAGTGCTGCAGCACTTCGTCGGCGTAGACGCCGGTCTCGTAGCGGCGAGCGCGCGGCGGCCATTCGATCTGGTAGTAGTCCTGCCGCGTGCGCAGCTGCATGACGTTGCCGACATTCGACAGCGCATAGGGCAAGGTGCGCGACGTCATCAGGATGGTGCCGGCCGGCATGTTGGGATGGACGCGGATGTCGAGTGTCTTCGGCCCGGCCATGGAAAACTTGTTGAGATAAGTGCGCACCATGACGCCGCCGCCGAGCGCCCCCTGGTCGGCATCGAACACGAAGCGCTGCGCCGCGTTGGCGCCGCCCGCCAGGATCTTTGCCGACATGTTATTGGCGACCTGCGAGGACACCCACATGGTGTCGGGCGACAGCCGGTAATTGTCCCAGCGGTTCTTCAGCGCGGCGTCGACTTCGACGATGCCGCCTGAGCCGTCGCCGGTGAGTGTCGAGCCGGCGCCGGCGCTGCCGGTCGCCAAGTATTGCACGTAGGCGTTGGAGCCCGACTTGAAGGCTTGATAGAGCAGGCCGTCGAAAACCAGCGCATTGGTCGAATTGTCGCTGCTGCCTAGCGAGGCGGCGGTCTGCGTGCCTGCCGCGTTCGCGGTGATGACGAGCGAATTGATAGTGGTGATGGCGCCGAGCAACTCGGAGCCCGCGGCGCCCCAGAACCAGGCGTAGCCGACCGCTCCGGTGACCGGCGCAACCGTCGCCGCGATCGAGCCCGTGGTGCCGGACGCGATCGAGGCGGTCGCGTTGGCGGATTTCGCCGCGGCGCCACCGCCGAACGTATCCGAGGAGCCGTCGGCATTGCTGCGCACGATCGCGCCCTGGACGCCGGCGGTGACGCTGCCGTTGACGACGGCGTCGAGCGCGAGCGCCACGCAGATGACGCTGTAAGGACTCCCCGCAGCAGTGAGCGTACCGCCGGAGGTCGACGGCGCCAGCGACGGGGTCGGCGTGGTGCCGAGCGGAACGGAGGTGTTGCCGCCGAGAATGAGCAGCTCCTCGCCGAGCATGCAGGCTTCCAGCCCGATCTTGGCGCCGATCGCCTTGATGTCATCAAAGCCCATTCCGGCATATTGCGCCTCGAAATCGACCGAGGTTTCGATGCCGATGCCCTTATAGGCGGCGCTGTAATCCTGTGTCGTCACTGCCTGCACGCCACCGCGGTTGCCGCCGGACACGCCGATGCGCAAGCCCGTGGTATTGATGCCTGTGACGGCGCGCCAATTGGCCTGGATGCCGCCTTTGCCGGAGACGCGCGGGATTTCGTTGCGCAGCGGCGTGAGCAGCGGATAGACGAATTTGGCGCCGGTCTCGAGATCGTAATAGGTCAGGCCCGAGGTCGGCGAGCCCGATTGCGAAAACGTGCTTTTGCCCAGCGGATCGCCGGGCAGCGGATTGGCGTGCGCCTTCTCCACTTCCTGTAGGAAGCTGCCGGCATTCGACAGCGCGGCATTGTAATCCTGCACGGTGCGCGGCAGGGTCGACTTGGTAAGCGAATTGGCAAGCATATGCTGCAGATTGGGCTGATACATGATGTTGGTTCCGTCTCGTTGGTTGGTGGGGTGTCGATGTGGTTTCGGACTGTCGAAAATCACAATCCGCTCATTGCCGTGGATAGCGGGTATTCCGGCACGGTCCTGCGCGAAGGGGGCCCCGATCGCGCAAGCGCGATCGCGACCCGGCGCGAGGACGGTGGAACTGAAACTGTCTCTGATAAGACCGACGGATTAGGCCTTCATTTTATCCAGCCTAGCCGCCTCAATAAGAGGTGCGCATGCGCGACAGCGAAAGACGCAAACGATCGAGCCGTACGAACACCGACCCTGGTGCCTCCCGCTTGTGCGTGGATTGCGACGCAAAAACCTTCTGGATTTTCAAATGCGCTTCGGCAGAGAGTCCAATCGAGATAACCTCCAGCAGCGATGACAGGCTGGTTTTCCGCGATTGAATTCAACTACCGTCGGAGAAGACCAAAAGCTCTGTAGACATTTGAAATAATTCTGCATTTTTATCTGTAGCGTCCTTGCTTTGTTACCTTGGCATCTACCTCAGAACTCAATTCTGGATGCGCTGCCAATGCTTTGTTTATTAGTGCAACACCAATCGCATCTATAACAGTCGCGATTCCGCGCGAGTAGTCCTTGTACTCCACTGGGCTGCATCGCTCCTTGAGGACAATAAGCAAGTCCTGCAGTTCAGAACCACTGCGAAACGCCGCCCGGATCATGTCGCGCGCTAGCTCAATGTCCATGTGAGCCCCATTCATAGATTGCGTCCCAGACAGGCATTCATACACTTGTGGAAATCCCACGTGTTGCGATCGCTGCCCGGACGCTGGAATCTCTCCAGCAGAGGATAGCAGAGATCAAGGCACTTTTCATAGGCATCAGGTCTCGCAGAGACATTAAGTTGTCTCGCAGTATCAATGATGGACCGCACATCAGCTGTTTTGGAGCTCTGCGCCTGAGCAGCATCCAGCGCGGTTGCCCGCTGCGGAGATTGGTTCAGAGTATTGGCGGAGTCTGTCCCCGCAGTTGTCCACTGCCCGCCGTCCGGATTGTCAGCCGGTACGCGCGGCTGATCGGGACTGTATTTGATGACGTAAGATCGCGCCCGTGGCTCCCATCGTCGCCACAGCTCCAGAACGTCTTGCCTGATCTTTTCCAAATCGCGGCGCATCGTGGCGATTTCCGCCCGCCGCTTGTAGAGTTGGTCGTCCCCGTCTTGCGCGGTGAGCGCACGCATCGCGTTCGTTATTTCCAACCGTTTCTCCAGCGTCCGGGGCACGGCGGTCAGCAGCGGTGATTTGTAAGGGATCATTCTCACTCCGTCTCTGTCTGCGACCGCGATCGATTGCATTTGACATCCCGCCCCGCGGCGGGAGGTGCAGGCGAAACTATCCCTGCCGCGGCTTAAATCCCGGAATGGTCCGCATCGGCTGCGTCTGGGCTTTGCGGATGGCGGCTTCGGCCAGCGCTTCAAGCGCGCCGGGCCGGTCGAGCAGCGCCTCGGGTCTTGGAAAGATCGCGTCGTCGGTCTTTTCCGCGACGCGTACCGATGTGGTGCCGAGCGGCAGCGGCTGATCCTCGATTTTCTTCACCCGCGCCGCCATGTCATCGAGCTGGGCGGTGAAGACGCGCAACGCTTTTGCCAACGTGCCATCCCCGGCGCGTTCGACACTTTTTACGAGCTTTTCCGTGCTTTCGTTCTCGTCGTCGGCCAGGTCGGGGGCGCCTTCGCCCGCCTGCGGCGAGAATTTCGGCTTGGCGTGCACGTTGGCGCCGGCGAGGCTGGCGCCCGGGCAGCAGTCGGGATCGAGCCCAACCAGAGCATCGTGGGCTTGCTTGATGCGCGCTTTGTCGACCTTGGAATGCCGGGCGCCGATCTTGGCGAGCGCTTCGGCGACCGATGCAAGCTCGGTTGGCGCCACCGACTTGAATTTGCGCAGCTCGGTCGAGCCGTCCGCCTTGATGACCGCAAAGGTCGCTTCCGGCAGACAGGGATGATCGACCAGCGACACCTCCAGCGGCTCCGCGGTGTAGCGCGTCAGCGCCGGCGCCTCCGGATCGGGCCAGCGCTTGAGATAACGGCCGCCTTGCGAGAAGCCGGTATAGACGCCCTCCTCGACTTTCTTCCACTCGTCGTCGTCGACCACCTTGCCGCAAATCTCGATGCGTTTTTGCGCATCGTTAAACGCGATCTCGACCAGCTTGCCGGCGGCGATGTTGCCGTGCATGGCGCGCAGATTGCCAAAACTCTTGCCGCCGCTGACGCTGACAAAATTCTGCGACCATTTCTGATAGTGCGGCTTGGTCGAGGCGTAATCGCAGACCTCGCCGGACACATCCGGCGCCTCGGCGGTGACGACGCCGTAAACCAGGCGCTGCGCCGCGTCGATCTTGGTAATGGGAACGAAGATGTTCATGTCGTCCATCGCGGACTCCTTGTTGCGTTGTTGCGGCGTATGCGGGAGGCGGTCCGGGGCACCGCGCGACTTGGCTGCCGCGCGACTTGGCTGCCGCGCAACTTGGCTGCCGCGCGACTTGGCTGCCGCGCGCGCCGGCAAAGGTGGCGGTTGTCGGTTACCCTATTGACACCTGAGATTGTTCAACCGAAAGTAAGCTTCTCTGATCGCTGGGAATGAGGGCGTGGCGGTTGGTGGGGGCTGTCGTGTGGGACGGTCGGGCGTTGGCGTCCGCGTTGGTGTTGTTGTGCGCGTTGCTCGCAGACCATTCGCATCCCATGGATGCGAGTCTCGCAACGCCGACGGAGGCGTTTTCTCCGCAGCCTACTGAAATTCAGAGCGCATTGGACGCAGCAAGCGCGGCGGCCGGCGAAATCAATCAACTGCGGATTGTTTTCATTAGCCGCGTCACCGCGAACACGTCGCGATCCTCGGCAATTTTTCGTGTGACAGTGGGAGGGGTGTGATGTTGCTGGAAATTCTCCTAATCGGTGCGCTGATGGGCATACTCGGCCAAGGCGCGCGCGCGATTATCGGCCTCAAGGGAATGGCGGACGACGCCAAGGCTCAAGGTCTCAGCCCCCGCGATCTTTTCGAAGCCGGACGTCTGCTCACCAGCTTTCTCATCGGCATCGTCGTCGGGCTGGCATCGGTGCTGGTCTATCTCAAGAGCGGCGGTTCGGCGACGGCTGATCCAACCTGGCAGACGATGTTGGCTTGGGCCGCCGCCGCTTATGCCGGCACGGATGCATTGGAAGGTTTCATCTCGCAGTATTTGTCGCCGGGCGCTTCGACACCAACGGTGAAATTACACACAGCATCGATCGATGCACTCGCCACCAAGGCCGCACAAAAGTCGCCCACATACTCAAAGTCCCAAGCAACCTCCATGGTTCAAAAAGCGTTCGCCGCGTTGAATAAGCCCCCCGTGCAGCCGACCGACACGCTGGGCAACCCCCCGATCAGCTTCAATAGCAGTGGCTACACTGGCCTTTACGTTCAAATAAATAATGCGATCGGCAACTTACAAAATGAATTTGTACAGGACATAATTGGTACCTGGTCGGACAAGACCACAGTGGCCTCTATCATCCAACAGGTCATGTATGCGCCAACCGGCACCAGCGCTTAGCCATTCGGATTGGAGCAACCACCATGATCATACGCTCTTGTTTAGTTCCTGCATTCTCGGCGATTCTCGCCGCGCTGTCATTTAGTCCTGCGCGAGCGGCGACACAGGCGGACATACAATTCGTTTGCCAATCGCACGCGTCAACGAGAATACGGGCCGCCTTCATAGCAGAACATCCCGAATTTGCGGCAATCCATTGCCCTGCTGACCCGCCGAAGCCACCGCCGGCAGCGGCGGCAAAGCCGCCCGCCCGGTCCACTCGGACGTCGAGCACGAAGCCAAAGCCCTTCCCCTCACCGGGCTCCATAACCGACAACCCGATTTACTTGGTGCGCAGTGACTGGACAGACACGGGCCTGCTCGGAGCTGGATGCATAATAGCACCCGGTAACGGCGTGAGTGCCGTCAAGGCAAAAGGCGCATCGGTGTCGTTCACGCGCGATTATGCCAACAACAACAAGATCTGGCAGGCGCAAGCGATGGCCGCAGTTGGCTATACCGAATGCACGCATCGGCGCATCTCGTCAAACGGGGACAACGGATTTATTGAAAAGACCATCGCCGTCTACGCGCAAACCAATTCCGATTACAATTCCAACGCGACGCTGGCGAAGAAAAATAACGTAGACACCCGCACTGCGGGGCTCTCCGGCGAGGTGGCGTATCTGCACAGTGACGGCGATATTGACGTCCTTCGCGTGACGCCAAATGTCACGTTTAATAACCTTACCAATACTACGGACGCGGCCGTTATGGTTCAGTACGTTCCATACTGGATTTCAATGCCGGGAGTTTGGACTCAGGTCGGTTTACCAGGAAACCTTTGGAATTTTCAATTCGACCCAACGCTCGACTTCCAATACGCGAACGCGATGGAGCACAGCAAACCGTTGATGTTTTCGGGAAAAGATCAATCGCTGCGGATAGGCCCAGAGCTCACATTCATAATTTCGCCGGTAGGGATCAAAGGTAACTTCTTGAGCAACATCGGACTGAGTGAAACGTTTCACCCCTGGTACGAAATATACAATGGGCATGGTTCGTATTGGTGGGATAACTCGATCTTCTACAACATAACGGACAATATTTCCGTCAAGTTGAGTTACGACCGCGGCCTGGACGAGAACAGCGGCACGATGACAAACCAATACATCCTCAGCCTCGCCGGAAAATATTAGCCGCGCACGGAATAGGCCTTCGAGGAGTTATTAGCATATCCACGTAGGGAGTCGCATGAACCCAACGGTCACCATCCACTCCGATGCCGACGGCGTGACGCGGACGATCACGCTGACCAAGACCGGCGCCAATACCGGCCATATAACAATGGCGTCAACGGCAGCGCCCGCAAGCGATCAGAACTACGCCGTCACCGACGTTCAAGCCGACTCCGCGGCGCTGAAGCTCGCCTGCCGTGCCGAAGTATTGCTTTTTTCCGTAGACATCGACCTGTCGATTCAGAAAGGCAACGGCGGCAAAACGCCGATCGCAACCGTCGTCGTCTCCGCAAGCGGCACCTATGATTACCCGCTGCGCGCCGGCGAAGATCATCTGGTGCAGAATTTTCTGGTGCAGGCCGCGTTTCCGCAGCTGGGCGCGGCGCCGGCAATCGCGGCCAAGGGCACGAGGGCCAAATCGCCGCCACCACCAAAGCCCGCCGCGATCGCGCCGCCACCGCCGGCTGCCCGCCCGTTCAAGGCGACCGACGCATCGCTGTATGGCCAATTCGTGCAGGCCGCCTACACCATGTATTCGCAGAATCTCCGCAAACTCACCGCGCTCACACCGCCGCCCTCTTCGGATTTTCCGCCGGGCTACCGGCTGGTGGCGTGGGTCCAGATGCAGGACTTTATCCTGCAAAGCACGGCGCCGACGTTTTACGGAATTATCGCCCAAAGCAACGCGGGTCCCGGCCAATTCGTCGTCGCGATCCGCGGCACATCGAATGGCGTCGAATGGTGGGATGATGCCAACGCCGTGCAGAAAACGCCCTTTAAGAATCTGGGTTGCGGCTCGGTCGGCATGGGCTTTGCGCGCATCTACGACACGCTGGAAGTCGTCGACTGCGAGCCCCCCATGCCGGGTGCGGCGCCGGGCCAATCGCTCAAAGCGGCGGGGACGTTCGCCCGCCAAATCTCCGCTCTCGTGCGCCGTCACACGCCCGCAACCGCCGTGCCCGGCGGCATTCCGACCTCGGCCTCGGTCGAAGTCGCCGGCCACAGCCTCGGCGCCGCGCTGGCGACGCTTTACGCGATGGAGAATGCCAAGACCGAGCAGCTTGCCAATCCGGCGCTTTGCACGTTTGCTTCGCCGCTGGTCGGCGATGCCACATTCGCCGCGGCCTTCAATGCGCTCGGCTTGACGTCGTGGCGCATCGACAACGCCCCGGACCTGGTCACCAAAATTCCGCCGGCCATCCTCGGCTTCGTTCACGTCGACACGGAAGTGCCGGTCAATTCCGCCGGCAAAGTCATGCCGTTCGTGACCTGCTGGCACTCTCTCGCGACTTATCTCAGCCTGATCGATCCGACCAAACAGCCGGAGCCCGGCTGCAGATTGTGGGCGGCGGCGCAGCCGGTATCCGTTGCCCCGCCCGTCCCCGCTGCCGCTTCGTTGAATTTCTGACCCACTCCATTGGGAGCGCGTGCCATGACCAGACCGTTTGCCATCGACATCTACCACCGCGATAACGTCCAGGACACACCCGGACCGTTCGGCGGATTTGCTCAAGTCAAAGCGAGCGGAATTGCGTTCCTTTTCCATAAAGCAACCGAGGGCTTGAACGTCGCCGATCCGCGCTATGCGGCGCGCCGCGCCGCGTGGATGGATGGCATCCCGGTCCCCGTCATCGACGTCAACGGCGAGGTTCTGCAAATCACGCCGCGGTTTGCCGCCTATCATTTTTTCTATGGCATAGATCCCGTGCGCGAAGCGCAGTTCTTCCTCGACACCGCGCGCTTGCAGCCCGGTGACGACGCCGCGGTCGATTGGGAGTCTTTGCCCGGCAGCGGAATCCAGCCGAGCGCCGATGCGGTCGACGCGTTCTGCAACGTCGTCGAGGAAGCGCTCGGATTCCCGATCATCGTCTATTCCGGAAATGTCGCCAGGGAGCAGCTCAGGGGTAAAGATTCGCGCTTCGCCAAGCGACGCTTATGGCTCGCCGACTACAACAATACCTGGTCCGTTCAACAAACCTGGGACCATCCGTGGCTGTGGCAGAACAACGGCGATCAGCAAGGCAGCGGGCCGCACACTATTCCCGGGATCGACGGCAACTGCGACAACTCGACCGTCGTCGGGCCGATGACCGTCAAGCAACTCTATGCCGACTGGGGCGGCGGCGCGCAGCGGCGCCCGAGCGCGGCGACAGCGCGTAAGCCTGCCGCAAAACCGGTCAGTCTTCCCGTCAAACGCAAGATCGCACGCTACGGCTGGAAGCCGGATTTACCGGACCAACGCGACTACTCCTATGCCGTGCCGGCCGGCGTCGTGCAGACTATTCCGAGCCTGGTCGATCTGCGCCCGCAATGTCCTGCGGTCTACAACCAAGGAGATATCGGCAGCTGTACCGCCAACGCGATCGCGGGCGCGCTCGAATTCGACATGATCAAACAGCGCCTGCCGTCGTTCACGCCGTCGCGCCTGTTCATCTACTACAACGAGCGCAGCATGGAGGGGACTGTCGGCTCCGATTCCGGCGCTTACATCCGCGACGGCATCAAGAGCGTGGCCAGCCAGGGCGATTGCCCGGAAAGCGAGTGGACCTACGACGCTACGCCGCCACTGGCCGGAAATGTCTTTGCTCCCGACGCCAAGGCAGCGACCCAGCCGTACCCCCAGTGTTACACCGATGCAGTTCAGCATAAGGCACTGACATACATGTCGATCGATCGAAATCTCGCCGACATGAAGGGCTGCCTGGCGTCCACATATCCCTTCGTCTTCGGCTTCACTGTCTACGCAAGCTTCGAATCCTCCGCCGTCGCCAGCAGCGGCATCGTCCCCATGCCGACCGCGGGCGAACCGACAATGGGCGGCCACGCGGTCCTGGCGGTTAGCTATGACGACAGCAAAAACATGTTCATTATCCGCAATTCATGGGGCCCCGATTGGGGCCTCGGCGGCTATTTCTACATGCCTTATGCCTACCTGCTCGACAATAATCTCTCGGACGACTTCTGGACCATTCGGGTTGTCGGGGGATAAGCGATGCGACCGTCAATCGCGCCGTTGCAAATTTACGCAACGGTCCTGCATGATCTCAGCGCGCCTTTACATCGATCGTCACGGTGAAGACTTCGGCAGCTTGCGTCTCCCAGGCGCGCTTGCGATCGAACTGCAATTTGACGACGGCGGGACGATCCGCAGTGAACGTCCAATGCCGCATCCCGCCGGCGCCCGGTTTGTCTTGCAATAGCGCGAATGCGTCTTCCACGACGCGAAGTGCGGCGTCGGCCGGTGACGCCAAATGCCAGCGGTAGCCGGTGGTCGGGTTCTCGTAGAGTTGGATGCGAAATGTATCCCCGGCCTCGACTTCCACCGTAGCGCCATTGCGGGACTGATCGATCACCAGCATTTTATGTCTCTACACACCTTCCAAGAGAACAAAAAGGGACGACTCGGCGCCAATGCGATTAATTTCATCACGTTCTTCATCCGTGAAATCACGACTTTGACTTTGGGCTGGTATAGACTCTCGGACAGCCACACCAGCTCCAGGTCGGGCGAGGCAAACTCTTCGGCGATAATCTCGTCGATGAGGTCCTTGACCCACGCCTTGGTCGGCTCAAGGCCTTCCTCCTCGGCTTGCGCCGACTGGTTGTCGGCGGTGGCGCGGTTCATCAGCTTCACCGCCCATTGCGGCGGCCAACAGAGCGCAATCGCTTCAGTTCGAAGCGATCGCGCTCGTCGTTTAAGTGAGCATGATCTTTTCGGAAAACCGGCTTCCACTTTTCCGGATCATGCTTGAAAACGCGTAGCAGATGATGCGGGCGAGCCATTCGTCGAAGTCGTTCTTTTGCTCCGGCTCCTTGGTCTGGTGCACCTTCACCGCGGTGTCGCCGGGCACGAACTTCTCCCGCCGCCGCCGCGCGAGGTCGCCTGAGCAGCCCCCACCCAACCCTTCCCCGCATGCGGGGGAGGGTCGGGGAGGGGGTAATCCTGGAACTGCTTGATCTGGTCCGGCGTCCAGCCCGCCGGCACGCCGGCACGCCGATCAGCGTGTCTGGGATCGAGCCCTCGCTATAGTAATCGAGCTGCCAGAGCTGGCGGCGCAGCGCGATGTTGACGGTCATCAGCACCTGCTGCACCGGCGAATGCCCCCTCCCTTCCCTCCCCCGCAAGCGGGGGAAAGAAGGGAGGGGGCGGCGCCCGCACATTGCGCGGCCGTAGGCACGATGCGCCGCTCTTGCGCGGCCGATTGTTCAGTCAGTTAATCGTACGCAGCCCCGCGTCGCGCGCCCACGTACTCGATGTCCTGAAACTCCTTCGGGAAGTATTGTCGCTGAAGGCCGTCAATGATTTCATTAGGGCGGACATATAGGCCCATTTTAGGCCAATCGTCGTCATGCCCACGAACTGCAACCGTTACTTCGATCTCCCAACCAGGAAATTCTTTGATTAGTCGCTGAAGCTCGTTGATGACATTGGGGCGCAACAATTCGAGATTGTGAACGAAGGTCACGACCTGCGGATATCCGCTAAAGTCTCCATGCACCGCAAAATCGCCCTGCGAGCGTCCGGGCAGGAAATCGGGCTGACCGAAACGCTCCAGCAGGTTGTCTACTCGATGATATAGCTGTTCAAACGTTTCGGCTTGTTTACGATCCAGATTATTCTCTTTGATGGTCGACATTTCAATCCTCATCGCCACCCTCTCGCTCTGGGCCGAACACACGAATGTACCGCAGTCGTTCCCGCATTATCTTTGTATTCAACCCGCGAATGCGAGGGTCGCCTGATTCACGAACCTCTTGGATAAGCTCACGAGCTTGATCTGGCGTCATTCGCTCTGAACTAATGTTATGCGATTCAAGAAACGCATTAAAGACCTTTTCGACGGCAGTATTGTAGTTCATATGCTCTTCCGCCCAACGATTAGCGCTGTTTTTGGGAAGCGGACCTGATGTCGCGTCCTCAAAGACTTGCCAAGTCTCAGGCTGCAGCTGCTTCTTGTTAAACACAGCTCTCGGCACCCAGTGGTGTCCTTTGCCGCCTGAAGGCCATATTGCGTCGGATTCTTTTCCTCCAGTGTCGTTTTGTGCCACCTGGATGCCGCCATCGGTCCACTGCCCACCATCCGGGCTGCCGACGGGCACTCGCGGTTGATTGGGATTGTAATCTTTGATGAGAGCTCGCCTCGCGACGACGGGAGAAGTTTCGTCAGTTGCACTTTGTGCGCCTGCGCCCCGTCCATCGGCATTCGCCTCGATCGGGACGTAGCCGGCGTTGGTGAGCACCATGGGGCGGTCGGCGGCGGGGTTGGCGTAAGGATCGAGGCCGAGTGCGTCGCGCAATTCGTTGAGCGTGAGCGCGCCGAGTTTTAGGCGGCTTTCGAGCGCCGCTTCGACGCTCTTGGAGTCACTGTCGTCCTCGCCGAGCCAGGCGAGTTCAAGGTCCGGCGAGGCGAATTCCTCGGCGATGATC
>Ga0102924_1005023_pt1 | contig 12999 bp, 9 predicted proteins | sample PaiPotPPM11metaG_FD_80116 | JGI IMG/M metagenome (GOLD analysis project Ga0102924, IMG submission 80116) | Iron sulfur acid spring bacterial and archeal communities from Banff, Canada, to study Microbial Dark Matter (Phase II) - Paint Pots PPM... ... | reverse complement strand
CTATTGGCGGGCTTGGTCCGCACAGCCCCCACCTCTTGCGCTTCAGCAGTTACTTGATGCGCTGGCTTTGGGAGTACCGCTCTTCCTTTACAACTCTTCCTCACCCGCGTCAACAAAGTACCGTTATAACAGTTTATGGAAATATTGAACCCATACACATGTGAGTGATTCACACATGTGATGTCTCAGTATTTCTGAAAATTGTGCCACCAGTGCTGTCTTGACATGAGAATGTCTTCACGTTAGAAGAAAGAGAGCCTACCAATGAAGAACCTTTCTACTAAACCTTTTATTAGTAGAGCCATTACCTTTCTCCTTCTGGGGTTGATTGCTACTCAACCCTTTGTAGTAATTGGGCCAGCGTTCGCGGCATCGAAAATGTCACCGAAGACGATGATATCGAAATTGCCACTAGGACCATCAATTCAATGGTGGGTGTTTTGCTGGTACTTCTATGTTGATGAAAAGGATAAAACCTCGCAAGCGTCAGACATGCAAGCTTGTCAAATGCAGAACACGTACTTCGCTAGGGTCGTTACCGTTGACAAGGGCATGAAATGGCCAGTCATGAGACTGGATCAGCTCAAATTACTAGGTCTATCAAGCGCACAACAAATTCAAAGTAAGTTGGATAGCGTTTTCAAAAATAAAAATGTGCTTAGCGACCCGGCTGTGGTACCCGACTTGTTCGACTATGTGCAGTCAGATGCAATAAATGACATCACCAAGTTTGATCCGAAGATGCAAATGGCTGGTTCTTTCCCAACTACAATGCCGGATGCCTTTACAGTGTTTTGTCAACAAGAACAGACCAATGGCGTGATTACTGATACTACCGCTTGCCAAAGCCTAGCCACACCATTTATGGATGACAACGTGCTTTCCATGTTCGACAGTGGCACTGGTGATGTTACTAACGCATGGTTAGCTGGAAACTCACTGCAGGTTCTAGCTCGCAAGGCAAGCCCAGTTGTAATGGAAAAGGATTGGATGGACGCGTTAAACAGCGCAATTAGCCAGGACAGCAATTTAATGGCATTGATGGGTAATAAGAACTTTATGGATGACCTTTGGATGTGGGCACCTATGCCACTACTTGGCGCCAACATGGGGGGATAATAAAAGCACAAGAAATCTGAAGGCATACATTGCCTTCAGATTTCACCGCTCCTACGTGTGAATTAGCCACGTTCACTTTGCTAGTAAGTAGCGCTAATGGCAGCCGCAGCCTCCACCCCCACATCCACAACCACCCATTGACGAAAACTCGCTGCTGAAAGAGCTATCCTCGCCGCCGCCACGCACTGCAGAAAACACAGACAGTAGGCGACGCACCTTTTCACCATGACATTTCACGCAGACGACATCATCAGCAAGCTTATGGCCGACCAGCAGTTCAAATTTCGTCTGGCAGTCTGAACAATAGTACTCATATAAAGGCATACAAATTACCTCCACTTAGGGAAAACATTTGCTCTTAACTGATATTGTAGTGGCTAGCCCAGGCCTCGTCAAGTCGGCTATAATTGGATAACATGGTTACATTCGCAGGAGGAAAACGATGGCCCTTACTATAGGTATTATTGGTCTGCCACAAAGTGGTAAGACGACGTTATTTAACGCCCTGACAAAGGCTGGTGCACCTATCAGCGGGTATGCAACGAGCACAGTCCAGGCAAACATGGCAATTGTCCAGGTGCCTGATGCCCGTCTGCAGCCACTGGCTGAGATCTTCAATCCCCGCAAAGTGACGTCGACAACAGTTGAGTTCGTTGACGTCGCAGGCATGGGACAATCGGAGCAGTCTGGCAAAGAGAGGCAGGGACTGAGTGCTGAATTTTTAGGTCATATTCGTAACGCGGATGCACTGGCTATCGTGCTGCGTACCTTTGTCAATGACAATGTACCACACATCCACCAGGATATCGATCCGTACGGTGATCTGGATAGCCTCAATGCGGAACTATTACTCACTGATCTGACCTCGGTCGAACGTCGTCTTGAGCGCACCAGTCGTGCAGCTAAATCGGGCGAGAAGAAATACCAGCAGGAATTGGAGACACTGCGCCATTTACAGGCCGAGCTTAACGAACTAAAGCTAGTGAGTCAGCTCGAACTTTCCTCGCAGGATCATTCGCTGCTCAACGAACTCTTTCTCCTGACTGCCAAGCCGCGCATGTATGTTTTGAATGTTAGTGAAGATGTGCTTGGAGCTGCTAACGACTTGTTGACGAAGATTGCCTTGGGTGAAGATGCGCAGGTGGAAAGCTTGCAAGGCGAGCTGAGAAGCATTGGTCGTGTTGCCGTGCGAGCAAAGAACGAAGGAGCCCAGGTAGTTGCTGTTTCCGCACGACTGGAAGCTGAACTGTCTGAACTACCTGAAGAGGATGCCCACGAGTATTTGGAGTCACTTGGCCTGCCACAGCTGGGTACAGATCGCGTAATCCAGGTTGGGTATCGCCTGCTCAATCTGATCACGTTCCTTACTGCTGGTGAAGACGAGGTACGCGCCTGGACAGTCACCCGAGGCGCAAAGGCGCCCGAGGCTGCAGGCAAGATTCACTCGGACATTGAGCGCGGCTTTATTCGCGCCGAAGTGGTCACCTTTGACGACTTCATGGCCTGTGGATCATTTGCCGCCGCTACCAAAAAAGGTCTGCTACGCCTGGAAGGGAAAGACTATGTGATCAAGGATGGCGACATTGCGCATTTCCGCTTCAACGTTGCTAAATAAGCCTTCTCCGGCAGTTCGCAGGCCATAGGGTGGGAGGTGGATGTGGCAGCCTGAGTGCTGCCACATCCACCTCCCACCGATAACCCAGGCGAGCCTCCGTAGGTGGCGAGTCGACCTGAGGAGTTACATTATGGAATAGGTTCACCTATTTCAAGGCATAATGACTCCTCAACTCTCCGCAATCGCTTGCGCCTTGTGGAGACATTCACGCAAACGTTGAGCCAAGACGGGGAGGTACTTGGTTCTACTGCTGATGTGGTTGCCAGGATTGATATAAGTCTCCACCTCTCCTTCCTTGGCTTTAACCACCTTCTGCCACCCGTCGGATCGCCAGGGTTCTTCACTAGTCCAGAAGAACGTAATCTTGCCAGAGTAAAGGTCGGGTGTGTAATTTGAGACTAGCCAGCCATAGATGTTTAACCAGTCCTGACGGAGAGTCTCAACCCTTGGGAGCAAGGCCTTAAGCCTGAAGCTCGAGGACGCCAGACTTGCTTTGCTTTCCTTGCCTCTAGGTTCACTCTGCTCGACACTTCCCAGGAGTTCGGCGTTTATCGAGGACCTGTAGTGCGCAAAGCGCAGGTACCTATACACATGTTGGAGAGAGAGAAACCATTCAAATTGCTTCTCCTGACCAATCCGCAGCAGGTTGCAAATGCGACTGATGACACTGCGAACCAATCCATGACGGGTAGGAAAATCTGGGTCCATCAGAAGCACTAGACCGACCGCCTGGCCTTGCGCCTGCAGCTGCCGGGCCATTTCATAGGCCAGCAGGCCTCCATTGCAATACCCACTCAAAAAGTATGGGCCCTCTGCTTGAATGCTGCGCATTGCTTCAATGTGTGCTGCTGCCATCTCTTCAAAGGTGGGCAGGAGTGCTAGTCCCTCAAACTTATAGGGTTCGAGTAGGTAAAACGGCTGCTCAGGGCCCAGGTGGCGTGCCAGCTCCCGGCTATAGAGTCCCCCACCCTTCCACTCTCCATGCAAATAGAAAAACGGCTGCCGAGACCCACCCTCCTGCACTACTACCAGCTGAGCTCGGCCGTCAATCTTTGTCTCCACTGGCAGTGCCGCCTTGCTCTCTCCCACCAGAGCCCTTGCCAAATGCTCTATGGTTACTCCCGCAAAGAGAGTCGAGAGCGGCAGCTTCTTGCTATACACCTGCACCATGCGATCAAACAGCCGCACTGCCAGCAACGAGTCTCCTCCTAGTTCGAAAAAGTCGTCCTTGATCCCGATGGGCCGTGTCTCCAGCATCTCCTCCCAGATCTGGACCAACTGCTGCTCCACTGGCAGCCTCGGCGCCACATAACTCTCTTCGACCACACCCCTGCCTGGCTCAGGTGCGGGCAGTGCCCGCCGATCTACTTTGCCATTGAATGTTAACGGTAGCCTCTCCAGCAGCACAAGCGCCGATGGCACCATGTAGGCTGGCACTTGCTTCATCAGATGGCTTTTCAGCTCTGCAGCTGTGGTGCTTTGCTCCTTCTGCAGCTCCACGTAGGCCGTCAGCCGCTTGTTCCCAGGCGTATCTTCCCGTGCCATCACTATCGCCAGCCGCACCGCTGGATGTTGGCTGAGCACTGCTTCGATCTCGCCCAGTTCAATGCGAAAGCCACGCAGCTTCACCTGATGGTCGAGCCGCCCAAGAAACTCGATAGAGCCATCGGGCAGGTAGCGAGCCGCATCCCCACTCTTATAGAGGCGAGCATCTACCTCGGAGCTGAAAGGGTGTGCGATGAACTTCTTGGCCGTCAACTCTGGTTGGTTGAGGTAGCCTCGTGCCACTCCCTCTCCTCCGATGTGCAGTTCACCAGCCACGCCTATGGGCAATGGGTGCAAGAACTGGTCGAGAATGTAGATCTGCGTGTTAGCTATCGGACGTCCAATAGGTACCCGATCTCTGCTGTCCTCTGGTTCACAGGCCCACGCTGTGGCATCAATGGTAGCCTCTGTTGGGCCGTAGAGGTTATACAAGTCCGAAGATATGCGGGAAAAAAAGGATCTCTGAAGGTCAATAGGCAGTTCCTCTCCACCGCAAAGAACACGTTTGAGGCTTTTACAATGCTCAAACTCCCGCTTCTCGAGTAGTACTCGAAGCAGGGAAGGCACAAGTTTCAGGACTGTAATACCAGAGTGAATAATTGTCTTGATGAGGTACTCGCTATCCTGATGTCCCCTTGGTTGAGCTATAATTAATTGTCCCCCAGCTAGTAATGGAGCGTAGAACTCCCAGACTGAAGCATCAAAGCTGAAAGGTGTCTTCTGAAGCACACGATCCTCTTGAGTGAGAGGGAAATACGTTTGCGACCAAGCCATATGATTACAAATAGCACGATGTGAGATCATAACCCCCTTGGGTTTGCCTGTGGAACCAGAGGTGTAAATGACATATGCCAAGTGGTGAGGTTGTGCTCTACTGGCAGAGTTGGCCCTGTTCGCTTGGGCGATGAGAGGCCAGTCGGTATCTAAACAAATCATCTGAGCCCGTACTTTCGGGAGATGTTCTTGCAGGTAAGTGTGAGTGAGCAAGATAGGGGCCTGAGCGTCCTCGAGCATGAAGGCGAGCCGTTCTTGAGGATAGTCAGGGTCTAGAGGCACATAGGCTCCTCCTGCTTTGAGGATGCCGAGCAAAGCGACCACTAGGTCTAGCGAGCGTTCCATGCAGATACCCACTAGCACATCAGGACCAACACCCAATGTGTGCAGATGATCGGCTAGTTGGTTGGCACGCTGGTTGAGCTCCTGGTAGGTGAGTTGCTCCTGCTCAAAGATGACTGCCACCGCTTCAGGGGTCCGCTCCACCTGGACCTCGAAGAGCTGATGCAGGCACTGCTCCAGCGGATACTCCATCTGGGTAGCGTTCCACTCCACCAGTAGCTGCCGACTCTCCTGCTCTGTCAGGAGAGACAGGGTAAACAATGACTGGTTGGGATTGGCCACAATCCCAGCCAGCAAGGTCTGCCAGTGGCCTGCCAGCCGGACTATCGTCGTTTTGTCAAACAGGTCGCTGCTGTATACAAAGTGTGTCAGCAGCCCTTCTGCCCGCTCCTCGATGTTGAGGCTCAGGTCGCAGCGGAAGGTCTCCGTCCCGAACTCCATCCGGGTCACCACCCATCCTGGCGGCAGAGTAACCATTGGCGGCGCTAGGGTTAACATCACCTGAAAAAACGGATTGTGCCCCAACGCACGCGTAGGACGCAACTCCTTGACCAAGTACTCGAAGGGCAGCTCCTGGCGTGCCCGGGCCTGCAGGATTGCCTCGCGCACCCGCCTCAGCAACTCATGAAAGGGCAGATCGCCCGACAGATGGTTACGCAGCACCAGCATATTCTCAAATAAGCCAATCCCCATCTCGCTCTCCACTAGTGTGCGACCCGCAGTGACGGTCCCAATCAGCAGATCCTCCTGCCCGCTATAGCGGTACAGCAAGGTCTGCAAGGCCGCCATCAGGATCATGTCCAGACTCCCTCCCTCCTGCCAGCTCAGCTCCTTCAATGCCTCGCTCAGTTCCCCGGGCAGTGCCAGGTTATACATTGAGCCTCGCAAGGCCGGTACTGGCAAACGTGGGTGGTCGCTGGGCAAGTCCAGGCCCGTAGGGCTGCTAGCCAGCTGCTGCTTCCAGTAGCTCAGTTGCTGGGTGGCTGTATCTCCTTTCAGCCATGCTTGCTGCCCCAGTGCAAAATCTGCGTATGACATAGGCGGCTTGGGCAAAGGCGAGAGCTGACCGCTCAAGAAGGCCTCATATAGGCTGGTAAGTTCACGCAAGCACACTCCCATGGACCATCTATCACAGATGATGTGGTGGACGCTCAGCAGCAGCACGTGCTCCTCGGCTCCTAGCTGCAGGAGGCTGGCCCGCACAAGTGGTCCCTGAGTAAGATCAAAGGGCTGCTGCGCCTCCTCTGTTGCCAAGCGCAACACCTCGGCCTTCTGCAGCACCTTGGACAGAGCCCGCAGATCGATCACGGGCAGCGGAATGCTCAGGCTGGGCGCGATCACCTGCAGCGGCTGGCCCTCTATCACTTGAAAGGTGGTGCGCAGGGCATCATGGCGCTGAATCAGCGCGTTGAGGCTCTGTGCAAGCGTCTGCGTGTTCAATGCTTGCCTCAAATGAACAGTGGTAGAAAGCGTATTGAGAGCACTATTGGGCTTTAACTGGTCAAGTATCCAGAGTCGTTCCTGGGCCAAAGACACGGGGAAAACTTTTACGTTCCCTCGTGCGGTTGTATCATGGAAAACTGTAATAGGCATTGCATCTTCCTTTCCTTACTCCCTTTCCCAGTCATCCTCACCTCTCATCCGAGTCGAAATAATTAGATTCTCAAATATTTTTGTAATGCATGACTCCAATGAGCTTGACAACTGTTCTATAGAGCCAATCATATCAAATTGCCTTTCTACCACACTCTCTTGAGAATAACCTAGAGAAGAGGTCTTTGTCCAGGACAACTAATAGACAACTTATAAGACAACTCGGCAACAAGATAGTCTCCCAGTAGTGCGTTGCATTGATAATGCCACTTTCTCGCGAAGCAATCTGCTTTCTAACGGGTATGGCTTCTACCATCGACACTGTAGCAGAAGATCACTGGCAGACAAGACTGTAGACTAGTACATCCGTACAGATGTTCGCATCAACATGCTTCCCTTTTTCCCAGCGCAGCCTGCTGGTCATAGACTGGTACATCCATACAGATGTTCGCATCAACACTTGCCAATTGATGAGAATCGAGCCATACTGTAGAGGGAACCACAAACCTTTTGTGTCTATCCATACCATCAATTTTCAATGCAATTTACCCTATCATTTTTAAATGGTGCAGAAACGGAGAATATTTCATGGGGACAGATTTTGCTCACTTGCATGTTCATACTGAATATTCATTGCTGGATGGCTTTAGCCGTATTAAAAAAATGGTACAGCAGACAAAAGAGTCGGGAATGAAGCATCTGGCCATTACCGATCACGGGGCGATGTATGGTGCAATCGAGTTCTACAAGGCCTGCAAAGCGGGAGGGATTAACCCAATCATCGGCATTGAAGCATATTTGACCAAGGATATGAAGGATCACTCGAAGCGCTTCAGCGATGACTATGATCACCTCTTGCTCCTGGCGAAAAATAATGTTGGCTACCACAATCTGCTCAAGTTGACGACGATTGCTAATACTGAGGGCTACCACCTGCGACCTCGTGTTGACAAGGGAGTGCTGGAAAAGCATGCCGAAGGCCTAATTGTGACTTCTGGCTGCCTTTCTGCCGAAATCCCTAAGATGCTGCTGGCAGAAAAGCAAGAAGAGGCCTATAAGACCTCGCGCTGGTACCAGGATGTGTTTGGTGAGGAGAATTTCTACCTCGAAATTCAAGAGCACCATGGTACCTGGGAGGACGGTCGGCCTTCGGAGCAGGGCAAGCTGAATCCGATGCTCTACCAGATGCACAAAGATCTGCATATCCCCATGGTAGCGACCAACGATCTGCACTATATCAGAGCCGAGGATGCGCACTCACATGATGTACTTCTGTGTGTACAGACAGGAAAACAGCTTGATACCCCCAAAAGAATGCGCTTCGATAGCCAGCACTATTATTTGAAGAGCCCTCAAGAAATGACGCATCTCTTCCCCGAATTGCCCGATGCACTGATTAATAGTGTACGTATCGCCGAGCAATGTTCGGTTGATCCGCTGGCCCGTACAGCCAAATTACCCAATTATACCATTCCTTCTGAGTTCAGAACGCAGGACGAGTATCTCTACTATCTATGTGAACAGGGCGTTAAAGAACGCTTTGGCGAGATGAATGATCGGATCGAAAACCAGCTCAAATATGAATTTGATCTCATTGTCCAGAAGGGTTTTGCCCCTTATTTCTTGATTGAGTGGGATTTTGTCAATTACGCACGTGTCCACGGCATCCGTTGTTCTGCAAGAGGTTCGGCAGCTGGTAGTGTGCTAGCCTATGTGCTGGGCATTACTAATGTCGATCCCATACGCTACCAGTTGCTCTTTGAACGTTTCCTCAACCCGGAACGTGCGGACATGCCTGATATTGATATGGACTTCCCCGATGATCGCCGTGAAGAAGTTATCGATTATGTCTCGCAGAAGTATGGTCCCGAGTGTGTAGCACAAATGGCCACTTTTATGACGATGGCCGCCAAAAACTCCGTCAAGGATGTGGCCCGTGTGATGGGCTTGCAGGAACTCGGTGACCGCATCACGCGTCTCATTCCCTCTGGACCGAAGGTTACGCTGCAAAATTCGCTGGATGGTGTGAGAGAGCTGAATGATTTGTATAAAGAGAGCACGCAGGCACGCGAGTTGATTGATCAGGCGCTAGCGTTGGAAGGAGCTGTGCGCGGAACTGGTGTTCATGCGGCTGGTGTGCTGATTGCCAACGAACGGTTAGATAACTTTGTGCCATTGCAGTTGCGTGATCCCAAGGATTCTAAGAAGGGACGTGTGACACAATATGAGCAGGCACATCTCGAAGAGCTGGGTCTGATCAAATTTGACTTTCTAGGTCTCTCCAACCTGACCATTCTGGATAATACTATCAAATTCATTAAAGCCGCACGTGGTGAAGATGTTGTGCTAGAGAAGGTCCCGCTTGATCCTGTACCAGGAGATGATACACAGAACGCGAAACGCCAAAAAGCTTTTGACCTGCTGGCTGATGGGGAGACCACTGGTATCTTTCAATTGGAAGGTGCCAAGATGCGTGAGTATGTCAAGCAGCTTAAGCCAACCTGCGTCGAGGATGTGACTGCCATGGTGGCGTTGTATCGCCCTGGCCCGATGGATAGTATTCCTGATTTCATCGACGCCAAGCATGGCAAAAAGAAAGTCACCTACTTGGACCCACGCCTGGAACAGTGGCTCGCCGAGTCCTATGGTGTGATCGTCTATCAGGACCAGGTGCTACTCATCGCGGTAAATCTGGCTGGCTTCTCCTGGGGTAAGGTCAATAAGTTCCGTAAAGCTCTCAGTAAGAAGTTGATGGATGAGGTGGAAAGCTATAAAGGCGACTTTATCAAAGGCTGTGTTGCTAATGGCGTCAAGCAGGAGATTGCCGAGCAGCTCTTTACCTTGATCATGCCGTTTGGTGGCTATGGTTTTAACAAAGCCCATGCTGCCAGCTACGCTGTAGTAGCCTTCTATTGTGCCTATCTCAAGGCCAATTACTCTGCTGAATTCATGGCAGCGACGATGACAGCCGAAGCCGCCGATGCCAAAAAGATTGCCAGTGCGATTGCCGAGTGTAAGCGTATAAACGTCGAGGTGCTCGGTCCCGATGTAAATAAGAGTGACCAGGGTTTTGCTGTAGAGAGTGGAGGAGTACGCTTCGGGCTTCTGGCCATTAAGGGAGTTGGTGAAGGCCCGATCGGCGAAATCTTACGTGCTCGCCAGGAGGATGGACCTTTCAAGTCGCTTGCAGACTTTTGTACACGCGTTGATCCCAGAGTTGTAGGCAAGGGGGTCATCGAGACGCTGATCAAAGCGGGTGCAATGGATTCGCTCGCTGGCCCCAACAAACGTCACCAGTTGCTAGCTTCCGTCGAGCGTGCCATGCAGTTTGGCAAAAATGAGCGCGATGCCAAAGCACGTGGCATGCAAAGCCTCTTCGACGATCTCGAAGAAATCATCAACGTCTTAGAGTTCAAGCTTAACGACAATGTTGTTGAGATTGGACGTCAGCAGTTGCTAGAGTGGGAAAGGGATCTCATCGGTGTCTACATTACCAACCATCCTCTGGCCTATCTGAATGACCTACTCAAAGAGAAGGCAACCCATACAACGGCCCAGATTTTGGGAGACATGGATAAAGAGAAAGTCGTTATTGGTGGTATGATCAAGGAAGCACGTCGCATCACGACCAAGAAGGGCGATACCATGTGTGTGCTGCAGCTAGAGGATATGTTTGGTACAATTGGTGTAACCGTCTTCCCTAGAACATACCAGGAATACATAGAAGATTTGGAAGATGGTACGGTGGTGATTATAAAAGGTGAGCTGCAGCTTCGCCGTGACGAGCTTGGTATTCTCTGTAACAGTATCGAACGGCTCAAGAGAGTGGAGGAGGAGATGAATCGCAAACGCTATCAGGTCTGGCTTAGGCTCGCGCGTAGCGGTGATGATGAAATCTCGGTCTCAGATGATGTGCTCAAAGTGCAGGAAATCTATCGTCACCTCACCGAACGGCCAGGCCGCGATTACTATGAGATTGTGATCTTTAATGATGAATGGGAGGTGAAGTTGACTCCTAGTAATAATACCATGTATTATACTTCTGAACTGCGTGCTAAGCTCGAGTCCGTTCTGGGCACTGGTATGGTCGAAGTGCAGGAGTTTGATGCTGTAGCAATTTAATCCCTCTTTATCTTTGTTGGCCAGTGTCATTCCTCTCGACACTGGCTTGTTTTTTGCCTCCGTTGAATTACAGCGCAGCACTAACAACTTGGAGACGAGAAAGCACTGGCCGAGTGACCAGTGCTCTGAGTCACATAAATCCTGAAAGCACGGCAAAAGTTATGTGTTTGATTTACGTGGTGGCAAAATACGCACTTTATTCATCTTGGTACAGTAAACACTACTTTAGCAATTAATTGTAGTACCTCATCCCATGAAGCACTTGCCACTTCTTTATATTCAGGAATATCTTTTTGTCGATCTACATAAAGATAGCCCAAGCCACCCGAAGGATCGGTATGAATCGCAATTTTAACTGGTCGTGTACCCCACTCGATTTGTATACCACCGTCAGGACGAGGTGCTACAATTTGCGGCCGTGATTGCTCGAGAGCTAACCTACCCAATTTCTCATCGACTATTCGAAGGAATTTGGAGGCCATATCAATAGCCAGAGGAGATGGAGGATCAGCACCATACGAATCCCAGTCCGATCCGAGTTTTGCGATATCATCAAGAATGTTCTCGATACCTCCACCTAGTACCGAGAACTTACCATCGGAGCTGGCTTGTGCTGCGTCTGCAGGTATAACATAGATAAGTTCCATACTGATCACACATTTACCGGTCTGAATTTGAGCATGACCTCTGCACACTTACCCTAATATCGGCTGTTTTCTTCCGGTTTTATAGTGCTTTCCTTTTGCTTCTCTCGTACTTGAAATTTGTTGTGCAATAAATGTATTCGTATTTTGATATTTTTGCAAGGGTGACAAATTGCAGATTTATCAATACTGTGAGGACATTTTCTATTGCATACTGCAAGATAGAGAAATCATCGGTACCACGTTTTGCTTTGTATATCTCATGACCATGTTGTTTCAGCTTATTTACAATGTAAGAAGATATATTTTCATCAATCAAAATTTTCATGATGTAGCCCAAGTCTGAATATGCATTTCATGAAGTTGATTGTAGGCGTAAGTAAGTGCCGCAAAGATTTGTTCTCGCGTGAGATCTGGATACTGTTGCAAAATATCTTCTATTGTCCATTCAAACGAAAACAGTCCAACAATGAATTCGACGCTGATACGTGTGCCATCAATACGCGGCTTACCTCCAAGCACGCCAGGGGTACAAACAATTTGTGTACTCATGATGTTTCTACCTTTCTTTTAATCTTGGTAAGTGTAGCGCACAGGCTATCTTCCTAAAAATTACTTTCTAATTCTATCATCTGGTTTCTCTTTCGTCAATGTAAGCTATGGTTTTATAGCTTTTCGCCTAGAAGAGCGTAACACAGGATTGTGCACTTTCCTGGATGTATGCTCAGACAAATTTGCCTTTTTCAATAGCATTGTTGTGGTGCTATACATGATGCACATATGCATATATGCATATATCAGCTCTTAGCACCATACAGCTGATAGTGATATAATGACTGCCAAGTGCTGATATCCATTCTGCATATTGTCCCTGTCTAGATCAGTACCTCTTGCCTTTGCCTAACACCCTGCTTAGGTAATTTGTCCCTGCTTCCTCCTACAAAAGTTTACAAACCTCTGCTACACTGGGCTCAAGAGAAAATGTAAATTCCAGTGATAAGGATGCTGGAAATAGTGTATAAGAGGTTTTCATAGTGGCAAAAACGCATATGCATAGTGATGGGGTGGAACAGTTGGCGGATGCACCATGTACAGATAGTGATACAAGCTCTGTCTCCCTCACTGATCAGGAGGCTTTATCAAAAGAGAGCGAGCAATCTTCCTCTGGTGAACTCTATACTGTGCTGCAAGCCGCTATTGAAACTGGTTTGATTATTATCGGCCTTATGTTTATTGCCCTGCTCT
>Ga0102924_1005021_pt1 | contig 13000 bp, 10 predicted proteins | sample PaiPotPPM11metaG_FD_80116 | JGI IMG/M metagenome (GOLD analysis project Ga0102924, IMG submission 80116) | Iron sulfur acid spring bacterial and archeal communities from Banff, Canada, to study Microbial Dark Matter (Phase II) - Paint Pots PPM... ... | reverse complement strand
CAGCCCGCTCCTTCAGCTCCGGCGCATACCGCCGCGGTGAAGGACCCCCACTGCTCATGCGAGTTCCCATGACTCCCATCCTTCCCAGGATCGAGAGCCTCCAAGATCACCAGAACCCTTCAAATACCGATTCTCGGACGATCTCGTTCGGCCTCCCCACGAGGTGCCGCAACCGGGTCAGAACTATCTGCGGGTATTGCCGAGCCAGCTGCCCCGCACATACGAGGGCAACGACCAGATGGACTGCCTCGCCCGCACTCGTTGTCCGCGCCCAGTCGTAAAGCTGGCGACGTACGTCCCGGCCGATCTCTTCGCTCAGCGCTGCCTCGGTAAGCTCGGTGACGGCGAGTTCGCGCCGACTGGCAGATTCTTGTGCCCAGTGCCGCGCAGCCGCGCATACTAGGCCGGGCTCCCGCTGCCTGATCGCGAGCCTGGTGAGGGAGTGCGCAGCGAGGTGGCTGTCCTTATGACCCGAGCCGGGGATATCGGTCAACCATTCCCGAAGGTCGACATGCAGCTGCGGTCGCTGACTCCAGACATGGTCCAGAGCGGAAGTCCCGAAGGCCGGTCTAGGAAACCTGATGCTTGCGTCCTGCGACAGTTTGGCCTCGATCTGACGGACCAGCTCGCCGGCATCCGGGCCCGTCAACGCGCCGCCGGGCTGACGCGGGAGCTCGACGAGTCTGGCAAGCCTGTCTGCAGCCGCGAACACCGTAGCTGCAGGCGCTCCCTCCAGCGCAGCGGTGGCGAGTAGCAACGCCCGACGGTAGGCGCCGTCCGGCCCGCTCGTACTCTGGAACCAGCCCGCTAGCTGGTCCGCCCAGTTCCGATATTCCGCGATGGCCTGATCGACCTGTTCGTCGAACGAGACCGTGGTGGCGCTGGCCCTAGCTGCGATCCTTGCCAGCCGCACACCGTCTGGCGCAGTGGCCGCGCCAAGGTGGTGACGGATCAGTTCATGTTGCGCCCAGGCGTCCGCGGCTGGAGCCGAGATCCTTGAGGCGAGGTGGGCTCGGAACACCTGGATAGCAGGGGGCGTCGTCAGGGCAATGACGGGGAAGGCTTCTTCGCTTATGCCGAGGGCGCGCCACGAGTCACGGCGGGCCCGCACGATGAGGCAGGAATTCACGGACCTCAACTGCCTTGCGAGGCCGCTGATCCAGTCGCCTGCCTTCAAAGTGAGCTGGTCGGAGTTCTCATCAAGGTCAAGCAGGTAACCGTGGTGGGATGTGATCTCTAGATGCCGCCCGAAGTCCTCTGCGTCGAGGACCACTCTTCCGGGGACGATCCCGAGGCTGGCCAGCAGAACTATCCCAGTCGTGCGCCTGCCGCATCCCGGCTGGCCGAGAAGGGCTACCGCTGAGCCCCTCTCCAACGCTACCCTGGCCTCGGCGAGCAGGGGGTGGTCCGCAAAGGTCGCGCGGCACCGCTCAATCTCGTCCGGATCGATGGGCGTGGCCACGAGCAGATCACGCTCAATGCCCATGTACACATTGCCGTGAAAGTTTCCGCCGCTAATGAGATGGCCGACGTTCCCTCCGATCGCGGTCCACGCGCCGACCTCCCGAGGCTGGGCCTCTGACGAGAAATCGTTACCCGTCATGACTGGCTGTCTCCCATCGTGACGTTGCCTGAGAAATTGCCTCCAGTGATCGCGCGACCTACATCGCCCTGAATCGTGGTCCCGCCCGGCGCACGTGGGACGGGTTCGGCAGCAGCGGATTCCCGACCCTCGGCTGACCGCGGAGTTCGGTCGCTGCGCTGTGACGGCTTCGGCACATAGATCCAGGCCGGCTGCACGAACTCCTTGTCTGCCACCTCCGCAATGACAGGCCGGAGCCTGTCCGGCGGCAGACCCGGCGTGTACCCGGCTCGCACTACCTCCTCGAACACACGCTGGGACACGATCGCAGCCACCAGCGTGATATCCGGGTTGCTGTTACTTAGTTCTTGCCTCACAGGGTTGGAGTCCAGGAGTCTGAACGTGTCATTCATCGGTGTGCCGATGCCCTCGCCCTGACCGCCGGAGTCCGGAACGGATCCCATATGGACGGCCACCCGCAGTCGCAGCCGCAGGTTCCGATCCTGGCTCCGAAGCAGCCGGTCATGCTCCTCCAGCCCCAGCTGGAGCCGGTGCAGCAGCGGGTCGAGCAGGAATGGCGTGCATTCCGGGGGCACGGCGAAGACGTACCCATCACCGGTCCCCTGCGGCAACGTACGCGCCTCCCAGATCCCGGCGAGTCCGCACCGCGCGAATGCGCGGCCGAGCACGTCGGGAATCGCGTCGCGGAGTTCTGGCTGCCGGGCACTTGGGTTGCGCGTGAACCTCTCGGTGTCGACAGCGAAGATCGCGCGTGGTGGCGGCAGTGCTTGAGTGGCGGTCATAATGTGGGTTCCTCCCCGTCGATCGTTCTGGCAACGGATGGGTTCGGAACGACCATGCGGGATGATGCCGGGCCGTATTGTCCAGAAATAGACAGAGGCGGCATTCATATCCCGATGGGAACGAAGGTCTTACTGCAGGCGGCCCGCAGCGGCCACCGGCCAGTCAGCCGAACTCGGCGCGCAACTTGGCCAGGTCCCGGATGACGAGGCTCCGCCGCCTGGTCACAATGAGTCGGCGTTCACGTAGCGTCGCCAGCGCGGCGGCCACGGAAGCCCGGGACAATCCTGCGGCAGCAGCTAGCTCGTCCTGGGAGAGATCAAGATCGGGCTCCTCGCCGCCGGCAACGGACGCGAACCGCAACAGGACACGGCCAACCCGCTGAATCGCGTTGAGGCCCGCCAGCTCGGCCCGCGCGTCATCACTCTCGCGCTGCCGGGCGATCAGATAGCGCAGCAGGGTCTCCTCAACGTGCCGTTCCCGCAAGATCCGCAGGAACGCGGCCGCCGATAACACGTAAGTAACACAGGGAACCATTGCCGTCACGGTCGCCGACCGCATGCGCCCGCCGAGTACCGCCAGCTCGCCAACAATGTCGGCGACTCCCCGAACCGCTAAGAGCAGCTCGTTACCGTTCGCGTCGACCCTGGCCACTTTCACCCGGCCGACGGTCAGAATGAACACATAGCTGCCGGGCTCCCCCTGCCGCATCAGGATCTCGCCTTCCTCAAACCGCCGCACTGTGCCGCTCGCGAGGAGAGCCCGCCAAGCCTCGCTTGGCAGTAAGGCTCCCAGTCCCGGCGACGAGCTCATCCTGATTACTCCGTGACGCCCTGCTCTGACTCCCCCTCATTCTCATTGCACATCGACGCCGCGCACCGGGCAATAGCTGGCGGAGCGGCCGACGTGCTCTGGCCGGCTAGATCCCCAGCGGGTGCCAGACGGTCTTGGTCTCCAGGAACGCCAGCAGCCGCCGGACCCCCGGATCCGCGCCCCAGTCGTCCGGCCCGGCGAACACCCGCTTGACGTTCTCCGCGGCCAGTATCTCCAGCTCCGCCCGGGCGGCGGGCTCGACGCCGGTCAGGTCGATCGCGTTCACGTCCATGTGCCCGGCGAGCACCGGCGCGAGCTCCGCGGTGTGCCCGGTGAGCAGGTTGACCACCCCGGCGGGCACGTCCGAGGTGGCCAGCACCTCGGCCAGCGTCACCGCGGGCAGCGGCCGCCGCTCGCTGGCCACCACGACCGCCGCGTTCCCGGTGGCGATCACCGGCGCGAGCACGCTGACCAGCCCGAGCAGGCTGGACTCGGCGGGCGCCACGACCGCGACCACGCCGGTCGGCTCGGGCACGCTGAAGTTGAAGTACGGCCCCGCCACCGGGTTCGCCGACCCGGCCACCTGGGCCACCTTGTCCGGCCACCCCGCGTACCAGACCCACCGGTCGATCGCCGCGGTCACGGCGGCCTCGGCGTGACGAAGATCAAGACCTTCATTTTGAACGATCGCCTCGGCGAACTGGCCCGCCCGGCCCTCGAGCATCTCCGCCACCCGGTACAGGACCTGGCCGCGGTTATACGCGGTCGCGGCGGACCAGCGGGCGAACCCGGCCCGGGCCGCGGTCACCGCGTCCCGCGCGTCCTTGCGCGACGCGCGCGCCGCGTGGGCCAGCAGCACCCCATTCGTTCCCGATACGGGATAGGACCGGCCGGATTCCGACCGCGGGAACGCCCCGCCGATGAACAGCTTGTACGTCTTGCGCACATCGAGACGTTCAGACATCCAGGTACGCGGCCAGGCCGTGCCGGCCGCCCTCCCGCCCGAAGCCGGACTCCCGGTACCCGCCGAACGGGCTCGCGGGGTCGAACCGGTTGTAGGTGTTGGCCCAGACCACCCCGGCCCGCAGCCGCTGCGCGAGCCAGAGGATCCGGCTCCCCTTGTCGGTCCACACCCCGGCGGACAGCCCGTACGGCGTGTTGTTGGCCTTGGCCACCGCCTCGGCCGGGGTGCGGAACGTGAGCACGGACAGCACCGGCCCGAAGATCTCCTCGCGGGCGATCCGGTGCGACTGGCTGACCCCGGTGAACACCGTGGGCGGGAACCAGTACCCGCGCTCGGGCAGCTCGCAGGGCGGGGACCAGCGCTGCGCGCCCTCCGCCTCCCCGGCGTCGGACAGCTCGCGGATCTTGTCGAGCTGGGGCCGCGAGTTGATCGCGCCGATGTCGGTGTTCTTGTCCAGCGGGTCGCCGAGCCGCAGCGTGCCGAGCCGGTCGCGCAGCCGGCCGGTCACCGCGTCCGCGACCGACTCCTGCACCAGCAGCCGGGAACCCGCGCAGCAGACGTGGCCCTGGTTGAAGAAGATCCCGTTCACGATGCCCTCGACCGCGGCCTCGACCGGGGCGTCGTCGAAGACCACGTTCGCCGCCTTGCCGCCCAGTTCCAGGGTGAGGCGCTTGCCGGTGCCCGCGACCGTCCGCTGGATCTGCTTGCCGACCTCGGTCGACCCGGTGAACGCGACCTTGTCCACGCCCGGGTGGGCCACCAGCGCGGCGCCGGTCTCCCCCGCCCCGGTCAGCACGTTCACCACCCCGGGCGGCAGCCCGGCCTGCTGGCACACCTCGGCCAGCAGCAGCGCGGTCAGCGGCGTGGTCTCGGCGGGCTTGAGCACGCAGGTGTTGCCCGCGGCGAGCGCGGGCGCGAGCTTCCAGGCGGCCATGAGCAGCGGGAAGTTCCACGGGATGACCTGGCCGGCCACGCCGAGCGGGCGCGGCGGCGGCCCGAGCCCGGCGTGCTCGAGCTTGTCCGCCCACCCCGCGTGGTAGAAGAAGTGCGCGGCGGCCAGCGGGACGTCGACGTCGCGGGATTCCTTGATCGGCTTGCCGTTGTCCAGGCTCTCCAGCACCGCGAACTCGCGGGACCGCTCCTGCAGGATGCGCGCGATCCGGTACAGGTACTTGGCCCGCTCGGCCCCGGGCATCGGCCCCCAGACCTGCTCGAACGCCGCGCGCGCGGCGGCCACGGCGCGGTCGACGTCCTCGGGCCCGGCCTCGGCCACCTGGGCCAGGGGCTCCTCGGTGGCCGGGTTGACGGTGGCGAACTGCTGCCCGCTCGCGGCGGGAACGAACTCGCCGCCGAGGAACAGCCCGTACTCGGGCGCGAGCGTGACGACGTCCCGCGACTCGGGCGCGGGCGCGTACTCCCAGTCGACCGCCGCGCGCGCGGCGACTTCTCCGCCCTCCCCGGCCTGCATCAGACCATTCTCTCACCCGGGGGTGGCGGCGATGCCGTCGTAACGGGACGCCAGATCCTCGAACGCGCGCCGGGCCGTCTCGGCGCTGCCGGCGGGCGCGCCGGCCGGGACGTTCGCGATCGTCAGCCACAGGCAGCGGTCGCCGTCGGGCTCGGGCAGCGTGACGTCGTCGCCGTAGCTGCCGTCGAGGTCGGCCGCCTCGACGTGACCCGGGGGTTCCATCTCGATCCAGAGTCCCGGGCCGGAGACGTTCAGGTACGCGTTCGGGTTATCGAAATCCCCGTCCACCTCGGGCTCGGCGGCCTGCGCCCCGGTCGCGTCGCGCAGCGCGCGCCGGAGTGCCGCGCCGGGCGGGCGCTCGCGCGTGACGAGATGGAACTCCTGGCTCACGGCCGCCGGTCCTGCTCGATCACGCCGGCCGGCGGCGGCGGGGTCTTGCCCTCAGCGGCGGCCTGGTCCAGCAGCTCGCGCAGGTCGTCGGGGACCTCGAAGCCCTCGGGCGGGGACCACAGGCCCTCCTGCGCCGCGGCCGGCAGCCGCGGCGCCCGCAGCGGGCCCGGGCCGCCGGCGAAGCAGTCGGCGCCGAGGTGCTCCTTGACCGCGTCGCGGGCCGCCGTGAGCGCGGGCCGGTCGCCGGTGACGTCGGTGATGTCGCCGGTGAGCTGCAGGTAGAACCGGTCGGGGCCGAGCTCGGCGACCAGCGCGGCCGGGGCCGTGCGCACCCGCTCCGCCCCGCCGAACAGCGCCACGTAGGGCGGGCCGAACACGTTGCCCCAGGCCACGTCGGGCAGGCAGTCTTTCAGCCCGCGCTCGGTCACGCCCAGGAACGGCGTGCCCCCGTTCTCGCCGAACAGGTGCCCGCCATGGCCCGCGGTGTACAGGTCGTCGGGGTGGAACAGGTGCAGCACCCCGTAGGCCAGGTCCAGGGGCGGCCCGCAGTCCTGCACCAGGCGGGCCAGCGCGGGCAGGTCAAGCGCGCGGTTCCGCTCGCCCTCGAGCGTTACCGAGGAGAGCGTGTCACGCGGGCCGACGCGCGTGGTGACGTGCCCGGTCGCGGTGCGCTTGGCGTTGCGCCAGTCGAGGTTGTACTCCAGCCCGGTCCAGAACTCAGCGAACCGGTCCGGGTCGTAGACGTTCCGCAGCGGCGTGCTCCAGCCGTAGCGGTGCGGCAGCCAGGACGGCTCGTGCTCGCCGATCAGCCGGATCAGCGTCCGCCCCTGCTCGGGGTCGGTGAGCAGGCTGCGGGTGAAGAGCTTGACGAAGGCCGACGGCACGTGACTCCTTCATCCGGTCAGGGGAGGTCGAACGGGTCGATGGGCTCGACCGGTTCGACGGGCTCCACCGGCTCCACCGGCGCGGCCGGGGGCGGGTCGGGGTTGACCGGCGCGCTCGGCGCGGCGGGATCGGTGGGTCCCGCCCCGCCCACGCTACCGCCGCCCGATCCCCCCGACGACGAAGGCTGGTATCCGCTCACCTTCATGCCGGGGCCGATCTGCACCGGGTTGCCGTTGCCGTCCTCGTAGCTGTTCGGGCCCGTGCGGTAGATGACCCCGCCGCCGGTCTGCTCGGCGTTGTCCACGACGCTCTGGTCGACGTTGGCCCCGGACCGCGTGACGACCCACAGCGGCCGGCCGGTGATGCGCGCGTAAAGCGATTCCAGCCGGATCTGGAACCGGGCCTGCAGGCTCGCGGTGTCCTTGATCTCGACGACGTAGCCGTCCCCCTGGGCGTCGGGGATGATGCCCCGGGGCAGCCCGCCGCGGGTGGTCTTGCCCTCGAAGGCCGTGCCGGGCCGCCAGATCGAGGTGTTCTTGGTCAGTCCCAGTTCCTGCAGGACCTGCTGCTCGAACTGGGAGCCGGCCGCCTGGTTGCCCAGGACCGTGCCCATCAGGAACGTCAGCAGGCTCAGCGACGCGGCCTTGCGGTTCGCGCCCGACGGAACGCCCGGCATCCGGTTCGCCGCGCCCTTGGCCCCGATGTCGTCGGCCAGCGCGGCCAGGGCGAGGAACTGGCTCCCGGCCTCCTGCAGCAGCCCGACCGCCCGGGTCACCGCCCCGTTCATCGCGTTGACATAGGGCGTCTGGTAACTCGGCGGCAACGGGTTGAAGCGGGGGTTCGCGGTGGCTTGCAGGTCCGCGAGCTCGCCCGACACGCGGTCGTAGTACGTCTTCTCCGCTTCCAGGTCCGTGGCCAGCTCCTGCAGCAGGGACGCCGCCTTGCTGATTACCTCGGAGGACAGGTTGGCGTCGGCGACCCGGCCGTTCACGACCGTCTGCCACCGGCTCGCCGCGTCGCCCTTCCACTGCTCGCTGCCGGCGACCGCCTCCCGCAGCACCGACACCTGCGTGCTGGTGTCGGACATCGAGCTGCTGATCAACGACAGGTCGGACGCGCAGCTCTCCATGGCGCCGGTGTTGACCGACGGAAAGGCCGCCGCCGACGGCACGTCAGGCCTCCTGCGGCTGCGGGGAGCCGAACAGCGACGGCGGCTGGGCGGGCGGCGGGCTGGCCGGCGGCGGCGCCGGCTTGGGCACGGACATCGCCGGGATGTCGCCGAGCGTTTCCCGCTCCGCGTGGTCGTAGATCACCGCGCACTGCTGAGTCGCGTCGGCCACCGATCCGATCGTCTGGGCCTGGTCGTCGAGCGCGCCGAACCAGGCCTTGAAGAAGTCGTTGAAGCACTTCTGCGCGTAGCCGCCGCCGAAACTGCCCTCGGCCGTATAGCAGGCCGAGTTGAAGGCGTCCCGGCACGTGGCCACGCCCTCGCCCTCGCCCTGCAGGTAGGAGGCCGCGGAGTTGAGCATGTGCGTGGACACCGTGTACCCGGGTCCCGAGCCTCCGTCTTCTAACATGCCCACCCCATCAGCAGGTCGACATAAATCCACCGAGTCTTACTTAATCACCATACCGACGCACCCGCTGCAGGTTCGGGACCTGGATCGGATGCGGCCAGCGGGCGCGGACGGCAGAATTGACGCAGCCGGGCATTCGGCCCATGCGGGCCCGCGGCCGGCTGAGGGGGTCGCCGTAGCGGACCGGCAGGCCGCGGAGGAGCGAGGCTATGGAACCCCTGGAGCCCGGCGACCCCCGGCAGATCGGGCCCTACCGGCTGCAGGCCCGACTCGGCGCGGGCGGGATGGGCCAGGTGTTCCTGGGGTTCTCGGCGGCCGGCCGGCCGGTGGCGGTCAAGGTCGTGCACCCCCAACTGGCCGCCGATCCGGCATTCCGGACCCGGTTCGGCCGGGAGGTGGCCGCCGCGCGCGCGGTCAGCGGCGCGTACACCGCGCCGCTGGCGGCCGCCGGGCCCGACGACCACCCGCCCTGGCTGGCCACGATGTTCGTGGCGGGCCCGTCGCTGGCCGAGGCGGTCTCGGCGGCGGGGCCGCTGCCGGAGGTCCCGGCCTGGCGGCTGGCGGCTGGGCTGGCCGAGGCCTTGGCCGAGATCCACGCCCGCGGGCTGGTACACCGCGACCTCAAGCCCGCGAACGTGCTGCTGGCCCTGGACGGGCCGCGGGTCATCGACTTCGGCATCTCCCGGGCCCTGGAGGCCACGGTGATGACCGCGACCGGGCAGGTCGTGGGCACCCCGGCGTTCATGTCACCGGAGCAGGTCTTCGGCCGTCAGATCGGGCCGGCCAGCGACGTGTTCTCGCTGGGCGGCCTGATCACGTTCGCCTCGACCGGGGCCAGCCCGTTCGGCGAGGGCCCCGCCCCATCGCTGCTGTACCGGGTGGTGCACGCCGAGCCCGCGCTGGACGCCGTGCCCGGCGGGCTGCGCGACCTGGCCGCCGCGTGCCTGGCCAAGGACCCCGCCACCCGGCCCGCGCTCGCGAAGGTGATGGAGACGATCGCCGCAGGCGCGCCGCCGTCCCCCGCGTCTGTCACCTCCTTCTGGCCCCGGAGCGTGGCCGACCTGATCCGCGCCCACCACGCCCGCCTCGACGCTCAACTCGCCGGGAGAGCCACCCCGCCCGCTGCGCCGCCGGCCACCCAGGACGGCGACGCCGGGCCTGCGCCCGCTACGGCATCCGCGCAGGCACCTCCGGGCGAGCCAGGCACGGTGCTGCCGGGCCGGCCGGCCGGCTCTCCCCGGGCGGCGGGCCGACTGGTCCCCGGCCTGACCCGGCGGCGGGTGCTGGCCGGGCTGGCCGGAGCCGCCGCCGCCACCGGGCTGGCCGCCGCCGGGTGGGAACTCAGCCAGCCCGGGGCGCCGAGCCCCGGCGTCGAGCTGTGGAGCACGGACGCCGGCGGCATCGCGCTGACCGACCCAGTGGCCGCCGGCGGCGTCGTGTACTACAACGCCAGCCCTGAACCAAACGCGCTCGTCGGCCCGCTGTACGCGCTGAACGCGAGCGACGGCACCAGGCTCTGGAGTTTCGGCGTTGACGGCGGCACGGGCATCGCGCCCGTGGTCGCCGGGAACGTCGTCTACTACTCCGGTGCGCGGGTGTATGCCCTGGACGCCGCCAGCGGCCGGAAGATCTGGTCCTCCGCCGTCAACGGCGGCGCGACATCCAGGGTCGCCGTGGCGGACGGAGCCGTTTACGTCGCCGGCGGCTTTGGCGGCCCCACCGTGCTGATCGCGCTGCGCGTCAGCGACGGCAAGCGAACCTGGGTCAGCCACATCAACGACCCCAGCGGAGTTACCGACCCGGTCGTCGCGGACGGCGTCATCAGCGTGTGCGGCATGGCTACCGGCGTGATGTACGGCATACGTCCCGCCGACGGCAAGCATCTGTGGACCGTCCCCATCGGCATGGATCTGTTCACCGCCTCGGCCACGGCTCGTGGCGTGATCTACGTCGGTGCCGGACCGAACGAGAACCAGATCTGGGCCGTGCGCGCCAGCGACGGCACGCATCTGTGGACCGCGACGCTCGCCGCCTCCAGCTTCAGCGGCCCGACGGTCGCGGACGGCCTCATCTTCGCGGGCACCACCAGCGACATCACTGGTGACAAGGACATGCTGTACGCCGTGCGCGCGAGCGACGGCAAGCCGGCCTGGGCCGCCCCGGTCAGCGACGGCGGGGTGGACAACGGCCCCGTGGTGGCCGGCGGCGTGGTCTACGTGGGCCACAGCAGCCTGCACGCGATCCGGGCCGCCAACGGCGCGTCGATCTGGGCCACTCCCGTCGGCGGGGGACCGGGCACCGCTCCCGCCGTGGCGGGAGGCGTCGTCTACTACGGCGGCGCCGACGACAGGTTCCACGCGGTGACCGTCTAGCCCGGGGCGGGATCGGCCGGCGCGACAGGGACTTTTGTTAGCTACGGCTACATTGCGGGTAGTCGTCGACGGTTGTCAGGTCAGGCGAAGGCGGGAGGGTCGTGCTAGCTGCGCTCGTGCTGGCCGGGATCCTGGGCGCGCCAGCGGGCACCGCGGCGCTGCTGGCCGGCTCCGGGCATCCGCGCCGGACCAGCGGGGCCTGGCCAGCCACCCGCCGGTTCGCGTTCGCGATCGCGGGCACCGTTTTGCTGGCCGCGCTGGTGGCGCTGGCCATGCGGCTGATCGGGGTGACCGAGCACAACGCGATCGCCGGCGCGGCCGGGCTGGTCATCGGCAGCCTGGTCTGGCTGCCGGTGACCCGCCGCTGGAACGCCCGCGGCCATCTGTGCTGGTCGACGAGCATCTTCCTGTTCGTGGTGTACCTGGCCTACGTGCTGGACTGGACGTTCGCCAGCCACCTGCCCCCGGCCAGCGAGGCCGGTGGCCTGCTGCTCTGGCTGTTCGAGCTGTTCGCCGCGGTCCTGGCCTGCGCCTACCTGTGGGAGATCTGCGACGCGATCGGGTCGGAGACCTGGCGCCGGCAGATCACGCCGGCCGTCACCGCGCAGCTGCCCGCCGCCCGCGATCTCCCGTTCGTCAGCCTGCACGTCCCGGCGCACAACGAGCCGCCGGACATGGTCATCGAGACGCTGCGCAAGCTGCTGTGGCTCGACTACCCGAACTACGAGATCATCCTGATCGACGACAACACCGACGACGAGAGCCTGTGGCGGCCGGTCGAGCAGTGGTGCCGCCGGCACGACGTGAAGTTCGTCCACCTGGAAGACTGGCCCGGTTACAAGTCCGGCGCGCTGAACTACGCGCTGCGCCAGATGACCGACGAGCGGGCCGAGATCATCGGCGTGGTCGACTCCGACTACCAGCTGGAGCGCGACTTCCTGCGGCGCTGCGCCCCGCTGTTCGCCGAGAGCTGGGTCGGCTTCACCCAGGCCCCGCAGGACTACCGCGGCTGGCAGCGCGCCCGCTACTACCGGCGGCTGTACTACTCCTACTCGTACTTCTTCGCGGTCTCCCAGCCCTCACGCAACGAGCGGGACGGCGCGATCTTCGCCGGCACGATGGGCCTGATCCGCCGGGTCGCGCTGGACCAGCTCGGCGGGTGGGACGAGTGGTGCATCACCGAGGACGCCGAGCTGTCGCTCAGGCTGCTGCGGGCCGGCTGGACCGGTTACTACGTGGGCCATTCCTACGGCCAGGGCATCATGCCGCTGACCTTCGAGGCGCTGAAGGGCCAGCGCTACCGCTGGTGCTTCGGCGGGATCCAGATCCTGCGGATGCACTGGCGTTCGATGCTGCCCGGCCGGGTGAGCCGGGAGAACCACCTGACCACCGGCCAGCGGTGGGCCTACCTGTCCGGGGCGGTCCAGTGGTACGGGGACGTGCTCGGGCTGATCTTCCTGGTCTTCCTGCTGGCCGGGGCGGCCAACCTGGCCACCGGGGGCGGCGAGCTGTTCCGCAAGCTGACCGCGTTCCTGGTGGCCACGGTCCCGGTGCTGGTGCTGCTCGGGCTGGTGCGCGCGGTCGCGCTGCTGCGCCGCGGCACCGGCGCGTCGTGGCGGGACGCGATCGGCGCGTTCTTCATCTGGCAGTCCACCTCCCTGGTGGTGGCGCGGGCCTCGATCCTGGGCCTGTTCGCCAAGAAGGCGGCGTTCCTGTGCACCCCGAAGACCAGCGAGCAGGCCAGGTGGTGGGAGGCGCTGCGGGCGAACTGGGCCGAGACGTCGCTGGCCCTGCTCGGCCTGCTGGGCATCGCCGCCGCGCTGACCAGGGCCACCGAGTTGGCCGGGTCGCTGCTCGCCGGGCTGCTGGTGTTCCCGACGCTCGGCATGGCCGCGGCGCCGTTCAACAGCTGGGCCGCGCAGCGCGCCGCGCTGCCCGCGGACCTGCAGCAGATCCGGACCATGGAGTGGAAGCGCAGCCAGCGCCGCCAGGCGTTCGTCCGCGGCGCGGCCGTCGGCGGCGTGGTCACCGTGTCCGGCGTGATCGTCGGCGCCCTATTGCTGTTCCTGGCACCGGGCCATAGTCCCGTGCCGCCCCCGAGCCTGGTCGGGCCGGCCCAGCCCGCGCCCTCGACTACCCACCCGCCGT
>Ga0102924_1005020_pt1 | contig 13001 bp, 12 predicted proteins | sample PaiPotPPM11metaG_FD_80116 | JGI IMG/M metagenome (GOLD analysis project Ga0102924, IMG submission 80116) | Iron sulfur acid spring bacterial and archeal communities from Banff, Canada, to study Microbial Dark Matter (Phase II) - Paint Pots PPM... ... | reverse complement strand
GGTAAAGCCCAGGTGCGTGAGATACGGCGGGATTGACCAGTTCAGCACCCGCCCGGTCAGTTGCGAGCGCCGGTAGACCTGTTTGGACAATTCGCTATCGACAAACTCAATAATATCATCCTCTGTCCAGGCTTTCTCCAAATCCTCGGCAAACATGCCTTCTTCAAAGGTGACTATTCCCTCCTGGATGCCTTCTTGAAAGTCAGGTTGGGTGAGTAGGGTAGTCAGGATCGAAACAAACGGTTGATCAGCCATGGCGTGTGCCTCCTTTGCACGAGCTACTGAGCGTGTGAGCATCCTTCGTTAATCATGCCAAGAACTAAACCAAGCGCATACAGGTACGAGGGGGGATCACTGTTGGTCAACTGACAAAACTGACGATCACGGGTGCGAACACGGCGCGTGAGATTGCGTTCCACAACCTCAATCATCTCGGCTTCGGTCGCCAATGATTCGTCAAAGTCCACGAACATTTGTGGAGCATCCTGTAAACCGAAGCGGAACTCTGGGTCGTCAAGCAGGGCGGCCAGCTCAGCTTGCCTCTGGTCGAGCATTGGATGTGCCTCCTTTCGCATTTAGCAAGGATCGCAAAAGAGCTACATAAAATTGTCCAGGCTTTCTTCCTTGTAAAGATTTTTAAGCCTATCAAGATTATAATCAAGAAAAGCCAATATGTCAAGTTTCTTCTGTTCAAGATAATCAAATTCGTTAAGATTGTATACCTTACAAAGGCTGCTCGTTATAGTTTATAATAAGAGAAGTTCTAAGCCTCAGCAATTAGAAAGGAAATCGTATGCTGAACCGCAAAAAGGCTCCCGCTGGTATGTACACCGCGGGCGAAGCTCAACAAGTGATAGGAGTAGCTACTTCTAACTTCTACAAACTCGTTCGTGCTGGTACAATCAGAGGAATAAAATTACCAGGGAGAAAAGAAGCTTATTACCCAAAGGTAGAGGTTGACAGATATGCCAGAGCAATTCACTCTTATCTAGACCAATTTAATAAACAAACATTTCACTTTGGACTTGCACTTACTGAAGATATCCCAGAAATACGTGATATCGTAGCTACAGCAACAGGGGGTTATGAACATACGATTCCTGGAGATGTCTTGGAAGCCTGGATTAGAAAAAATCCGCAAACAATCCATGTTTTATGGAAGGGCGCGGAAATTCTCGGATATGCGTCGATTCTTGCTCTTCCAATGGAAACAATTATGGCAAGATTAGCAGGAAAGTTGCTGAATCGGACCATTCCTATAGATGATATTCAGGATTTTGCCCCAGGAGCTACTATCAACCTCTATATTGCTGAAATGGCAGTCAGACTAGATAGGCAAAAAGACAGTTTGATGCCTTTAGGTTCCAGGTTGATTAGCGAAACCGCTAATTTTTTGATACGATTGGCAGAACAAAAAACTGTCTTTAATGAAATTTATGCAGTAGGGACAACTTCCTATGGGATAAAGCTTTGCCGCTCTCTCGGTTTTCAACCACTGGATATTCCAGAGGGAACTAGGGCAGACCGCATCCCTTTCAAATTGGATGTGCAAACTGGAGAATCTCATCTCATCTCTAAGTATAAGAAGGCCGTAGGTGTACCTCCTCGATTTCCTTAACCCATTAAATAATCGTTGCAATGCGCGCTGCGTCGGCTGTATCTCCAAGCAGGAAGAAGAGGACCTGGTCTCGCCGCAGGATCGCCTGACCTTTATCCCGACGGTCGAAGAGATCGTCGCCGTGGCCGTGCCGCACCTGGAGCAGGCCGAGGAAGCCATTGTCAGTTTTGGGCAGGGCTGCGAAGGTGAGCCGCTGCTGCAATGGCGGCGCATTGAGCAGGCCATCAAAGCCACGCGCGCGCGTACCGGGCGCGGCGTGATCAACATCAACACTAATGCCAGCAACCCACGCTGGCTCCAGCGCCTCTACGACGCCGGACTGGATACCATGCGCGCCAGCACCATCTCCGGCCATCCTGAGACCTATACCGCCTACTATCGGCCCCTGGGCTACACGTTTGAGGATGTCAAAGAATCCCTGCGGCGCGCGCGTGACGCGGGCGTCTATACCTCGATCAACCTGCTGTGCTTCCCCGGCCTGATCGACCGCGAGCGCGAGATCGAGGCGCTGCTCGCCTTCGCGCGCGAAACCGGCCTGCGGCTCATCCAACTGCGCAATCTCAACATCGATCCCGAAGTGCTGCTGCCGCGCCTGCCTCCGCTCGACTCTATGGGCCGCGCGCTGGGCCTGCGCACCTTGATTGAGACGCTCAAACGCGAACTGCCCGCCGTCGAGATCGGCAATTTTAGCCGCCCTATAAGGCGATCTCAGAATGTACCTGCGGAATGACGTTTTCTGCTATCCTTTGGGTGTCAGAAAACGTTATTCCGCTTGTCCATCACTTTTTCCTGCGGTTCTTTTTACGCGATCTTTTCTCCATCTTTTTGTGAGCTTTCTTTGTTTGATAGCTGCCCTTTTTAGCGCCGGATGGCGGCATAGAGGGATTTTGCTGCTCTACAATATGCGCATTTTCAGGAGGCAGTCGTGTGGGCTGGGGAGACTCAACGGATGGCGAGAGCAGGTTGAGTAAGGTGAGTGATCGTTGTTCTTCAGAAGGTTCCTTCAGTCCCAATGCTACCTGCACATCATCCCAATCCCCTACGATAAATTCTTCGACTCTATCAGCCTCAAAAGCTTTTTCGATGAGAGGAGCAGCTTCTACGGCTTTCAGGTGGATCAAATTGTTAATGAGCAGGCCATTCAGTTCGTAATCGTTTTTCTCGTACTGTTCCAAAGCCCGGCTGAGCGCGTCAATGCTTTCGGCGCGCGTTTCTGGATAGGCATTGCCAATTGAAACAAGCGCTTCACCGGCATAAGAACGGGCGTAGAGTAGATGAGAGGAATCGCTGACGAATGCTGCCAACGCAGGCAACGCTGCTGGTCCGATCATGGCAAATGTAGCCGGGAAGTCTTCCATCACCCACTCATCGTCGCCTTTGTCAGCGATATCAAAAAGAGTTAGCAGCGGCTCGATGGCCGCTTCAGCGTGTAGTTGCCCAAGCGCGCGGATAGCGTGAAGCGGTCCCCAGAAGGCGAGTTCTTGTTCCTCGTCAAGTTCATCCTCGTCCTCATCTTCCTCAAGATGATCGTAACGCAGTTCGTTATCCAATGCCAGGCGAATGAGGTCGGGGATTTGCTCCGGGCCAATGCCCAGCGCGGCATAATCCTGCCATACATTGGAGTATGCTTCAGGTTTGCCCAGAGTGAGCAGCTTGTCTACAGGTGAAGGGTATGGTGTTGCCATCTCAATGTCCCATTCTACGATACTCGTACTTATCTCAGTTGTACAAATCTCGCATATTCAAGATTCGCTGAGCAGTTCATCGATGGTCACGCAGGCCGTGCCGACTTTGCCGACGACAATACCGGCGGCATAGTTCGCCAGTTGCGCGGCTGCCAACAGATCCATGCCGCTTGCCAGCAACAGGGCGAGAACGGCGACAACGGTATCTCCTGCCCCCGTCACATCATAGATCGTGCGCGCCTGGGCCGGGATATGCACGGGCGGCGCGCCGGGCGTGAAGAGCGACATGCCTTGCGCGCCGCGTGTAATCAGTAATGCTCCCTCGCCAACCTCTTCCTGGAGCCGACCGGCGACTTGATCTAGCGTCATACCATCTTCCTCGTTCTCCACCGCCGCGTTGGCTTCTGCCGTGTTGGGCGTTACCACGGTTGCTCCCTGGTAGCGCGTGTAGTGGTGGCCCTTCGGATCGACGATGATAGGAATGTTGGCTTGCTGACACAGAGAGATGAGCGCGTGCAAAAGCGTATCCGTCAACACGCCTTTGGCATAGTCTGAAAGCACGCAGGCGTGCAGGTTTTTCAGATGTGTCTGAATGTACTGGAGCAGATCTGCTTCGGCCTCTGGCGAAATGGGATGCCGTTCCTCGCGATCCGCGCGCAGCATTTGCTGGCTGTGAGCCAGGATGCGCGTCTTTGTGGTGGTCGGTCGATCCTGGCAGCGGTAGAAATGGACGGAGATATGTGGCCGCGTCGCGAATATCTCATACAGTTTGGCGGCTGGCCCGTCCATGCCCACCACGCCGCTGAGCCAGACGTTGCAGCCGAGGCTGGCGAGATTGGCCGCCACGTTGCCTGCTCCCCCCGGCGCGTATGTCTGCTCGCGTATTTCCACGACCGGCACAGGCGCTTCTGGCGAGATGCCGCGCACATGTCCTAACAGGTACTCGTCGAGCATCACATCGCCGATTACCATGATATTCAGACGCGGAATAATCTCTTTTATTTCTTGTAATCGTTCAGGACGCATCTATACCTCTGTATACTTCAAAGAATATCAGGTCGCCGTCACTGATCTATTTTTTCGGGCAGCGGCGGCGTCTCGTTTGTCAGTTGCTCTTCGATCAGCTCGCATAACGTGTGCAGCACGGCCATCTGCCCTTGCTGGATGAAGGCGGTGTTGCCGCTCGGAATGGGCAGGTGGCGATCGACCATCTTCCCTAGCTCGCTCGTTCCCGCGCCCGTTAATCCTACCGTGCGGATGTCCCGTTTGGCGGCAGCCGCTACCGCTGCTAACACGTTCCGCGAGCGCCCGCTGGTCGAGATCGCCACCAGGATATCGCCTGAACGTCCGAGCGCCTCTACCTGGCGCGCAAATACCTGCTCGAAGCCAAAATCGTTGCCCAGACTGGTCAGGATGGAGGCATCGACAGTCAGCGCGAGAGCTGCCCAGCCGGGACGCTCGCGCCGAAAACGGCCAACGAGTTCGGCGGCGAAATGCTGCGCGTCGGCGGCGCTGCCGCCGTTGCCGCACGCCATTATCTTCCCGCCAGCGCGCAGCGCGGCGATCATTTCTTCCGCCACCTGTGCAATCTCAGCAGCCAGGCTCTGAGCCGTTTCATGCAGCACTCTTGCTCCTTCAAGTAATTCGCTGGCAGCCTTTTGTTCGGCGCTGCTTCGATGTTTTGGTGTAGAGGTCATTGCGCCGCCTTACTTTCAAGTTTCTTCTGCAGGCGTTTCCGCAGCAAGCGGCGCGCCGCTATGGCAACAGGATCGACTCCTAGCGCCGTCAAACAGTCGCGCGTGGCGCAGCCCGCGAGTAAGCCAAGCTCATGACCGCGATAGGAACAGGGCATACAAGGAAGGTTCAGCTTTACCACCTGCGTATACTCTTCGGTCGAACGGCCTGTATATGGCCCGCACATCACGGAATTAGTCAGGCCAAAGATGCCGATGGTAGGCGTCCCCATGGCTGCCGCGAGGTGCATCAAGGCGGAGTCATTGCCGATGAACAGGTCGGCCATTCCCAGTATGGCCGCTGTCGCTCTGATGCTCCCTTTGCCCGCCAGACTGCGTACCGGCATCTCCGAGCGCATCAACTGCATAATCTCCTGATGTTGCAGCCGCTCGGTTTCCTCCGGCCCGCCCAGTAAAAGCAACTGCCCGCCAAAGTCGTGATACAACGTATCGGCAAGCTGAGCAAAGCGTTCGGTCGGCCAGCGGCGGGCATGGCCGTGATCGCTGCTGCCGGGATGCATGGCGAAGACTGGTTGGATGGCCGCGCTGGCAGCCTGATCCGCGTAGAATATCTCGCGGCCCTGGCGGTGATCTTCATCCGTAAGTGGGATGGTGAGGCGGGTGTCAGCGGTGGTTGCGTCCAACGCTCTCGCCAATTCAAGGTTGTATTCCACCTCGTGCATTGCCCCAAAACCCTCGTCCTTGACTTTCACATTCAGAAACCAGCCATGCCCATTATCCAGCCCAACGCGCCATTTCGCGCCTGTAGCGCGCATCAAAAGCTGGTGTTTCAGGCGACCGAAAGGGAGTGTCAGATGATGAGTCAGGATGACGGCGTCGTAGCGACCGCCGCGTAGTTGTTGCCAGAGAGGACGCAGACGGAGCAGATTCCGCGGGTTAGTGAGCATCTGCTTAGGATAATCGAAGAGATACTTATCCAGCACCATAATATTGTCGAGTACGTCCCATCCCTTGAGCAAACCGGCCGGGGCAGGAGTGGACAGCAGGTCAAGACGGGCCTGTGGATACCTGGCGCGCAGAGCGCGCAGCGCCGGAGTGGTAAAAAGTAGATCACCGATTCCGGCGAGCTTGATAATCAGAATGTGTGGATTGGGTGGGAGAATAACTTGTTTTTTACGCATAATTGTCCTGATTTGTTGATGTAATGTTCACGATTTCGTTGGTAGATGCCAGCTTTTTTGCTGCTGCCGCCGTATCGCTTAGTTGCAGTTTGCTCAGAACGGCCTCATAGACCTGTTGCGGCCTGATATTTTTCATACATTGCGTCGTAAAGAAACGGCAATCAGCCGGTGTTCTTGCATTATAGCACGGACTGCACCAGATGTCGCTGTGTAATATCGTCGCATTAAGGCTGACCGGGCCACTCTGAGCCGGATCAGTGGGGCCGTGAACGGCAATCAGCGGTGTACCGACTGCTGACGCGATATGCATAGGACCACTATCACCTGTGATGAGCAGGTTGGCGCGTTGCAGAAGCGCGGCCAGTTGCGCGAGACTGGTCTTCTGCGCGAGGTTGACGGCATGTTCCTGCATGTGGTTAGTTACACGCTCGATTAAGGGTAGATCGTTTGGCGCGCCCGTCAGGACAATCTGCGCTCCTTGCTCGCGAATGAGCCTGTCAAGCAGAGCTGTCCAGTATGGAATGGGCCAGCGTTTCGATTGCCCGTTGCTTGAGCAAACATGGCAGGCGATCAAGAGTTTGCCGCTCTGTATTCCTTCCTCTGCCAGCATTTGTGCTACTTCCGCTTGCGCTCGTGGATCGACAGTGAGGTGTGGAACGCGGTCGGCTGGTGTAACTGTTGCGCCTGCGGCCTGCGCCAATTTCAGGCAATAATCGACCTCGTGCAGGTGATCGCCCGCTTCCCAGTGGCGGCCCGGCACGCTGTCGGTCATAAAGCCTGGGAAACTCTCCGCGCCATACCCGACGCGCCGTTTTGCCCCGCTCAACACAGCCAGCGTCGCTGCCCAACTGCCGTAGAGGCTGATAGCCAGATCGTAGTGGCGCGCGTGCAGGGCAGCGAGCAGTCTGCGTAAGTCGCGCCAGTTTTTGGACTTAATCAACGCGCCAGGACGCCGCCAGAGATTCGGATCATATAAGATAACCCCGGCAAGATGGGGATCAATGGTGATGACTTTGGCGCTCGTGGGTGTAGCCAGCAGATCGATGGTTGCCTCTGGATAAGCGCGTTTCAGGGTGTGTACTACTGTCAGCGACAGCACCAGGTCTCCGATAGGATCGAGGCGAATCACCAGAATGCGACGGGGGTGAAAGCTCCGCGGTGTCAACGGCGGATAGCGCCTGCCCAGGCGACCGAGCCGAAGCAGAACGCCGATGACGCTCAGCAGCGCGGCGATCATTCCGGCAACGGCGTTTTTGCCAGTGTCGATGGCGCGACGCCGCAGCTTCCAGCGCCGTCCAGGCGGCAATGGATAGCCGTATGCATCGACATGCTTTAATAATTGTTCGTTGTATGGCATATGTTTTCAGCGTGTAAGAGAGTTACGATAGCCTTTGTGACGGCTTCTTCTGTGATCAGTTTGGTGCAGGGATGAGCTGCCAGTTCCCGCGGGTCGATGTCCAGGCGGCCGCACGGGAACGCCGGACAATCAGGGCAGCGCCGCGTCGCGGCAAGCACGATATGCTGTTCCGGCGTACCCCACGGCCCATAAATGCGCGGATCAGTCGGCCCAAAAATATGGATCGTCGGCGTCCCCTGCGAGACTGCCAGGTGCAAAGGCCCATTGTCAACGCCCAATACCAGTTTTGCCCGCTTGAGCAGCGCCGCCAGTTGTCCGACCGACACGTCGCTGCTGATCACTGGCGGCGGCGTGACACCAGCGGCGATCTCTTCCAACATTGGCCGTTCGCTGCTACTTCCTGTCAAGATAATACGGGCAGGCGTGGGAGATGTCAATAAAGCAGGGAGAGTATTGGCACAATCTACCCATGCCTCACTGCGCCACAGCTTAACAGCCGCGCCCGTGCCTGGATGAATGACCGCGATCGGCGCTGCGGCGTCGATACCTTCCTGCTGCAAGCGCGCGCTGGCCCATGCCTCTTCCTCCGCGCTGACGGCGAATTGCGCGGGATATTGCTCAGGTGTGTAGGGTTCCGCGAGCGGCGCGCCGCCGAGCGTTTCCAGCGCGGCACTGGCGAGGCGCAAACTCGACACGGTGGCCGCTTCGGGCGTGATAAAGGGTAGAGCGCGATTCAGGAATGGTGTGCCGGGAGCGATGGCATAGCCGACGCGGCGCGGGATGCGCGCGAGATAGAGCAGCGCCGCGCCCCACCAGAAATCGGGGCGCAAGTTGATTGCCAGATCATAACGCTGGCGGCGCAGTTGTTTGGCGACGTTAAACAGCATGACATAGGGCATGAACGGGTTTTGCGCGGCGCGCCGGAAGCCTGGAAACGAGCAGGGAATGAGCCGATCAATATCCGGGTGGCGGGCCACGACTTCGCTCGACCACGGCCCGACCATAAGCGTGAGATGCGCGTTGGGCAGGCATGCCTTGAGGGCGTGAAAAACGGGCGTCGTCAACACCAGGTCTCCCAGGTGATCGGGTCGCACCAGCAAGATGCGCGGCGTCTCAGGCGCTGGCTCGCGAGCGCGCCGCGCCGCCTGCATGGCTCCCGGCAAGCCAACAAGGCGCACGAACGCCAGCATCAGCACGCGCAGCAATTGTCTCACCGCGTCACCTCGTCCTGCTTTGTGATTGGGATGAGGCGCTGAACGGCCTCCCATACGTCATCAACCGTGACGGATACCATGCAGGTGCAGTCGGCGCAGGCGCGCATCTTGCCCAGGAAGAAGCAGGGCTGGCCGTGCGGTTTGCGCCAGAGGGCGATATGCCGCGCGTCATCCAATGGATAAGGGCCATATTCCCGTGGGCTGGTCGGGCCGAAAATGGCGATCACTGGAATGCCCACCGCCGCCGCGAGATGCATAGGGCTGCTGTCGTTGCCGATGAACAGGTCGCATTGCTCAAGCTGCGCCGCCAGTTCGCCGATGGTCGTCTTGCCCGTCAAATCGCTTACCTGTCCGGCGGGAGCATTGAGTTCATTTTGCAAATGCTGATTGAGCGCGACATCGCCCGCGCCGCCGATCAGGACGATTTCGGCGTCGAGTTCGTGCATCAGTCGCTGCGCCAGCGCGCTGTAGCGTTCCAGGGGCCAGCGTTTGGCCGTCAGTTCCATACCGGGGTTGCTGCCGCCGCCAGGGAAAAGCGCGATGCGCAGGCGCTGCGAGCCGGAGCGTTGTACCGATTGCCGTTCCGCTTCCGTGGGAACAAAGCGCATACGCGGCTGCTCGATTGGTAGGTCAATGGCGCGCGCGAGGTCAAGGTAGACGTCGGCCTGATGTTGCAGGTGATCGGGAGAAGTGGACACCGGCACGCGGTCGGTGAGCGAGAAGCCCCGTCCCAGGCTGTCCGGGCCGACACGACGCGGCACGCCCGCCAGCCACGGCAGCAGCGTCAGCATGGGCGAGCGGTCCAGCGCGAAAGCCATGTCAAAGCGAAAGAGCCGCAGCAAGCGCGCGAATTTCATATAGTCATTGATGGAATAGCGGCCAGGGATGCCCACGTTGCCGCAATCGATGATGCGATTGACGGCGGGGTGATGCTCTGGGATCACTTTTGACCACGCGCCGGCAACATAGCTGATGGTGGCATCAGGATAGGCGTGGCGTATGACTTCCAGCAGCGGCGTGGTCATGATCAGGTCGCCGAGGCAGCACGGTTTGATGATGACAATCGAGCGTGGGTTTTGCCAGGCGCGCCGCGTAAAGGGACGCCGCAGCCAGGTGAGCAAGGCAAAAGGAACCCGCAGCAGATAACAGAGCAGGGTAATAATATGTTGACGCAGCTTCGTTTACCTTCCTTGATTTTAGAATATGCAGTACCGTACCGTAGGGGCAGCGGCTTGTCCCTGTCCGCTAAACCGGCGGCTGCGGGGCGCGCACGGTCGCCTCATCGCTGTTGGTTTCAGTTGTTGGGCCGGGATTGTTCCCGCGTGCCGTGGGCTGGTATCCCTGCTGGTTGTTCTGTATGCGCGTCCCGCAGCCCTGGCAAAAAGCGTGGTTTGGCTGAACCTCGTAGCCGCAGGCCGGGCAGCGCGTCGCGCCCATAATTGGCTGAGCGACAGGATACCCGCTGCTGGCTGCACCAGCCACATCGGGCGGCGGAGGCGGCGTGAGTTCCCCTTCGGTACTGTTCATATATGACGGGTATTCCGGTGGGGGAGGCGCGAGCTGCGTTGCTCCGACATCGGTAATGGTTGACGGGTAGAGCGCGGGATTGCCGCCCACTGGCGGTGGATAGGGAGATGCGCCCGGCGGCAGTTGCCCCTGTGCTTGCGCCTGCGCCGCCTGGATTTGCCGCATTTCATTTTGCATCTGCTCGAATTGCTGCCGCAAATTTTCCAGTTCCTGGCACAACGGCAGGAGTTCCGGGTGTGTGATCTGCCCGGAGATGAATAATTCCATCGTCTTGTTGATAATGCTGGCGCTTTGCGTATTCATCTGGCGCGCCGTGTTATCCATCGCCGCACGCAGACGTTGTGTTCTCCCTATGCGCGCCGCTTCTTGCGAAGCCTTTTCCAGACCGCGCTGTACCGAATCCCAGATAGGCATCTCTCCCGCTCCTTTTCTTTCTGGCAATACTCCGTCGTTTCCGGTTCTTGCTACCTCGACCGTCCCTATTATACCAGAGCGCGCGTGGGGGCGCAATTCATTCCAGTTCGCTGAGCGTGCGCAGGAGAAGCTGGGTGAGATCCTGAAGGACCTCGGCGTTAAAGGTAAAGCTGGCTCCTGCCGCCTCATAAAGTTCGGGCAGGGTGCGCGTGGCGCCGAGCGAGAGGGCGTGACGATACTGCCGCAAGGCAACCTGCGGATTGTGCAGGAAGTTCCGCCAGATCTGGAGCGCCCCCAGCGCGGCAAACGCATACTCGATAAAATAGAATGGGAGGCAGAAGTAATGCAATGTTCCCTGCCAGCCACTATTAAGCTCATCCTCCAGGCCGCTCCAATCGGTAACGGGAAGATAGCGCCGCACGATTTCAGCCCACTTTTCGTCTACCCTGGCTGGGATTTGTGCCTCCATAGGGTGTTCATAAACCCAGTGCTGGAAGGCATCACCGCACACAATCGTGGGCAGGTAGTCCGTCAGTGTGGCCTCAAGATGCTGAATGCGTATCAGCGCCGCTTCGCGTTCCGTGCAGAGGTCCGACTGGTGCAGGTACAAGGCGCCGATGTATTCCATGCTGGTCGAAGCAACCTCCGCGAACTCTATCGGCACGGCCCTCTCTGAGCGTTGCTGAATATAGCGCAGCGGGATGGTCTCAAAGGTGTGGAAGGCATGACCCAGTTCATGGAAGATCAGGGGGACGACATCGTTAATGGTGTTGACATGCCCAAAGATGAAGGGGCGGCGCGTCACTTCGAGCGGAAGATTATAGCCGCCATGAGCTTTCGCTGGCCGCTCTTCTAGATCGAGCAAGTTCTCCTGGAGCATGATCTCAAAATACGCTTTCAGTTGTGGGTCGATCAGTTGAAAGACCGGCAGGCATTGTTGCAGAAGGGCGGGGACATCCGCAATGTGGCGGGGCGCTTCGCTCGCTCTGGGATTCACATAGCTATCCCAGGGACGCAGCCGCTCTATGCCGAGCATCCGTCGCCGCTTCTCACGCAATTTGCTCGCGGCGGGAACTATCACTTCCTCCACGGCGGCATGGAAAGCCTTGCAGTCGTCAGGAGTGTAATCGAAGCGCAACAACTGCTGCCATTGATAGTCGCGGAAGCTCTCAAATCCGGCGTTGTGGGCAATCTGCTGGCGTAGCTGCATCTGCTTGACCCAGATGTTGTTGATCTTCTCCCGATCCTGTAGTTGACGATCTGTTATGGTATGCCATGCCTGTTCGCGCCGCTCGCGGTCTGGATCATCCAGGACAGAATAGAGGGTGATAATGGGTACTTCCTTGCCGTTCCAGGTGACCATCTGCGATCCGCCGATCTCCATATAAGCGTCGCCTAGCACCTTGTCTTCGGCGAGCAGGGGCAAATTGGCTTCACGATAAAGAGCAGTCTCCGCGCGCAGGTTACGCAGGGGAATAGCAAATCCTTCGGGTTGCAGGCCGCTGGCGAGCAGTTGTTCTTTGATCTGCTGGTCAGCTGCCTGAATATGGATGTGGGCATCCTCCAGGAAGCGCTGCTTGCGCCGGGCGACTTCTCTATCTTCAGTATTCTGAGTGGTGGCAATCTCAAATCTGACGAGTGTTTCGTCAACCAGGGCGCTGAGGTCCGACCACTGCGCCAGCCAGGGCTGCAAGGTCTCCGGCGAGAGCGGGGTAGCTGCCAGCTCGCGATACCATGGCTCGATCTCGGACCAGCTTAAACGTGAAAAAACTTCGCTTGTAGTTGGCAACGCGGCAAACATACATATAGCCTTTCTATTATAGAGCCTGACAGCTTCTCTGATCTGCATTCTCTGTTTTCGCAAAAACCTTCATGATTATACACTACTTGTCCAGAGGAAATCATTGATCTGGTTGAGTCTGCCGGACGAAACCCGTAGGGGCGTGGGCTTGCCCCGCCCAACACCGATAAGGGTTATGTGTTGCTCGCCAGGGCGGGGCAAGCCCACGCCCCTACGGAGAATTGCCAGGTTCCTCTGGATAGACCGCTTGTGACAAATAGACCTCGTATCCCTGGGATCGCAGTGTCTCGTATGCTTGCTGCGCGTCAGCCAATTCTGCGAAAGGCGCGAAGAGCGTTGGTCCGCTGCCGGACAGGCGCACTAAAGGCGCGCCCGCTTGCAGCATTGCCGCTTTTGCTTGAGCCACTTGCGGGTAGTGTTGCAGGACGGCTCGCTCCAGGCCATTGTGCAAATGATTGGGATCGGGCATATGTTGGGCAGCGAGCGCGGCGCGGACGGTCCGACTGTGCG
>Ga0102924_1005016_pt1 | contig 13002 bp, 12 predicted proteins | sample PaiPotPPM11metaG_FD_80116 | JGI IMG/M metagenome (GOLD analysis project Ga0102924, IMG submission 80116) | Iron sulfur acid spring bacterial and archeal communities from Banff, Canada, to study Microbial Dark Matter (Phase II) - Paint Pots PPM... ... | reverse complement strand
CTTCAAAACCGCTTGCGGGGTGCGCATGCCGCGTCCCGGGTGGGTTCGACTCCCATATGCCTCCGCCCGACAACTATTTGTAGGCCGGTCCATCCAGTGGAGTTGCGCTGCAATGGCGCCTGACGCGGTGCGGGAACCGAATTGATGGCGCTCACGCTCGAGGCGGTCCGCGCCGCCGTGGGAGCGGGGCACTGGCGGCTCAGCGGCCATGCTCACCACAACATGCTGGCTCGGCACATCGTGGACACGGAGCTGCTGTCGGCGCTTGCCGGCGGTGAGTTGGTGGAGGACTATCCGACGGACCCGCGCGGCCCCTCGACGCTGGTGCTGGGCCACACGGTATCGGATCGGGCGCTCTACGCGGTGGTCGCCTTTGCGCCGGATGGTACGCTCCTTGTCATCACGACCTACGAACCGATGCTGCTCTGGTGGCTGGATGAACGCACCCGCGGGCCGCGCTAGGAGGGATAGATTGGCTATGCGCTGCTACTTCTGCGGCGCCGACACGGTGCGGCGCTGCGTCGCCGTGGACGAACGCTGGGACGGTCGCCTCGTCGTCGTCGAGGACATGCCGGCCGACGTCTGCCCCCAGTGCGGCGAGGTCTACTACCCGCCGGAGGCGGTCAAGCGGCTCGACGCGCTGCGCCGGCAGCCGCCGCCCGCCGACGCGCTGGTGGAGACGCCCGTCTATCGCGCCCGGCAACCGGCGTAGGGCGTTGTCGCGCGTGTAGGCAATGTGGAATAGTGGCCCGCAAATGTCTTTGCCCACGCCGGGCGGGCCGTAGTACAGGCGGGCACAACGGTCGCGCCGCAGGCGGTCCGCGTCGCACGCGGTGGAGCCTACTGGCGCCGCTCGGGTGTTAGTCGCGCTGCCCTACGCGGAGGTCGGTGGCGGTGCGGGCGTCAAACCGTGCCGCCGCATCACCTCCGCCATCTTGGCGCGATCCGGTGGCCCGCCGGCCGCGGCATCGACCACCGCCGCCATCTCGCGAAAGTACGCCGGGCCGAGCATCCCCGGACTCACTGTTGCCAGTACCCGCGCATCCACCGCGCCGCGATTCATGAACGCGTGCACCGCCCCGCGCGGGATGCACAGCGCTTGCCCCGGTCCGACGCCGATCGCCTCGCCGTCGGCGGTCCAGGTCGAGGCGCCTTCCACCCCGTAGATCGTCTCCTCGTAGCCGTCGTGGCTGTGCGGCGGCGCGGGGAGCCCGACGCCCGCGGGGATCGTCACCTCGAAGAGGGCCACGCTGCCGTCGAAGTCGGCGCCCGTGACGAGGAAGCGGATGCCGGTCCTCCCCGCTTGGATCGTCTCCTCCGCTGGGTTCACCATTACCTTGGTGGTGTGTGTCGGCATCGATCCATCCTTGTCTCTAGCGGATGCGCCAGGTGTGTCGCGCATCCGCGGAGCATAACGGTGGCGCAGTCTATCACGCTGAGCAAGCCGTCTTGGCCTGGCCATCGTCACCACACAGATACCGGGCCACTCGTACGGCCAAGCCCATAACAACGAGCCGCAAAGAGGTAACCCACCCCATGCCGCCAGAGCTTCGGGAAGGCGAAGTGCATGACATACTCTCCGATTGTGGCCTGATTGCCAGGGATCACAGCCGGGAGGAGGCCAGCAGATGGAGATCAGATCGATCCGGGCTGCCGCTGTCGACATCGCGCCCCGGCCCGGAACGCCGCCGCGGGTACCGCGCCAGGCGGTCGGAGGCTTCGTGAGTCCGATGGAACGCTACCCCGAGTTGCCCCGGCCGAGCTGGGCGGCCCCCTGGAAGCGATGCGCCTGCGTCGTCACTGCCGAGGACGGCACTTGGGGGCTTGGCCTCACCATCCACGGCGGGCCGGTCGAGCGGGTGATCAACGACCACTTTGCCCCGGTGCTCGGCGGGCAGAACTGCCTGGCGACCGAGAAGCTCTGGGACATGATGCAGCGGATCAGCGCTCCCTACGGGGCGTCGGGCCTGGCAAGCTACGCGATCAGTGCCGTCGACCTCGCCCTCTGGGACCTGAAGGGCAAGCTCCTGGGCCGGCCGGTCTACGAGCTGCTGGGCGGCCCGCAGAAGGAGCGGATCTTCTGCTACGCGAGCAACACGGACCTCGCCTACGGGACCGAGCACAGCATCGCCTGGTTCCTGGAGCTGGGATTCCGGGCGGTGAAGCTCTTCCTCCGCGAGGGGCCCGAAGCGGGCGTCGCCGGGCTCCGGCGGAGCGAGGAGCTGGTGGCGCGGGCGCGCGAGCAGGTCGGCGGCGACGTGGAACTGATGGTGGATGGCTGGATGTCCCTCGACGTGGAGTACACCGTGCGCCTCGCGGAAGCCCTGCGCCCATATCGGGTGAAGTGGCTGGAAGACGCCCTCCTGCCCAACGATCTCGAGAGTTACTCCAGATTGCGCCAGCGCTTGCCCGGAGCCATCCTGGCCACCGGCGAGCATTGGTACACCGTTGCCCCATTCGCCGCGGCGGCCGGCCGCGGCCTGGTCGACATTCTCCAACCGGACGTGGCCTGGGTCGGCGGGATCAGCGCTGCCGTCCGCATCTGCCACCTGGCCGAGGCGCATGGGCAGAGCGTCATCTCCCACGGGGGCATGAACTATCCCTGGGGGCAGCATCTGGCCTACGCCATGCCGGCGATCCCGTGGGGCGAGCGATCCGAGGGGGTCGCCCCGCCCGGTGTCCCGCTCGACGAGATGGTGGCGCTGCCCGGCACGGCGCCGATCCGAGGCGGCTACGTGCGGCCGAGCGATGCCCCAGGCTTTGGCCTCGAGGTCACCAGGGAGTGGCTGGAGCAAAGAGCCCTATAGGTACCGGATCTGGTCCGCTGTCTCGAAGATCGGCCGCGCCGCGGCCAGATCATGGTGACATCGCCGTGGAGACGCGGAGCCCCGATTTGCAGCGCCCGGCAACAGGCGCTATGCCGTTGGTTCCAGAGGACGCGCGTCGTCTCGCTGGAGCTCGGCCCTGAAGTTGACCAACCAGCGCCGGGTGGGTTCGACTCCCATATGCCTCCGCTCGGCCTCACGGGGCGGAGGCGCAGAAGCGGGCTGGTGATTCGCTACTTGCCGATCTTTCGCGCCGTGGGTGGCGTCGCGTTGTAGAACGTCGCGCGGCTCACTCCAGCTTGCTTGATCATGGATTGCAGAAGGAAGGCGTCGAACTCGTTCTCGCCCATGTCAACTGTGACGGTATAGGCGCGTTGGCTGGTGCGACGCACGTAGATGTCGTGGTCGCCTCTGCCATGCCGGAGGAACTGGAAGCCAAGCGCCTGCAGAATTGCCACCACCTCCTGAGACGTCAGTGGTGGGTATGCCCTAGGCATGCGGGCGGGGCGACGCTTCGATCTGGAGCGAAATGCCGGGAGGATGGTGGAGAATCGCTGCCAGCTTGCCTTGCAGCGGCAGCAGCCAGTAGCGTATGCGGTGACTCAGGGGGGACGGCCGATGTAGGAGCGAAATAGGTAGTCGCTCCTCCAATACCGTGGTGACGTGGAGCCCCATTTGGTCCTGCAACGCTGCAATCGCCTCCTCTGCTGTGGAGCGGAACACGGCCAGGCTTAAGTCAACACACTCCGCATACCACCGATTTCCACGATGGAAGACCATCGCACGGAAGACCAGGCGCGGTAGCGCTGAAGCGTTGATCGTTGCCGTATTTGTGCTTGTGGCCATGCGTGTAGCATAGCGCAATAGCGCAGGTTGCGTTGCCGGCGTGCGTTGCGGGAGCTAAACTCAGGCTGCGATGGGATCTGCATCTCCCTGGCAAGCGGGGTGCGTCTAGGTGAGGGCTTCGGTGATCCCTACCGCCGTCGTGGCATCCCGTGAATCATCCAGGTCCCGGCGAGCGAGATCCGCGTGCAGGTCGTTTACGCTCGCTCCCCCCTCCGCTAAAGGCAGAGTCGGAACATACTGCCCCCCCTTTTGGTCCCATCGTGGCTTGAGTCTAGACGGGGAATGATGTGTCTCAACTCGAACAAACAAGCATGCTCTCAACCGCCGCCAGTGGCCCAGCACGGTCAAACGGACCGGGCGACCTCGGCTTTGAGGCCAAGCTCTGGGCGGCCGCCGACCTGTTGCGCAACAACATGGACGCGGCCGAGTACAAACACGTCGTCCTCGGACTGATCTTCCTCAAGTACATCTCCGACGCTTTCGAGGCCAAGCACGCGGAGCTGGATGCCCAGCGCGCTGAGGGCGCCGACCCCGAGGACCCCGACGAGTATCGCGCCGTCAGCATATTCTGGGTGCCCAAGAAGGCGCGTTGGTCGCACCTGATGGCGAGTGCCCCGCAGCCGACCATCGGTACGCTGGTGGACGAGGCGATGAGCGCCATCGAGCACGACAATCCTTCGCTCAAGGGCGTGCTGCCCAAGGATTTTGCCCGCCCCGGTCTCGACAAGGAGCGTCTCGCTGAGCTTATCAATCAGGTGAGCAGCATCGCGCTGGGGAGCGCGGCCGATCGCGCGAAGGACACACTCGGCCGCGTCTACGAGTACTTCCTCGCGCGCTTTGCGAGCGCGGAGGGCAAGAGCGGCGGACAGTTCTACACGCCTTCGAGTGTCGTGCGCCTGTTGGTCGAGATGCTTGCCCCCTACAAGGGCCGCATCTACGACCCCTGCTGCGGCTCTGGTGGCATGTTCGTCTCCAGCGAGAAGTTCATCGAGGCGCACAGCGGCAAGATCGGCGACATCGCAATATACGGCCAGGAGTCCAACTACACCACCTGGCGGCTCGCCAAGATGAACCTCGCTATCCGCGGCATCGAAGCGCAGATCGCCCACGGCGACACCTTCCTCAACGACCGCCACCCCGACCTGAAGGCCGACTACGTGCTGGCCAACCCGCCTTTCAACGACAGCGACTGGCGGGGTGCGCTGCTGAAGGACGACAAGCGCTGGGTGTATGGCGTGCCGCCTGTGGGCAATGCCAACTACGCCTGGATGCAGCACTTCATCTACCACCTGGCTCCCACCGGGCTGGCGGGGTTCGTGCTCGCCAACGGCTCGATGTCGTCCAACCAGTCGGGCGAGGGCGAGATCCGCAAAGCCATCATTGAAGCCGACCTCGTCGATTGCATGGTCGCGCTGCCGGGTCAACTCTTCTACTCCACGCAGATTCCGGTCTGCCTCTGGTTCCTCGCCCGCAACAAGCGCAACGGCCGCTTCCGCGACCGGCGCGGCGAAACGCTTTTCATCGACGCGCGCAAGCTCGGCTCGCTGGTGGATCGCGTACACCGCGAACTGACCGACGCGGACATCGCCAAGATCGCCGGCGCCTACCACGCCTGGCGCGGCGACTATGGCGCGGGCGAGTATGACGACGTGCCCGGATTCTGCAAGGCCGCCAAGCTCGACGACATCCGCAAGCGCGGCCACGTACTGACGCCGGCACGCTACGTCGAGGCCGAGACGGCCGAGGAAGAAGATGAGCCATTCGGGGAGAAAATGAAACGGCTCGCCGCGGCGCTGCGACGGCAGCAAGCAGAAGCCGCCAAGCTCGATGCCGCTATCGCCGCCAACCTGAAGGAGCTTGGATATGGTGGCTGAATGGCAAACAGTTCCTTTTGAGCGCCTGCTTGCGATGCCAGTCCGTAATGGCCTGTACAAGCCAAAAGAGTTTCACGGCCGTGGCGCGAAGATCGTGAACATGGGCGAGCTGTTTGAGTACCCGCGACTTCACGCAGTTCCAATGAGAAGGGTTGAGCTATCTCGCTCCGAAGGCGAGCGCTTCATGCTCTCTAAAGGTGACTTACTTTTTGCACGTCGTTCATTGGTCGCCGAGGGCGCTGGGAAGTGCAGTATCGTTCTCGATATCGACGAACCCACCACCTTCGAATCATCCATAATACGCGCTCGGCCCGACCCGACCGTTGCGTTACCGCTTTATCTGTACTATTTCTTCAGCTCGCCCGTCGGACTCCATGCTCTCGATACCATTCGTCGCCAGGTGGCGGTCGCCGGCATTACAGGTGGTGACCTTTCGCGACTGGAGATCCCTGTACCGAGAGTGCCCGAACAACGCGCGATTGCCGACATCCTCGGCTCGCTGGATGACAAAATCGAGCTGAACCGACGGGCAAACGAGACGCTAGAAGCGATCGCGCGAACGCTCTTCACGTCATGGTTCGTCGCCTTCGATCCTGTCCGCGCCAAGGTCGAAGGCCGCGACCTCGGCCTGCCCAAACCCGTCGCTGACGTGTTCCCGGACTCCTTCGAGGACTCGGAACTCGGGGAGATTCCGAAAGGGTGGCGGGTCCGCCCGATCCGCGAAGTCGCGAGCGTCGTCGGAGGGACCACACCAAGCACGAAAAAGACTGCGTTCTGGAGCAACGGCCGCCACTTCTGGGCCACCCCCAAGGATCTGTCCGGCCTAGCAACACCGGTCCTGCTTGAGACAGAACGCAAAATTACAGACGCGGGGCTGGCTCAAATCGGATCGGGCCTCCTGCCACCCGGTACCGTGCTCCTCTCGTCGCGTGCGCCGATTGGTTACCTCGCCGTGTCGGAAGTGCCGATTGCCATCAATCAGGGATTCATCGCCATTTTGCCCGAGGAGGGTGTCTCTAATCTGTTTATTCTCAAGTGGGCGGAGTGGGCGCGCGAAGAAATCCTCAGCCGGGCGAACGGCTCGACATTTCTTGAAATCAGCAAAGCCAACTTCCGGCCAATTCCGATCGTTGTGCCGCCAGGCTCCATACTTGGAGCGTTTGACCAAGTGGTGCGGCCGATACACGAGCGCGTTGTTACAAACGAACGAGAGTCCCATACGCTCGCCGCATTGCGCAATGCGCTACTGCCTAAGCTCATCTCCGGCGAACTTCGCATTGGTGATGCTGAGCGTTTCATTGGAAGACATGCTTGATGTTGCCTGCGCCGCCGACGAGCGATTACACAATGCACGGTGCCCGCACAGCCATCGCCAGTGGGCTGTCTCACATCGAGGAGCAAGTCAAAGGTATCGAGCGCGCCGTCGTCGAAAACCCGGGGCTGGCATTCGACCTCGCAAAGACAGTGGTCGAAAGTGTATGCAGGACGATTCTCACCGAACGCAAGATCGCCTTCATCTCCGACGATAACCTACCGAAGCTCTTCAAGGCAGTGACCACGAATCTGCCACTGTTGCCCGTCGGGGCAAGCAGCGAAGCAGAGGCTCGGAAGAGCTTAGCGCAGACACTAAACGGCTTGCACACGGCCCTTCAAGGCGTGTGCGAGTTGCGCAACGCTTTTGGATTCGCATCTCACGGCACGGATGGTCCGCGGCCAGGCATGGAAGGTGTCCAGGCCTTGCTTGCTGCGCAGGCGGCGGATGCCATTGTTGGATTCCTCCATCGAGTTCACAGTCAGGAACGCGCGACGCCCCCGGGGACGCGGCCGGCGTACGACGACAACGATGCTTTCAATACATATCTGGACGAGGCAAACGAGGTCGTGCGAATATTCGATCTGGAGTATCGCCCGAGTGAGGTGCTCTTCAGTGTCGATCAGGAGGCCTACCGCGACCTCCTGGCTGGCTTTAATCCCGATGAGGAAGACGAAGGTGACGTGGAGATGGTAGACGATGGTGCAGGAGCGCCCTCGTGAGTGACGGCGATTTCAGCGAGTCGGTGGTCGAGCAAGCTGCCCTTGCCTGGCTAGAGGCACTAGGCTACACGGTATTGCACGGCCCGGCCATCGCGACCGGCGAACCCGGTGCCGAGCGCACCGGCCCGAACTACCGCGAGGTGGTTCTGGAGGACCGACTTCGCCAGACATTCGTGCGCCTGAATCCTGACCTGCCCCCCGAGGCTCTGGAAGACGCCTACCGCAAGCTCACGCGTGCCGACGCGCCATCACTCGTGGAGCGCAACCGCGCCATGCACCGCATGTTCGTGGACGGCGTCATGGTGGAGTACCGCCGGAACGATGGGTCCATTGCGGGCACGCAGGCGCGGGTGCTCGACTTCGACACACCCGACAACAACGACTGGCTGGCCGTCAACCAGTTCACGGTAGCTGAAGGTCAACACACGCGACGTCCCGACGTGGTGCTGTTCGTCAATGGCCTGCCGCTGGCGGTGATTGAGCTCAAGAACCCGGCCGACGAGAACGCCACGATCTGGTCCGCCTTCCAGCAGCTCCAGACCTACCAGGCGCAGATCCCTGCACTCTTTGTCACGAACGCCGCGCTGGTCGTCTCCGACGGCGTCCAGGCGCGGATCGGCGCGTTGGGCGCGGGACGAGAGTGGTTCAAGCCCTGGCGCACCATCACTGGGCGCGACGATGCCTCGGCGAACCTGGCCGAGCTGCAGGTGGTGCTGGAGGGGATATTCGAGAAGCGCCGCTTCCTTGATCTGGTGCGCTTTTTCGTGGTGTTCGAGGACCTGGGCGGTGGGAAGTTGGCCAAGAAGATGGCTGGCTACCACCAGTTCCACGCGGCTAACGTGGCGGTGGAGGAAACGCTGCGCGCCTCGGACGTTCCGAGGGCTGGTCGCATCCGCGAAGAACCTGGACGTTTCGAGGCGGGCCGCACGCCGGGGGGCGACTTAGGCGACCGGCGCGTGGGCGTGGTATGGCACACTCAGGGCTCCGGCAAGAGCCTGACGATGGCCTTCTACGCCGGACGGATGATCCTGCATCCTCGAATGGCGAATCCGACGATTGTGGTAATCACCGATCGCAACGATCTGGACGATCAGCTCTTCGGCACCTTCGCCCGCTGCCACGACCTACTTCGCCAATCGCCGGTACAAGCCACTGACCGCGCCGATCTGCGCGCGAAGCTCTCCGTCGCGTCCGGCGGCGTCGTGTTTACCACTATCCAGAAGTTCTTCCCCGAGGAGAACGGCGATCGGTACCCGGCACTCTCGGATCGGCGCAACATCGTCGTCATCGCCGACGAAGCGCACCGCAGCCAGTACGACTTCATCGACGGCTTCGCGCGGCACATGCGCGACGCGCTGCCCCATGCCTCATTCGTCGGGTTCACCGGCACACCCATCGAAATGACTGACGCCAACACGCGCGCCGTGTTCGGCGACTACATCAGCGTTTACGACATCCAAAGGGCGGTCCGGGACGGCGCGACGGTGCCAATCTATTACGAAAGCCGGCTGGCAAAGTTGGGGCTCAAGGAGTCCGAGCGACCCAGGATCGACCCCGATTTCGAGGAGGCCACCGAAGGTGAGGAGGTTGACCGCAAGGAGAAGCGCAAGACCAAGTGGGCGCAGCAAGAAGCCGTGGTCGGATCCGAGAACCGTGTGAAGCTCATCGCCCGCGACCTGGTGGAGCATTTCGAGAACCGTCTCGCCGTGATGGACGGCAAGGCCATGGTCGTCTGCATGAGTCGCCGTATCTGCGTGGAGCTTTACCGCGAGATCGTGGCCTTGCGGCCACAGTGGCTTGGCGCGGGAGACAGCCATGGTGCTCTCAAGGTGGTGATGACTGGCTCGGCGTCCGATCCGCTCGATTGGCAGCCGCACATCCGCAGCAAGCAGCGCCGCGAAACGCTCGCCCAGCGATTCCGTGACCCGTCCGACCCGTTCATGATCGTGATCGTGCGCGACATGTGGCTCACCGGCTTCGATGCGCCGAGCCTGCACACGATGTACCTCGACAAGCCCATGCGCGGGCACGGCCTGATGCAGACCATTGCCCGCGTGAACCGCGTGTTCAAGGACAAGCCCGGCGGCCTCGTGGTCGACTATCTCGGCCTCGCCGACGAGCTGAAGCAGGCCCTGGCGACCTACACCGAGAGCCACGGTACCGGGCAGCCTACCGTCAATCAGGACGAGGCGGTCGCAACTATGTTGGAGAAGTACGAGGTCTGTCGGGGGCTCTTCTATCGGTTCGACTGGTCACGGTGGACCAGCGGCACGCCGCAAGAACGCCTGTCGCTCCTTCCGGCGGGGCAAGAGCATATCCTCGCTCAGGAGGACGGCAAGGCCCGGCTGTTGGACGCCGTAACGGAGCTGTCTCAAGCGTTTGCGCTCGCGGTGCCACACGAGGAAGCGCTCCGAATCCGGGACGACGTCGGGTTCTTCCAGGCGGTGAGGGCCGGGCTGGCGAAGAGTGCGCCCGGCGAGCCTAAGACTAACTACGAGTTGGACCATGCCATCCGGCAGATTGTTTCGAAGGCGGTCGTCTCGGATGAGGTGATGGACATCTTCGCCGTCGCCGGGCTCAAGAAGCCGGATATTTCGATTCTCTCGGACGAGTTCTTAGCCGAGGTGCGCGATATGCCGCAGCGGAACCTCGCCGTCGAGCTCTTGGAGAAGTTGCTCAAGGGTGAGATCAGGAACCGCTCACGGCGTAACGTGGTCCAGGCGCGCTCGTTCGCCGAGCTCCTGGAGCAGGCGGTGCGGAGATACCAGAACCGGGCGATCGAGACGGCGCAGGTGATCGAGGAGCTCATCCAACTCGCCAAAGACATGCGGGCGGCCGAGACCCGTGGCGAGAAGCTTGGCTTGTCGGACGCCGAGCTGGCCTTCTACGATGCCCTTGAGGCCAACGACAGCGCGGTTATGGTGCTCGGCGAGCCCATCCTCAAAACAATTGCCCGTGAGCTCGTGGCGACCGTGCGAAAGAACGTCACCATCGACTGGACGCTCCGCGAAAACGTCCGCGCGCAGCTCCGCGTCCTGGTGAAGCGCACTTTGCGCAAATACGGCTATCCGCCAGACAAGCAGGCGCAGGCCACGCAAACAGTGCTGGAGCAGGCCGAGCTCTTCAGCGATGAATGGGCCACGGAGGCTGTCGCTTAGGATGGAATAGGTATCGGGACGAAGGGAAAAGCGTGCTATCGCGTCATTTGCATTACGAGAAGGTCCAGCTCTGTATCGATAGAGACGTGTCGAACCGCAACGATCTCCCGCGCATGCTATCGGCGATGTAGGCCTGTTACCGACTCGCCTTCACGCTCAGCGCGGAAGGAACGAAGAAGGCGGCCATGACCAACTATGTGAGGCTCGTGAAAGAGTCGGACCAACAACCGATTATGATGTACGAGAGCGCCTTTCTTCGGTCTGCTGACCTGGAGTATCTGGACGCCTCGGACCAAGCGGTTGTGGTTGATCATCTGTTGGCGCAGTTCTCCGAGAACGCTGCGGGGATGATCACCAAAACCATGGTGGGCATTTCCCGATACCTTACAGACGGCGATGTGAGAAGGTTCCTTGATCCTATTGCCTCGATTATGTCAACGTCGGAGACACAGGACACGGATTGGGACGTGCATCGTTTCCTGCGATCCGAGTATTCCACAGCGACGGCTGACGTTCAAGAAGCCATACTCCGCAGGCTTGATATGTGGGTCGCCCACGAAACAATGACCAAGAACGAAGACGGGGCCAACAGACTGAATGATACGAAATCGTACGTCATTGATGCGGTCCCATTCTGATGGGCTGACGCGCCGTGTCTCGGACAACCGTCGCATGGGTACAAGGCCCGCAAAGGGCGTGCCTCAAGCGGTTTCTGTCAGTCGCCGCCGTTGTGGCTCAGTTGGCCACTCTGGTGGGATTCACCCGGGGACGTTGATACCGCGCCGTCGAGGCGGCGATGCAGATAGGAAGTGAGCGACAGCAAGTCCTGCGCGTCCTGCTCGCTGACGGGCCACATGATGCGCGGCGCGTGGGCGGCTGTGTTGCGGAACACCCCAAACATGCCGATAAGCAAGTTCAGGAATCCGCGCTGCTCCGACTTCTCGGTGTCGGATCGCAGCGTATTAATTGCGAGTAGTGGTGAAGTGCCACCGAAGGCGACCTGAGCGAGCTCCGCGCCATCCGATGTCAGATGGGACTTGGCGCGGATCTTCTCGGCGACGCTCTTCGTCGCCTCAAACACCGCATGGAAGTAGTTATCTTGCAGGAGCTCGGCCTTACAGAAGCGTAGGACGTCTGGATGCACGCCGCGTCGACTCATCTCGTGGGAAAGTCTGGCGGCTCTGTTCTCAGCTTCCGTTATCGTGCGGGCCTCGTCCCGTAGCCTGACCTTGCCGTCCTCGCCCAGCGCATAGCCCATGAAGGCAAGAACGGAATTCAGGCGGGAGCGGAGATCATCGAAGCGGTTTGAGAAGCCGGCATGCTGAGCCGGGTCCATTGCGACCTCAATGAAGCGCACGACGTAGTTGCCGCTGCTATCCCGCTGCTGCCTTGCCCAGAGCGCCTCAAACAGGCGCTCGCGCTTCGAGAGAGTCGGCTGGGGGTCGCCGAGTTGGAGTCCTGTCAGGACCCTACCTATTTCACTGCCTGTTAGCCCATCGTCAGTGGCAGCGAGAACATCGCAGATGGCATGCAGACGACCGTGCTGAAACTCAGGAACCACCATAGGCTCTGGCTATCCTTTCCATCCGTTGCCGGTCGCTTCACCTAGACCGACGCGCCGGGGCGATGATCCCGACTACTTGACAGCGCATTGACTGCGACTGTCCCGACGTCCTGGGAGACAATCCCCCGAGCCACAACCGCGCTGCTTTGGTCCTCAGCGGCAGGGGAAGAGCGCCGACATGGCCGCCCACCGCTCCACAACCTGCCCCCGCGCATTGTAGATGCTGCCCGTGATGCCGGCATACACGCACAGCCCGGGCGTGCCCGCGACGGAGACAATGGGGCCGTAGGTGACGCACGTGGTCAGAAGGCTGGCCGGGTCGTAGGTGCAGGTGGTCCCCGGCGATGGGCGCCGCAGCTGGACCTGGGGCGCGGGCGGGCGCTGGGCGGGCGTCCGGGCCGCTACCTGCGAGGCCGGCAGTCGGATCCTGGCTGCGGACCCGGCCACCTGTGAAGCCGTGCCGTGGGCCGTGGCCGGAGACGGGGCAGCGCTGGCGGTGGCCGGCCAGAGCGCGCAGGTGACAATCAGCGGGGTAGCGGCGACACGGCGCATGGGGACCTCCTTCGCTTGGACATCGCCGTTATACACGGACAGCCGGTGTTGTCAAGGTCGAGAAGCGACCGCGGCGGGAACTACCAGCCTTTACGCGTCACCGGTCCTCCCGGACCGCTACAACGCCGACCCCTGCCTCCTCGCGCCAG
>Ga0102924_1005015_pt1 | contig 13002 bp, 8 predicted proteins | sample PaiPotPPM11metaG_FD_80116 | JGI IMG/M metagenome (GOLD analysis project Ga0102924, IMG submission 80116) | Iron sulfur acid spring bacterial and archeal communities from Banff, Canada, to study Microbial Dark Matter (Phase II) - Paint Pots PPM... ... | reverse complement strand
TTTACCGGAGCGACGGGGCCAACCGGACCGCAGGGGCCAACCGGGGCGACTGGGCCCCAGGGTCCAACCGGTCCCACCGGGCCGCAGGGGCCGACTGGACCGACGGGCTTGACGGGTGCGACCGGTCCCTCGGGGCCTACCGGACCGACGGGCTTGACGGGTGCGACTGGACCGACCGGACCGACCGGACCGATGGGACTAACGGGCGCGACCGGACCGACGGGACCGCAGGGCGACACCGGACCGCAGGGGCCGACTGGACCAACGGGGCCGACGGGGCCGACGGGACTAACAGGTGCGACCGGACCGACCGGACCGCAGGGCGACACCGGACCGCAGGGGCCGACTGGACCAACGGGGCCGACCGGGCCGATCGGGCCCACCGGGCCGACCGGACCAATTGGGCCGACTGGACCCACTGGACCGACGGGACCGACCGGACCAACCGGACCCAGCGGGCCGACAGGACCAGGATTCGTTTTCAAGGGTCCGTGGGCGACCGCCACCTCCTACAACTTCAACGACGTGGTATCGGCTGACACCACCAGCGATGCCGCGGACAAGAACGGCAACAGTTACGTGTGTACCGCGCCCGGCGGCTGCCCGAACGGGGACGATCCAAGTACGGGTGGCGCGGGTTGGCGGGAGATGGCGGCTGGCGGCGCGACCGGAGCGACTGGACCGACCGGGCCTACCGGGCCGATCGGACCGACTGGGCCTCAGGGTGAGACCGGGCCGACCGGACCGCAGGGGCCAACCGGGCCGATGGGATTTACAGGTGCGACTGGGCCGACCGGACCGCAGGGCGCGACCGGGCCTCAAGGGTCGACCGGACCAACCGGCCCTCAGGGTCCAACCGGACCGAGTGGAGTCGCCGGACCAACGGGACCAACCGGGCCGACAGGGCCGAGCGGGCCAACCGGACCAGGCTTCGTGTTCCAGGGCGCGTGGAGTAACACCCACGACTACAACTTCAACGATGTGGTCTCGGTATCGCAGACCGGTGACAGCTACGTTTGCGTCACTGCCGGCGGCTGTCCGCGCACGGAAGATCCGACCGTCGACACGACAGATTGGAACGTGATGTCGGTCGGTGGCGCGACCGGCGCGACCGGACCCACCGGACCTAGCGGGCCGACAGGACCCAGTGGTCCTACCGGGCCGACGGGTCTGACCGGCGCAACTGGACCGAGCGGACCGCAAGGACTGACCGGAGCGACCGGCGCAACCGGGCCGCAAGGGCCTACGGGACTGACGGGCGCGACTGGACCGCAAGGGCCGACCGGGCTGACTGGCGCAACTGGGCCGCAGGGGCCGACCGGGCTGACAGGCGCGACGGGACCGGCAGGGCCGACCGGAGCGACTGGACCGACCGGACCGACCGGACCGACTGGACCGATCGGACCGAACTTCCTGCTCTTCAGCAGCGGCAGCTCGGTAGCAGCCAGTAGCACCGTGTTCATCGGCCAAGGCGCACAAAACGCAACGGAAACAAATGTGCTTCAAATTGTGCCAGCGAACCTGTCCTTCGGACACTTCTCCTGCACAAGCCCAAAGCCAACTGGCAGCAATTCCGTCACTTTCGCTCTGCGCCAATTAACCGCGAGCGGTGGCAATTTTTCTAGTCCGACTACTGTCGCAACCTGCTCAGTGACTAGTGGCAACGTGAGTGGTTCAACAACCGGGACAGTCTCACTGACGGCAGGCGACGTTTACGACGTTCAGGTGGTAACTCCGACCGGCGTAGTGGGAGGGGTTTCGGCCGCGCTCGGTCCGTAAAAGTGATCCGCCGGGGAGCGGCGAGCAAAACCTGCTCGCCGCTCCATGTGGTCTGAGCATCAGAGTGAAAAGGCAAAGCCGGGGTATAGGAATCATGCAGCGGAAAAAATCGAATATGACTTACCTGCTCACGTCTCTTGTGGCGGGAACAGTGTTGTTTCTGTGGTCGGCCGCGTCATTCGCCGGCACGCCCACGCTCGGAACCGACTGCGGTACCACCGCTACCTCAGTCGGCTCGGATACGGCGGGCAAAGTGACTATCGGGGTTCCGGATCCCCTTCTGCCGTATACCGGAACCTGCACCCTTACATTTGGGACCCCATATCCCAATGCGCCAGCCTGCACCGCGATGAACGAAACCAACGGCGGCGGGTACCCGGCCCCGGCGGGTAGCAGGACCACCCAGACCACCCTGACGCTCGGTTCTACCGTGGGTTGGGTAGCCGGTGATGTGATTGCCTACTCGTGCCTGGACTACTAGGCCAGACGACCGTTCTTGCAAGGAGCAGTGACGATGCGACATGGAATTTTTAGCAGGACGGGCATGCTGGCCGTTGTAGCAATCGGCGCCGCCGCACTGGCGCTCTCGGCCACAGCATTCGCCGGCAGCCCGAGCCTGGGTGCCGGATGCGGCGCGGGCGCGAGCATCGCGGGTTCCGACACGGCGGGCAAGTTCACGCTAGGCTCGAATTCGGGTGTCTGCGTGCTGACCTTTTCCACCGCATTTGCAAACCCGCCGGCCTGCATGGCGATGAACGAAACCAACGGCGGGGGACATGCGGTGGCCGCCGGCCTGAGGACTTCAGCGACCCAGCTCATGGTGGACGTGCCCTGGGCCGACGGCGACACGATAGCCTACATCTGCGCGGGCTACTGACCCCGATCCGCTGCGCCCGGGTTCCGCACGCGTCGCGCACCCGTGACGCACACGTCAAATGACCTCGCCGCTCTAGCTCGTCCCTCAGGACCAGGATCGGCAAGGGTAGTTGTCGACGGTTGGCGCAGATGACAGAAATACGGGGGGGCAGAAATGGATGATTCGCCACCTTCGTTTAGTTCGCTGGGGATGAGCCCGGCTGAAGGCCGGACCTTATCAGGCGGCTGGTGGCGACGATGGCCGCCGCAGCTCGTGCTCTTTCTGACCTTCGCGGCCTTTTATTTTGCGATCGGTCCCGGCAACTTCTTCTCCACTGACGAGGTAAGAGTGGAGGAAACCGCCCAAGCCCTCCTGCTCAGGCACACACTCGACATCCCGGTGATGAACGATTCGCGCCTCGGACGCGAGCAAAGCTACTACACGGTCAACGGACCGGGGTTTCCCTTAGCGGCGCTGCCGTTCGTGTATCTCGGGCTTAAACTCGACGACGCGTTTGGATCGATGAACGGCGGGTCGCTCGCCGGTCCTCCGATCGGAGTAGAGGAGCAACCGCTGCGCTGGGGCGGCCGCCTGACGATATCGGCCGCACTGCTTGCCAATGCGCTCATTGGCGGCGGCATCGTGGCGCTGCTGTTCATGGTCGGGGTCCGGCTTTCGGGCAATCCGCGCGCCGCACTTTTGATGGCGATTGCCGCGGGCGTCTCAACGCTGGTGATGTCGGAAGCGACCCATTTCTTTCAACACGGGCTTTCCGCATTGATGCTGCTCGCCGCGTTTTGGTTCTTTGACGGGCAGGAAGCCGAAACGCTCGGGCGCAGGGCGTTGTTCGGGGGACTGAGTCTCGGAGTGGCCATCCTGTCACGCCCGAATGCCGGTCCCAGCGCAATCGTTTTGTGGCTATATGGAATGGCGACGGCGTGGATGCTGGTTAGGGATTTACCTTACCGCTGGCCGCGGGTGATACGCCAAGGCCTTCTCGCCACCGTCGGCCCCGCTGCCGGCGTGATCGGCTACCTGTATTTCAATTATCTCAAGTTCGGGAGCATTACAAATTTCGGATACCGGCTCGGAGACGCAACCGGGCGTGAGGGCCTCGTGGTCAATGCGGCCCAGATGGCCCAGGCGATCGCCGCTTATCTGCTCAGCCCGGCACTGAGTATTTTTCTGTTCGCGCCACCGCTCATTCTCGCCGTTGCCGTCGGATGCCGGGCTTACCATCGGTGGCCATTGGAGACCACCGCACTGCTGGCGGCATCGGTAGTGCATCTATTATCCATTTCGCTCATTCGGGACTGGACCGGCGACGTGTGCTATGGGCCAAGGTATATGCTGGAAGCGATTGTACTATTGATGCCGCTGACATTGCCGGCGTTTGAGGCCGTTGCCAACTCGAGGTCGCGGCGAGCGGCAATCGCGATAGGCGGCGGCGTTCTTTTCGGAATCATGGTGCAGCTAGTCGGCGTCGCCGTATACCTCGTGATCGATGAGTGGCGTCGCGCCGCCGATGGCATCGCGTTGAATGGTGCATTCGTGTTTGTTCCGCACGCATCACCGATTGTCTACGGTCTGCAGGAATTATTGGCGGGCCGGAACCTCAGCCCATGGGCGCTGCGAGCGTTTGCGCAACCGGGCTGGGCGCTGGTGCTGTTGTTCGGTCTGATTGCAATCGTATGGGGCGGTGGCCGGCGACTGATCCGCTACTTTCGGGCGCCGGAAGAGGAGTTGGTCAAGGTCTCCTCGGATCGGATTGTTGGCGCAATCGTGTTAGCCGCGATGCTGCCGATTTTGCTCGGATTCGCGATGGCGCGGCCGATCACAGATCCGCCCAACATACACGCGTTCAATGTGTTCGAGACCGGGCTCGCAGCGCAGGTAGCGGGACGGCCCGTGACTGCGGCAGAAGACTACGCGATTGTGCTCGGGCTCAACCCCTCCGACAAGTTCGCTCGCTATAATTTGGGAATCTTGCAGCAGGACGCGGGACGGGTTGGCGAGGCGCTGGCGCTCTATACGATTGTGCTGGGCAACGATCCAGCCTTTACGCCCGCCCGCCTGCGTATCGGCACTCTTCTGCAAACAGGCGGCCACTAGGTGATTGGGGCGTCGCGATTTTTCGGCTCCTCAGTTTTTCGGCTGCTCAGGATCATAAGCGTGGCTCGGGGACCCGGCCCCAACGGATAGGAGCGGGTCTTCGAGGACCTGATGGATACAATCGGCTATGGCGGCTAAAAGCAGGGCCGCCAGGCTGAGCAGCGAAACCAGGCTTGCGAAACGGCGCACCTCCGTCGGTTGCAGCACAACCTTGATCGTATGCTGTCCCGCTGGGACCTGGAATGAGATGAGTCCGAAGTTCGGCGCGGACGTGATGCTTGTTTCGCGGCCGTCGATCAGCACGGTCCAGCCCGGGAAATAGGAGGTCGATTCCATAACCGTTACCGCCGCCGGCGCCGCCACCAGATAGACGTGCCTGGTCGACCTAGATGAGAGGAGGCGCGTCGAGAGCCTCGAATCCGGGCTGATCAATCCCACGCCGGTATATTGCAGCGGCGTCTGGACCCATTGCGGCACGTATTCTCTGCGCGTGGTGGATTCCAAGCCATGAGTGCCGATCGACGCGGGAGCGTAGTACTCATCGTCGAAGCTCTCATAGCCCGCGGGCTGAGTGTGGCGCAGACTTACCAGCACGATAAGCACGATAAGCACGACGCTTGCCTTGGGGCCGATCCGCTCGAAAGCGAAGAGCGCCAGCAGCGGCATGAAGAGCGCGGGCAGAAACAGAGTGCGCCACGGAAACTGCAGGTACTGGAGCGTGGTGATCCGCGCCCAAATCGGCGAAGACCATTCGGTGGCCAACAGCGCGCCGGCCAGTGCGGCGCCAGCGAAAACGATCGCATCGAGTCGGCGCGTGCGGCTGAACGCGCGGACTCCGATAGCAACTCCTGCAATCGCCAGCGCGATATTCAGCAGGCCGAGCGAGAACGAAATGCCGTCGTTGGGGCCGGCCACCGAGTAGCCGAAGCCCCAGTGTCCCCAGAGCAACTGCCATGGCGAAATTATGTGGACGCGCCAATTCAAAAAGTCAGTCAGCAAAAGCTCGACCTTGACGAATTGCTTTTCGACCAGCGCCGGCAGCCAGAAAAAGGCGCTGAGGCCGAGCCCGCCTGCGACCGCCGCGGCGCCGGCGGCGGCGGTCCGCAGCGGGCGCTCGGAGACGGCCGCGCGTACCACGACGATCGCCGCGAAGACCGGGAACAGGAGCAGTGCGATCGCATTGTGCGCAAGCGGCACCAAGGCGATCGCGGCTGCGCCCAGCGCGACGCTGACCACGCCCGGGCGCTCGAGCGCCGTCATCAGGCCGAGCAACGCGAGCGGCGCTACCGCCACTGCGGCGGCCTCGGAGAAGGCTGCGCGCACGTACAAATCCAGCGCCAGGTAAGGCGCGAACAGCCAGGCCGCCGCCGCGCCGAGCGAGGAGATCGGCGTAAACGACATTTTTCTTCCGAGCAGATAGACCGCAATCGCGCCGAGGGCGAGCAGGATCACCAACCCGAACTGAAGCGAATCCGCGATCCTCATCCCGCACTCGAAAAAGGGCAGCGCCATCGCGTAAATCAGCGGCGGGAAGAACTCGAACAGGGGCTGGCCATGTCCGTTGCTGAGATCCGGCGCCCACATCGGCGGAAACTGATGATCGCCCAGGGCCGTGGCGAATTCGGTCACGCGCGGCGGATAAGCCAGCGCGTCGTGGCCCGTTACCAGGTAGCCGCGGAAAAGCCCGCGCGTGAGAAGGAGGATCAACAGGGCGAGCGCGAACGCGATCCTCACGCGGTCGGTGGTGAGCCACGCGCCCCACCGCTCCAGCCGCTCGCGGAGCCACTGCTCGCCGCGTTCCCAATACGCGCCGAGCGAGGGACGGGCGGCGAGCACGAACAAGGCGATGCCGGCCAGAAACAAAAGCGGCTTCAGCGGCCCGGGCTGATAGCTAACCTCGACCTCGTGGCGCCCCGGGCTGAGCGGGACCGCGCCGAAGTCAGGAGTCACGCGGACCAGGCGCGTGCGCTTTCCGTCGACTCGCGCCACCAGCCCCGGAAAGTAGGTAATTTTAACCAACGCATAGCAAGGGCGCTGCACGTCAATGCTCGCGCGATAGACTTCCCCGGCTTTCGACTCAGAGAGGATGCGGCCCGCCGCCATGGATTGCGGCGCAGGCGCGGGCAGCGGCTGCCATCGTTTGATCCCAGGCACGCCCTGGAGGTGTGGGTCGAGCGCAATCACCTCGCCGGCGCGAGGCAGCGGGCTGCGCAGCCACGCGGAAACCGGGTCGAACCAGGTCGAAGCGGGGCCGTCATAACGCGCGGTGATATCGACGAGGCCGAAATAACCCTCCGCCGAGGTCTCATATACAGCGAAGGGGCCATGCACAGAGCGCTTCACGAAATAAGGCGGCACACGCAGGCTGGTTGGGGCCAGCACGGCCCGGACGCCGAACAACTGCTGATCGACCGAGTCATTCTCGTCGCGCAACACCACATAATCCGAGGTCACCGACATCGCATGGTAGAGAAAGCTCACCTGATCCAGCCCATAGCTCGTAAGGAAGGAGTACCCCTTCGCAAAACCGACATTGAACGCGTTACCCCAATCGCCCGCCTTACCCGCCGAGACGCGGCCGGGGCGCTCTGCCAGCATCGCGCGGAGGTCAGCGATGGCCAGGTCCAGATCGCCGCGCGCGTGTTCGTAGGCAGTGAGGTTCAGTTCGCCCCACTGCGCGTTGACGCGGAGATACTCCGCGCGCTCAACTCCGATCAGGACCAGCGCCGCACCGAGCGCCGCTCCCACACCAATGGCCGCCGGGCCGGGCGCTCGAATCGCGACCGCGACTACATGCTCGAGCGCCCACCCCGCGATCAGGATTGCAAAGAGTTCGAAGGCTGCCTCCAATCGATGCAAAGGTAAATCCGCGGGGGCTCCGGCCAGCAGCAAGAGATGGCCCCAGGTCTCGCGGCCGAAAAATAGCGCAAGCCATACCGCCGTCAGCACGAGCAGGCGCCGCGCCAGCGAATCCTTGATTTTGAATGCGGCGAGCGCTGCGCCGAGCGCGACTATCAGCGTGAGCACCGGGAGACGGCCAAAATCGAGCAGCCTGCCGGAAAAAAGCTCGCTCAGAATGGTCGGCGCGCCGTAAGAATCGAGCTTGTAGGCGGCCTCCCAACGGCTACGGTTGATGTCGCCACTGACGAGCATCATCGGGATCACGAACCATACCAGCAGCAGCATGGCCTTGGCTGCTATCGAGCCGGCCCGCGCCAAGCGCCGCGCCCGCCCCTCACCCGGCATCGCCAGCGCCCAAATTGCTATCGATAGGAAACCGACGTAGCCGAAAACGATGTGCGAGAGCGCGGTCAGCGCGAGCATCAGCGCCGCACCGGTCTGCTTTCCGCCCGAGTCGATCGCCAGCGCCGCCAGTCCGAGCGACGGCAGCAGCAAAAGCAGGGAAAACAATTCCGTATAGAGGCCCGAACCTCGCCACACGAAGGCGCCATAGCTCAGGCCGAAGCGTCCGAAGTCCCCGGCTTCGTTGGGCGCCAGGATCAGAATCGCGGCGAGCCCGGCAGCGAGCGGATTGAGGCCCAGCAGCCGTGCGCCAAGATAAATGCTTGCGGGCAGCAACACCAGCAGCACGAAGTAGAGCGCGGCGAAGCTGGCTGCCGGTGAAGCGAAGGGCCGGCCCAGCGCGATCACTGTGGCGGCCACCAGATGCGGTAGCGGCTGATAACTGCGCCAGACCGGATAGCCCAGCGCCCATTGTGAAACCCACGGATCCAGGAACGGCTCGCCGCGCGCGATGCTTTCGCCAAGCCGCTGGGACGCGGCGAGATGAAAGGCCATGTCGTTCGTGGGAACGCGCTCGATACGCGCCTCAGGGGCGAGCAGGAGGGCGTTGAACAGCAGCGCCAGCGCCAACAGGACCAGCCCGGCGGCCTCGGGGTAGGGCCGGCGCCCGGGCGCAGTCCGAGCGGCGGGGCCGGGGTGAATCGATGCTGTCTGAATCGATGCTGTCGTCGGCGCGCCGACGGTTATGCGATCGGGGTTCTTCTCGGCTGTAGCCGCCATGCTTGCCTTCGCTCAGGCTACCGCCGCATATGATGCGGTATCGTGCCAAAGCTCGTCAGCATAGGCTACACTAACTCACGACGCAAAACAGCCGGGGCTTGTTACAATTTACTTCTTCGGTGCGGTCACCTCGGTGAAGGCGCGGATAGCCTCGACCGCGCTCGGCACGCCGCTGTACTGCGAGAGATGGAAGATCATTTCCTTAAGCTCGGTGTGCGTAATACCCAGGTTTAGCGCGCCGCGCATGTGCACCCGGAGTTCCGCGCCGCGCCCGAGCGCGAGCAGCGCCGCCATCGTGATCATCGAGCGGGTTTTGATCGCCAGTCCCGGACGGGCCCAGATACCGCCGAACAGCTCGTCGTTGAGGAACTTGCCGAAATCGGGGTCGAAACCGTTTAGGAACTCGGCGCCCGCCTTGGCGCCCTTCTCACCCCACAACTGGGTGCGTATCGCCATCCCTTTTTCATGCTTGTCGTCGGCCATTTTCGTTTTCTCCCTGAATAGCAACTGCGAACAGTGACTAGTGCGAAATACCAGTCGGTGCGAACTGTATAATTGCGTGCGATCTATGACGAGCTCCGAACTTTTACTCCGGCGCGCTCTTCCTGGATCATGAACGACGCGGACGAATCCTTCTCGCCCCAGCCCTTGTTCAGCGCCTCCAGGAAGTCCTGCTCGGTATGCGCCGCCAGCGGCATCGGCACGTTGAGTTCGCGCGCGAGCTCGGTGGCGAGGCCGAGGTCCTTGCGCGCCAGCTTCAGCGCGAAGGTTGCGCGGTCGAAGGTGCCACGGAAGATCATCTTCGGGAGAGCCGCATTGAGCACCATCCCCTGCCCATACGCGCCGCCCTGCACCGCACGCAGCAGCGCCTCGGGCGAGACGCCCGCCTTGACGCCCATCGTAAAGGCCTCGGCGAGCAACTGGGTCGAGCAAATCGCGATCATGTTATGGACCAGCTTGGCGACCGAGCCGGCGCCGATGTCGCCGATATAGGTCACCTTGTCGCCGATCGCGTCGAGCACCGGCTTGACTTCGTTGTAGTCGGCCTCGCTCCCGCCGACCATCACCGCCAGCGTCGCCTTGCGCGCACCGACCACGCCGCCACTTACGGGAGCGTCGAGCATCCGGATGCCCCGGGCCTTAAGGCGCGCGTGGACAACTCGCACGACGGTGGGAGAGTTGGTCGAAAGATCGATGTAGAGGCTCCCGGGTGCCATCGCGCCGATAAGCCCGCCCTCTCCAAGCACCACCGCCTCGACCTCGCGAGGCCCCGGCAGCGAAGTGAAGACGACCTCGGCGTCCCTGGCGGCGGCGGCTGAGCTTTCTGCCCACTTGGCTCCGCCGGCCAGATGCGGCTCGGCGACCTGGCGGCGGACGTCGTTGACGGTGACCTGGTGGCCCGCCTTCATCAGGTTGAGCGCCATCGAACCGCCCATGTTGCCGAGCCCGATAAATCCGATTCGCATAAGTACCTCCCGTGCCGGAAAAAATTGCTACGTGCGAGCCGTCAGAAAAGCTCCGGTGGCAAGCCCACTTAAAGCATCGCTGGACCAATCCGGCAAGGAAAAATGCCTGCGCGCGCGCCGACCGTTAAGCCGACTGTTAAGTTGACCGACAACTGACCGATAGGTCCGGCGATTGACTTTGCACCAACGCTTGGGTAACCGTAATGAGCCTGATGGCCTTATCCAGAGCGGCGGAGGGACTGGCCCGATGATGCCGCAGCAACCGGCCCACGAAGGGGTGCTGGTGCTAACTCCAACGGAGCCCGAATGAGGCTTCGGTAGATAAGGCGAGAGTCCCTGCACCCTCGTCCTTATCCGGAGGAGGGTTTTTTAATTTTTTCACTCCCTCGCAGCGCCGCCGGACGAAAATAAAGGCCCAGGCGTGAGAACGAGTTGGGAGAACAGACACACGCAATTCTGATAGTCGGGATGGGCGGGCTAGGAGTTCCGGCGGCCTGCGCGCTCGCGCGCGGCGGAGCGCAACGGATCGGGCTGGTCGATCCCGACCCGGTCGAACTTTCCAATCTGGCGCGCCAGGTGATCTATGGCTCGGTGAGCCTCGGACGGCTCAAGGTCGAGGCGGCGGCCGCGAGGCTGCGCAGCGACTATTCAGCGCTCAGCATCGACACCTACCCGGTCGCCCTCGATGCCTCCAACGCCGCCGAGTTGATCGCGCGTCACGATTTCGTGATCGACGCGACCGACGATCCGGCGGCCAAGTTTCTGATTAACGACACCTGCCTCGCGCTCGGGCGGCCCTTCGTTTACGCGGGCGTTCTGGGAATGATCGGTCAGGCGATGACGGTATTGCCGGGGCGCACGGCGTGTCTGCGATGCCTGTTCGAGCAGCCGCCCGAGCCGGGCGAGATCGCGAGTTGCCGCGAGGCCGGAATAATCGGCCCGGTCGCGGCGGTGATCGGCGAGATTGAAGCGGCCGAGGCACTGCGATGGCTTGGCGGCGCCCTACCGGAGCTGGCGGGAAAAATCCTGACCTATGACGCGGCCGCGAGCGGCCGAATGCGCGTGCTCGAAGTAAGCGAGCGCGCCGGATGCGCCTGCGGTGCGGCCCGGGGTGAGGAGAACGCGGCGGCGTCGGCCGCGGGGCGCATCGAGCCGCGCAACCAGACATCCTGAGCGACACTGAGCGACGGCTGCGATCAATGAAAGGAACCTTGGAGAGGAACCATGCGATGAGCTACGTCACTAATCTCAAATGCCGCGAGTGCGGCCAGGAATATCCGATCAAGCCGCTGCACGTGTGCGAGGATTGCTTCGGACCGCTCGAAGTCACCTACGATTACGCGAAGATTCGCGCCGCGATCTCGCGCGCGTCGATCGCGGCACGCCCGCACAACCTCTGGCGCTATCGCGAGCTGCTGCCGGTCGATGGCGAGCCCGAGGCGGGTCCGTTTTCGGGCTTCACGCCGCTCTTGCACGCGCGCCGCCTCGGCGCCGAACTCGGGCTCAAGAAGCTGTACATCAAGGACGACACGGTCAACCATCCCACGCTCTCGTATAAGGATCGCGTGGTGTCGGTGGCGATCACCAAGGCGCGCGACTTCGGCTTCAGCACCGTCTCGTGCGCCTCGACCGGAAATCTGGCGACCGCGGTCGCGGCGCATGCGGCGCGCGCGGGGCTCAAGTCGGTAATCTTCATGCCCGAGGGCGTCGAGTCGGGCAAAATCGTCGGCTCGTCGATCTACGGCGCGCGAGTGATCACGATTCGCGGCAACTACGACGACGTCAATCGGCTGTGCAGCGAGATCGCCGACAAGTACGGATGGGCTTTCGTCAATATCAACCTGCGCCCGTACTACACGGAGGGCGCCAAGACCTTCGGTTTCGAGGTCGCCGAGCAACTCGGCTGGAAACTGCCCAACCATATCGTGCTGCCGACGGCGGGCGGCACGATTTTGCCCAAGGTCGCCAAGGCGTTCAAGGAACTCAAGGAGGTCGGGCTGGTCCACGGCGGCGAGTTCAAGATTCATTGCGCGCAGGCGGCCGGCGCCGCCCCGGTTATCCACGCGTTGCACAAGAACACCGACCTGATAACGCCGGTCAAGCCCGATACGATCGCCAAGTCGATCGCGATCGGCAATCCAGCCGACGGTTTCTACGTGCTGCGCGCCGTGCGCGAGTCGGGCGGATGGGGCGAGATGGCGAGCGACCCCGAGATTATCGACGCGATCAAACTGCTCGCCCGCACCGAGGGCATCTTCGCCGAGCCCGCCGGCGGCACCACGCTGGCCGTGGCGCTGAAGCTTATCGCCGCCGGTCGGATCAAAACCGACGAGAGCGTGGTGGTCTCGATCACCGGCAACGGCTACAAGACGCTGGAGGCGGTCGCCCAAAGTATCGAGCAGCCGCTCGTGATCGAAGCGCGGCTGAAGGACTTCGATGCTATCTACGAAAGTCTCGGCGACGGCAAACGATCGCTCCAGGGAGCGGCCTGAGCGCGCGCGGAGAGCGTGCTTGTAAAGCCATGGGGTGAAGCATACTCAAGAAAACGCTAGGCTCTGCGCTAGTTTCTCCGCTAGTCTGGAGGTAGGAGTTTCGAACATGCCAGTCAGGGTACGAGTACCGACCCCGTTGCGCAGGTTCACCGGGGGCACCGACGAGGTTGCGGCCGCGGGCGAATCGGTCCGCGCGGTTATCGAAGATCTCGAAAAGCGCCATCCGGGGATGCGCGAGCGGCTGCTCGACGACAAGGGCGAGTTACGCCGCTTC
>Ga0102924_1005014_pt1 | contig 13006 bp, 12 predicted proteins | sample PaiPotPPM11metaG_FD_80116 | JGI IMG/M metagenome (GOLD analysis project Ga0102924, IMG submission 80116) | Iron sulfur acid spring bacterial and archeal communities from Banff, Canada, to study Microbial Dark Matter (Phase II) - Paint Pots PPM... ... | reverse complement strand
TAATTGTATACACGGTTTTACACATTTCCTTAACCCCCCGATCACAGCTTCATAATTGGCGGCGATGACGATCAGGTACCTCGCCCTGGGGGACTCGTACACGATCGGCACCGGGACGAGCACCGAGACCCGGAACTTTCCCAGCCACCTGGCGCGCAAGCTGGAGGAGGTGACGGGGAGCGCGGTCGAGCTTCGGAACCCGGCTGTCGATGGCCACACCACGATCGACCTTATCAGGGCGGAGCTGGCCGAGCTCGAGCGCTTCAGGCCCGACCTCGTCACCATCTTGATCGGGGCCAACGACGTCGTGCAGGGCTTCGAGGAGCGCGACTACCATTCTCGGATCCGCCAGATCTATACGCGGGTACAGGCACTCGACCTCCCACCCGGCCGTGTCGTCGTGATCTCGGTGCCCGACTTCTCGGTCGTGCCCGCGGCGCCTAACTTCGGCGTCCCCGCGGAGATCCGGGCTCGGATCGACCGCTTCAACCAGGTCGCCTTCGAGGAGGCCCGGCAGCACGGCTTCGACGTGGTTGACCTGAGCGAGTTGAGCCGGTCCGGCACCTCCCGCCAGGGTTGGATTTCGGCTGACGGCCTTCACCCGGGCGATCCCCAGTACGAGGCCTGGAGCCAGCTCATCTGGCAGCAGGTGGCCAGCCGATGGACCGTCCGGGCGGAGCGGTGAGGGCGTCACATTTAGCGTCGCCGTGGTGCGTACATACCGCATGCTTCACGCCGAGGCCTGGCGGCCGGCCGTCACCCGCACGCCGCTGACTTCCACGGGCCAGCGCACCCCCGATTCGTTCGAGCGCCTTTTCCTCGAGGAGTATCAGAAAGTCGTGGCGATCGCCTACCGGGTTCTCGCGGACCGGGCGGCGGCCGAGGACGTGGCCCAGGAGGTATTTCTCCAGTTCCACCGCAGCCAGTCCCCGACCTCCGAACATGCTTCGGGGTGGCTCCGCTCTGCCGCCGTCCACTCGGCGCTGAACGTGATCCGGGGTGAACGCCGGCGCCAGAAGCGGGACCTGGCTCATGTTGTCGAGGAGACGGCGGCACGCTCCGAGAACCCGGAGCAACTGGTGGTGGCCGCCGAGCGGCAGCGTGAGGTTCGACAGGCGTTGAGCCGGCTTCCAGAGAAGGCCGCCGCGATCCTGGTTTTGCGTTACAGCGGTTTGAGTTACGCCGAGGTCGCCACCGCGCTTCGGCTGAAGGTAGGGAATGTTGGAACGATGCTGCGAAGGGCGGAAGACGCGCTTCGCAAGGAGGTTAACCGTGCGACATTTGAGTGAAGGGACGTTGCGCCGGATTTACGACGAGCCGCTGGCGATGGCAGCCGCGGACCAGGCGCATTACGAGGGCTGCGCCGCCTGCAAGGCCCGCTTCGAGACCGTCGCCAACCTGTCCCGCTCGACCGCCGCGCTGCTGGCGCTTCCGGCCTTCGAGGTTGAGGCACGGCCCGCACTGGCGCGGCTCAACAGCCGCATCCAGGAGGAGGAGTCAAGGCGGCCGGTGCGCTGGCATGAACGCTTCCTTTCTGGAATGCCTGGCTTGCGTCCGCTTGCAGCGCCGGTCCTGGTGGTGGTCCTCGCCGTCGGACTGCTGGCCGGCTTCAGCGCGACCGGCGTTTTGCCCAGCCTGATCAAGGTCTTCGAACCGCACTCCTTCGCGCCAGTGTTGGTATCGCCGAGCAGTCTGCCTTCCAGCGCTGCCCTCCTCGACTTCGGCACGGCCAGCTGGATCCCGGCGCCGCCCAAAGCTGAGCAGGTTGCCGATGCGGCAGCTGCGGCCGCGTTATCCGGGCTCCCGGTATTGCTGCCGGCGACGTTGCCCCAGGGTGTCTCGGGCCCGGTGACCTATGGCGTTATCGGTCATACCACCGGAACGCTAACGCTTGACGGAGCGCGCCTGCGCGCCTCGGCGGCAAGTCACAAAGTAAAGGTGAATCCGATGCCAGCCGCCCTCGACCACAGCACTATTTACGTCAGTGGTGGACCGGCCCTGGTCGAGCTGTGGGGCGCTCCCGCCCAGGGCTCGAGTGGTGCGCCGACGCTGGTGATCGCGCAGACCCGGGTTCCGACCGTGGAATCAACCGGTGCCTCGACGCAGCAACTCGAGGACTACCTGCTTTCGCAGCCAGGTGTGCCGCCTGACCTGGCAGCCCAGCTGCGCGCGATCAAGGACCCCTCGACCACGCTGCCGATACCGATCCCGGCCGGCTTCGCGACCACCAAGCCGATCACGATCAATGGGGTGCAGGGCCTCCTCATCGATGCCGGGATCGCCGCCGGCGTGGTGTGGGAGAAGGGTAACGTAATCTACGCCGTCGGAGGCCAGCTGACCCCCGACCAGGTCATTGCCCTTGCAACTTCCCTCCACTGACAGTCAGAAACTGAACGCAGTCGAGGCGGCCGATGCCGCCTCGCTTGCGATTCACACCCAGGACCTGGCCAAGCGGTACGGAAAGACCGTCGCCCTCAGCGGCCTGACGATGAGCGTGCGCCGGTCTGAGGTCTTCGGTTTCCTCGGTCCCAACGGCGCCGGCAAGACAACCGCGGTGAAGCTCCTGACCGGGTTGGCGCTGCCCTCGGCCGGCCAGGGATGGGTGCTCGGTGCGCCGATCGGCGACCTTCAGACCCGCCGCCGCCTGGGTTACCTGCCGGAACTGTTCCGCTACCAGGGCTGGATGCAGGCTTCCGAGGTGCTGTCGTTGCATTGCGAGCTTTCCCGCCTGCCCCGTTCGGGATGGAAGACCGAAATCGACGGCGCGCTGGAGCTGGTCGGCCTGGCCGACCGCGCCGGGGACCGGGTGGAGGGCTTTTCCAAGGGGATGCAGCAGCGGCTGGGGCTCGGGGTCGCACTCCTGGGCCGCCCCGACCTGGTCCTGCTCGACGAGCCGACCTCGGCGCTCGACCCGGTCGGCCGTCACGATGTGCGGGAGATCATCCGGGAGCTGAAGGCCCGTGGGACGGCCGTCTTTCTGAACTCGCACCTGCTTTCCGAGGTGGAGCAGATCTGCGACCGGATCGCGGTGGTCGACCATGGACGCGTGATCGCGACCGGCACCATGGATGAGATCCTGGGCCGCGACGGCGCCGTGCGCGTGCGCGTCACTGGCCTGGATAGCAGCCGCCGTACCGAACTGGCGTCGTACGGCCGGGTCGACGACGAAGGCGAGTGGCTAACCTTTAGAGGCCTTCGACCCGAGCGTGTGCCCGAGCTGGTCAAGGCCCTCGTCACCCAGGGCGGCCGGGTCTACGCCGTCGAGCCGCGCCAGGAAACACTCGAGGACCGTTTCCTGCAACTGCTCAAGGAGGAAGAGGGCCGATGAGCGTACCCACGTGAACATTCCCATTTTGACGATCGCACGGCTCACCATCCTCGAAGCCTCGCGGCGGCGCCTGCTGCTCGCCCTCAGTGTCCTCACATTGGTGGTGATCGCCCTTACCAGCTGGGGCTTCAGCCGCCTGCCCCTGATGAAGAACGTGACGCCGGCCGAGGTGCGCCTGGCCGCCTCGCAGCTGACAATCCTGGTCGCCTTCATGTTCAGCGGGGTACTGGCGCTGGGGTCCACCCTGGTGGCCGCCCCCACCGTCGCCGGCGACATCGAGTCAGGGGTGGCGCTGGCCATCCTGCCGCGCCCGGTCCGTCGCACCGAGGTCTTGATGGGCAAATGGCTCGGCCTCGCCTTCCTGATCACGCTCTACGCCGCCGCCAGCGGCCTGCTGGAGCTCCTCGGCATCTGGCTGGCGACCGGCTACGCGCCGCCGAATCCGATCATCACCCTGCTCTTCGTCGCCGCCGAAGGCATCGTCCTGATGAGCCTGGCGCTCCTCCTCAGCACCCGACTCCCTCCGATGACGGGTGGCGTGATCGCGCTGGTGCTCTTCTTCGTTGCCTGGATCGGGGGGATCGCGCTCGCCATCGGCCAGGTCTTCAACAACGACACCATCATCAACATCGGCATCGGCAGCCGGCTGCTGATTCCAACCGATGGGCTCTGGCACGGAGCGATCTTCAACCTGGAGCCGGCCGATGTCCTGAGGCTGGCCAGGGCGGCCGGGCGTGCCCGCGCCGGCAACCCCTTCCTGGCGGAGGACCCGCTACCCACCGCGTACCTCGCCTGGTGCGTCGCCTGGGTGATCGGCGTACTCGGCCTCGCCAACTGGAGCTTTCTGAAAAGGGACCTCTAGCTCCGCCGTACCCATTGACTTCGCCATTTTGCGAACGTACATTTAGTTCGGAATTCAGGATCCCCATCAAGGGGAGGGAGGGAAACAATGGGCGTCGCGACATACGCGCCTCCAGCGAGCCGGGTTGGGGACGAACTCGTCTACCCGGACGGTCGCCACGAACTCGCTGAGAACGCCGACCTTACACGCTCCACGCTCTACAACGCCGACCTGGCGCCGGTCAGGATCAAGGACCGGACCTGGACCACCTATAACTACACGGCCCTGTGGGTTGGGATGGCACACAACCTACCGACCTACGGACTGGCGGCTGGCCTGGTCGTCCTCGGCATGGCCTGGTACCAGGCGATCCTGACGATTGCGCTGGCCAACATCATCGTGCTGATCCCGATGCTCCTCAACAGCCATGCCGGGACGAAGTACGGGATCCCGTTCCCGGTCTTCGCCCGGGCCTCATTCGGCGTCTTCGGAGCCAATGTCGCGGCGCTGCTGCGAGCCGGCGTCGCTTGCGGCTGGTTCGGAATCCAGACCTGGATCGGCGGGGAGGCACTCTATACCCTGGCCGGTTCGCTATTCGGGACCGGCTGGACGAATGCCTCGGCTGTCGCGGGCCAACCCTGGACCCTCTGGCTGAGCTTTGGCGTTTTCTGGCTGCTCAACATCGCGATCATCGTGCGCGGCATGAATGCCATTCGCCGCTTCGAGAACTGGGCTGCCCCCTTCGTCCTGCTGGTGGCCTTTTTCCTGCTGGGATGGATGATCACCCGGGCGCACGGCCTCGGCCCGATCGTGACTCAGAACGGCACGCTCGGCTGGGGCGGCGGCTTTTGGAAGCTGTTCTTCCCCGCCCTGATGGCGCAAATCGCCTTCTGGTCGACGCTCTCCCTCAACATGCCGGACTTCACCCGCTTCGGCAAGAGCCAGCGCGCCCAGGCGCTCGGCCAGACGCTCGGATTGCCGACGACCATGACGGTCTTCCCGCTGCTGGCGGTTCTGATCACTTCGGCGACGGTTGCGGTCTACGGCAAGGCGATCTGGGACCCGATCGCGCTGACGGCGAAGTTCTCCAGCCCGATCGTGATCGTCCTGGCCCTGTTTACTCTCGCGGTGGCGACCCTTTCGGTGAACATCGCCGCCAATGTCGTCAGCCCCTCCTACGATTTTTCCAACCTGTGGCCTAAGGCGATCAGCTTCCGGCTCGGCGGCCTGATCACGGGCGTGCTGGGCATCCTGATCCAGCCCTGGCGTCTCTACGCCGACCCGCACGTTTACATCTTCACCTGGCTCGGTTTCTATGGTGGCGCACTGGGCGCGATCGCCGGCGTCCTGATCGCCGACTACTGGGTGATGCGCAACACCAGCCTGAAGCTTGCTGACCTTTATCGGGAGCGGGGCGAATACGGTTACACGGGCGGCTTCAACTTCCGGGGTATCGCCGCGCTTTTGATTGGCGCGATCCTGGCGGTCGGAGGCGCCTACACATCGCCTGGCACGCCGGGTCCGTTCCCGGCGAAGGGCCTGATTCCCTTTCTCTATCAGCCCTTCACGCTTTACGATTACAGCTGGATCGTCGGCCTGGTCGCCGCTTTCCTCAGTTACCTGGCCCTTTCGGCGCTCTTCCCGGCAGGCCGGGTCGCCCGCCGGACCGCCCGTCCCGCAACCGCCACCTGATCGGCGCGATAACCTCCGGGTAGAGCCCCTCCTCGCGGCTGGGGCTCTACCCCTTTTTTGAACCCATGTCGAAACTCAGCTTTGGCGTTTGCTTCGCACCCGATCCGCCGCCACGCCGGTGGGCGGATCTGACGGTGCTCGCCGAGCAGAACGGCTTCGAGTACGCATGGCTCTTCGACTCGCACGTTCTGTGGCAGGAGGTTTATCCGATCTTCACCCTGATGGCCGCCGCCACTCGGAAGATCAAGATCGGTCCCTGCGTCACGAATCCGGGGACGCGAGACGCGACCGTGACGGCCAGTGCCCTCGCCACGCTCAACGACATTTCCGGAGGCCGCATGGTGATGGGCATCGGGCGCGGCGACAGCGCCCGTCGCGTGCTCGGTCAGAAGCCGGTCACGGTGGAGCGGCTGGAGCAGGATTGCCGGCTGATTCGGGACCTGGCCGCCGGGCGCGAGGCGAGCTACGACGGAGTGAAGATCCGGATCAAGTGGGCGCAACACGAGCTGCCCATATGGGTGGCCGGCTACGGCCCCAAGGTTCTCCGGGCTGCCGGCCGGGTGGCTGACGGGGTGATCATCCAGCTGGCCGACCCGGCCATCATCCGCTGGTGCTTGAAGTACGTTCGAGAGGGTGCGCAAGAGGCGGGTCGATCGTTCGACTCGATCGAGGTCCAGGCGGCCGCGCCTGCCTTCATCTCGGATGACCTGGGGGCAGCACGCGAGCAGGTCCGCTGGTTCCCGGCCCTGGTGTCGAACCATGTCGTCGACCTGCTCAAGCGCTACGAAGTGAAAGATCTCCCCAGCGCCCTGACCGACTACATCAAGGCGCGCGAGCACTACGACTACTCTGAACATGCGAAGCGTGGCGCCGCCCACGCCGAGTTCGTCCCTGACGATATCGTCGACCGTTTCTGCGTCATCGGCAGCGTCGAGCAGAGTCGCCAGAAGATCGAGGAGCTGGTAGAGGCAGGCGTCACCCAGTTCAACCTCTACCTGATGGTCGAGAAACCGGAGTCCGTGATCAAGACCTACGGCGAGCAGATCATTCCCGCGTTTACTTAGCGAGGAGGCGAGAGGTAATGGCGACGGTTCGCGCGGCGCTGATCCAGGCGCATGCCAACATGCCCAAGGAAGATGCGATCAGAAAGCACGAGGCAATGATCGGGCAGGCGGCTGAGAAGGGCGCCCAGGTCGTCTGCCTGCAGGAGATCTTCTACGGGCCCTACTTTCCGGCGGAGCAGAACACGAAATGGTACGACACCGCCGAGCGCGACGACGGCCCCACGGTCAAGCGGATGCAAGAGCTGGCCAAACGACACAAGATGGTTATCATCGTGCCCTTCTACGAGGAGGCACAGACCGGCGTCTACTACAACACCGCCGTGGTGATCGAAAACGACGGCAGCGTGCTGGGCAAATATCGGAAGACCCACATCCCTCACGTGGGGCCCTGTTTTTGGGAGAAGTTCTACTTCAAGCCGGGCAACCTGGGCTACCCCGTCTGGGACACATCGGTGGGGCGGATCGGGATCTTGATCTGCTATGACCGGCACTTTCCCGAACCGGCACGGCTGCTCGGGCTGAAGGGTGCTGAGCTCGTCTTCAATCCCTCCGCCACCGTCAAGTCGCTCTCGCGATACCTGTGGGAGCTGGAGCAGCCGGCCCACGCGGTCGCGAACGGCTACTGGATCGGTGCCATCAACCGCGTCGGCATCGAGAAACCGCTCAACGAGGCGCAGTTCTACGGCTCCAGCTATTTCTGCGACCCACGCGGGCGGATTGTTGGCAAGGCATCCGAAACCGAAGACGAGGTGCTCGTGTGCGACCTCGACCTCGACATGATCCGTGAGGTGCGAAACACCTGGCAGTTCCTGCGGGATCGGCGCCCGGAGACATACGACCAGCTCGCGGAGCAGCTGCCGTGAAGACGCTGATCAAGGGAGGCACGGTTGTCACGGCAACCGATACCACACGCGCTGACGTACTGATCGACGGCGAGAAGATCGCGGCCATCGGTAATGGCCTCGAGACTCATGCCGACCGGGTGATCGATGCCGCGGACCGCTACGTCATGCCCGGAGCCGTGGACGTGCACACCCACATGGAGCTTCCCTTCGGTGGCACCTTCGCCTCCGACGACTTTGCCACCGGCACGGCGGCGGCTGCCTGGGGCGGTACGACGACGATCGTCGACTTTGCGGTCCAGAGCTACGGGCAGACGCTTCGCCAGGGTCTCGACCAATGGCACAAGAAGGCGGAGGGAAAGGCGCACATCGACTACGGCTTTCACATGATCGTTCGCGAGATCAACGATGCGATTCTGAAAGAGATGGACGACCTGGTCCGGGAAGGCGTCCCGTCCTTCAAGTTGTTCATGGCCTACCCCGGAGTCTTCCAGCTGGACGACGGCTCCATCTTCCGCGCCATGAGCCGCACCTCGGAGAACGGCGGCCTGATCATGATGCATGCCGAGAACGGGGGAGCCATCGACGTGCTGGTCAAGCGCTTTCTTGCCGAGGGAAAGACCGATCCGATCAACCACGGGTTGACCCGACCTGCCACCATGGAGGGCGAGGCGACCAGCCGGGCGATCGCGCTGGCGCGGCTTGCGGACGTGGCCGTCTACATCGTCCACCTGAGCGCCAGGGAGGCGCTGGACGCAATCAGGGCTGCCCGTGACGACGGGGCACCGGCGTTTGCCGAGACCTGCCCCCAGTATCTCTACCTGACCATCGATGACCTCGCGCGGCCGGGCTTCGAGGGCGCGAAGTATGTCTGCTCACCGCCGCTGCGCCCGAAAGAACCACACCGGGAAGAGCTCTGGAAGGGATTGATCCAGGACGACCTGCAACTCGTGGCAACCGACCACTGCCCCTTCGATTACAAGGAGCAAAAGGAGCTGGGCCGCGGCGACTTCTCCAAGATTCCGAACGGGCTGCCCGGCGTCGAGGATCGCTTTACCCTCATCTACCACGGCGGCGTCAACGCCGGCCGGATCAGCATCAATCGCTTTGTCGAGTTGGTTGCGACTGCCCCGGCCAGGATGTTCGGGCTCTTTCCGCGAAAGGGGACGATCGCACCGGGAAGCGACGCGGATATCGTCGTCTTCAACCCGGAGGTCGAACGAGCCATCTCCTCGAAGACCCATCACATGAGGGTGGACTACAGTTGCTACGAAGGCATGAAGGTCAAGGGTTTGCCTGAGGTCGTGATGCAGCGGGGCAACGTCCTGGTGCAGGATGGCAAGTTTCACGGCAAGCCGGGCGAAGGTAAATTCCTGCGCCGGCAGCCGTTCCACGGAGTGCCGGCGACGGAGCCGAGCCCGATAGGAGCAAGAGCATGATCGCTACCCGGACGGTCAACAGCTTCATCAACGGCGAGTTCAGGGAATCGCGCCCGGGGAAGGCCGACGCGATACCGAACCCGGCCACCGGCGAGACGATCGCCAGCCTTCCTTACTCGACGGCGGAAGAGATCAACGAGGCGGTCGCGGCCGCCAGGCGCGCCTTCCCCGCCTGGAGCGAGACGCCCGTGCCCGACCGGGCCCAGGTAATGTTCCGTTTCAAGGCGCTCTTCGACAAGCATATCGACGAGCTCTCAGCACTGGTCACCAGCGAAAACGGCAAGACGCTCGACGAGGCGCGCGGCGAGGTCAAGCGCGCCGTCGAGGTCATCGACTTCGCCTGTGGCGCCCCGACGCTGATGATGGGAACCAACCTGGATCAGATCGCGAAGGGTATCGATGAGGAGCTGGTCCGCTTCCCGGTGGGAGTCGTGGCCGGCATCACGCCCTTCAACTTCCCCAACATGGTGCCGCTCTGGATGATCCCGGTTGCGATCGTGACCGGCAATACCTTCGTGCTCAAGCCATCGCAGCTGACGCCTCTGTCCGCGATGCGGGTGGCGGAGCTGCTCCAGGAGGCCGGCCTGCCGGCAGGGGTCTTCAACGTGATTCACGGCGCCAACGACGCCGTGAACCAACTGCTCAAGCACCCCGATATCGCGGCGATCTCCTTCGTCGGTTCGGCAACAGTCGCGGCTTACATCTACGCCACCGCCGCGGCCCACGGGAAGCGGGTCCAGGCACTCGGTGGGGCCAAGAACCACATCCTGGTGATGGACGACGCCGACCCGGAGATAGCGGCGCAGCACGTCAACTCCTCAGCCTTCGGGAACGCGGGCCAGCGGTGCCTGGCCGGCAGCGTCGCGGTCGGGGTTGGCAAGATCGGTGACGCCCTGGTACGGGAGCTGGCAGCGGACGCGGCCAAAATCAAGGTTGGCCCTGGCACCGAGGAGAAGGTGACGATGGGTCCTGTGATCCGCGGCGAGCGTAAGACCAAGCTGATCGAGTACATCGATGGCGCCCGCGCCGAGGGGGCAAGCATGGTCTCCGACGGCCGCCAGCTGGACCGATCGGAGGGCTTCTTCCTGGGACCGACGATCTTCGACCATGTAACTCCGAAGATGAAGATCTGGAAGGAGGAGCTCTTCGGCCCGGTCCTGTCCGTTGTCCGCGCCGGCGACATAGATGAGGCGCTGAATCTCCTCAACTCGAGCACCTACGGCAACATGGCCTCGATCTTCACCCGCTCCGGAAGGTACGCCCGCGAGTTCAAGCGCCGGGCGCAGGCGGGGATGCTCGGGGTCAACATCGGAGTCGCGGCGCCGATGGCGTTCTTCCCCTTCACCGGCTGGAAGAACTCGTTCTTCGGCGACCTGCATGCCACCGGCCAGGACAGCATTCGCTTCTACACGCGCCACAAGGTTGTGACCACCCGTTGGCTTTAGAAAAGCCCAACGCCTCAAACGCTCGTATGGCACCTCCGGCGCCACTCGCGTCGGCCGGCGGGCCGGACGTGCTGAGCGGCGAGGAGATCGTTGCGCTCTGCCGCCAGTACACCATCTACGAGTGGAGCGCTCAATCCGTCGTTGACCCCTTACCGGTAGACCACGCCAAGGGCGTTTATTTCTGGACCACGGACGGCAAACGGTACATCGATTTCAACAGCCAGCTGATGAGCGTCAACGCGGGTCACTCCGACCCTCGCATCATCGAGGCGATCAAGTCGCAGGCCGAGAAGCTGACTTACGCCAACCCGTTCATGGCGCACGAGCCACGGGCCCTGCTCGGCCGCAAGCTGGCCGAGTTGATGCCGGGCGACCTGAACAAGGTCTTCTTCACGCTGGGCGGAGCCGAGGCGAATGAAAATGCGATTAAGCTTGCCCGCGCCGTGACCGGCAGGCACAAGTTGGTCGCCCGCTACCGCTCCTATCACGGAGCGACGGCGGGTGCGATGGCGCTGACCGGCGACCCTCGCCGCTGGGCGAATGACCAGGGAACGTCGGGAGTGGTCCACGTGCTCGATCCCTACCACGGTCCGCAAAGGCAGGATGACTCGGCCGAGGAGTCGCTCAGGTATTTGGAGGAGACGATCCAACTCGAGGGGCCGAACACCATCGCCGCATTTTTTCTCGAGACGGTAACCGGCACCAACGGCATCCTGATCCCGCCCGACGGCTACCTGATGGGCGTACGTAAGCTCTGCGACAAGTACGGCATCCTGATGGTCTGCGACGAGATCATGTCGGGTTTCGGGCGGACGGGTGAGTGGTTTGCCGTCGATCACTGGAAGGTCGTGCCCGACATCATGACCATGGCCAAGGGCCTGACCAGCAGTGCGGTGCCGCTGGGCGCCGTCGGGATGCGACCCCAGATCGCCGAGTACTTCGACAAGAACGTGTTCTATGGCGGCCTGACCTACAACAGCCATCCGCTCGCCTGCGCCGCCGCGCTCGGTGCCATCCGCGCCTACGAGGAGGACGACATGATCGGCAACGCCCGCCGCATGGGCGAGGTGATGGCACGTCACCACGTGGCACTGAAGAAGAAGCATCCCAGTGTGGGCCTGACGCGATCGATCGGTCTCTTCGGCATCCTGGAGCTGGTCAGGAGCCGCACCACGATGGAGCCGATGGCGCCCTTCAACGGCACCTCGGAGCCGATGAAGGCGGTCAACGGGTACTTCCGCGAGCATGGTCTCTACAGCTTCGTGCGCTGGCACACGATCATGACCAACCCGCCGCTCTGCATTACCGAGGACCAGCTCGCCGAGGGCTTCGACATCATCGACCGGGCGCTGGACATCGCCGACCAGGCCGTCGCCTAGCTGGCTGACAGCATCCTCGTCCGGGACGACGAGGTCGACCCCGATCCGAGATTCGCCGAGCTATACGCGTCTCTACCTGACGCCACCGATCTCTGGCCCTGGCTCGAGCTTGCTCGCGCCGCGGCGCCACCGGTTCTCTACCTCGGGATCGGTGCCGGGCGGCTGGCGGTGCCCCTGGCAAAGGCAGGAGTCGAACTGGTCGGCGTTGATTCCCACCCTGGAATGCTCGAGCGCCTGAGGAGGCGCCTACCGACCACCGAGCTCCTCCAGGGGCGTCTGGAAAAACTTGAGCTAGGTCGTGGCTTCGATCTTGTAATGGTGCCCTCCAATATCCTGTACACGCAGGAGCGGCTTCGCGGCGCTGCCCGCCACGTAGCTGACCGTGGGCGGCTCGCCTTCGAGCTTGCAAACCCTCACTGGTTGCGTACGGGGCCGCATGATGGAGTGCGGGTCCGCCGCATGGATGGAAACGAGGCCCGTGTGGAGATCGACTACCAGGTGTTGGGCCGCATATACGCCCAGGTGGCCGACATAAGCCTGGTCTGGCCGGAGGAAATTGAGTCCTGGCTCGGAGGCGCCAACCTGCTCCTGGATCGCATCTTCGGGCATCAAGACTCCGAGCTTGCCTCAAGCCCTACCTATTACGTCGTGGCACGCTGACCTGGGTGCGCTCGAGCACTAGAGTTAACGATCAGATGCCCGAGGAGCAGGAGAAGCGCCGGGCCGGCCGAATCGTGCGTCGGGCGGATAGTCACCAGACCGAGGACAGGCAGTTCCTCGAGCGCGGGACCGTCCCACCGGAGTTCCTCGAGTCGGATCCATGGCGCGTGCTTCGCATCCAGGCCGAGTTCGTCGAGGGCTTCGATGCCCTGGCGGCGATCGGCCCGGCCGTGACCATCTTCGGGTCGGCACGGGTCCGTCCGCCCGATGCCATGTACGACGCTGCCCGCGCGCTGGCGGCCGAGCTGGCAAAAAG
>Ga0102924_1005012_pt1 | contig 13010 bp, 8 predicted proteins | sample PaiPotPPM11metaG_FD_80116 | JGI IMG/M metagenome (GOLD analysis project Ga0102924, IMG submission 80116) | Iron sulfur acid spring bacterial and archeal communities from Banff, Canada, to study Microbial Dark Matter (Phase II) - Paint Pots PPM... ... | reverse complement strand
GCAGCACAACCCGGTAACCGGCAGCGGCGGCATGTTCATCGGATCCATCGCCGCGATTGGTGACGCTCTGCGCGGCAAGCACCGTCTCGAGCCCGGCCACCGCATCGCGTCGCTGGTATCGCTTTCACTCACGCCGCTGCACATCGAAGAAGTTACGCGCGTCGACGTTGCGACCGGCCGCGTGTGGGTCCGCGGTAAAGCGATTCTTTTCGAAAGCGGCATTTGGGCAAAACTCCCCTCCGACATCGACGAGAACGTTGCACTCGCGGTTCTCGACGTCGCCGGAGCTCCGGCCCAAGTAAAGCGTCTGTGCAAGCGCGGTCAAACGGTCGTCGTAATCGGCGCTGCCGGAAAGAGCGGCATGCTCTCGTGCGCGCAAGCGCGCCGTGAGGTCGGTCCCGAAGGACACGTCATCGGCGTCGTGCCGCATCCAGAATCGGAATCGGCGCAACTGATCTTGAGCGACCATTTGGTCGACACGCTGGTGCGCGCCGATGCGCGCGACGCATTGGAACTCAGCGAAAAGGTTTGCGCAGTAGCACCCGATCTCGCCGACGTGACGATTAACTGCGTGAACGTTCCGGCAACCGAGATGGCGTCGATTCTATGTACGAAAGACGACGGAATCGTTTACTTCTTTTCGATGTCGACCTCGTTTACCGCAGCGGCGCTCGGCGCCGAGGGCATCGGACGCGACGTTACGATGATCATCGGCAACGGATATGCCAAAGACCACGCCGAGACCGCGCTGCAAACGCTGCGCGATCATCCGCATCTTCACGATTACTTCAATGCTAAGTACGCCAAGGAACACCAGTAGAGGAACCGCCATGAATGAGACCGCCATCGCCAACGTCAAGCCGCCCGTCAATCCGGATCAGTTCGAATACAAAAATCTCAAGCAAGGGGAATTCTGGCGCCATATCCCGGCGTACAACAACGTTGACGAGCCGACGTTTCTCGATCATTTGTGGCAACAGAAGAACGCGGTAAAAACGGCGGACGAACTGCTCGCTACGATCAAGGACGTGTGCACGCCCGAGTTCTACGCCGACGCCGAAGACGGTTTTAAGCGGGCGCCGATGGCGGTGCGCGTATCGCCCTACGCCATGTCGCTGATCGACTGGAACGATCCGGTCGGCGATCCGATTCGCCGGCAGTTCGTGCCGCTGGGCTCCACGTTGCTCCCCGATCATCCGCGGCTGACGCTGGACTCGTTGCACGAGCAAGGCGACTCGCCGGTGCCCGGTCTCGTGCACCGCTACGTCGACAAGGCGCTTTTCCTTCCGTTGAATACGTGCCCGGTCTACTGCCGCTTCTGCACGCGCAGTTACGCGATCGGCCCCGACACGGAAAACGTCGATAAGGTCGCGCTCGCCAAGACACCCAAGCAGTGGGAAGAGGCGTTTCAATACATCGCGGAACGCCCCGAGCTCGAAGACATCGTGATCTCCGGCGGCGACATGTATCAGATGTCGCCAAAGAACCTCGAGGTCATCGGTAACCGGTTGCTCGACATTCCGCACGTGCGCCGCATGCGCTTTGCCACCAAAGGCCCGGCGATCATGCCGATGAAGATCCTGACGCACGCGGAGTGGCTCGATGCCATCACCGCCGTCGTCGATCGCGGACGCACGCTGGGTAAAGAAGTCGTGCTCCACACCCACTTCAATGCTCCGGAAGAGATCACGTGGATTACGCAAAAGGCGATGCGGACGCTCTTCGAGCGCGGGATTTTCACTCGCAATCAATCGGTGCTGATTCGCGGCGTCAACGATACGCGTGAACGCATGCAGTTGCTGGTGAAGCGGCTCGGACATCTCAACGTGCATCCGTACTACGTCTACATGCACGACATGGTCAAAGGTGTCGAGGAGTTGCGAACGACGATTCACACCGCGACCGACGTCGAAAAGTTCGTGCGCGGCAGCACGGCCGGCTTCAACACGCCGACCTTCGTTTGCGACGCGCCAGGCGGCGGCGGAAAGCGCGACGTGCACTCTTATGAGTACTACGACCGCGACAACGGCATCGCCGTGTATGCGGCGCCGAGCGTCAAACCGGGCAAAGCGTTCGTGTATTTCGACCCGATCGACAAACTCTCAGCCGACGCGCAAGCGCGTTGGGCCGTTCGAGAAATTCAAGATCAGATGATTCACGAAGCGGTCCGCAAAGCCGGCGTCGGCGACGAACAATTGGTCTTGGCGTAACGCCTCTCCGTAGAACGAGCCGTCCGCTTCCCGTACGGCGCTCGTTACTACGGTGCGCTTTTCCTGAGCGTGATGGAACCGTTTGTCGTGGTGAGTGTAATCGAGGTAGCGCCGCGCGCGAGCGTTTGATCGACGCTACCGCCAACGAAGTTGTTGCGGTCGACATTCACAGGCCAATCGCTGGCAATGCGCCCCACCGACGTATCCATGCGCAACCTCCCGATCCTCGCCGACGACGGCAATCCCAATGCAATGCTGCCGTTGCTCGTGGAAAGCGCAATCGCCGTAACGCCGGTCAGCGACGCATACGAAGCGTTCACCGAGCCATTGCTCGATTTAAGGCGAGCGTTAGCGCCAATGCCGGTCGCCGTAATGCTGCCGTTACTCGTGCTCGCATCGAGTTCGGTCCCAGGCGGCGTAACGATGTCGAAGGACACCTCGCCGCCGCACGAACCCGTTCCGCAGTTTTGCGGGTACACGGCACGAATCGTGACGGAGTTGCCGACGCGCTGCACTTGCGCGCCCAGCGCTTTGACTTGGTCCAACGTGTCGGCACGCTTGGTGACGGTCACTTCGAGCGGCGAGCCGATGCGGCCGGTCCTGACGGTGACCTTGCCGTTTGCCGTTGCCACCAGGACGTGAGGCGCCGACGAAACCGTCAGCGTGTAGTGTTGCTCGGCATGCGGTCCGCTGCCGAATAAAGACCACACCGCAAGGATCAGAGCGTACGTCATTTCACTCTACACTACCGTCGGCTGGGCGGAACGGTTTCGTCGCCGATTGAAGAGGGCGTGATGGACGAAAAGCGGTTCAGCTTCGATCTCATCGTCGCGCTCTGCGCGCTACTGATTAGCGGCGTCGCCGCCGCCGCGTCGGCCTATCAAACGTACGTCATCCGGCAGCAGTACAGCGCTACCGTGTGGCCGTATTTGACCTTCGTCACGTCATCGTCGGAGAACTACCTCATTCTCAAGATCAACAATGCGGGTATTGGTCCGGCGTTGATTCGCACCGCCGTCGTGACCCGCGACGGGCGAGCGGTCGAGGTGCCGGTGAATGCAACTACGGAGCCGGCACTCGGTCAAGCGATTCGTCCGGAGCGCGATGCGGCCAAGGTCGACGAATTGCGTGCCCACGCTCACGCTAGTTCGTTGACGATCAGCTCGGTCGTTCGCGGCGACGTCATTCCCGCCGGAAGCAGCCTCGAGTTGCTGCGCGCCGATGGTCCGCTCTTAGCGCGGCGCGTCATCGCCGATTTCCGCCGCATCGACCTCAAACTCTGCTACTGTTCGCTGCTTGGGAACTGCTGGACGAAGCGTTTATGGGACGCTTCGGCCGAGCCTCACGCCGTCGCCGGCTGTCCGGAAGCATAACCGGCGCTTGCAACGGATCGGGCGACGGCGCGCATCGGCACCGGTCCGGCCGGGCGCAACGTCACTAGCGGCGCGGTGCCGACTTCGACGCTGGGATCTTTAACCAACGAATACTTGCGTGCGACGGCCGTCAACACGATCTGCGCCTCGCGCAGCGCAAACTCATCGCCGATGCAGCGGCGTGCGCCGCCGCCGAACGGGAGAAAAGCAAACGGCGGCGCCTCCCAGTTCAGCCAACGATCGGGATCGAATCGCTGCGGCTCGGGGAAAAAGTCGGCGCGGCGGTGCAACAACAGCGGCGCGAACAGTAGCGTCGTTTTCGGTGCAACTGCGGTTCCGTCTACGAGCGTAACCGCGCGCTGATTTTCCCGTCCGATCAGCCACGCAGGCGGGTAGAGGCGCAGGCTCTCCTTGATGACGCGCGTGACGTAGTCGCCGTCGCCGGCTGCAGCGGCCGTTCCCAGGCGTGCGTCGGCCTCGGGGTGTTGCGACAATAGGTAGAACGTCCACGTGAGCAAATTCGCGGTGGTTTCGTGACCGGCCATGAACAACGTCATGACTTCGTCGCGAATTCGTTCGTCGCTCGGACGATAGCCGGTATCCGCATCGCGCGCCGCGAGCAGCATTGAGAGCGCATCGCCTACATCTCGACCGTCGGATCGGCGCCGCGCGATAAGCCCGTAAATGATGGCGTCGAGTTCCGCACGCGCCTGATGGAAACGTTTCGTCGAGGGCAGCGGCAGCCGCTGGCGCAGGTGACCCAGCGGTACGAGCACGTGCGGAAACTCTTCCATCATCAAACGCAGTGCATCGCTGACCTTCTGCGTCGAAGCACTCTCGTCGCGGCCGAAGAGCGTCGTACTTGCAATGCGCAGCGTGAGTGCCGTCATCGCCGCGTGGACGTCGAACTCTGCCCCCGGCAATAGCCTTTCGACGAAATCGCCGGCGGCCGACTCCATCATTTCGCCGTACCGCGCAATGCGCTCGCGATGAAAAGCCGGCTGCACGATGCGCCGCATCTGCCGATGCTGCGGCTCCTCGCTGGTCAGCAACCCCTGGCCGAGAAGAAAACGCAACGAACGCGCACCGAGCGACTTCGTAAACGCTTGCTGCTGCGTAACAAAAACGTCTTTGATGAGCGCCGGCTCGTTGATGTAGATGTAACGGCGCCACGGAACGGCAAATGCAAACAGATTGCCGTAGTAGCCGCTCATCTCGAAAAGAAACGGCGTAAATTTCCGAAACGGCACCGGGAAAAGACGACGCATCGTCGTCCACTGACTCGGCCCCGGAAGCCGTTTCATCCGCCGGCCAACTTCACGGCACGTCCTTGCGCGGCGAACCACGCTGCAATTTTCTCGCGATGGTCGCCTTGAATTTCCACGATGCCGTTTTTCGCCGTTCCGCCCGTTCCGCAGTGCCGCTTCAGCACCTTGGCAACATCGTCGATTTCGGGTGGTTTCAATCCGGTAACAACGCTGACCGTGCTCGCGCGGCGACGGACGCGCATGATGCGCACGACGCCGTCGTCGGGCACCGCGGGCCGACGCTCGAATCGATCGCGAGGAGACATCGGCCGTGCGTTTCGGCAGGCGCGCGGCCGTAAACTGCCCAACCGCGGCGCGATGAACGGACGCATTTGCGTCTTTTGCGGCAGCAGTCGCGGAAACGACGAGTCGTTCGCTCGCATGGCTGAAGGCGTTGCCGAAGCGATTGCTGCGGCCGGCTATGGAATCGTGTACGGCGGCGGAAGCATCGGGTTGATGGGCCTCCTTGCTGACGCCGCGCTGCGGGCGGGCGGCGAGGTTGTCGGCGTCATCCCGCGCGCGCTCGCGCGTGCCGAAGTTGCGCACCGGGGGCTCACGCGCTTGGAACTCGTCACCAGCATGCACGAGCGCAAGGCACGCATGGAAGCGCTGAGCGACGCCTTCATCGCTCTACCCGGCGGCTTCGGGACGATGGACGAACTCTCTGAAATACTGAGTTGGCGGCAGTTGGGGATTCACGGCAAGCCCGTCGGGCTGTTAAACCACCGCGGCTACTTCGGCCACCTCATCGACCTATTTGACGTAATGGTCCTACGCGGGTTTCTCAGCGCGGAGAACCGGAGTTTGCTCGCCTGCGCGGATTCTATTGAGGGGCTGCTGCACGCCATGCGGCTGACACCTTCATAACGGGTTACGCGCGGAAAGGAACCCTGACACCTTTACTGTTCTGGCGTAACTGCCTATTATAGTTACAGGTTGCCCAGCGGGAGCGTTAGTCTCGATTTTATCGCCGCCAGGCTAGACGATCGATCGGATCTCGCTTCGTCACTTGGCGCCTGCGGGCTGGCTGCGCTCTCGTCCCGCCCCGAAGACTTCGCCGACGCGCTTGCGCTGCGGGAAGCGCTCGCACGCTGTTTTCGCGCCGCCGCCGAGGGTGTGCGACTGCCGGATCGCGACGTTGCAACGGTCAACAGTTACGCGTCGGAGGAACCGCCGGTGCCGGTCCTGCGCGTCGACGGCAGCGTTGCCCGTGGCGCGACCGATCCTATCCGCGCCGGCCTGTCGGCGATCGCGCGTGACGCCATCGAGACGCTTGCAGTCGGCGCGCGCGACCTGCGCGTCTGCGAGGACTCCGCCTGCGGGCGCATCTATCTCGACCGGTCGCGCGGCAAACGCCGCCGGTGGTGCTCGATGCGAGCGTGCGGCAATCGCGCGAAAGTTGCAGCGTACCGCAAACGTCGTGCTTAGGGCGACGCCTGGAAATCTGACGGGAGCGTTATCGCGAGATTTTTCACCAGGAACGCATAGATGTCGGCGGTTGCGTCGAGACTTTGCGTCAGCGTCGTGCTGCCGCCGTGGCCGGCTTTCAGTTGAACGCGCAACAGAATCGGCGCGTTGCCGGCCTGATCGGCCTGCATCTTTGCCGCAAACTTGAAGCTGTGTGCAGGAAATACGCGATCGTCGTGATCCGACGTCATCACCAGCGTCGGCGGATACACCGTGTTCGGCCGTACGTTGGCGTACGGCGAATATTTCGAAAGCCAGTCGAAGTCGGCTCTCCCGCACGTCGAACAGCCATACTCGGGAATCCAGAAATTGCCAATCGTGAACTTGTCGAAGCGGAGCATGTCGAGCACGCCGACCCCGGGAATCGCAGCACCGAACAAGTCCGGACGCTGCGTCTCCACCGCACCGACGAGCAAACCGCCGTTCGACTCGCCCTTGATTGCCAGTTTTGGCGTCGACGTGTATTTTTGCACGATCAGGTATTCGGCTGCTGCGATGAAGTCATCGAAGACGTTTTGTTTGTTGCCCAGCATGCCGCCGCGATGCCAAGCTTCGCCATATTCCGAACCGCCGCGAATGTTGGCGACCGCGTAGACTCCGCCCATCTGCAGCCACGTCGCGATCGAGGTCGAGAACACCGGCGCGATCGGAATATCGAAGCCGCCGTAACCGTAAAGTATCGTCGGATTGTTTCCGTCGCGCGACGCGCCACGGCGAGATGAAATCATCATCGGCACCCGCGTGCCGTCTTTGCTGCGGTAAAAGACTTCGCGCGTGACGTACTGCGACGGATCGAAGTCGAGCCGCGGCTTGCGATAGACGGTGCTTGCGCCGGTGGCGACGTCGTAGCGATAGATCGTCGGCGGCGTCGTCCACCCGGCGTAGGAATAGAACGTCGTGCGATCGTCCGCGAAACCGTTGAAGCCGCCGGCCGTTCCCAGGCCCGGCAAATCGACGTCGCGCACCAATGCGCCGCGAAGATCGTACACGTTCACCGCTGAGTGGGCGTCAGCCAAGTACGAACAAATCAGCCGGCCGCCGACGTCGGATGCAGATTGCAGCGCGAAGCGCGACTGCGGGACGATCGCACGCGCGCGCCCTGGCGCGCGCACGTCGATCGCGACGACGCGAGAATTGGGCGCCTGCAGCGTGGTCGTGAGATAGAAAATCGGCCCGTTATTTCCGACGAAATTCCACTGCGCGTCGTTTTTCCAGAGCAGTTCGCGGACGGTTTGCCGGCGGGCGCGCAAGTCGACGTATCCGATGCGCGTGTTGATCGAGTCGTTCGATGAAACGCTCACGATTGCGTAACGGCCGTCGTCGGTCACTTGCACGCCGTACAGCCAGTTCTTGTGTTCGGGACGATAGTAGAACTCCAAGTCGGCCGTTTGCGCCGTTCCGAGCTTGTGGAGGTAAACGGCGTGACCGTATAGGGCGCCCTTAAACGTTTGTCCCGCGGCCGGAGCCGGATACCGCTCGTAAAAGAAGCCGCTGTCGTCGGGCAGCCATGCCGCCGTTGAGAATTTGCTCCACTGCAGCGTGTCGGGAAGGTCGTGCGCGGACGCAACGTCGCGAACGTGCCAGGTTTGCCAATCCGATCCCGAGGATCGGGTCGCGTAGGTGAGATAGCGCGCGTTCCAACTGGGCGATTCCTCACCGACGGTCACCGAACCGTCGGACGAAAGGGTATTGGGATCGATCAGCACGCGCGGCGTTCCATTGTATCCGCGCATCGTGTAGAGCACCGACTGATCTTGCAGCCCCGTATTGTAAAAATAGAAGTACCTGTCGCGCATGTGAAACGGCACCGCGTACCGCTCGTAGTTTGCCATCGATTGCAAGTGCGCGCGGATCGCCGCGCGCTGCGGAACGGCGTCGAGATAGGCGCGCGTCATCGCCGCTTCGGCCGCCACCCACGCGCGCGTTGGAGATGCGTCGATATCTTCCAGCGGCCGATACGGGTCGGCGACCGACTCGCCGTAGTAGGTATCCGTGGTACCATCGGTCGGCGGCGACGGGTAGGTCAACGTGGCGGTTGGCGAGGGTACCGCCGCAGCGCCCAGCGGCTGCGGAAGGCATGCGCACAGTAGCGCGGCTGCGAACCAGCAACGCTGCGCAACGTGCGAGACGTTACTCCGACAGCGCGGTTGCAACGATGCGTTCTTGCTCGACGGCGTGTTGACCGGCGTAGCCTTCGCTTGGACTTGCGCGGTAGCCGCGACCAATATACTCGATGTCGAAGCCGTCGCGTTTGCTTTCCAGCAGACGGCGCCGGACGAACGCCCGGGCGCCCATGTTCTTCGGCTCTTCCTGCACCCAGACGATCTTCTTGAGTTTCGGATAGCCGGCAATAACGCGGTTAATCTCGCCGGCCGGTAAGGGCGCCAGCAACTCGATGCGCGCGATGGCCGTTTTGCGCAGCGCCGCGTACGATGCGTGCGCGACGAGATCGTGATAGATCTTGCCGCTGCACAGGATCAGTCGTTCGATGGCGTTACGATCGGTGGTACGCGGATCGTCGATGACCGGCGCGAACGCGCCGTTCGCCATGTCGTCGAGACTGCCGGCCGCACTTTGCGCCCGCAGCAGTGACTTCGGCGTCATGACGACGAGCGGTACGGCGATCGGCGAACGCGCCTGCATCCGCAACAGGTGGTAGTAGTTGCTCGCATTCGACGGGTAGGCAACGCGCAAGTTGCCTTCGGCAACGAGTTGCAGGAAACGCTCGAGGCGCGCGCTGGAGTGTTCTGGGCCGCCGCCTTCGTAGCCGTGCGGCAGCAGCAGCACCAGCCGCGAGGTTTGGCCCCACTTCGCCTGTCCCGCCGCGATGAATTGATCCACGACGACTTGTGCGCCGTTGAAGAAGTCGCCGTATTGCGCTTCCCAGAGTACCAATGCACCCGGTATCTGCGTCGAATATCCATATTCGAAACCGACGCACGCGTATTCGGACAACGGACTATTCCGTATTTCGAACGACGCCTGGCCGCCGGCAAGATGCTGCAGCGGAATCCACGTCGTGGTGTGTTCGACGTCGTGCAGCACGGCGTGGCGATGACTAAACGTGCCGCGTTCGGTATCTTGACCGGTCAGACGCACGGGCGATTGCCAGACGAGCAACGACGCAAAACTCAGCGCTTCGGCCGTGCCCCAGTCGACGGTTCCCTTCTCGACGATCGTTTCGCGCCGCCGGTCGAACTGCGTCGCGAGTTTACGGTTGAGGTTAAAACCTTCGGGGACGCGGCCCAACGCATCGGTCCACGCTATCAGTTGCGCGCGATCGATCGGCACGAGCACCGTGCCGTCGAACGTGTTGCTGCCGGACATCTTGCGGCCGGTCGTATGCATCGCCAGCACGCCCTTGACCGCGCGGCGCGCTTCGGTGAGCCGTTCGTTGGCTTCGTCGACCATCGCGCGCGATTGATCGGCAGTGAGAATGCCCTGATTGATGAGTTTGTTCGCGAACAGTTCGCGGACCGTCGGATGGCTCTTGATTTTTTCGGCGAGCTGCGGCTGCGTGTATGCGGGCTCGTCTTGCTCGTTGTGGCCGAAGCGACGATATCCGATGAGGTCGATCAGCACGTCGCGGCTGAACGCGCGGCGGAAATCGACGGCCAGGTGCACCGCTGCGATGCACGCGTCCACGTCGTCGGCGTTGACGTGCACGATCGGGACGTCGAACCCTTTGGCGAGGTCGGAAGCGTACCGCGTCGAGCGCGCGTCGGCCGGATCGGTGGTAAATCCGATCTGATTGTTGGCTATGAGGTGGATGGTGCCGCCGGTTTGATAGCCCGGCAACGATTGCAGATTGAAAACCTCCGCAACGATGCCTTGACCGGGGAACGCGGCATCGCCGTGAATGAGAATCGGAACGGCGCCGTTGGGTTCGTAGCCGGGCACACCGGTTGCGTGATCGGTCTGGAGCGCGCGCGCGCTGCCTTCAACAACCGGATCCACCGCTTCGAGATGGCTCGGATTATGCTCGAGCGTTACGGCGATCGATTTGCCCTTCGCGGTAACGTACGTGCCGGTCGCACCGTGATGGTACTTGACGTCGCCCATCACGTCGTCGTCGCCCAACTCGCCGCGATACTGCGCCGCCTCGAACTCCATCATCGCTTCTTCGTACGGCGCGTTGACGACGTGCGCGATGACGTTGAGGCGTCCGCGATGCGCCATGCCGAGTACGGCGTTGCGAACGCCGTCGTCGGCGACCATGTCGAGCATCTCCTCGAGCATCGGCACCATCACGTCGAGGCCTTCGCCAGAGAAAGTTTTCTGCCCGAGAAACGTTTTGCGCACGTAGCGGTCGAAGGCTTCGACTCGCGTCAAGCGCGAGAGAAATTCGATTTGCCGTTCGGGTGAAAACTTGACCTTGTTTTTGCCCGATTCGATGTAGTCGCGCAGCCACACGCGCTGTCCGGCGTTAGAGATGTGTTCGATTTCGTAGGCGATCGTCGAGCTGTACGTTTCTTTGAGGTGGGGGAGGACCTCGAGCAGCGAGTTTCCCGGAACTTTCACGCGCAGCACGCCGGCCGGAATCGCGCTCATGAGCGACGGCGTGAGCCCGTAGGTCTGCGGTTCGAGCGACGAATCGCCGACCGGCGGCGTGCCGAGCGGATCGAGTTGCGCGGCAAGATGCCCGTGGCGGCGATAGGCCGAGACGATGGCCATGCCGGCCGCCACCGCGCGCAACATCTCGTCCGACGGCGGTGCCGCGGCGACGCCCGGAACGCGCGCTGCCGCGGGCCGCGTGGTCGTGATGTGCGGGACGGGTGCGGCCTGCAAACCAAGCGACGCAAAAATCTCTTCGTAGAAGTTATCGCGACCTTGCAGCAGGTCGTCGACGCGCCGCAGATATTCGCCCGATTGCGCGCCTTGGGTCACGCGATGATCGTAGGTACTCGTCATCTGCATGATCTTGGAAACGCCGAGCAGTTGGAGCGACTGTTCGTTGGCGCCACTGAAACCCGGCGGATAGCCGATCGCACCGGTGGCGATAATCGCGCCTTGCCCTGCCATCAAACGCGGCAGCGAAGCGACCGTTCCGATGCCACCCGGGTTGGTCAGCGTAAACGACGCACCTTGCAGGTCGTCGGCGACCAGTTTATTGTCGCGCGCTTTGGCAACCAGTTCTTCGTACGCGTTGCGGAATGCCGCAAAGTCGAGCGCTGCGGCATCCTTGATCACCGGCACGACTAAGAAACGCGACCCGTCCTTGCGCTCGCTGTCGACGGCGAGACCGAGGTGAATGCCCGGCTCGAGGCGTGCCGGCGCACCTTTCTCGTCGCGCCGGAACGAGTGCGTGATGAACGGCATCACTTTCGCAGCGCGCACGAGCGCGAACGCGACGACGTGCGTAAACGAAACTTTCTCGCTGCGTCCGGCCGCTTTGATCGCACCGTTGAGCTCTTTGCGACGCGCGTCGAGCACGTCGACCGGCAACGCGCGAAAACTCGTCGCCGTTGGAATGGTGAGGCTCTGCTCCATGTAGCCGGCGAGCGCCGCCGCCGGCCCTTTCAGGGGTGTGAGCGTTGCGCCGGCCGGAATCGTTCCGACCGATTGGGCACCGTCCTGACGTCGCTTCGCCGTTTCCGCCTGCGCGATCACGTCGCCGCGTAGAATCAATCCGTTCGGCCCCGAGCCGCGGACACGAGCCAAATCAACCTCGAGACGCCCGGCCATACGACGTGCCGGCTGGTCGGCGATTACGTTGCCGGACGGCGGCGGCGCAGGGGATGGGGCGCTCGGCTTGGTACTCGGCGGCGCGGCGCCGTTCGCCGTTGCGGCGGACGGCTTAACGCTCGCTTGTCCGTTCGTCTTGCTCGTATCGATTTCGGCCAGCGCCGCGCCGACCGAAACGGTGTCGCCTTCACCGGCAAGGATCTGCGTGATCACGCCGCTCGCCGTCGCTGGAATCTCGACGTCGACTTTGTCGGTCGTCACGTCGACGAGCGCGTCGCCCTCGGCTACGAAGTCGCCGACCCGTTTGCGCCACTCGACGATGGAGCCTTCGGTGACCGACTCGCCCATTTCGGGTAGCATCACCTTCACCATCGTGTCCACTTGCTCGTATCTACTCCCAAACGCACAGATTCTAGTTTGCGGCTTCGCGACCGCCTACGACCAACCCGCCACCGAAAAAGCGCGGCCGCGAAAGGTCGTCCTCCCCCGCCAAGTCTAACGCATCAGCATCATGTATGGCTCCGACGTGGATCCCACGCATTCGACGTCGCCCGACGTCAGCCGCCGCTCGTTCGTCGGGATAACCGCGCTAGCGACGGCCGGCATTGCCGCCGCACCGGGAGCCGCGCAAACCTCCGCAGCGTTGGGCCACGTTCATCCGCCGCTCGTCGCCGAAAACGATCCGCGCGTTGCAGTGGAGCGCACGACGCTGACGGTAGACGGCGCGAATGTCGGCGCGTATGCAGCGTTACCGAAAGATGCAACTGCCGAAACGCCTTCAATGGTCGTCACGATGCACGTGTGGGGTGTCGACACCTCGATTCGTGACACGGTTCGGCGCTTCGCGGCAGCCGGCGTCGCCGCGATCGCCCCCGACCTGTACGCGCGATTCAACGCGCGCAGCGGCGATGGAGCGACCGACTCCACGGTTTTCCGCGCTTACGCGCAGCGGCTGGATCGCATCCAGT
>Ga0102924_1005011_pt1 | contig 13010 bp, 8 predicted proteins | sample PaiPotPPM11metaG_FD_80116 | JGI IMG/M metagenome (GOLD analysis project Ga0102924, IMG submission 80116) | Iron sulfur acid spring bacterial and archeal communities from Banff, Canada, to study Microbial Dark Matter (Phase II) - Paint Pots PPM... ... | reverse complement strand
GCCTCCGAGCTTGCTGGCCGCGAAATCCTGATCCCTCCCAACAGCCCATCCGACGGCGTCCGCGTCGCATTCATAGTTGAAAACGGCGCGCCCATCGAACTGCTCGAATTTACCGACCTCAACCATCCTGGCCGCCGCCAGCAGAGCGAGACGCTGATATAAACACCCTCCATCCTTACCGGATGTCGATCCCAAGCAACCCGGTTTAGAATCCCGCCGATTCGTAGCTGTCGAAAAAGGGGGATTATCGGTAAAGACACGCGGCGGGCCCGTTGTTACCGAAATTCCCGACTTTAGCGGCACTTCGATTACTAGCAGTAGACACGCGTCAGCCGTACAGTTCCCGCAATAGCGATTTTCGCGCTCATCGAGGAACGCCCTGACCGGGATCACTTCTTCCTAGCGCACCAGTGAAGTGACGAGGCCAGCGTCTTTAGACGCCAGGTAAAAATGCGCTGAGCATTTCTCGCTGAAAGCGTTAGTTGAAGCGTTTTTCATTCAAGGTTCAGACATCCTTCAGCTGAACGGTACAAAGTTATGCAGCACCATAATGAACTGATCGTCGGGCTCAACAATGAATTGCCAGTTCAGCCTCTAACGGTGGAGTTTTGTATGAATAGAAGTATATGGTGGAGCAGTATCGCAATGCTGGTGAGTGGAGTGCTCACAGGAGCTGCGGGCGCTCAGGCCGCCGCTCCGCAAAAGGCTTCTCGTGGGTTGAAAGTGCCCGCTGCTCCGGTGATTCTGGCCCCGCCTGAGCTTGCCGCTATTAATGCCAAGCGGATATCACTCCTTCCTTCCTATGACAGCCAAGGAGACGCCGACCATCTGCATGGGGTCATTCGCATTCATGGGACTGAGCTGACCCAGCACCTGATTCATCTGTGGGAGGACGGCTTCTTGAAGCAGTACCCACTGCCGCGGTTCAACGACCTGATGTGGCCGACGGGATTTTCCGGACTGGCAGCGGATACGGCGGACATCAACGTGATGGGACACGATGCCTGGTACTCCGACCTGAAGGCGCTCGAAGGGATGTGGGTCTACGATCCGCAGGAGGTGATCTACGCGACGGGCGCGTTCAACCTGCGAAAGGGGAACACGCCGGCGACGATCTTCTTCGTGAACAAGGACACTCCTCTGAGTGGCCTGACGATCGACCAACTTGACGGGATCTTCGGCGCCCAGCGCAGTGGCGGATGGAAGGGTACGCACTGGGACACATCCGCGGCCCGCGGGCCGGAAAAGGACATTCGAACATGGGGCCAGCTCGGCCTGACCGGGGAGTGGGCGGACAAGCAGATTCATGTGTATGTGCTCGACTCAACCATGTCGAACTGGTCGGGGATGATCCAGAAAGTCGCGTTTCACGGCGGCGACAAGTGGAATCCGACGATGCATGAAATTGTTCGCGGCGGAGTCGAACTGCCGGCTGACGCGGAGATAGTTGCGGATGTGGCCGAGGACAAGTATGGGATCGGATTCAACCTGGCCCGGGTCGTTCAAAGCAATCCGGGAGTGAAGGCTGTGCCGATCGCGAAGACGGCGGCGGGACCGTATGTGCAGGCTTCCGACCAGACGTGCTATGACCGGACGTATCCGTTTGCCAACCAGCTGGAGATTTATATCAACCATCGGCCGGGAACACCGATTGCGCCGCGGATCAAGGCGTTTCTTACCTACATCCTGTCGCGCGAGGGGCAGCAGGCGGTGGCTGAGGATGGCATGTTTATTCCGCTCAATCCGGAGATTGCAGCTGCGGAGAGCGCGAAGCTGCAATAGGGTTTGTTACGGCAACGGAGATCGATGATGAAGAGTTCGCTGACGTACGGATTGCTCGCTTCGGTGCTGGCGATGCAAGGGCAGGCGCAGTCGCTGCCGGAGTATCGGCCGGCGCAACAGTTGACCGGGCAGATCCGGCTGTGGGGCTCGCCGTCCATGGTGCACCTTGTGCAGGTGTGGGAGGAAGGGTTCCGACACTATGAGCCGGACATTGTGTTCGAGAACAATTTGAAGTCGACGGCTTCGGCGCAGTTTGGGCTGTTTGAGTCGGTGGCGGACCTGGCGGTTTCGGCGAGGCATTTGTATCCGTACGAGTACTACGGCGTGTATCGGCGGTCGCTGCTGTATCCGGTTGAGGTGACCGTGGCGACGGGCGCGACGGAGGCGGTGGGCAAATCGACAGCGCTCGCCATTGTGGTGAGCAAGGCGAATCCGTTGGAGCATGTGTCGATGGCGCAACTGGATGGAATCTTCGGGACAGCACGGACGGGGGGATGGCAGGACCTGGTGTGGGCGGACTCCGCGGCGCGCGGGCCGGAGAAGAATATTCGGAGTTGGGGACAGATGGGACTCGGCGGCGAGTGGGCGGGGCGGCCGATCCACCCGTACGGGCCGCCGGGAATCTATCCCGGCGGCCAGACTTTCTTTCAGCGCACGGTGCTGGGCGGTGGCGACATGTTTGCGGAGACGCTGCGTGAGTATCAGGACCGGCACGCGATGCTGGAGGCGCTGGCGGATGATCCGGAGGGAATCGCGTACGTTGCTCTGGGGAATGCGACGCCGGAGCTGCGCGCGAAGCTGAAGGTGATCCCGGTGGGCGCCACAGACAACGGGCCGTTCGTGCCGCTGACGCGGGCGACGGTGACAGACCATAGCTATCCGCTGGCGCGCTACACGTATGTATACTTCGCGCCCGATGGACCGGGCGGCGTCGCGAAGGCGATCGATCCGAAGCTCAAGGAATTCCTGACCTATGTGCTAAGCCGAGAGGGCCAGCAACAGACGGAGAAAGAAGGCGATTTTCTTCCTCTGACGGCGGAGACGGCCAAGGCGCAGAGGTCAAAGCTGCAGTAGAGGGTAGATTACTTCAACTGTTCGCGCTGCTGGTTCACCACTTCGACGGTGAGCGGAAGATAGTCGCCTTCCTGGTGGACCGCCTCCTGGCCTTCGCGGCTGAGGATGAAGGAGAGGAACTCGCGGACCTTTGGGTCGATGGGCTTGCCTGGGGCGCGGTTGATGTAAATCGGAATGTCTCGCACCAAGGGGTACGTGCGGTTGACGGTGTTCTCGCGGGTGGGCGCGACGTAGGCTGAGTCCGGACGTGCGGCGATGGGTACGGTGCGGATCTCGGGCATGACATAGCGGATGGTCGAGTAGGCGAGGCCGTATTTGTCCTGCGCCAGCGCGGTGAGGATGCGCTTGCCCGCGGGGGTGAGGGTCTTGCCGGCAGCGTCCGTAATGTTGTCAAACTCGTGGATATCGCAGGCCCACCGGGTGCTGCCACCCATGGCCGCAGCAGAAAAGAAGACGCCAAAGCCGCTGTCGTTTGCATAGGCATACAGGTGAATCGGCTTGTCAGCCCACTCGCCGGTCAACCCGAGATCGCCCCAGGTGCGAATGTCCTTTGGAGACCCGAGCTTGCGCTCCGTGCCGAAGATGGCGTCGAGCTGTTGCAGCGTCAGTCCCTTGAGCGGATTGTCCTTGCTGACGAAGACGACCATGGGGAAGGTCTTGCCCTCAACGTCGTACGCGCCGGTAGTAGCAACAAAGCGCGTTGGATCGTAGCCGAACGTCTTTGTGAAACCAAGATTCTCAACCTGCCAGATGTCTCGTCCCATGTAAGCAAGATCGGCGTGGCCGGCGTATAAACCGCCAATGCCTGTGGCAGTGCTGTAGAGATGGTCGTCAAACTGGATGCCCGGCTGGTATTTGCGGAAACCATCCTCCCAGAGCTTCTCCAGGTTGGCCATGCCGTCGTTGCCCCACACGGTGAGCGTTCCGGTGACCTGGGCGGCGGGCGCATATTGCGGGAACGCGGCGAAGTCCTGTGCAGGGGCGGAGTTCGCCGCCAGGAGGATTGCGAGTGAGAGGACGGCCGTTAGTTTCATATCTCTTCTTCCTTCGTGTGTGGTGGTGCGGGGCTATTCGAGCTTCTTCAGTTGTTCGCGCGCCACTTCCGGCGTGAGCGGAAGATAGCCGCCGTCCTGAAGGACGTTTTCCTGTCCCTCGCGGCTGAGGATGTACGTCAGAAAAGCTTTGAGCTTAGGCTCAACCGGCTGACCGGGAGGGCGATTGATGTAGACGTAGATCGACTCGACCAGCGGATAGATGCGGTTCTGCATGTTCTCTTTGGTTGGTTCAACGAACGGGGCATTCGCGTCGTTTGCGAGCGCGAGCGCCTTCACCTCAGTGCTCTTGCGCGCACACTGCGGCGCCGTGTATGCGATCCCGTAGGGATCTTTCGCGAGCGAATCGATGATAACCTCGCAGCCCTGCGGAGGACGGGGGCCCGGTTTGAACAACATGCCTACTTCGTTGAGGGCGAATTCGTGGAGGTTGGGGTTCCACATATCTCCGCCCTGGAAGGCCATTCGTTGCATCGAGAGGCAGAAGCTGTTGGCGCTAAGGTCGTAGGCATAGGGATGGATTGGCTTATCCGTCCACTCCCCGGTCAGACCGAGTTGTCCCCACGTGCGAATGTTCTGCTCAGGCCCGCGTGCTGAGGACGTATCCCATTTTGTACCGTTCCATCCCCCAGTGCGCTGCGATGCGAAGATTCCGTCGAGTTGCTGCACCGTCAGTTTGGCAAGCGGATTCTTTCGATTGACGTAGATAACATTGGCGGGCATTTTCGCTGGTACATCATAGGCACCTGTGGCGACGATGATCTCAAGAGGGTCATATCCGTACACTTCGTGGAAGGCCAATGTTTCCATCGGCCAGCCGTGATGTCCCATGAGGCCGAGATCGGCAACACCCGTGTAAAGCGCCCCGATAGCGGCCGCGCCGCTGGGTAGAACATCGGAGAAGCGAAGCCCCCGCTGCTGTTCGTGAATGCCGAGTTCCCAAGCTGTAAGCATTTGGAGCAGCGTCTCGTTGCCCCAGATGCGGATTTCGCCAAACTGATCGTTGTTGCCATGGTATGAAGGAAGCCCGTCGAGATTCTGCGCGCAGGCAGAAGAGGCCGCAAGTGCGGCGCTGATGAGGGCTATGGCTGCTATCTGTCGCATTGATTCTCCTGAAGCAGACAAGGGTGAGGTCTATTGAAGCTTTTGCAGCTGTTCCATCGCGAGTTTGGGAGTAAGAGGCAGATATCCAGAGGCCCGCGCAATGACCTCTTGACCCTCACGACTCAACACGTAGGTGAGGAACTCTTTCACTCGAGGATCAATGGGCTCTCCCGGCGTGCGGTCGATATAGATGTATACCGACCGGTCAAGTGGGTAGGAGCGACTGCCCACGTTTGCCTTGGTCAGTTGGACCGGAGGAGAGCCATCCGCTTTAGAAATAGCAAGTGCCTTCAATGCTGGCACTTTGTAGCAAACGCAGGTATAGCCGATCGCGTAGCGATCCTTGCTGAGGACTTCCGCGATTTGTCGCCCCTCGGGATATTCCCGCAGGTCCGGATTCCAAATGTCACCACCCTGCATGACATCCTTCCGAAACGAGAGCATGGGACCAGAGGTTGGCGAATAGATGGTTACTGGATACCCAATGACGTGGATGGGTTTGTCGGCCCATTCTCCGGTCAGACCGAGTTGGCCCCAGGTACGTATGTTGAGATCAGCACTGCGCCCCGCCTCCGGATGCCAGATGAACTGCTCATCCCAGGCACCCGTCCTCTGATCTCCAAAGATGCCGTCCAGCTGTTTGAGTGTGAGGGCGGTAAGAGGATTGTCTCTGCTTACTAGAACGGAGAGGGCAAAGCTCGCGTCCGGGGCGTCTGCGCTACCAGTCGCCACCATGATTTCGAGGGGCAGATGATGCTCGCGCCGGAACATGACGTGACGCTCGAGCGGGAGGATGGGGCGGCTCATCAGCGCCATATCCGCCACATGAGAAAAGAGCGCCGCCTGCGCAGTTTCGGTACCCTTGAGTGTGTCCGCAAAACGTACCTGGGGTTGATATCGCGTGAAGGCCCGCTCCCACTCTTTCATGAGAGACGCCATCTCGTTGCTACCCCAGCTCCGGAGTATCTCGGGTGTCTGGATGGTTTGCGCAGGTTTGTAGGAAGCCAACTCCTGTCCCGAGGCCGGCAGGCAGGAGGGTCCCAGGAGGATCGTGAGGCAGATACAGCTTCCCACGGCAGTTCGCACGCTACCCGGATGTGCTTGGATGCGACTCGTCATTTTCCTCCTGATTTTGCGCAAGCGGTTTCGACTGGCCTTGAGTCGCTCGCGGGCCACTAAAAGAGCACCTTGAGTGAGAACTGCAGTTGTCGCCCGGGAGACGCTGCAGTCAGTACGCCAGCCGTGCCGGAGAGTGCACCACTTACACTGAATAGCTGCGTTTGCGCGCTGGCCGGACTAACAAAGATGGTGTGATTGGAAACGTTGAACGCCTGGGCCTGGAATTGTGCGTGAATGCGCTCAGTAATGCGTTGATCTTTCGCTACTCCAGTGGTCCAGGAAAAGAGACCAGGGCCATTCAGAGTGTTCCGGCGGGAGGTACCAATGCGAGGACCGGCGAAACCGGGCGCATAGGCGTATGTCGTCGGGAACGCGAAGCAAGACGTATCGATGTAGTTGATGTTATGAGGCCGTGTACAGCTCCTCGAGTTGACAACACGGTCCGGGAAGTCAAACGTCTGCGAACCGAGCAGGCCCAGCGGATCTCCACCGATAGACGGTGTAAACGGAATTCCGGAACGGATCGCGAAGATGTTGTTGAGGCTCCATCCACGCAGGACGGCGGTATAGACACCGCCAGCCTTTATGTTGGGAAGTGGAGCGACGGCATTCGCTGAAAAAACATGACGGACATCGAAGTCCGAGTCCGCACGGTCGAGGCGAAGGTCGAACGCCGGGAGGCCTGACACAGAGTTGCCGAATGCGGCACCGGAAACCTGGGATGAGCTGTCATCAATCGAGTGAGACCAGGTGTACGCAACTTTACCCGTTATTCCTTTCAGCGTCGCGTAGCTCAACGAAGTCTGAAGCGAATGATAGATCGAACTCCCTATGGGCGCGGTGTACGATTCGGTTCCAACGGCGGGGTTCAGTTGTAGGGCCGCCCGCGTGGTTCCCGTCACCTTTACGAGGTCAGGGTAGAAGTAGTTTCCGTTTGGATCCTGTCCCAGTGGCCCTACATTGTTGATGTCGTTGGTAGTGAACACCTGATGCACACCGTGCGAGCCGATGTATCCAATCTGGAACACGGTGTTGGGTGTGAGCTGTTGTTGCACGTTGACGTTGCTTTGAATGACATAGCTGCGAGGCGGCGTTCGTGGTGTGTAGATGACACGCAGCTTCGGGGTTACCGAGAAGAACGGAGATACGGGGAAAAGTCCCTTCCCGCCGGTCCCGGAGTAAGTCAGCCGACCTTCCTGATAGGACGGGCCGCTGGAGTTGACTTGAATCGCCTGGGTGTAGTTCAAAGGCAACGTATCGAAAATGCCCGAGGCCGCAGTGAAAACCGTCTTGCCATTATGAAATACGTCGTAAGCTATACCGATGCGTGGCTCGAAGTTCTTAATCGTGGGATTGTTGTCGAAGAAAGTGTGCACATAGACTGCTGCAGGTGATGTGTTCGTAAGCAGCGCACCAAGCCGGCCGTTGGTCTCGGTGGAGTTTGTCGCCATCTCGTAGCGAAGGCCAAGATTCACAGTGATGCTGTTCGTAAGCTTCCAGCTATCCTGCACGTAAGCCGCATAGATCGTCTGCCGTAAATCGTGGGGGACAACCGGTGTACCGGGGAGGCCACCTTCAAAAAAAGTAGGCACATTTGTTAAGAAGTTATTGATCGAGCCAAAACTCCATTCGCCATTAGGCAACACACCGCCCAGGGAGTTGTTTTGGTCATACTCAATGTTGCCGCCAAAACTAATTGAATGCTTACCCTTGACGTATGTCGCATCGTCGTACAACTGGTAGGCATTGAAGTGATAGGCGTTCGTGCCGACTGCGCCCGACCCACCCTGTACTGTCGTGAGACCTGAGATAAGGAGTTGGCCGACACTGCGGCCTGGATAAAAAGAGAGGGCCGGATTATTTACGGCTGCATTGATGACTGCCTTCTCGTTCGGCGCGATCGCGACTGAGCGGTTATATCCAGGTCGGAAGGAGTTGCTGAGCCTCGGGGTAAAAATGTGGATTTCTTCGAGAACCACCGTCGTTCTGCGCGAAACCGCTTCGTCGTAGAGTGTGTTGGTTTGATCCGCAGAATCGAGCGACGCTGTGTCGTACAGCAGGGTACCGTGCAGAGAATCGTTCTGAGTGAAGTTATGATCCAGATGAATCGTGGAAAAATCCTCGTTCGTGGTCTGGGTCGTAAGGAAGCTGTAGAGGCCGGTATTCCCGCTTATCCCCGAAGTGGGTAGCGGAAACAGCGCGAGATAAGGAGGGACGGCCGAGTCAATCGCAAATTGCTGAACGCCATTCGCGCCCGGGGCGGCCTGCGCCCCTCCTGCGCTGGCCAGGCAAGCTTTGTTTTGTGTTGCTCCCGCTGCTGCCTGCGTGCAAACGAGCAGGCCCTGGCGGGCGTTGGGAGAGAGGACGGTCGATTGGATGGAAACCCCCTGCGCCTGACGGAAGCCTTCATAGTTGGCGAAGAAAAATGTCTTATCGTGGAGGATCGGTCCGCCTGCAGCCCCGCCAAACTGGTTACGGCGGAAGGACGGCTCGCCACCGCCAACTGGATCGAAGAAACTGCGTGCGTCGAACGCGCTATTGCGGATGAAATCGTATACGGAGCCGTGAAACTGGTTCGATCCCTGACGGGTGATTGAGTTGACTACGCCGCCGGACATGCGGCCGTACTGTGCGGGAGCGTCTGACGTGATGACGCTGAACTCCTGCACCGCATCGACGCCGAGAGTCGCTCCTGAGACGGAACCCGGCCCCCCGTTTGCGTAGTCATTGATGTTGATGCCGTCCAGCCGATAGCTGTTTTGTTGCGGTCTATTGCCGCCAATGGTCAATTGCGCTCCAAGACCACGCGAGAGACGGGTAGTTGCAGTTGCCGCGCCAGCAAACTGTGTGAGTACCTGGGAGACCCCAGTGTTCAGTGTTGCCAACGTCGTCCAGTCGCGACCGTTGAGAGGAAGATCACGGGTCTGCTTTCCGTCCACGACACCCTGCACTGAAGTATCGGCCACATTGACCTGATTGCTCGAGCTTTCCACATTGACGGTCGTTTCAGACTGAGACACAGTCAGCGTACTATCCAGATCGTGGACCGCCCCGACCGAGAGAATGACATCGTTCTCGACCTTTGTCCCGAAACCGGCAGCCGACGTCTTGACGCTATACCTTCCGGCGCTCAAGTTGGTAACGGAGTAAAGGCCATGGGCGTCCGACGACACATCACGCGAAACTCCAGTCGTCTCGGAAGTGACATGGATGTGAGCCCCAGGAATTGCGGCACCGCTCGGGTCGAGAACTGTTCCCTCAAGTGTGGCGCTGGCGCTCTGCCCATGCGCCGCGGACAGCAACGCTAGGAACGTTAACGGTAATGCGATCCAGCGAACGCTGATGCTTGGGACCATGAGAACTCCTAACTCGGGAGCAAAAGCCTGGAGGGGCCTGGCCAAATGCTTTTCCGGTCACGAGCATTTACAGCTTTCCGAGTGAACAACATCTGAATCAAGAGTTAAATTCCCTTCATTGCCTCTCCTGACCTAAATCTCCGGGCGAAAGGAGAGAAGTTGTTTAAGTCTTCCGCCCAACGCCAACCGAGATCGAGCAGGATTGCCGGATCCGGAGATGAACATTTCTTCATTCCGCCTTTGGTTACCATTCACTCGTCGTTCCTAAAGTCTGTAGGTGCGACGAAAGATCATGCATCCTCAAACGCCAACCCGCTATCGTTTTCTCCCATTCTTCGTCATGCGCCGATTCTTCTTTGCATCCTTTGTCTCTGCAATCGCTCTCTCCGCTCGCAAACGACGCAACAATTACCCCACTATCAACCGCGGCAACAGGTCTTCGGAACGATTCGCATCGGTGGCAGCCATCACCACGATGTCCTCCTTCAGAATTGGGAAGAGGGTTTCCAGGCAGTGCAACCCGGCGTTCGTTTTGAGAACTCGCTGAAAAGCACAGCGAATGCAATCCCGGCACTTTCGTTCGGTATGATTGATATCGGCATTATGGGCCGGGGCATCCTCCTGCTTGAGACGCTGGACTTTCGTCGCGAGCTCCGTTCCCCTCCTACCGAGGTTGCGGTCGCCACTGTTAGCTACGACGTGACGCTCGAAACGGCGGCCTTCGCCATCATCGTGCGCAAAGACAATCCGCTGACGCAGCTCTCCCTCAAGCAACTGGACGCCATCTTTGGCTACGAGCACAAGCGGGGCGCTCCGGCGAACATCCGCACATGGGACCAACTCGGCCTCGCCGGCGAGTGGGTGGGGAAGCCGATTCACACCTATGGTTTCGCGATTGCTCGCTTCGATCGCTTCTTTGAGGACGTGGTGTTTGCCGGCAGCAGCAAGTGGAACCTCGATATGCGCGAGTACTCCGACGTTTATCCACCAGACGGCAATCCACCATCTGCCATCTTCTCCGGAACACTGATGATGAAGGACCTTGCGCAGGACAAGTTCGGCATCGCCTATTGCAGCATCTCGTCGCTGACCCCGCAGATGAAGGTGATTGCCGTGTCGAAGGCGACAACGGCCCCTTCGTTCCGCTTTCCGCCGAGAGCGTCGCCAACCGCACCTACCCGCTCTCGCGTTCGATCTACATGTACGTCAACCGCACTCCAGGCAAGCCTCTCGATCCCGCCATCGAAGAATTTCTCAGCTACGTTCTCAGCCGCGACGGACAGCTCCAGGTATCACGGCAGAAGGTCTACTACACTCTAACTCCCGCGCTCGTGCAGGCCGGACTGAATACGTTGCGCTGAGGGAGATCGATGAACCGCCAATCCATCCTGGCCCGCCTGCCTCTGCTCGGCCTTGGCCTGTCGCTGTGCTGTGCGCAGCTACACGGACAGCAGTCCGGCGAACTTCCCTCGTACACGCCGACGCAGCAATACACCGGTACCATCCATAGCTGGGGCCACGGCTTCCTCAAAGTCGCCATGAAGAACTGGGAGACCGGCTTCCGGAGATTCCAGCCCAACGTCAAGTTCGATGACGCCCTCATCAGCAGCGCCGCCGCCATGGCCGGCCTCTACACCGGCCGTGCCGACATCGGCGTCCTCGCCCGCGAAATCACGCCGCCCGAGATCGCCGCCTACGAAAAGATGACGCAGCAAAAGCTGTTCCCGATCGACGTCCTCACCGGCAGCCTCGGCAACCCCGACAAGATCATGGCCCTCGGCATCTTCGTCAACAAGGACAACCCGCTCGCCCAACTCACCTACGACCAGCTCGACGCTATCTTCAGTGCCGAACGCCGCCGCGGCGAAAAGGACCTCATCCGCACCTGGGGTCAGCTCGGACTCACCGGCGAGTGGGCGCACCATGCCATTCAACCCTACAGCGGCCCCGCCTTCGAAGCGCCCGGCTACTTCTTTTCGCAAACCGTCCTAAACGGCAGTGTGCTCTGGAACTGTGATCTCAAACAGCTCGAAGACCTGCCCGTCCCCAACGCCCACGACCTCGACGGCTACCAGCGCGTAGCCGACGCAGTCGGCGCCGACCGCTACGCCATCGCCATCACCGGCGCCGGCTACACCAACCCCAACGCCAAGCTCATCTCAATCGCCCGGCCCGGGGGGCCCTTCGTCCTCCCCACGCCCCAGAACGTCGCGAACCGCACCTATCCGCTCGTCCGCCCCGTCCGCTTCTACATCAACAACGGCCCTAAGATTCCACCCAACCCCATCGTCCTGGAATTCTTCCGCTACATCCTCAGCCGCGAAGGCCAGCAGGACGCTATGCGCGAAGGCGACTTCTTTGCCATCCCCTATTCAGTCGCTCTGCGAGAACGGACGCACCTCGAAGTCACACCCGTTCAGGGTCCTCCCGCTCATTGATCGGTCCGCTCCACGCCCTAGAAACGACACTAGCCGTCCGCGATCATGCTAGCGAATCCCTGACGAAGCGTCGGCACGAGATCGACTGAAGATACGACTACCGCTACTCCATTCTGCCGGTCGTGTTTGTACAGCTGCTTCGCGACGGCCGACTGAGCGAGGATGATCTTTCCTGGCTTGGACAGGGAAAGCTCGATCTGATTCGAAGAGTTTCGGCCATCTGAATGCGTCCATCTCTGGAGTGGCACAGGCGAGTGAAAGACACGTAGCTCGGAAATGAACTTGCTTTGTGTTAGGAGCGGCAGTGTCGAAGCTGAAGGACGGCGTTCAAACTTGCCGGTCGCAAACAAGGTACAGCAACGGTACACCTGTCAGCTTCTCTCGTTTGCTCTAAACTGCCTTAAATTACGGTCGCTCAACTACTTAGGGTTACGCTCAATTACGCTCGTTTTTCTTGTATTATCATAGACTTACGGCGATTCCCGGAAACTCATAATCCGTAAATTACGCTCAATTACTGTTGACTACGGTCCTTTGCTCTAAACTTCGCGAATGAATTTGAATGACGTCGCGTAAGGGCCCATAGCTCAATCGGTTAGAGCAGAGCACTCATAATGCTTTGGTTCCAGGTTCGAGTCCTGGTGGGCCCACCAGCTTCAAGCTACATACCCTGTTGAAGTTACGCGGGAAGTACAGTGCTGAATCGCTTCAATGCTCTGGCTTCTGATCTCGGACAGGCTAGGTGCGCCCCTGGAAGCGACCGAAAGGGAGGGGAAGAGGTTGAGGGACGCATTACCCCACCGCTCGTGCGCAGGTGGCGGAACGGTATTGACGACGCAGTGTGCCGCCGCCTTTGGCGAACTTGCCGCGAAGCCGATGGGCCTCCAAGCCCGCTGCCGGTCACTTTACCTATAACCCCGGTGGTCTCAATGGGTCGACGCAACACTCAACTCAGACCCACATTTCATTGAAAACAAAATCTAAAAGCGCCTGGTGAGGGTTAGATCAGCTGGAACCTCACCCTGGCTAGGTTTGGCCACATCAGCCAAACAGATCGATTCTTCAGCTTAAGCATTTTGTGGATC
>Ga0102924_1005009_pt1 | contig 13012 bp, 12 predicted proteins | sample PaiPotPPM11metaG_FD_80116 | JGI IMG/M metagenome (GOLD analysis project Ga0102924, IMG submission 80116) | Iron sulfur acid spring bacterial and archeal communities from Banff, Canada, to study Microbial Dark Matter (Phase II) - Paint Pots PPM... ... | reverse complement strand
CGGATCGACCGGGCCCGCGATCGACGGAACCGTCCTCACGCAGGACCAGGCGACGTACGCGGGGATCACCCTTGGCTCGGCGGGGGGAGCGGGGCCTGGCGGTTCCGGAGGCCATGGGAACGGCGACCCGGGTCCTTCTGGCAATCCCGGCGCGGCCGGCGCTGCGTTCGCCGTCCGGCAATTTCAGTGACCTGCGCTCACGCCCGCGGTTCGCCCGCCTGAAGAGCGCGCCGAATCGGAGGGAACAGGTTCAGCGCGAGCGCCTGTTCCGGGCGCCACCACGAGGCCTCCACGACCTCCCGATAGTCCACCACGACGCGTGGTCGGTCGGCCACGTCCAGGGCGAAGATCTCGACGTGATCGCGCTTCCCTTCCCAGTCGTTCGTTTCGTCGACGAGAAGCCGGAGCGACTCGGCCGACGTGGTCACACCGACTTCCTCGCGCAGCTCCCGCAGCGCCGCCTCGCGCGCTGTCTCGTTGCGCCGCACGTACCCCCCGGGGAGCGAGTAGTACGAGACGTACGAGTTGCGCACGAGCAGCACCTCGCCCTGGTTGCGCAGGAGCACCAGCGCGCCGTGCGTCTCCGGATGGCGCAGCGCCCAGTATCCCCGCATGAGCTGATACGCGCAGACGTAGGCGAGCTGGAAGCTGCGATCGACGAGGCTGGGCCCGTTCCCGACCGGTGTCGCCCCTTGACCCATGTGCGTACGGTACACGTACGCCGGTCGTCGCGACAGGCGGCGACGAACGCGCAACCGGGCGCGGGCGTAACGGCTTCACGGCGCGCGGCGCAACATGCCGAACGTGCGAGCGCCGAGCGCCGAAGCCGTCAGTCGTTCATGCAAACGCAGTCGCGACCCGCCAGCTTTGCGCAGTAGAGCCGGTCATCGGCGCGGGCAATGAGCTCGGCGGGGCCCTCGTTCGGCTCGATCTCGCCGAGCGAGACGACGCCGACGCTGATGCTCGGCGTGAGCGGCACCTCGTCCGCGTAGACGCTGACGGTGCGCGCTGCGGTGCGCAGCCGTTCGGCGAGTTGCGCCGCGTCGTCGGCGCTGGCATTGCGCGCGAGAACGACGAACTCGTCACCACCCCAGCGGGCGAGGACGTCCTCCGCGCGCACCACGCGGCCGAGCTGACGCGCGAGCTCGCAGAGAATGTCGTCCCCCGCGTGATGCCCGTGCGCATCGTTGAGCTCCTTGAAGTGGTCGACGTCGATGAGGAGCACCGCGATGGATGCGCTCGCGCGATGCGCGTGCGAGAGCTCGGAGTTGAGCCGTCGGTCGAAATAACGCCGGTTGAACACGCCCGTGAGCGCGTCGCGAACGGACGACTCGTAGAGCGAACGCTGGAAGGACTCTTCGTGGGCGTCGGCCACCGTGAATCGCATGAAGAACGACGGCCCGAGCTGTACGCGTGCCCCCGGCTCGAGCCGCCGCCGTCGCTCGACGCGCTCCCCCTCGACGAACGTCCCGTTGCGGGAGCCGAGATCGTGCAGGACGACTCCCCCGACGCGATCGTGCACTAGGCGCACGTGCTTGCGGCTCACGGAGGGGTCCGAGATCCAGATGTCCGCCGTGGGGTCTCGCCCCACGATCGTTTCGCCCTCCTCGAGCGGGAAGACTCGACCCGCCTCGAGACCGCTCATGACGGTCAGGAGCGGACGCGGTTGACTCCACTGCATGGCTTGGCCGGGGCGCAGCGGCGTGTCCCGGTGTCGCCGGGTCGTGCGGATGCGGGATCCGGATTGTGCGGTGCGCGGCTTTTCCAGTCCCAACGTCGCGCGCGTCTCGCGGCTCATCCTTGCCTGTCCTCCCGTGATCACCCTGACTGCAGGTGCTGCAACCGCGCGCGACCCTGAGCCGCGTAGCGAGGCCGACGCAGAGATCAGACTCTCCCTTTGGCCCACCGGACTACCGAAAGGTCGTCCGGACAAGGGCTGCGCCTGGCTCATTAATACACGTAGGACCCGCTGTACGCGACCGAACTTTCCCGCCCCACCTTGGCACGGGTTCTTCGCAAGTTTTGTCGAACAGTACCCGTACCTCGGCGCGAGCGGGGCTCCTCCTCGAGCCGGTCATCCGCCTATTCTCGTCGTCAGGCTCGTCCATGCACCCCAGCCCGCGTTCACCAGCCGTTCGCGTCTGGGCGACCTGTGGGCTCGCCGCGCTCTACGTCATCGTAGCCCGCCTCGGCCTTGCGATGGACGCCGTGAGCGGGTTCGCCACGCTCGTCTGGCCTCCGACGGGGCTGTCTCTGGCGGCCTTGCTCGTCCTCGACGGAAGGGCGTGGCCCGGCGTCACGGTGGGGGCGTTCGTCGTCAACGTATGGACGGGCGCTCCGGCGCCGGTTGCGCTCGGCATCGCCGCCGGCAACACGCTCGAAGCCGTCGCCGGCGCGTGGGCGATTCGCCGCTTCACGGGGTTTCGACCGGCCCTGGATCGACTGGGCGATGCGATCGCACTCGTCGGCATCGGCGCGCTGGCCAGCACGGTCTTGAGCGCGACCGTGGGCGTCGCGAGTCTCGTCGCCGGCGGCATCACGACGCTCGCCGAGGCCGGTCGTACGTGGCGCGCCTGGTGGCTCGGCGACGCCATCGGCGATCTCGTCGTCGCGCCCGTCCTCCTCACGCTCTCGGCGGCGGGTCGGATTCCCCGCGGGCTGCTGCGGCCCGCTCGCGTCGCCGAGGTCGTTGCGCTGGGAAGCGCGATCCTCGCGGGATCCATCTGGCTGTTCGGCGTTCGTGTCGGCGGAACGATCGCGGCGTTCCGCGAGGCGTATCTGATCTTCCCGCTCCTCGTATGGGCGGCGGTCCGCTTCGGGTCGCGGGGCGCGGCGCTCGCGACGTTCGCGGTCTCCGCCGTGGCCGTCGCCGGCACGGCCCTCGGGCGCGGCCCGTTCACCCGGACCCGACTCTCGGAGAGCCTGCTCTTTTTGCAGGTGTTCGTCGCGATCGCCGCGACCACCGCCATCATTCTCGGCGCGGTGGCGCAGGAGCGCGCCCAAGCCCTCGCCCTGCGCGACTCGCTTCTGTCGGTCGCTTCGCACGAGCTACGCACCCCGCTTGCGGCGCTGCAGCTTCGCGTTCAGGCGCTCGCGCGCGCAGTGGCCAAGGGCGCGGCGGCGCGCGAACGCATCGCCGCCGACGCCACCGCCCTCGACCGGCAGGTCAAGCGCCTGGCGACGCTCGTCGACGAACTGCTCGACATGTCGCGCATCATGTCCGGGCGCATTCGCATGGAGCCGGAGGACGTAGACCTCGGGCTGCTCGTGGAGGAGGTCGTCGAGCGTTGCGAGCCGGACGACCGCGCGCGCGTCCAGGTCCGCTTGCCTCCGGAGCGCGTCGTGGGTCGGTGGGACCGCTCGCGCGTCGACCAGGTCATCAGCAACCTCGTGTCGAACGCCATCAAATACGGCGCTCAAGGCCCCGTCGAGATCACGCTCGGTCGCTTCGCCGAGCGCGCGCGCGTCGCCGTGAGCGATCGGGGCATCGGCATCCCTCCCGAAGACCTGGGGCGGATCTTCGAGCGCTTCGAGCGCGGCCGTACGGCGAAGGGGACGGGAGGCTTCGGGGTCGGCTTGTGGATGGTGGCCCAGGTGTTGGCGGCGCTGGGCGGAACGGTGGAGGTGGAGAGCGTGGTGGGGAAGGGGTCGACCTTCGTCGTCGAGCTCCCCATGCACGAGGCCGGCTCGACGTGACGCGCGCCTTGAGCGCCGCCGCTCCGCCGTATACGTTCCGCGCTCGAGACTGGAAGGAGAAGCCCGATGATCAAGGTCTACGGACACCCGATGAGCACATGCACCCGCAAGGTCCTCATGACCCTCGCCGAAACGGGCTTGCCGTACGAGCTGTCCGTCGTGGATTTCGCCAAGGGCGAGCACAAGCAAGAGCAGCACGTGCGCCGTCAGCCCTTCGGCAGAGTCCCCGCGCTGGAGGACGACGGCTTCGAGCTCTTCGAGTCGCGCGCGATTTGCCGGTACATAAGCGACAAGGCGTCCGCTCGGCTCGTTCCCGGCGACATCAAGGCAAAAGCCAAGATGGAGCAGTGGATCAGCGTCGAGACGTCGGAGTTCAGCGCTCACGCCATGAAGTTCGTTTACGAGTTCGTGTTCAAGCGCCAGCAGGAGGCGAGCGTGCTCGAGGCGGCGGGCAAGGGGCTGGAGCTGACCTGCGGCGTTCTGAACAAGCAGCTCGGGCAGACGCCCTTCCTCGCGGGGAGCGAGTTCACCCTCGCCGACATCGTGTTCATGCCGTACATCGACTACGGAATGACCACTCCCGTCCGAGAGATCTTCGCCAAGTATCCCCACTTCACGACGTGGTGGAACACGATCGGCGCGCGCCCTTCCTGGAAGAAGGCGACCGGCAAAGCCTGAATCAGCGGCCGCCCGCTCGCGGGTCCGCGGACTCGGCCGCGGCCTCGTCCTCGGGAGGGGTCAGGTCCTGTTCGAGGTCCTTCAGAACGGCGGCGAACCGCTCCGGACGGACGCCGGCCGCCGCGAGGGTCGGTGCCTCTGCGTTGACGTCCGAGTCGCCCTCGACGATCCGGAGGAGGGCCTCGGCCGCGCGCACGATGCGTACGCTCGTGGGAAGATTGTCGAGGCGCGCGTGGTGCAGCGCGCACGCGTCGACGATGTCCGGGGGAAGGCGCCACGCGCGCGCGATGTCCGCGCCGGCTCGCTGGTGGTGGCGGCCGGCGAGCTGGGCCGCGACGTCCTCCGACGGAGGCACCGGCATCTTCGCCAGGATGCGATAGATGCGTGCTTCGCCGATGTCGTGGAGGAGCCCGCAGAGGTACGCGTACTCGTACGCGCGGCCGTGCTCGCGGGCGACGAGCTTCGCGGCGATCGCCGCTCGCAGGCTGCGGGCGAACGAGCGCTCCACCGCGGACTGGTAGTACGGGAGCTCGGCGTTGGACCGCTCGTAGACGACCTGCAGCAGCAGGTCGCGCGATGAGGCCAGCCCGATGCGGACGAGCGCTGCCTGCGTCGACACGATGCGCGCCCCTCGCGAGTACACGGCGGAGCCGGCGAGAGCGACGAAGCGCGCGGCGAGCGGCGGGTCGCGGTCGACGAGATGGGCGATGTTCGACATGTTCGTCCGGGGATCCTCGGCGAGGCGCAGCGCCTCCGCCGCGGCCTCGGGGAGCAGGGGGAGTCCTGCTCGGCCGGTCGCGAGCGCCTTCACCAGCTCCGCCTCGACGGCCGCCGCTTCTGCGGGACGAATGACGGTGGTCAGCGATATGCCGCTCACGCGCTCGGGAGCGCGAGCTTCGCTCGCGTGGGGGGCCAGCTGCACGCGGTTGCGACCGAGACGCTTCGCTTCGTAGAGGGCCGAATCCGCTCGTTTGCAGATGGCCTCGACGCTGACGTCGGGCTGGTCAGGCTGGAAGACAGCCACGCCGATGCTGACCGTGACCTTGCGAGGGAGCGCGGGGACGATGAGCGCCTCGACGGACGAGCGAAGGGCCTCCGCGAGCGCGCACGCCCGCTCGGTCTCGGCGTCGGGCGCGACGAGCACGAACTCCTCGCCCCCGTAGCGCCCGCACGTGTCCGCCGGGCGCATCGCCTTGCGTATGCACTCGGCGAGTCCCCTAAGGACCTCGTCCCCGACGTCGTGTCCGAATCCGTCGTTGATGCTCTTGAAGTGGTCGACGTCCACGAAGAGCACCCCGAAGGTGCGTCCCCGCTTGAGGAGGCGCTCCAGGGAGGCGCCGAGCGAGCGCCGGTTGGGGAGACCGGTCAGCGTGTCGACGACGGCCTCGCGTCGGTAGCTGTCGCGCTCCTTGCGGACGCGCAGGAGCCGATCGCGCTCGCGCCGGTTGCGGAGCTGAACGCGGATGCGCGCTTGAAGCTCGGCGACGCGCTGCTCCGTCAACGCGCCGGCGAAGCAGTCGTCCGCCCCGCAGAGCAGGCCGCGGACCACGAGCGGTTCGCTCGAGGCGTCCGGCGAGAGCAGCATGATCGGGGTCACTCGGTCCGCGTCGCTCGAGCGGAGTTCGCCGCAAAGCTCGAAGGCCGCGCCGTGGGGAAGGTGCATGTCGATGATGAGGAGGTCGCCCCCACTTTCCTCGATACATCGACGGATATCGTCGGCCGAGGTGCGCACGGTCACGACGAAGCCCGCAGCCCCGAAGACGGGGCCCAGCGCAGCTGCCAGCTGCGACGGTCCGTCTACGATGAGAACGCGCGGCTCGACCTCCGTCGCAGGCGGCGGCAGGCTCGCGGAGCCCTCGGGCGGAAAGGCGGACGGTAAAAGCGATGCTCGGTTGCGCACACTACCGCCTCGACCGACTGGAACGGCAGTTGCTGCCAAAACTTTAAGGCGTTTTCGCGTCCCCGGCGCCTCGGTGCCATGCGTCAACTCCCGGGCGGCGTTCCTTCTCCACAGTGCGCCGCAAGGACGTCCAGCAGCTCCTGCATCCCGACCGGCTTTCGCAGGTAGCCCGACACCTGGAGGGTGTCCGCCTTGGAACGGACGTTCGCGTCGGCCGAGAGCACCACCACCGGGATGGACTCGAGCTCCGGATCGCGCGCCTGCTCGGAGCGAAACGCCCAGCCATCCATCACCGGCATCATCAGGTCGAGCAGAATGAGGGAAGGGCGGGTGTCGTCGCCGCGCAATCGGTCGAGCGCCTCACGCCCGTTCGTCGCGGTCGCCACTCGATACCCCTCGTCCTCCAGGATGTCGCGGATCACGTCGAGGATCGCGTCGTCGTCATCGACGACCATCACCTTCTTGCGATCCATGGCCAAGACTACTTATACAGCCTTCAAGCGCTTGGCTCGCGTGGAAGCGAGACCGTGAAGGTCGCTCCTTCACCCGGCGCGCTGTGCACCTCGACCGAGCCTCCGTGGGCTTCCACGAGTTCGCGCACGATCCAGAGTCCCAGCCCGAAGCCGCTGTAGTTGCGGGCGGACACCGCACGCTCGAAGCGTCCGAAGATGCGGCGCTGGTCGTCGGCGCTGATCCCGATCCCCTCGTCTTGGACGGCGAGAATCGCGCGATCGACCTCGGCGCGGACGCTCACGCGGACCGGCTTGCCCGTCCCGTACTTGAGCGCGTTCGACAGCAGGTTGGTGACGACGCGCTCGAGGCGCGATCGGTCCCACCGCCCGAGCACCGACTCCCGCGGGTCGAACGCGAACGTCGAGCCGGCCTGGCGGGCCGCCTCGGTCATGCGCTCGACCGACGTGTCCACGATCGCCGCGAGGTCGACCTCCGCGCGCGCGAGCTCGATCCTTCCACTGGCGAGTCTGGAGATGTCGAGGAGATCCTCCACCAGCTCGTCGAGCCTCTGCGCCTGCGCGACCGCGCGAGTGGCGTCGCGAACGACTCGATGCTGCGTCTCGCTGTCCGGACCCTCCCTGCTCGCGTCGCGCACCAGCTTCTGAAGGGCGAGGAGAAGAGAGGTCAGGGGCGTACGGAGCTCGTGGGACGCGACGGACAGGAAGTCCTCGCGATCGCGGACCGACTCGCGAAGGCGAGCTTCGATGTTCTTGCGGTCGTCGATGTCGACGCAAGACCCGATGTACCCCGCGAAGCTGCCGTCCTCGGTGAAGCGCGGGGCGCCGCGATCGAGCACCCAGCGGTATTCGCCGTCGGCGCGGCGCAGACGGTATTCCATTTCGAACGGCTCCCTGGCCGAGAAGGCGCGCTCGTATATGGCGATGCAGCGCGGGAGGTCCTCGAAGTGGACGTCTTCGGCCCAACCCACGCCTTGCTCCTGGTCCAGCGAGCGCCCGGTGAAGTCGAGCCACGTTTGATTGAAGAAGGTACACAGCGAATCCGTCCCGGACATCCAGAGGAGGACCGGCGAGGCGTTCGCCATGTTGCGGAACCGGCTCTCCGTCTCGCGAAGCTGGGCGGCGAGCGCACGTGTTTCCGTCACGTCTCGCACGACGGCGGACGCTCCCACGATCCGGCCCGAGGCGTCGTAGAGCGGCAAGCTGCGCGCTTCGTAGGTCCCGCGGCGCCGCGTCTCGGGCACGACGAAGCGCCGCTCACCCGATTCGACGCGTTTGCCCGCGAGGGCTTCGCGCAGCCGCGCCTCGGCCCCGGTCTCGACCATGAACGGGAGCACCTCGACGGCCGTCCGTCCGAGGACCTGTTCGGAGCGCATCCCGAAGATCGCTTCCATCTGCGCTCCCCAGAAGACCAGGCGCAGCTCGGGGTCGACCGCCATCAACCCGTCGCCCTCCCCAAGCAAGGCCTCCGCCGTCCGGAGCTGCGCGATGATCGCGTCGTCCATCACGCTGCCTTCAGCCCGAAAGCCGTCACGTCCCGGGCGAAGCGGGCCTCGATGCGGTCCACCGCGGCGTCTCCGAGGACGACGCCGAGGGTACGGATCGCCGCATGGCCGCGGGGTAGCCATGCGCGCGCCCAGCCCGCGAGGGTCGAGAGGTGGCCGGCGCCGGCGGTTTCGATGAGCGCCCGGGTCCACGCGCGATGCCACCTCGCGTCGGGCACGAAGGACGCGATGAGGGCGCCGAGGAGAGCGTCCCCGCGCTCACGGCCGGTCTCGGCGAGTCCGAGCAGCAGGGAGTCCAACGCGGGCTTCAGGCAGACGTTCAGCCCCACCAGGGCCTCGCCCCAGTCGAACGCGACGAGAGCGCGCTCGACCGCTTCGCGCATCGGTTGCCAGCTGGGATCGCCCTCCCATGTCTCGCGGCTCGAATCCCCGAAGGACGGACGCACGCGCCGGAGCTGCCCCATGCGGTTCGCGACGCGATGGATGCGGCGCACCTCGTCCGCGGCCTGAAACGCGGCCGCGATGACGATCCGCGAAGCGGGCGCCATTTGACCGACGTAGGCCGCGAGCATCTGGAAGCCGTGCATCGCAAAGCGACTGACCGGGAGCACGCGCTCCAGAACCGCGACCCAGCCCGTATCGAGCGTCGCGTCGTAGTCCGTGTCGTCGATCGTTTGCGCGATGCCATCGGCGTACGCCTCGGCGTCGCGCTGGAGCGCGACGTAGCTCGTGTAGGTGGTTCGCCGTGGGTCGGCGAATTCTTCCCAGTCGACGCCGGCGAGCTTCGATCCCCGCTGGTGCCGCGCGTACCACCCGTCCATCGACGCTTTTACCTCGAACCCGCCCCGCGGTACGTGGTGCAGCAGGCCGGACGTCGCGATGTCGTATTCGCTCGGAACGCGCCGCCGCACCGCGAGGTGCGAATACGTCTTCAGCGCCGGCGTGGACCTCGTTCGCGCGGAGGTCATGGCCTCTCCTCCTCGGCGATCCACACGGCTTCTTCGTCGGTCACGCAAAAGCGACCGCGAAACGAAGGCATGATCGCCTCGAGATCGCCGGGGAGCTTGAACGGTCCGCCGGCGTGTCGGCAAAGGGCCTCTCGCGTCGCGACGCACCGGCCGGCGACTCCGACCCGGACGTAAGAGCCGTGCGAACGGACGTCGGCGCTCGGGCACGATTCGATGATCGCACCGATGACGGCTTGCGCGCGTGGACCGGCCACGAGCACGGGGCCCACGAGGTACGTCATCGCGCTCCCGCTCCTGCCGAGGCGACGTCGACGAAGATGTCCCCCCCATCGACGCGGACCGGGAGGCGCGTGAGGCGCGCGGATCGCGGATTCGCGCCGCAACCCGTCCTCGCGTCGTAGGTCCACCCGTGCGCCGCGCAAACGATGACGCCGGCCTCCAGTCGCCCCTGGCTCAGCGCGACCCCTTGGTGCGCGCAGCAGTCGAGAAAGGCACTCACCTCGTCGTCGGTGTTCACGAGGAGGACGCGCACACCGTCCACGACGAGGGGCCGCATCTCCCCCGGCCAGACCTCGTCGAGCGCAGCTACCCTTTGGAACGTCATCGGGAGCCGCGCCCGTTCCGCACGTCGACACGGTCGAGGGCCTCGATACCCGCGGCGGACACGGTCAACTTCGGCTGAAGCACGCGTCCGCGGTGGACGAGGACGGCGCCGTCGCCGGGCGTCACCCTCACGTCGGCAGCCTGCTGCAGCTTGGCCGTCGCGTCTGCGATCGACTCGGACTCGTGCAGGATCACGACGAGGCCGAGGGTGTCGCCCTCCACGAAGCCGTATACCGGGATCATCGCCGCCTCCGATCGATCCAGGGATAATCTCCGCCGAACAGGTCGCGGCCCCAGGTCGAATGATCGAGTCCGAAGTAGGAGCGCAGCAAGGCAATGAGGTTTGCCGGTGCTTCGCCCGCGAGGACTCGCTTCACGACGTCCTTGTGGGCCGCATAGCGCTCTTTTTCCTGCTCGAAGAGGGAGCGGCAAGGTTCCGAGCAGAAGATGCGCTTTTGCCCCGCGACGTTTGCCACGATCGCGGAGTTGCGCGACGGGGTCCCGCCGCAGAGAACGAGCTGACAGAGGTCGCAGAAGCCGACGATCGCCGTCCCGTGGACCGCGAAGTCGTTGTCCACGTCCGCCTCGCGCCACCGCTCGTCGATTCGTCGCCAAAGGGGCTCGTAGGCGTCCCACGAGCGTGGGTACTTGGTCCGGAGCCAGGCGCGTTCGCGCGGTGAGGGGACAACGAAGTCGAACCACACGCTGGACCGGTACGTGTAAGCGCTGGCGTACACCATGTGGTGGTAGTTCTCGAGCGACTCGAGGAACGTCGACCAGTACCAGGGTTTCTCGAGGCCCACGGCGTTCAGGGTCCGCAAGAACTGGTCGATGACCCACTCTTCGACGAATTCCTTGAAGGACCGCGTGCGGTGATCGAGCGGTGTCAGGTAGTCCATCGCGAAGCCGGTGACGACCGCGAAGAGGAGCCAGCTCCGCCAGAACCATTTGTCCACCAGCCGCTGGGCGAGCGCGGGGTCCGCGGCAACTACCGCCTCGAGCACCGGACGGCCGATCTGCGCGTGGCGCGCCTCGTCGCTCTGAATGCTCGTGACCATCTTCTCGAACATGCGGTCGCCCACGTCGTGAGCGAGCGACGAGAGGCCGATGAACTGAAGGTTCGTGAAGCCCGTCTCGAAGACGAAATGGGTGGCGATCGCGAACTCGATGGCGTTCGATCCGAGGAGAAGCTCGTCGACGAGGTGTCGTGCCGCGATCGCGACCCAGTTGTTCGAGTGGTAGAAGCGGTGCGTCCAATCGAACTGCGGATCGTGACGCAAGAGCTCGTGCAGGACGAGCAACGGAATCTGAGTGTGGCGAAACTCGTCCAGTGCGCCCATGGTCGCGGCCGTTCGCCACGCGCTGGCGCGCCCGAACCTCGCGCCGCGGAGATTGCCGATGACCGCAGCGAACTCGGCGAGCGAGAGCGTCGCTGCGTGGAGCTTCAGCGCGTTCAGCCATACCGGATCGACTTTCTTCCAGTCCTCGAGTCTGCCGATGGCGTCTCGAACCGCGTAGACCGCGGCGTCCTTGGCTGCCTGGCCCTCGACGTATTCTCCGTACGTCGTGCGATACGGTTCGTCCCACGCCGCCCAAGCCGAGGAGGGCAACCACGGCGTTCCGGCGGCCTCTTCGGGGAAGGCCTCGCGCTCCGTAACGTACGATAGCGTCCAATCGAGCTTGCGAGCGAACTCGGCCCAATCGGTGCGACGAAGCATGGTTTCCCGATTGTCGCCGCGCACGCTGCGAAGATCAATTTGAGCCGACTGGGCCGTGGGTTTCAAACGACCTCGAGCGTTGAGATGTCAGCGAGGCCCACTGACGAGCAGGGCCGAGCGGGCCGAGCGGGCCGAGCGGGCCGAGCGGGCCGAGCGGGTCGAGCCGGGCCGAGCCGGACGAAGCGGGGCCAAGCGGGTCGAGCCGGGCCGAGCCGGACCAAGCGGGGCCAAGCGGGCCAAACGAGCCAAACAAGCAGGTCGACCGTTTGGACTGAGAGTGCGTGTCCTCTCGTCGAGCACACCGGCCCATGTGCGGGAAAGCTCGAGAGGAGCGATCCGTGCATATCCGTGCGCCGCGGCCGCCCACCGTGAACCTCTCCGCGCACCTGCGGCGCGTCGCCTTTGGCTACTTGCACCTTACCCGCAAAGGGTTTCATCCTTCAAAGTTGGGGAGAGAATCGTGAGCACCAGCCGTCCCGGATCGAGCGATAGGAGTGGGTCGATGGGCGTGACGACGAGCGAGACGCGCGTCGCAACGGCGCCGCCGTGCAACGACGACGCGCGGGAGCGCCTGCTCCTGGCCGATCGCCTGGCGGCGATCGGAACGCTGGCGGCAGGCGCGGCCCACGAGATCAACAACCCTCTGACCTACGCGCTCATCAACGCCGATCACGTCCTGCGCAAGCTGCGCGCGTTCTCCGCCGCCGGGGGCGAACTCTCGTCGGAGGCGGAAGGAGACATGCTGCCGCAGCTCATTCGATCGCTCGAGCAGGCAGGCGACGGGATGCAGCGCGTCCGCGCGATCGTGCGCAACTTGCTGACGTTTTCGAACGGCGGACTCGCTCCGCGAACGCTCGTCGACGTACGGGCGATCGTCGAGTCTTCGATCCAGATGTCGATGCACGAACTCGTGCACCGAGCGACCCTCGTGCGCGACTTCGGCGACGTCCCTCCGGTGGAGGCCAACGAGGCCGCGCTCGGCCAGGTCTTCCTGAACCTGATCGTCAACGCCGCCCAGGCCATCACCGAGGGGGATGTCCAAGGGAACCAGGTGCGCGTCGCGACGTCGACGGACGCCGAGGGGAACGCGGTGGTGGAAGTGACCGACACCGGCGCGGGGATCGCTCCCGAGATGCTCCCGCGCATCTTCGACCCGTTCTTCACGGCCAACAAGACCGGCCGCGGAACCGGTCTGGGCCTCTCGATCTCGCACGGGACCGTTGGAAGCCTCGGTGGGAACATCGCGGTCTCGAGCCAAGTCGGGCGCGGGTCGCGGTTCCGGGTGACGCTGCCTGCTGCCGCGCGATGGCGCGCGAGCGGGCCACCGTCAACCGCGCAGCCCCACACGATTGCGCGCCGCCGCGTCCGGCGCGCGGACGAGGGCCTCGCGGTGCATCTCCATACCGGAGAAAGTGGGCATCATCAGATCGCAGAGGATGACGTCCCAGCGCTCGCCCGCGGCGAGTCTCTCGAT
>Ga0102924_1005008_pt1 | contig 13013 bp, 9 predicted proteins | sample PaiPotPPM11metaG_FD_80116 | JGI IMG/M metagenome (GOLD analysis project Ga0102924, IMG submission 80116) | Iron sulfur acid spring bacterial and archeal communities from Banff, Canada, to study Microbial Dark Matter (Phase II) - Paint Pots PPM... ... | reverse complement strand
CGAGCGTGTGGCGTGACGTCCGCGCCCAACACCGTCTTGCATCCCTGGCTCCAGCGCGAATTGGGTCAGATTCTCGCCGAGTTTCTCACCGAGCATCCCGCTGAGCCAGCCGATGAGCAGCGTATCCTTTTCCTCCGGGTCGGATTGTTCTAGCGGTAGAGAAAACTGCATCATTCACCCTCATCAACGGATCACAAACCAGGATAGATTACGCCTCTCGCACTACGATAAACGATACTTCCCCTTGCCAGCTAGCGGGAGATCAATCGTCTCCCACTAACGTCACATACGACGCTTTATCTACGAGTTTGAAACTATAGCGATGCGGAAATGCCGTCGCAAAATCATCCTGATGCGAGACAAGAATGATGCGAGCTAATTGCTGCCCCAAAGCATGCAACTCCTGGATCATATCGTCCCGGCCAGCCTTGTCCAGACTACCAAACCCCTCATCGATGATCACCGATTCGATACGATGAGCCGCTCTGCTGCTATAACGGCCAATGGCAAGTGCCAGGCTAACCGCGATGCGAAACCGCTGACTACCACTGGCAAGGCTTATGGGAATAGCGTGCTGGCCGGTATCCCGATCATAGACCAGGAGATCCAGCGCTTTCTCTGCTGAAGCACGGCTGGTCTGGTTTTCACGCCGCAGTTCCAGGCGCATCCGTCCGTGCGATAAGCCGCTCAACGCCTCGTTTGCCAGATCCGTAATCACATGCTCAGCCTCGCGCAGCAAGTGGAGCTGCAAGCCACCGCGTCCAAGCAGATCAGCAAGTAACTTATAGAGATACTGGAACCGCTCAGCATCTTGTTTCTGCTGCTCCAAATTCATACGCTGCTCCCACTGATTTTGCAGCCGCGCTAAGTGTCGTTCTGCTTCTTTGCGCTCTTCGTCAGCCAGATCCTGATCAGTTTTCTTACAAGTAAGCTCTCGTTCGACTTCGACCGTAGGGCGACAGGCATCCGGCGGGTATCCACCAATTTGCTCCTGTAGCTCATTGATACGTTGCTCAATAGATGCTTTATCTTTTCGCGCGTGACCGAGTTGCTCGTATTGGGATTCGTATTGCGCAAGCGAGTCGCGCTGCTGCTCTAACCGAGCTAACTCATCCACTGAGATTTGCTCTGCTTGGCACTGCCAATGTACAGGCAGTGACATGATGAATGAGCCCAACGAGCGAAACATAGCTTCTTGTCTTGCCTGCTCTGCCGCCAGACCGGTACACTGGGTCTGTTCTTCCCCCCGTAACTTTTCATAATTTTCATTCGCCTCCCGGAGGAGCTGTTCTGCCCGCTCATAACACTCTCTCTGCTGGCCGATCTCCTCTTCAAGGCCCTCCAACGCCTGATCAATGCGCCCTTGCTCATCACGGTCTCTCACGGCCTGTGCTACGTCGAATGTTCCCAATAGCCGGAAAAGCTCTCCATCGGCAAAGTCTCTTTTTGTCTTTATACTTTGCCATTTCCTGTACTGTTCGCGTAGCTGCTTCAGATCGCTTTCATGTGCCGCTTTTCGATTAACTTCCTCTTGCAACGTTTGCAGATCAGAGTCGGCTGGATATGCCGTTGCAAGCCAGCCGGTGGATTCGGCAGGCGCGACAGCGACAATATGCTCTCTAAAAGGACTCTGAATATTGTCAAAGGCCCTCTGTATCTGCTGCGCATGGGACGTAGCTTTGTTCCGGTAATCTCTCCCAAAGCCCTCGTATTTTCTGCACTCTTTTGTCACATTCTCAATTGATGTATCTAAAGCGGTAATTTCCGCATCGAGATGTTGCTGTGCCGCAATAGTTGCTTGATACAAAGACTGCTGTTCTTCATCGATACGTCTTGCTTCTTCTATGTGGTGGCGAAGCCGGTCCTTCTCACGCGCTGTATGTTCCGCGGAAATTTCCTGTCCGCATAATTCGCATACCTGCTGTGCTGCGGTATCTTCAAATCTCTGGAGTTTTCTACAGATGTCCTCAAACTCCCTGTGCGCGTTGCTTTTCGCAATAAATCGCTCTCTTTCTATCTCCTGAGCTTCTACATTTTGTGCATTCAATTGAGCGCGCTTGCCCTGGTATTCCTGGAGGGTTGCTTGTAGTGCCTCAACCTGCGTGCGAGCGTTTTCTGCTCCGGCCAGCGCTTTAGCTAGCTCCGCTCTCTCGTATGAAAATGTCTGAAGCCAGGGCAACGGGCGCTCTATTGCCACCAATTGCTCCATTTGCTCTTCAGCTTCTCGCAAGCATTGCTCGATATCAGGCGGGAACGCCTCTGTCTGAGCTTGCAGTTGAGCTATCTGTTCCTGGAAATTCTCTACTTGAGAGAGTTTCGCAATAATAGGGGCAAGCGTGGTCAAACGTTGTTGTCGCTGCTCTTTCTCTCGCCTCAAGTACTCGAGCGATTGATCAAGCTGACGTACCTGCTCAGCCGCTGTATCTCGCTTGTTCTGCGCGTCAAGCGTTAACGCCGACAAGCTATCTACCATCTCTTGCAAAGATTGCACGCGCCGCTGGCTATCAGCTATCTGCTGCCGCTGTTCAACTATCTGTTTCAAGGTAGGCAACACTTGCTGCAACGCCTGCCACCCTTGAAAGTTGCTCTCGATTTCCTTTTCCCTCGCGAGAAGTGTTATTGTAGCCTGGAGAGCGATCTTTTTCTCTGCAAGCTCGGCCACGAGCTTCTCCCATTGCTCCGCCTGCCCTAGAAGACGTGTGAAGCGTTCCACTTCAGCCTGTGCGCTGCGCCATTGCTCATTTTTCTGGGTGACCTTAGACCTGGCTGATTCAAGATTCTCCTCAGTAACAGCTTGGATGGTTGGAGAGGCAAGCTGGTTATTTACTATTTTTACCTGATCCTCATACCTTTTCCGATGAGCGTCAGCCGCTTCATAAAGTCGTTGATAGCGGGACAAATCGATCAGCTTTGCCAGAATCGTATAACGCTCTCCAGGCTCAGCATTCAAAAGCTGCTCGCTCTTCCCCTGTAGCAGCAAGACCGACGAGATAAAAGCTCGCTCATTGAGGCCGATGATACGCTGGACCCGATCCTTAAAACCATTTTCATCATCTGTATTGTAAACTGGCGTCTCGTGAATAGTGCCAGGATCACCGGGATATTTACTGAGAAGGACTATTTCCCGAACTGAGCGACCCTTATGGGGATGGACGCGACGGATACGATATGCTGTGCCATCCACAAGGAAATCAAATTCTATGACGAGGCGATCGCTATGATGATTGATCAGATCCTTAATGATAACGTCCCCTTTACTGTGACTACCCCTATGGGTGCCATAGAGCGCAAACGTGATGGCATCGAAAATGGCCGATTTGCCCACGCCATTTGGCCCCCATAGCATCCACAGCGATGAACCTTCAAAATCAACGACCTGTTTCTCTTTATAGCTCAGGAATCCTTCGAGCGAAACGCGCAGTGGTATCATTATAATCTCCTCCTTATTATTCCAGAGTTGCCAGCAGTTCGCGCGCCAGCTTTAGCACTTCTTCGCGGTCCGGGTGGTCCGCTAACCGGTCATTGATGTAGCTTTCGACCGTTCCTGAAATGTCTCGCGAAGGGACGGTAGCCGCAAAATCACCGGAGAGCGTAATAGAGCCTTCCGGTATCGCTTGCATCTCATAGCAGCGCGGGAAGATCGCTTCCAGTTCCTGGGTGATGCTGTTCAGATTATGTTCTCCTGGCTTGTAGACGACGCGATAGGAAACCAGCGCTCGTTCAGCATCTGGATAGCGTTCACGTAGGCCCTGCATATCAGTTTCAGGGTTGAGTATCTCGATACGATAAAAGGGTGTGCTTTTTAATGGCAAGCAGACCGGATCCTCCTGTCGGCCTCGTGGCCCGATATCCACCAGCACAACACTTTTGTTGTCACTCCGCTCACCGGAGTTGAGCCGCTCAATGCTGCCTGCATAGCGAATATATGATGCATTGAGCAGGGATTGGGGCTTGTGGATATGCCCATAGGCGATGTAGCTCCAACTGGCGGGAATTTCTGCCGGATCGAAAACCACTGTGTCGCTTTCTGAAAGATGATAGGGAGTGTTGATCTGGCTGCCGCGCACATGAATATGGGATACCAGGACACTGTGCAGATCTTTCTTCACGTATTTTTGCCTCATATCCTCCAGCCGGCTGAGGAGTTGATCATGAAGCAACTTATGTTTCTCTTCCAGGCTTTTATAGTGTGTCTGATCATCTCTGAGATAGCGCCTTGCCGTGGGATAGGGCAGCAGCACAAATTGCACGCTCTGACCGGCTCTATCCGCCAGTTCAAGAACCGTGGGCTGTGCAGCAAGATAGAGTCGCCCGGCGGGTTTTGGCCCGGCCTGCCCAGTATTGATCGGGGCAACCAGGTCGAAAGCCGAGCGCAACATAGCGAAGAAATGCTCGTTGTCATGGTTACCGCTGATGGCAACTACCGTTCCTCCTTTGAGCAAGAATGGCCTGAAGATGCCGTTGATATCGGCCATCGCCTTTTCCAGGTCGTCCATCCGCGTACCCTGGCTAAACACATCGCCGGCGATGACCATGACATCTACCTCGTATTCATCCAGGTAAGCAGCAATCTCCTGCATCCGCGCTACCAGATCGGGGCGGCGATCGATGGAGCCAAGTTTCTCTGTTAAGTGCCAGTCTGCGGTATGGAGTATACGCATTGTTCTCTCTCCTTCGTACTCAATAGGTTAGTATTTCATCATCTGCCGATGCGGCGCGGGTATGTCCTTCGGCTAGCACTGTTGCCTCGTGCGGATTCATAGCCCAGACTGGAAATGGAATGCGAACATGCATTGGCTCGCGGAAGTTATCCTGGATGATCAACTTTTCGTCCAGTGGAAGCACTGCCGCCTGATTCTTCGCGCTGGCACTTAAAAAGCGCCAGACAGGAGCATCCAGCTCCAGTGTCCCTGTTCTCCCCAGAACACGCAGTGCCGCATTTTCGATGACTTTCTCCGACACCTTCGAAGCCTGTTGTTGCGCACCGAGAAGAATGATCCCCTGCGAGCGCATCTCAGCAGCGACCGTCTCAATGAGTCTGGTGATAGCGTCGCTGGCCCCACGCGGAGCGAAACGGTTCAGCTCATCAAGTGTGACGAGGTAGACCAGCCCCTTGATAGCATTGCTTCCTGTGCGCGCTTCAACAAGCTGGCGCAAAACGGTCGCAACGACAAACCGCTGGATTTCCGGCTTCCCGGCGAGGGTAAACAGATCTATCACCTGCGGATCACTGGTTCTGGGACGTGTCACATCCAGAGGTTTCCCTTGCTGATCGTCGATACGCAACACACCCTGGCACTCATACACGAGTTTCATAAGCCGCCGGTAAAACTTTTTCCAGGTCGCCGGGTGATGATTGCTCCACTTCTCCCTATCGTCACCCCCCTGTTTTTTTGCCCAGGCCAGCAAATCACGAAACGTCTGCGGAACTCCCTCTCCACTGCTCAATGCTCTGGTAAGCGCGCCATCGCTTTCTGTCTTGATGTTGGTCAGCCAGCTTTCTATATCCAGCACCAGAGCGCCAAAGTTAGCGTCGTTCGCGTCAACTTCCGCGAACAGATAGGAGAACAGATTCTGTTCGATGATATCGTGCAGGCTCCAGCTATATGCCTGAACTGGCCCAGTGCGCCCGGTGGACACCGCTATCTCTCCCCCAGGCATCTGCGGCGCATAGAATGTGACACTCTGGAACGGCTGCGGATCGTCGATGCTCATCGCTTGCCAGTCAACAAGATGAACTTCAGGACGATAGCGATTGTTCTGGCGATCAATGTGGAACAGATCGAAGCCCTTCACGTTCAAGATGATTGGCACGACTTGCAAGAGGTCGTCTGCCGAAGGATGAGCTTCAGCTTCCTGTTTCGCCTTATGCAGAAGCAGCCAGTTCACATGGAGGAGGAAACTCGACTTCGTGCCGCGGCCAGCCGATCCGTTCACGTTCATATGGCCGCCATTCACACCGAGCAGGTAGTCGAGATCGATCACCCCAGGGCCAAGCACTTGATTGGCCCCATTCTTGATCAGGCCGATAGCAAGAGGATGATCTATTTCGTCCGCGCCATAGGCTGTGCGCGCTTCTTCCTCACCAGCGAGATAGATAGCAGTACGTTCCTGCGGCGGCGTGAAAACGTCTGAACGGAGAATACTGACAGCAGCGTAGGTAATGCCATCGTTTTCAAAGGGCGGTTCATGATTGACATTGCCATCAGCTTCATCGACTTCGCTTGCCATGCTCCGCTTACGGCTCTGGCGGTAGACCTCGTCAACAATACCGTAGAACTTACAGGTCTCTCCGGCGATCTCGCTGGCGCAGGTGACAATTTGCGTTGTTTCTACCAGGCGATCGCGTGGGATCCAGAAGAAAAAGTTCTTGCTGGTTGCTTCTTTCTGTGGCGGAGCTCCCACTCGCCCGATACAGACGATAGCCTTCTGGGCAGCCCTCGCAGTCTGTTCGGCTTCGTCAGCGCCTTCAAATGTGTATTCATCGTCCATCATGCACTCCTTGCTTATAGCTGGGTGAGACTGTAAAAACGGTTGATAATAGTTTCCACACCGGTGAAAAGCGCCCCGAGGCACTCTTCTGCGCGCTGGATAGGATAGAGGGACACGGAAGCTCGCTGGTAGCTCTTATCCGTGCAGCGATACTGGCAAATCAGGCGCGAGAGGCGGTTAATATACGACCAATCTCTGCCCAGTTGCTGGTGGAAAAAGGGAGCAGGGATCTCTAGCCTGATGATACCCCAACTCGGTAAATCACTTGCTGTGCCATCCAGGCGAAGATACCAGGAAACGACATCGATGTTCTTTTGCTTCAAGAAGAAGGCCGGGGTGCGCTGCCCCAGGCGCAGATCGTAGTACGTTCGCCATCCCTGGGGATGCAGGTAATTCCGCTGATGGCCTTTAATTACGCCGACAACGGGCGTATGCAATTCGTCGAATCCCCCGGTGCGAGATTCAAGTCGGCCATCTACCACGATCGGCGTATCGCCAGATTGCAGGAGGGCCTGCTTTTCCAGGCGCATCATCTCATCCATCGAACGATTCTGTGTAGCCTTTCGCATTTCTTGAAAGTCGTAGGTCAGGTGTCCACGAGGTTCCTGGCACTGCAACAGCCGGAAGCCCTTTTCTTGCAACGCGGCAGCAAAACTTTCGATCTCATCCCAGGGAAAAGGATTGACAATCATCGAGACAACCCGCTCCATGATATACCACTCCCGCCGTAAGTGACCGGCATCATTGTGAATGACAATCGCGCCGATTTCTGACAGGCGTACCGGGATCGGAAACCCTTCTTCCGTCTGAAGCCAGGCAACAGTACGCCCAAGATCTTTGCCGTCAATAAAGCGGGCTGGCCGAAAATCCCAGTCAGCAGCCACAACCATACCGGAAATATCAATGGGATTCCACAGATCGGCTGGTCTTTCGTAAGACAGCTCTATTTGCGGCTCGTCGTCCTGCTGCGGCTCGTCGCCTTGAACAGTATCGTTATCAAGCAGGAGCGGACGCATCGCATCATCACGCATTCGATGGGCGCCATTGTTCCGTAAAAACTCAAGTCCCATACAATCCCCTCCTCATTTAATTCCATTGTGCTGTTGATACTGCCAGCAGCCCCAGGTTACGTAGTCGCCAGCGCGCAGCAGAGCGGCTCACAAGCATCTCACTTGCCAGGCGCCAGACAAGGTCATCGCCCCGGCAACTGACTGCATACCGGTCGAGCAGGCTTCGTACCACAGATTCAGGCATAAGCAATTCCGCAGAAAACTGGTTCGCCTCTCGTTCCATCTGCTCATATGAAGGCAACAGCGATGTCAGATCAGATCGTTTGGGCAGATATATGCGCCCGGTTGGCAGATCATCAGCATCCTCCTCTGTCGAAAAGGGGGCGAGAACTTCCACAATCTCAAATTGCTCGAATTGCTCAAAAGCGCCTGACTCAATAAGTGGCAAGAAGTGAAGCACATAATGTCCTAACTCGTGCGCGACAGAGAAACGGCGACGAACAATCAGATCAGCACGTTCAACGAAGATATTACCGCCTATGCTGCTGACGTTAATATAACCAGCCAGAGGCTCCTGACTGATGTTGCCAAGAGGCTCAAGAACTGCTCCACGTCGCAGTAAAAAGGTGGAAGCGGCCTCGCTCGTCAAACCGGTAATTTCTGTGCAGGTCACGTTATAGCCACCCAGGAGATCGGCCAGCAGAACAACATACCGTCTACCTGACGGCTGGGCGACACCTGATTTGTGATAGACTTCCGCAATGGCCTCCGGAATAGAGAGAGACATCATGATTGTTCCTCCTCTCGCTGCTCTTTCTGTTGCGCATCTGACAGATGGGACTTTTCTTGCTGGCGCCGGGTGGCCGCCAGTTGCGCCATCCCCTGCGCTCGCCCTGCCGAAAGAAACAGAGCAGTTTCACTAAAAAGTTTGTGTATTCGCTTACTCGCTCGGACGCCAAGCTGAACAAAAAGATCTCGTATTCCTTGTACCCCCAGATTGGGTGGGAGCGGAACAGTAGACTGCCGCAATTGCTGGACAACTCCCTGAAGCTCGTCTTTGAGATCTCCTTTCACTACTTCATCCGCCTGCATACGGGCAACCACATCGCTCACGGTAAGAGGAGGAACGTCTTGCACATCCTGTGTCATGACGAACCCGGACGGGAGATGCTTTTGCAGCAACTGCCGCACGAGCATGATGTCGTTTTCTTGCCGCTCAGATTCTTGTTCGATAAGATACGCCGTTTGCACTTCCCAGATCATGGCTTCCAGTTCAGGATCTCGTTCTGCCTGATGGAGAATGCGAGCCATGATTTCAAAATCGCCCCGCTCAAGAGCATCCATATATCTGTAGAGAGCTTTCTCGCGCATCAAGCTTTCCGAATGAGTGGGCTGCTGTTCATTCATTGCTCTCACCTCTCTGTCTCTCAATAGCACCGCGTAGATGTTGACGCGCCCGGCAAAGCCGTACTAAGGCGGCGTTGTAGCTACATCCCAGAGCCTGAGCAAGCGATTGGCCGTCGAGGTCCAGTTCGATAGCTAATCGCAGCAACTGCCGATCTCCCTCGGAAACAAGGGAAAGAAGATATTCAAACTGCTCGCTGGCTATCACACCTGGCTCAGGCCCTTCATGAGAGAGGGTGGCAAGGCGATCAAGTACATCTTCATCGGTCAGTTCTTCCTGGTCTGCTCGCCGTAAATCGCTCACTGTCTTCTCGCGCTGGCTCTGTGTCTTCTTGCTCTCTCTTTTCCGCAGCACAAGGTTGTTCGCGATACCCAGAAGCCAGGCTCTTGGTGGGCGCGAGGGATCGAAATGGGAAATCGTCTTGAGGGCCTCGACATAGACCTCATCCAATAATTCAAAAGCCGCTTCTTGCACGGCCTCATTGTTGTCAGGAACGAGGTGCGCTTTTCGCACATACCCCCGCAGGGTGATCATCAAGGATGCAGCATTTTCTTCAATGAAGCGAGCGAGCAAAGTAGCTCCTTCCGTTTCGATCCCTTGCTGCATCGCGTTGGTCTCCTCCATGTACACCTTCCTTACCATACCGAAGTAGCGAAGTGGAAATTTGCTCCCTACTCAGTATTCAGTTAGCTAAACTGAATCATTACAGGAAATGTATTCTTGAAAAATATACGAACGTCAGTTCTATTAATGCCCCATGAGAAATACTGTTCTTCCCAGCATATTACATCTATTTATGAGCGATTGTTAGAATAAAAGGACTTTTAGCTATTATCAAGCTGATCTCATGGCAGCTTCTGCTATTGATCATGCACGGCTCCTGATTTTCGTGTATACTGAGCGGAAGAGAGCATATTTCATCACCGCACGTCCGTCATGCCGGGCCTGACTGCATGGAAACGACGCCCGGTACCTGACATTACGACGTTAGAAGGAGCAAGGCGTGAGTACACCCACGTTTGATGCCCATTTTCCACGTTATCTCCAGCAGGCGCAGCAGGCCCGCGATCAGAACCAGCATCACGATTATCGTCGGCAACTCTTTCTCGCTTTTCTCACCGACGCTTTCGCCATTCCACAGGCGGATGTCGATGTCGAACGCTATATTCAGATCGCTCAGCAGCAGGTTCCCGCCGCAGGGCTGGCCCGCGTGCGCAAAGGCTGGATCGATGCCATTTTTCACGATCTGATCTTCGAGTTTAAGCGCGATCTCAAGCGCGAAGAAGCTGACGGGTTGCGCGAGTTACGCGACTATCTTTCCACTATTCCCAACGGGGAACAATGCATCGGTCTGCTGACCGATGGCCTCATCTTTGTGACCTATGTCCTGGATCGCAGCCAGCCGCACGGACTGCGCCGTATCGACAGCATCCATCTGGAGACCGCTTCTCCCCAGACCGTCTATTTATGGCTGGATGCTTATCTCTTGCGGCAAAGCAACGTCCCGCCGACCTCCGAGGATATGGTGCGCCGCTTCGGACTCATCAGCCCGACGTTTGTGGCTGCCGCTCGCACTTTGCGCGAAGCGTTAGCCGTGTTTGAAGCCAGCGAGACGGAGGCGTTGGCCATCAAACGCGGGCAGTGGGCCTTCCACCTGGCGCGGGTCTATGGCAGCGCCGACGTGAGCAATAACGAACTCTTTGTGCGCCATACCTATCTGTGCCAGTTCGCCAAAATCCTGGCCTACGCGGCCCGTTTTGGCGTCGGAGAAGCCACCGGGCGCATCGAAGGCATCATCAACGGCAGAGCCTTTGAAGTGCTGGGCGTGGGCAATATTGGCGAGCAGGATTTCTTTGCCTGGGTGCTGGCTCCGGAAGTGCAGCGCTGACCCTGGACACCTTCCGGCATATCGCGGCCAGCCTGGTGGTCTATGACCTGAGCCAGATCAACGAAGACCTGCTCAAGCAGCTCTACCAGAGCCTGGTGGAACCGGAGACGCGCCACGAACTGGGCGAGTTCTATACCCCGGACTGGCTGGCGGAATTGACCCTGCGCGAGATCGGCTACCAACCTGGGCAGAGCCTGCTGGACCCGGCCTGCGGCTCCGGCACGTTTCTCTTCACCGCCATTCGGCTGCTGGTGGAGCAGGGGCTGTCCGGCCAGGCGCTGGTCGATTTCGCGCTGGACAATATCATGGGGACAGATGTGCATCCCCTGGCCGTGACTATTGCCAAGATCAACTATATGCTGGCAATTCTCCCGCACCTGCGCGGCGGGACGCGACGCGGGCAGCCGCGCATGATCCCGATCACGATGGCGAATGCTCTCCAACTGCCGATCAAGGAACACCATATCGAACTCGTCGAAATTCCCATCGAGGGCGAGCGCGTCTTCAAGATCCCGGTGGAGGCCGCTCGCCATCCCCAGGCGTTATCGGTGGTGCTGGAACAAATGGGCCAGTACGCGCACGGCATAGCGCAAAGCGGGAAGAGAGCCAAGTATGGAGCCTTTGGCGACATTGCGCGGCAACATTTCCCCATACCGGCGGACGTCCAGGATGCCCAGACGGAGTGGGTTCACTGGAACACTAATGCCAGCCGGCTCACCGAGCAGATTGCCGCCGGGCGCGACTCGATCTGAGTGTATGTGCTGCTCAATACCAGCCGTCCGCTCTACCTGCGTCATCGCAAGTTTGATTGTGTGGTGGGCAATCCGCCCTGGATCGCCTATCGCTACCTGCAAGATCAGACCTATCAGGACGAAATCAAAAAGCTGATGCGCGAGTATGCGCTGCTCGCGCCGGGCGAGATGAAACTGCACACGCAGATGGAACTGGCAACCCTCTTTTTTGAACATTGTCGCCGAACGTATCTCAAGCCAGAGGGGACAATCGCCTTCGTGATGCCGCGCAGCGTGATCACCGGGGCCAAGCAGCATCGGGCCTTCCAGCAGCGCGGCTTCACCCGCATCCTCGATCTCAAGGATGTCGAGCCGCTGTTCAGCGTGGAGACGTGCGTGATGATCCGCGAAGACGAGGAAGTCTCCGTTGCTGCCATCCCGACAACGACCTTTTCCGGCAGACTGCCTGCCCACGAATGCGCCTGGAGCCAGGCGCAACCGGCGCTCAGCCGCACGAGAACAATCACAGACCTGTCGCGTGATGACATGATCGCCTCGCCGTACTATTTTCCCAGGATGCTCAACGGCGCCAATCTCTATCCGCGCAATCTGGCTTTTGTGACCAGCGCGCAGCCAGATCTGGCGCCCGGCGAGATCGCCGCCACGACGATCATGCGCACCGATCCCGACCTGGATCACGAGGCCAAAGCGCCCTGGAAAGGGCTGCCGCCGCTCGAAGGCCACATCGACGACGATTTTCTCTACGCCACACTACTCAGTAAACACCTGGTGCCGTTTGGCATAGGCAGGTTCCACCTGGTTGCGCTGCCAGCGCGCGTGGGCGTTCCCCGCCAGCGCAAGCCACTCCCTGGAGAAACACAGACCCTGGGCTTCATCCCCATGTCCCTGGACGAGATGCGCGAGACCATCACCCTGGCGCGCAGCGCCAACGAATGGTTTGCCCCGGCAGAGCAAGTTTGGCAACGACACAAGAAAACGACGACCAGAGAGACGCTGGCGCAGTGGCTCAATTATCAAAATAAAATCACCGCTCAATCTGCCGAGCCGGGCTTCCTCCTGCTTTACGGAGCAACCGGAACGAATCTGGCGGCAGCCGTCATCGAGACGCACGATCTACCGGTCATTAACGGGGCGCGGCCCAAAGCCTTTGTGGTGGATCACAAAACCTACTGGTATCGCGCTGCTTCAGCCGACGAGGGACACTTTCTATCCGCGCTGCTCAATGCGCCGTGCGTGGATGCGGCAATCAAAGCCGGGCAGACGCGCGGCTTATTCGGAGCGCGTGATATCCACCGCCGCCCGTTTGAAGTCTGCGCGATCCCGCAATTTGACGAGCAGAATCCTGATCACCAGCAATTAGCGGCGCTGAGCAAAGCGGCCCATAGCGCCGTGGCAGAGCTTGATCTGGCGCACCACGGCGTTGTGCAGGCACGCAAGCAGGCCCGGCAAGCTGCCCACACCTGGAT
>Ga0102924_1005007_pt1 | contig 13013 bp, 13 predicted proteins | sample PaiPotPPM11metaG_FD_80116 | JGI IMG/M metagenome (GOLD analysis project Ga0102924, IMG submission 80116) | Iron sulfur acid spring bacterial and archeal communities from Banff, Canada, to study Microbial Dark Matter (Phase II) - Paint Pots PPM... ... | reverse complement strand
TCCGCTTGCCACGGACCGGGCGGACAATTTACGGAAGCGTGGGTGCTGGCCCGACTTGAGCTCAACTGGATCGTGCAAGGAATAGATCGTGGAGAAGACTTTACTTAGCCGGCAATCACCGATGCTGCTCGGCACCCTTGCGGAATCGCGGGATTTCCTGCCGCTGCTGCGCTGGCTCATCATCGTCTCGCTGACCGGTTTCGGCGCGATTGTGCTGTGGCGGCTCGGCCTTGTCAGCATCATGCTGGAGACCGACCGGACCCATATTTCGTCGCTCATTCTTGCCCTGTTCGTCCTCACCAGCCTGCATTGCCTGGTGCAGACATGGTTCGTCTCGTCGGAGATAACGCAGGTCCGCTCCTTCGGCGAAATGCTGCGTCGCGAGCATTCGTTTCTCGCCACCTTTCCGAGCGATCCGAACAGCGTACCGCAGGACAGTATCGTCGCCCGGCATGTCGCCAACCTTGTGGCGAAGGCGCGCGCGCAAAAGGGGCGGCGCGTTGACCAGACGCTGCTTCTGCGAACCCTCGCGGATCAGCTGCGCAGCCGGGAAAAGATCGGGATATTCGTCTCCGAATCGCTGCTGCGCCTCGCGCTGCTCGGAACGGCCGTCGGCTTTATCCTGATGCTCATCCCGATCGCCAAGCTCACAGCCTTCGATGCCGAGTCGCTGCGCAAGGCGCTCGCCGGAATGAGCAGCGGCATGGCCATCGCGCTCAATATCACCGTCACCGGCATAGCCACTGCGCTCCTATTGAAGCTGCAGTATTTCTATCTCGACAAGGCGATCGGCGAACTGTTCTCAGGCATTACCGAACTCACTGAAGTTCATATCGTATCGGCGCTCGAGCGCGACAGCGATGGATGAAACAGACACCTGGTCGGGAAGCGACGACGGCACTTTCGTGCCGTTCACAGACATTCTGTTCAACGTCTTGCTCGGCCTTGTCTTCATGGTGTTCACTGCGTTCTCGCTGATCAATCCCACAGCGAAGACCGGCATCGTTGACCTCAAGGCGGAACTGCTCATCACCGTGACTTGGCCCGACAACGATCCAAACGATATGGACCTCTATGTCGAGGATTCGGCCGGCAACATCGTGTGGTACCATTCGAAGGAAGCCGGCCTCATGCATCTCGACCGCGACGATCGCGGCAATTATCGCGACACGATCACCGTCAACGGCAAGCAGATCCAGAATCCGCTCAATCAGGAAACCGTGACCATTCGCGGCATCGTGCCGGGCGAATACGTGGTCAACGTCAACGAGTTTGTTGCTTCGACGCCGGACAAGGTCCCCGTTTCCGTCAAGGTCGAAAAACTAAATCCGGTCGCGACGGTGATTTACTATGGGACCATTGAGTTCGACCACAAAGGACAGGAAGAGACCTTCGTCCGCTTCACGCTCGACGCGGACGGGCAGGTCAGCGACGTCAATACCAAGTCGAAATCACTCGTTCGCGCCGTGCGCAGGCCAGGCGCGGGCAATGCGCCGGTGAAGTAACGGGATCGGCAGGCGGGAGAAGCTTCGTGACCACAGCTGTTGCCGCGCTTACTGCAGGCTATATCGCCCTCGCCGTCCTCCTGCTCAGCCTCAACCTGACATCGCTCTGGCGATGGTGGATCAAGGCGGGGGCGATCATCGCGACCACCATATTTTTCGGCGTGACGTTCCAGGCCCTTGGCGGCCTCACAGGGTGGCCGACGACGCAGCGTCTGCCGGACCGGTTCGCGCTGGTCTGGAGCACCGTCGTCGAGCCGGACAAAAAGACCAACAATCCAGGCGGGGTCTATGTCTGGGCGCAGGAGCTCGACGCCAACAACGTACCTTCGACCAAGCCGCGCAGCTATCAGTTGCCCTATTCAGACGCGCTCGCGCGCAAGATTGCGCGCGCTCAGGAGAAACGCGAGCACGGCATCGAGGTAATGGGTAAATTGGGCGAAGAGGGTAATGGTCCACAACGCCAAGTCGAGCCCAAAAACGACGTAAAAATGGGCGCGATCACGACCAACAACGAAGATACGCCGGCCACCGACACCGTCCCCTTCATGGACGACAGCGCGCGCCTCAATTTCGAGGACCTGCCACCGGTGGTGTTACCCGACAAGGGACTGCTTTAGGCCTTCACCATCCGCGTTTCCTGTCGACCCTGCGTGGAACACGGGTTCGCCCCGCTCCGGGCACTTTGGCAACAAATTTGCCAGAGGGAAGGTCGCGGGTGGCAACTCCCCGCCGGCCGCCTTGCGAAAACCACCTTGAAAAGGCCTATTAGCACGGACGGGCAAGGCAAAGTACCTGTTGAACGCTTTGCCACTCTGATGCTATCCTTTAACGAGGGAGAAAAAGGGCGAGGTCGAAAGCGACCGATCGAGAGATCGCTGCGGCCATCTGGCAACGAACAATCTCAATCATATTCGACCCCGCCGACGGATCTCCCAGGGTGATCAAAGTGTGCACGTAACTCTTGAATGAGGTCGTATGCTCTTTGATGGGTGCCGGCTTACAAGCTCCAGTCATTGGAGAGGGAGGAAGAAGATGAAGTATCGCTCGAGCGGGCGTATGGCGGTTCTGGCGTCGGCGTTGCTTGCTTCGGCTTCAACGGTGGCGTTGGCGGGAGAGGTTACCTCAGACCGTCTCATGAATGCCGATAAAGAGCCGCAGAACTGGTTGATGGTCAACAAGAACTACTCATCACACCGCTTCTCCGGTCTTGATCAGATCAACCGCGACAACGTCAAGAACCTTCACGTTGCTTTCACTGTCGCGCTTGGCGGCGCCGTCGGCGTTGCGCCGATGACCTTGGGCGGCCATCAGTCGACGCCGCTGGTCGACGATGGCTGGATGTACGTCGTTGACGGCTACGGCGCCGTCTACAAGATCGACGTGCGCGACCCGCAGAAGGCCAAGATCGCGTGGATCATGGATCCGGGCATCCCGAAGGCCGAGGTGTGGATACCCTCGAACCGTGGCGTTACCTTCTATAAGAACTTCGTCATTTCCGTCACCGGAAACGGCAAGGTGCTGTGGACCAACCGTGACACCGGCGAAATGGTGAAGACCGCCCAGGTCGACGATCCAACGAACGGCTTTTCGCTGACCGCGGCTCCGCTGGTCATCGGCGACAAGCTGATCGTCGGCGGCAGCGGCGGCGACCGCGGCGCCCGCGCGCATATCGACGCGCTCAACGCTGATACCGGTCAGCTGCTCTGGCGGACCTACACTGTCCCGGCGCCCGGCGAGCCCGGGAGCGAGACCTGGAAGGACAAGAACAATGCGTGGAAGCATGGCGGCGGGTCCTACTGGCAGACCGGGTCCTACGACCCGACCACGAACCTGACCATCTGGGGAACCGGCCAGCCGGTGCCCATGTTCGATCCTGAATATCGCCCCGGCGACAACCTCTTCACCAACTCTACGGTCGGGTTCGACGTCAACACCGGCAAGATGAAGTGGTACTTCCAGTACACGCCGGGCGACTTCCTCGACTACGACGAGGTTGGCATCAACCAGTTGATCGATACCAAGATCAATGGCGAGGACCGCAAGATTCTCGCGCACTTCAGCCGCAATGGCTTCTTCTACACGCTTGACCGTACCAATGGTCAGTTTGTGCAGTCGCAGCAATATGCCGACAGGCTCAACTGGACGGACGGCATCGATCCAAAGACCGGCAAGCCAGTCGAGTATGATCCGAAGAAGGATCTGCAGACCTATAAGATCGGCGCACCGTCGCGGCGCCAGCAAGGGAAGATGACTGGCTGCCCCGACTTCCAGGGTGGCGTGAACTACTTCCCGACCTCGTACAGCCCCCTTACGCATCTGTCGTACGGCGGCGGCATCGAGGCCTGCACCTTTATCACGCCTGATCCGTCCAATGACGACAACGGCTACTTCTGGCTCGGCGGCACCGTCGAGCGAACCGACCGGGTCAAGGGCAGCGTGACGGCCATGGATCCGTCTACCGGCAAGAAGGTGGCGCAGGTGATCCTTGACGCGCCCATTTATTCGGGCGTGACCGCAACCGCCGGCGGGCTGGTGTTCACCGCGACGACCGACGGCGTCGTCTATGCGCTGGACGACAAGACCCTGAAAGTGCTCTGGAGCTTTAACACCGGCTCCCTGAACTCCGCGCCTCCGATGACCTATTCGGTTAACGGAAAGCAGTATGTGGCCGTTCTGATCGGCGCCAACGTCGTCGCGCAGGGCATGCTGGCCAAGGCGCCGGAGGACAAGGACATCCAGAACACCTCGATGCTGTTCGTGTTCGGCCTCTAAGCACCCACGGCAGCAACGACAAAAATCGGCGGCCGCCCCTTTGGGCGGCCGCTTATTTTATCCGGCAACGGGCCGACGTGAACGGATGGCGCTCATTGGCTCTTGGGAGCGTAGATGTCGCAAGTCACCGTCCCTGGGCCGTAATAATCATAGCATTGCTGTTGGGTAACCTTGCCCAAGCCCTTGATCTTTGTCGCCACATAATCGGCGAGCGCGTCGATTTCGTCGCGTTGAAGCGTGACCTGCGAGCGGTCTGGCATCTGGTCGCCGAGATCGGCTGCGGTCATGCCGTAACAGCGCTTGTCGGTGTAGGCGAAGCGGTCGAAGTGCGGCATGGAGGTTCCGGGCCTGCCGCACTGGATGGTCTCTCGGATTTGGTCGCGTGTGAGTTCCGTGGCGCGGAGCGACGGCGCGTGGCCCGGATGGTGAAAGCCGCCGACTCCGTCTCCGGCCCAGCCGTGGCAGTAATTGCAGCCTGCCTTGTCTTGCCAGATCTTCTGCCCCCAGGCCACCCTGTCTTCGGCCAAGGCGCCCGTCGGTGCCAAAGCGAAGGCAGCCAGCACAACGGCTGCGGCGGCGGACAGCGCCATTCGGGCGCCGGGTTTCGGCGCGGCCTGCCCGCGCTTGTCACGGATCATGCTTTCCCTCCCATCGGTCTCTCCGACCTACTTTAACCCGAATTATGCCGGCAACCCCACCCAAACCCAAAGAGATTGCGGCCCAGCGCTCCGGCCGTGGAGTCAGGGGCGTTCGACGAAAATGCCGGCCTTCATCCGAAACTCGGATGGCGCCATAAACTGTCCCTGCCACAGACCGATCTTCTTTCCTTTTGCCTCGGCCTCGGCGGCGACATAGTCCGTCGTCTCGCTCCGTCTTGCGAGCGCGTATCCGTCGCGGACGTATTGCTCGTTCAGGCTCGTGCCGTTGATCTTGCACCGACCCAGCACGCGGCCGTAAGGGTCGGACTCGCCTACGACCTCGCACGTTGCGGCTCCCTGGCTGACAAGCGTCTGCAGGTCGCGGACGGCCGCTTCCCAACAGGGCCAAACCTTGCCGTTGGCCATGCAGCTCTGCTTGCGCATGATCGAATCAATGCCAAACAGCATGATACGCCGACCGTCGATTTCGATTGTGGTCGAATCGAAAACCGTCGCCTTTCCCGCGATCTCGTTTGCCATGCCGCCGGTGCTCGTTAGAGCGAGCGCAAGCGCTAGAGCGGCCCTCATCATGTTTCCGTCCCTCGGTCTTGATCTGATCGAACATGCCGCAACGTGCGGCGTGTGATCGCTGTTTTGTCTGCCGGCCGACTATCCTATAAACTAAGCGGAGTTTGCTGCGCAATCGGTTCCGAGGATCGTAAATGCCGCGTCAAAGAACCACAACGGCCCTCCTTCTTTCGTGCGTCGTGGGTCTGCTCGTTACCCTCCCGTTCCCTTTTGCGGTTGCTCCCGCCAGCGCCGAAGACCAGCAAGCCGAGCCGGCTCCGGCCGCAGCCGTCAAGGGCGACCGCGATGCGTTTCTTGCCGGCACCACCAAGGATTGCCCAGGCTGCGACCTGCAACAGGCCAAGCTCAAACGTCGCGATCTGAGCAACGCCAACCTCACCGGGGCCAATCTCGCGGGCGCGGTGCTGCATCGCGCCAAACTCACCCGCGCGAAGCTCGATCATGCGATCCTGACCGAAGCCAATCTCAACAAGACTGATATCAAGCGCGCATCATTATCAGGTGCAAATCTGACGGGCGCGCTCCTTTACGGGGCGGATCTTAGCGGCGCTCAGCTCGAAGGCGCGATCATGACCGAGGCGCATATGCAGCACGCGCGGTTTACTGGGGCCGTACTGCGTGGAGCGGTGATTACGCATGCTAGGATGGCCAATGCAGAGATGGCAAGCGTCAATCTCTCCCAGGCCACAATCGAGGAATCAGATCTCACCGGTGTTGTTCTCAACCGCAGCGATCTCTCCTCAGCCACGCTTGACCGCTCCGGCTTCGTCAGTGCGAAAATGGCCGAGGTGAAACTCCGAGACGCTTCCGCCAAACAGGCCGATTTTTATCGCGCCAACCTTGCCGGAGCGGACCTGACCAACGGCGATTTTCGCGGCTCGCGTCTGGAGCAGGCTGATCTTAATGGCGCATTGACCGACGGCATGAGGACGCAGGGAGCGCTGCTGGTCGACGGCACGGTCGGGAAGTAGAAAGGCCGTCAGTTCGAGCCGGTCTTCACCGGCAATTCCGCATCATAGACCTCACAGCGGGTTGCGCTCTTATAGGCGTCGCGCTCGGCTTTCCCGGTGTGGGGATCGACGAAGGCCTGGCCGTCCTTTTGCAGATAGTGCTGCTCAAGGATCATTCGCAGGCCGTCCGCTGTCTTCTCGCAATGGTTCTTGATGAACTCCGAGCCGACTGGGTGCTCCCCCTCCTCCGGAGGCAGGTCGGTACACTTCCAGCCCTCCTCGCCATAGCGTTGGCGCAGGAAGTTCGCCAGCGTCCAGAACTCGCCACGCCGGCGTTGCCCATGCTGACGCGGATCGGTGACCACGCGCGTACCGCGAACCCTTCCCGTTTCGTCGAACAGCAATGACGCGACGACGGGGTATTCGTAGAGCGTCGTGCCGCTATACATCCTAATCTCATTCTTGAGATCGAGCGCGAGCGCCCGGTATTCCAGTTCGTCGTCATATTCGAAGTAGACTTCGCGCAGGCCGTTCACATCCGGCTTGCACTTGTTGAACTGAGTGAAGTTCGCGAGCGGGATCGAAGGCGGTCCACCATCGGTGCCGCAAGCGTAATTGATGAACTCGTCGGGGATTTCGGACGCGGCCGTCCCGATCTGGATATCCAAAATGCTGGCCCGTTTGGGCAACTCGCCGGCTCTCTGGGCCGCGACGGGAACGATCCCGAGGGCGAGCAGCATGACCGAGAGCACGCCGCGCGCTCCCCTCTTGACGCGTACCTCGCTCTTCATATCACGTCTCCCTTGAGGGTCCGCATTGGGCCGCAGTCGGCGACGCGCAGCAGGGCACGCGCGGTGCGACTAATCATCGACAACGACCGTGTGCGGCACCCGACCGACCGGTATGGTCCTGACCGCCTTTAGCTTTGCCGTATCAACGATGGTGAGGTCGTCGCTGAGCCCGTTGGCGACATAGAGCGTGGACTCGTCAGGACTGAGCGCAACTCCCCAGGCCCGCTTGCCGACGAGCACGTAGCTCTTGACCTTCCTTGTCGCCGTATCGACGAAAGCGACGTGATTGGCATGGCCAAGCGCGATGATCGCCACCTTTCCGTCCTTCGTCTCGGTCATGCCGACAGGCGTGACATCGTTCAAACGAAGCCCCGGCGGCACGAATTTGAGCGTCGTCGACACCTTGTTCGTGGCCCGGTCTATCACCGACACGCCGCCCGACAGCTCGTTCGAGATCCAAAGCTCGTTGTTGGGCAGCAGGAGAAAGCGTCGGGGGCGGGTCCCGACCACGATGTCGTCGGTGACAGCCCCGGCCGCCGTGTCGATGACGTGGACCAGGTCGCTAGCTTCGGACGTGACGTAGACCGTCTTGCCGTCCGGCGTCACGGCGATGCCCTCCGGCTCCGCGCCGGTCGGGAATTCACGCGATATGATCTTGTCCGCGAGGTTGATCTCCTGGACCGAGGACCCCTCCTCATTGGAGACGTAGAGCTTGCTGTCGTCCGCGCTCAACTGGAACATTTCCGGGCTGGCGCCGGTGGGGATGTGATCGACCACCGACAGCGTAGCCACGTCGATCACATCGATCACATCGTCATCGCCGCAAGCCACAAAAAGCTGTTTGTGGTTGTCGTGGAATTTCATGTCCCGCGGCCGGTGCGACGTCTGGATCCATTTGACGATCTTGTAATCCTGCTTGGGATCGACGACCACGACGTTGTTCGCCTTCTCATGGCTCACGAACACATACCCCGTGCCCCTCGCAAGCGCCTGCCCAGGCAGCAGCGTGCATATGAGAAGAACGAAAGCGGCTAAAACTCGCCAATGGTGCCAATCGGGACGGCAGGCCGAGGCCTTTGTCGGATGAGCGCCGGCCGGTCCATTCGCAAGCCCCCGCGATTGCGCGGCAGAGGGCGTTCTAAAGTGCGCCAAGTCGGCATCCTCCCTTGTCGGAACCAATCTTGGCAACCCCAGGACGCCGGCGTCAATAGAAAGCCGAGCGGGCTTAAAAAGGGGTGGTTGGTCCGGAGCATCGGTCGAGCTTCTATTGAGGCGCGGAACTCGATCGCGATGCGAGACGAACGTGGTCAGACGACAGTTCTCGCAGCAATTGCCAGTCCGCCGAAGAGAACGGGCATCAAAGGCCGATGACCGAACACGGCCAACGTGAGTGACTGCTCCAAAACCCTACATTGAAAAAGCCCCGGCCGCCAAAGGCGACCGAGGCTAGTTTACCGTTCTGGGCGCAGCCGATCCCATGAACAATCGGCCGCAACCGAACCATAGCACACATCAGCTGGCCGAAACAGAAGAACTGAAGGACAAACTCAAGAAACGACTGAAAGTCGCCGGCTGATACTGCCGCTGCCTGATGAGAACGACAATTCGTTTCTCGGGTCAGGCGTCGCGCACCTTTTCAACCCATCGCTTTGCAGCCGCGCTCCGAATTCCGCGCGCTGCGTTCCCTGTTTGAAGCCCCTGGCCCGCCAGGGGCCAGCTTGGGCGGACGCCATCACTCGATGCTGTCGAGAAGGTTCTTAAGCCAAGTCGCCTGTACCTTGCCCACTTTGGCGAGGTGGTCGCGGTTTGTGTATAAACTCATGTGATGGACGCCCGAGACTGACACGAAGGTCTTGTTCGGATTGGTGATGGCGTTGAACGCTTCAGCCTCCAGATCCGCCGAAGTGATATTGTCACCCTGAGCAAGGGTCATCATCACCGGCGTTTCGACGATGCGCTGGCAAAACGGGGCCACTTTGTATTGCAGGAGAAGTTCGACCGACTCGATCGTGTTCCAGTGCTCGTGACGCGGCGCCTCTTTCTCTTTGATCGCCTTGAACCCCGCATAAACGTGCGGGAACGGCCAGGAAGTGAGCTCCGCATTGCCGGTGAGGTCCTTCTCGGGCGACATTGGCATTCGACCGCTTGGTTTTCCGCGAAACCGCTCGCGTCTGTCCTCCGACAGCAGGCTGTTCAATTGTGCAAATCGCGCTTCCCCATGCACTCGTCGCATGGTCTGGAAACCATCAACCACCGGTATCGTTGAAATCGCAAATGCCGGCCGGGAATCAAGGGCGGCAGCTACCAGCACGTGACCGCCGCTGTAAGAGATACCCCAGACGCCGGTTCGTTTCCTGTCGATGCCAGGAAGAGTTTCGGCAAAGGTAAGCGCATTCCGGTAGTCTTCGATCTGATCCCATGGATTGATATGTTGCCTCGGCTCGCCGCTGCTTTCTCCAAATCGACGATAATCAAAACGCAGGGTGGCGCAACCCAGGTCCTCAAAAAACTTGCCATACCAGGGCATTACGATTTCTTTCGTATAGCACCAACCACCAGCCATGATGACAAGGGGGACGTTGTCGGATTTTCCACCAGGTCTTGTTAGCACGCCCTTGCAGACATCGCCGCAGCTGTTAAACTCTACGCTCTCCATCATCGCGCATCCTCCAAAGATTGATTGGATAACTGGAACCACTTTCAGGGGTGCGTCGCCGGCGCCTAGTCAAGCCACCAATATCATCCCAGCTTGGGGCCCTCGCTTTGAGACGGGCGAAGCTCTGTGTGTCGATATATTGGCGCTATCGGCCTGAAGAAGCAACCAGCGTAGGCGCATGCCAGCTTCACGAGAATGGCTTGTGACGGCTTGGCAGTTGAAAGCTCACTACGTTCTGCACTGATAATCCACCTCGTAGTCCCACCTCGGCAAGTGCCTGGGCGACGCCGTGCGCCCCTGTCGAATAGCGCTTGTGGGACATGGCGCGCCATCGATGACCAGCTTTTGCTTACGTCGTTTTGCGCAAAAAAAGAGATCGGTCGGCGTCGTCTTTTCGCTCAATCTGGGCGTCGGTTCGCGGCGCATCAAATGCTCCTAAAGCTGGCAGGGAAGGAGCCCCTCAACTGACGCGCTCCAAGCGAATTGTCTGCGGCGCCAAACTTCCAATGGCCCACCGCCGGTCCGCGTGTTAAGAGAACTGCTTGAATGGTAGTTTCGACCAACAGAGCTTTCCGATCCGAGGGGAGGACTTCGATGACCCGAGCTTTTATCTGGTCCGCGTGTGTGACTGCGATCGCAACGCTCCTGGCTCCTCCGAGCGTTTCGGCGCAACAAGGTGAGCCGATCAAAATCGGGGCGGTGGTATCGTTGACCGGCCCCGGTGCGGGGCTTGGTCAGCCGGAGCGAAACGGGATGCTATTGGCCGAGAAGGTCATCAACGAGAAAGGAGGAATCAAAGGTCGGCCCATCAAGGTTTTGATTGAAGATGACGGTTCGAAGCCAGACAACGCGAAGAGCAAGGCCGAGCGTTTGATTTTCGACGAGAAGGTCTCGGTATTGTTGGGCCCATCGTTGACGGCCAGCACCGGGGCAGTCTCAGCCATAACGAACGCGGAAGGTATGGCCGAGCTTGCTTGCACTGGGCTCGGCCCGAAGATCGAGCTTACCTACAAGACCCTATATCACTTGCTTCCGCCCCAGCTGTTGAATGCTCGCGCAATGCTTGAATATACGACCAAAGTTCTGAAAGCGAAGCGACTGGGGGTCTTGCACGATACCGGCTACGGCCAAGTCGTCATGAATTCCTTAAACAGTCTCACGGGTGCATATGAAGTGGAGTTCGTCTCGGTCGAGAAGTTCGAGGTCGGTGCGACTGACGCGTCCGCCCAAGCCGCCAAGGTGCGCGCCGCCGATCCCGAGGTTCTCTTCATTATTGCGACCTCCCCCGTTCCATTCCGCAATGCCAGGGAAGTAAGAATCACCCAGCCGATCGTGTCGGCCATCGGCTCCAGTTCATATGACTATGTCCGCGGGATGGGGGAATATGCGGACGATATCGTGTTCCCAGAATTCGTCGTCGGTGAGGATCCAGCTCCGCATCAGACGGATTTCGTCAAGCGCTATCAGCAGGAATATAACGCATTGCCGAAGAACTATGAGGCCGCGGGCTGGGATGGCGTTCATATCGCCGCCAAAGCGATCGAGACGGCAGGCCCGAACGCAACGCGGGCGGAAGTCGCAAAGGCGATGCGCGGTTCGTATTCCGGAACGCTGGCGAACTACAACTTCGCTGCCGATGATATGACGGGAATTGAGCTGTCGAGCTACGTATACTCGAAGCTCGTGAAAGGTCACTTTACCCGTCTGCCTTTTGCGGCCAAATAGGTCAGCAATGGACGAGGGCGCCGCCCTGACAGCTGAGGGTGTGCGTGGGCCATAAACCGTGACGATCACTCTGTTACTGCAATCGATCCTGGCAGGACTGACCAACGGGTTTGTCTACGGTTTGATCGGCCTCGGTATCGCGATCGTCTTTCGGGGGGCGCGCATCATCAACGCTATGCAGGGGGACTTTGCCCTGTTGGGCAGCGTTGTGGCCTATGTTGCCCTCACGCGCTTTCACCTGCCAATGTTGCCGGCATTTCTTGTCGGGGTCATCGCGGGTGGCGTATTGGGATTTCTGGTCGAGCGGTTTCTGATACGCCCCACTGAGGAGCGCGCTGGAACAGAAGACAGCTACCTTCTAGTCACGCTTGGTGGAGCTTTTGCAGCCTCTGCAGCGGTGCTGCTCTATTTCGGCCGCGACTCGTACGTATTGAGCGGAGTCGGCGGCGACTCCTCGATAAATTTTTTTGATGCTGCCATACGTGTCCATGCCGTCTGGTTGATTGTCATAAGCTCGCTCGTCGTTACTGGGTTAAAGCTTTTCTACAGCTACACTCGGCTGGGCCAGGCAATGCTGGCAGCCTCGATCGACGTTAACGGCTCGCTGACGATTGGCATCAACGTGCCTCTGATGCGCACCCTGACTTTCGTCGCCGGCGGTCTGATGGGGGGGCTTGCAGGGGTGCTGGTGGCCCCATTGATCAACATCCATTACGAGATGGGACTCCTGCTTACGTTGAAAGGTTTTGCTGCAGCGATTCTCGGCGGCCTCACGAGTCCACTCGGCGCGGTCCTTGGCGGCTTGACGCTGGGCCTTGTCGAATCTCTTGCAATCGTCGCAGTTTCGTCAGGCTACAAGGACGTGATCGCAATGGCGATTCTAATCCTGATCATGATCGTGATGCCGCAGGGGCTGCTGGGTCGGCGCGGTCGCCGGGGCGGGTAAGGTTATGCCCGCAAAACTGACCGGGCCGCAGCGCCGGCTACTTGGGTGGCTTTGCTCGGTCCTCTTGATCGCAGCGTGGGCGGCAATTCCGTTATTAGCGGGAAGAAGCACCGTCGACTTATTTGTCTTCGCGGCGCTCTACGCAATTGCTGGACTAGGAGTAGCTTTCTTGCTGGGTCAGTGCGGCATCGTCTCGCTGGCCCAAAACGTCTTCTTCGGAATTGGTGCTTACAGCACAGCTTATGGGGCCACTGCGCTCGGATGGCCTGCTCTAGCGTCGATGATCACCGGCATGGCAATCAGCGGCTGCATCGCTGCCGCAGTGGGCGCTCCGGTCCTTAAATTGTCCGGCTACTTTCTTGCCCTGGCTACTCTCGCTCTCGCCATCATCGGCCATGTGCTTTTTTTGGAGTGGGAATGGCTCACTGGCGGAACGCTGGGC
>Ga0102924_1005005_pt1 | contig 13016 bp, 8 predicted proteins | sample PaiPotPPM11metaG_FD_80116 | JGI IMG/M metagenome (GOLD analysis project Ga0102924, IMG submission 80116) | Iron sulfur acid spring bacterial and archeal communities from Banff, Canada, to study Microbial Dark Matter (Phase II) - Paint Pots PPM... ... | reverse complement strand
TTCGATCATGCGATTGACGGCGTTAACGCCGCCCCCGCCGATTCCGACGACCTTGATGACCGCCAGATAGTTCTGCGGTGCTGCCACGAGGAGGGTACCTTTCCGCTCGCTTGCTACCTTGCCTGGCGGGTGCCGCCGCTGGCCGCCCGCCCCGGCCGCCGCACCCTCGCCATCAGGATGGACGGCCCGTGCTCGCCCCGTTGCTAAGCCTACGGAATTTGCGGCCATTGGTGACGGCCCGGCGCCAACCGTAATTGCGGAACCGCAACGTGGTGGCCGTCAGGCTTCACCTTCAGGTTGAGATTTAGAGTTTTATCTTCCTAACGATTGATAGGGACAGTAGGGTGGTGAGGCAGCGTGGTCAACTAGCCACGCGGCCCATGCCTGCATGTCGCTATTTGGTGACGACGGTGCCGGGGGTGCTGACGTCGACGTCGCTGACCCGCCCGGGCAGCAGGATGGACAGCTCGCGGTTCTTCTGCGCGGCGTCGCCCGCGCTGCCCCACTGGACGGTCTTGCCGTCCCGCAGGCTGAGCGTCACCTGCTCGGGCCCCGCGGGCACCGCAGCGGCGCGCACCTCCGCGACCTGCCGCGCCAGCCCGGGCTGCAGCTCGGAGAGCACGGCGGCGGCGGCGGTGACATCCGGGTTGCCGCGCAGCGCGCTGCCGGGCAGCGAGGTCACGAACACCGGGAGGCCGGCTGGTTTCGTGTTCGCGTAGGTGACGATCACGCCGCCCGGGTCGACGAGGTCGTAGTGGCCGGTCGCCATCTTGACCGCCATGGCGGGTACGCGCTCGGTGACCGTGATGACCAGGTGATCCGGCCAGTCCTCGGTCACGCTGGCGGACGCCACGTCGTTGATCGCCTCCACCCGGCGCGTTACGGCCCCGGGGTTCACGCTCAGCAGCGGGGTGCCGAGGCGGACGTCGGCCGCGGCGATCACCTGCCCGGGTTCGAGCAGGTGCGTCCCCGTGACGGTGACCGACCGGACGACGAACACCCGGTTGCCGAGCAGCGCCCAGCCGACTCCGCCCACGAGCGCGGCCCCGGCGAGCGCGAAGAACGCCGCCCGCCAGCGCGTCCTTGGCCGCCGCGCCCGCGCGCGCTTGGCCGAGGCAGGCCCCGGGTTGACGGGCCCCGTGTTCAGCACGGCGTCGGCCGGCGCGGTCGGCGTGTCGCTCACGAGCGGCCCGTTCCCCGCGCGGCCGTCCCGTCCGCGAGTTCCGCGAGCACGAGCGGTCCCATCCGGGTGATGTCGCCCGCGCCCATCGTCAGCACCAGGTCGCCGGGCGCGGCGAGCGCGGCGACGACCTTGGGGACGTCGCCGAACTCGGGAACGTAGCGCACTGTGCCGCTGAACCCTGGTTCGCCCGGCACGGCGTCCGCGACGAGCCTGCCGGTCACCCCGGGCTCCGGATCTTCGCGCGCCGCGTACACGTCGAGCACCACGACCTCGTCGGCGAGCCCGAGCGCAGCGCCGAACTCCGCGGCGAAGATCCTGGTCCTGCTGTACAGGTGCGGCTGGAAGACGGCGATGACCCTCCCGCCGGCGGCATTGATGTCCCGCGCGGCCCGCAGGTCGGCGGCCAGCTCGGTCGGATGGTGCGCGTAGGTGTCGAGCACGCGGACGCCGCCCGCCTCGCCCTTCGGCTCAAGCCGCCGCGCGGTGCCGCGGAAGCCGGCCAGCCCGGCCGCGACCCTGGCCGGCTCGATCCCGAGCTCGACGGCGGCGGCGAACGCGGCGGCCGCGTTCAGCGCGTTGTGATGGCCGGGCACGCCGAGCACAAGATCAAGGTCGATTGTCCCGAACGGCGTCGGCTTGCTGTCGACAGCCGCCCTCTCTGCCACGGCGTCGGTGGCGCTAACGCGCTTCTTGCTGTTATCCGCTTCGCGGCGGATGTTCAGCGTGGTTTCCATGCCGCTGACCGTCACGCCGCCGACCCGGTAGTCCGCGCCCGGCGACTCGCCGAACGTGATGACGCGGACGTTGAGCGCCCGTGCGCGGGCGGCTAGATCCCTGGTGCCCGGATCGTCGGCGGAGGTGACGAGCAGCCCGCCGGGCTTGATCCGGCCGAGGAAGTCGGCGAACGACGCGCGGTAGGCCTGCTCGGTCCCGTAGTTGTCCAGGTGGTCGGCCTCGATGTTGGTGACGACGGCAACGTCCGGCGCGTACATGAGGAACGACCCGTCGCTCTCGTCCGCCTCCGCCACGAAGTCCCGACCAGGACCGTCGGCGGCGCCCGTGCCGGTTGCGGCCAGCAGGCCGCCGATCGCGTACGCGGGCCCCGTTCCCGCCTCGAGCAGCACGGTCGTGATCATCGACGTGGTGGTCGTCTTGCCGTGGGTGCCGGTCACGGCGATGACCCGGCGGCCGAACATCAGCGACGCGAGCGCGGCCGCCCGGTGCAGCACGCGCAGGCCGCGCCGTCTCGCCTCGGCGAGTTCCTGGTTGGACTCGCGGATCGCGCTCGAGACGACCACCGTGTCCGCGTCGCCGAGCTGGCCGGCCGCGTGGCCGACGTGCACCCGCGCGCCGAGCGCCGCTAGTTCGTCCAGGGCAGGCGACGCGCCGGAATCGCTGCCGGAGACCTCGGTGCCGCGGTCGAGCATGATGCGGGCGATCCCGGACATGCCCGCGCCGCCGATGCCCACGAAGTGGACCCGGCCAAGCTCATCGAGCGGTACTGGCTCGGTGGGCGTCACCAGGACCATCGCGGTTCCTCCGGTCCTCGGTCGGGTGGGGCCGTCACCGGGCGTGCCGGTGGCGGCCGCCGCCAGACCCGGGGTGGCCGCCCGGCGGTTGCGGCCTTGGCGCTTCCCGGGGCGGCGGCTGCCTGGTGGTGCGCGGGGTGAACAGGTTTCCCGGCGGCGATTCCTGCTGCCACGCCCGCGCGGGATCCGGGGCCGGCCGGGCCGCGGCGGTTTCGCCGCCGGCCTGGGTGGCGGGCCGGCTGGACCGCTCCGCGGCGACGACTTCGATGACCGCCTTCGCCAGCCAGCGGTCCGCGTCCCTGCGGCCCAGCGCGGCCGCGGCCTCTGACATCCCGGCCACCTGGTCGATGTTGGTTAGCACCGGCAGCAGCGCGGTCCTGATCCAGTCGGCGCTCAGCTCCGCGTCGTCGACGAGCAGGCCGCCGCCGCGCTGCACGATCGGCAGCGCGTTGAGTCGCTGCTCGCCGTTGCCGATGGGCAGCGGGACGTAGGCGGCCGGCAGACCGACGGCGGTAAGCTCCGCGCAGGTCATCGCCCCCGCGCGGCAGAGCACGAAGTCCGCGGCGGCGTACGCCAGGTCCATGCGGTCCACGTAGGGCAGCACCACGTACGGGACCGCACTGACCGTGCTGGCCAGACCGGGGCCTGCCGACAGGGCACCGTCGGCCTGCTGGCTCTCACCGAGGTGCTTCGGGCCGGTGACGTGCAGGATCTGCACGCCCGCGCTCCTGATCGCGCCGATGGCGCCCGCCAGGGCCCGGTTGATCGACTTGGCGCCCTGCGAGCCGCCGAAGACAAGCAGCACCGGCCGGTCGGGCCGCAGCCCGAAGTGCGCCCGCGCCTTGTCGCCGAGCGCGAACCGGTCCAGGTCGGCGATCTGCCGCCTGATCGGCAGCCCCAGGTACCTGGAGTTACGCAGCTTGGTTTCCGGCTGCCCGGTGAAGACGTACGTGGTCAGGTGCGATCCGAGCCGGTTCGCGATGCCCGGCGACGGGTTGGCCTCGTGCACGACGATCGGGACGTTGTGCCGCTTGGCCGCCAGGTAGGCGGGAGTCGCCACGTAGCCGCCGAAGCCGACGAGCACGTCGGCCTGCACCCGGTCCAGTATCTTCCCCGTGGCGTGCACCGCGCCTGCCAGCCGCCCCGGCACGGTCAGCAGCTGCGGCGTCACCGAGCGGGGCAGCGGCACGGCGGGGATGAGTTCGAGGTCATAGCCGCGCAGCGGCACCAGCCGGGTCTCAAGGCCCCGCTGGGTGCCGAGGCAGGTCACCTGGATCCCGCTGTCCGCCTCCCGCAGCGCATCGGCGAGCGCAAGAGCTGGCTCGATATGACCGGCCGACCCGCCGCCAGCTAGCACCACCCTCATCGCAGTACCTCCCCCGCTCGCCTCCGCGCGCTCGGAAGCCGACGTTTTTTCCCTCGTCGCTCAGTCACTCGTACCTCGCTCCCTCGCTGCTGGCGTCCAAAAACGTCGGCGCGCGCTTTGGCTCGCGGGGATTCCGGCACTTAACCCGCTATGGCCCGTGTCTCTTCCCTTGGCCTAGCAAGCTTAGAGCGCGGCCGCTCGGGAAGTGGCGTCGTGCGGCCAAAGCCTGGCTCGCTCCCGGTTCCCGCCGTGCGAACGACATGAGCATACCCAGCCCGACCATCGTCACCAGCACCGACGACAGTCCCTGGGAGACGAGGGGCAGCGGCACGCCGGTGACCGGGAACACCCCGATCACCGCGCCGATGTTCACGACGGCCTGGCCGACGATCCAGACCGTGATCGTCCCGGAGAGCAGCCTGCTGAACGTGTCCGGTGCCCGCCTGGCCACGCGCAGGCCGGCGAAGGCCAGCCCGCCGTACAGCGCCGTGACGCAGAGCGTGCCGATCAGGCCGAGCTCTTCGCCGATGATCGCGAAGATGAAGTCGCTCGAGGACTCGGGCAACCAGAGCCACTTCTCCCGGCTGGCGCCGAGCCCCACGCCGAAGATCCCGCCGGACCCGAGCGCGTACTTGCCCTGGGTGGACTGCCAGTTGACGCCGCTCGCACTGGAGCTCGTCGTGTCCCAGAATCCGGTGAGGCGCTTGAGCCGGTAGCTCTGCGTCACCCCGAGCAGCAGCAGCACCAGCAGCATGAAGATCAGCAGGCCGACGAAGACGCGGCCTGGTGTGCCGATGAACCACAGCAGCGCCAGGAAGACGATCAGCAGGATCGACGTGGTCCCGAGGTCGTCGCCGGCCATCACCAGCAGCGCGAGCACCCCGGTGCCGGGGAGCAGCGGCATGAGCATGTGCCGCCAGTCGGTGAGCATGCCGAGCTTTTCTTTGCGGGCGAGGAGGTCCGCGCCCCAGACCGCGAGCGCGAGCTTGGCGATCTCCGACGGCTGGACGTTCACCGGCCCGACGGCGATCCACCGGGTCGCCCCGTTGACGTGCACTCCCACGCCGGGGATGAGGATGAGGCAGAGCCCGATCGCGGAGACCGCGAGCAGCGGGTACGCGGCCGCGCGGAAGAGCCGCGGCTGGCAGCGGGCCGCGACCCACATGACGGGAACGCCGACCAGGATGCCGAGCAGCTGGAAAATGAAGTCCTGGTACGGTGACTCGCCGTTGGACAGGTCCACGACCGACGACGTCGAGAGGACCATGACGAGGCCGAGGCAGAGCAGCAGGGTAGTGATGCCCGCGATGAGGTAGTACGACGTGAGCGGCCGGTCGAGCAGCGACCGCGCCGCCCGCACCTGCTCGCCGATCCACGCCAGGCCGCCGCGGACCGCGCCGTCACCGGACCGGTCGCCACCGGATGGCCCGACGGCGTCGTGATCGACCGGGGCCTCGCCGTCCCCCGCCTCAGGCGCGTCCTGGGCCGGGCTGCTTCCCACGCGGACATACATGGATCTAGTTTCGGCGTTCCGGCCGGTGATGCCCGGAACATCCGCCCGCGTGTCGCGGCAGTAATCTAAGCAATCGACGCTTCTTGCTGTTATCAGCCGGCTGGTTCGGCACCGAGAGTTAGCCCTAACCTAGCTTCGGGTTGGCTGCTGGAGCTGTGGGGCGCTGTCGGCGGAGCCTGAAGTCGCTGGAGGAGAATGAGAGGGTGGAATCTGACTTTGACTTTTCCGTGGAATCGCGGCTCGTGCACGGCGGCACCGAGCGGACGGAGGGGGCGCCGCTCGGGCCGCCGCTGACGCCGACCAGCGTGTACCGGTCGCAGGGGGCGCCGGGAGGCGGCCCCGGGTACGGGCGGAACGGGAACCCCGGGTGGTCGGCGGTGGAGTCGGGGCTCGCGGCCATGGAGGGGCCAGGGGCCGTCGCGGTGTCGTTCGCGTCCGGGCAGGCGGCGTCGATGGCGCTGATGCTCGCGCTCGCCGAGGGGCGGGAGACGATCGTCTTTCCGACCGACGGCTACTTCAACACGCGCGCGCTCGCCGGCCGGCTGCGGCCGCACGGTGCCCGCGCCGTGGCGGTCGACCTGCTCGACCTGGACGCGGTCGCGGGCGCCCTGCGCGCCGGGCCCGCCGTGCTGTGGGCGGAGACGCCGACGAACCCGCTGCTGCGCGTCGCCGACCTCACGGGGCTCGCGGCGCTCGCCGCGGTGGCAGGCGCGCCGTTCGTCGTCGATAACACGGTGGCGACGGGGCTCTTGCAGAAGCCGCTCGACTTCGGCGCGGCGGCGTCGGTGTACTCGCTGACCAAGTCCGTGTCCGGCCACTCGGACGTCCTCGGCGGCGCGGTGGTCACCAGGGACGCCGCCCTGGCCGCCGCGGTGCTTTCCTGGCGGACCGACGGCGGCGCCATACCCGGCCCGTACGAGAGCTGGCTCGTGCTGCGCGGACTGAAGACGCTTGACCTGCGGATCTCGCGGGCGTCCGCCAACGCGCTCGCGGTCGCGGCGTTCCTCGCCGGCCACCCGCGGGTGACCGCCGTGCACTACCCGGGGCTGTCGCCTTCCGCCGCGGCCGTGAAGCAGATGCCGCGCGGCTTCGGCCCGCTGCTGTCGTTCAAACTGGCGGGGACCGCCGCGGACGCCGACGCGGTCGTCGCGGCCGCGCGGCTGATCGTCCCCGCGACCAGCTTCGGCGGCGTCGAGTCGTCGTGGGAGCGTCGCGCCCGCTGGCCGGCGGAAACGGCGCCGGACACGCTGATCCGCATGTCGTGCGGAGTGGAGCCCGCCGAGGACCTCCTGGCGGACCTCTCCGCCGCGCTCACCGCGTTTTGACGGCTGGGGTTAAGGGGCCCGCGGGTTACCTGGGGAACCAGGACACGTAGAAGATCCCGAGCCCGAGGGCCACGAACATGCCCGCGATCAGCCAGAAGCGGACCACGATCGTGGTTTCCGCCCAGCCGACCTGTTCGAAGTGATGCTGCAAAGGGGCAATCTTGAATACCCGGAACGGCTTTCCCGTCTTGAACTTGGTCACCTTGAACACGCCCACCTGGATGACCACCGACATCGTGATGATCACGAACAGGCCCCCGAGCAGCAGCAGGAGCAGGTCGGTCCTGGTGACGATGGCGAGGCCCGCCAAGGCGCCGCCGAGGGCGAGCGAGCCGGTGTCGCCCATGAAGATCTTGGCGGGCGGCGCGTTCCACCACAGGAAGCCGAAGCAGGCGCCCATCACGGCCGCGGCGACGACCGCGGCGTCGAGCGGGTCGCGGACGTCGTAGCAGTTCGCGGCCAGGGCCGTCGTGCAGTCGTAGCGCAGCTGCCAGTTCCCGATGATCACGTACGCGGCGAGGACGAGGATCGACGCGCCGGTCGCGAGGCCGTCGAGGCCGTCCGTGAGGTTCACCCCGTTGGAGAAGCCCGTGACCATCAGCAGCACCCAGATCACGAACAGCACCGCGCCGATCGACACGCCGAAGTCGCTCAGGAACGAGATGTGGGTCGACGCCGGGGTCAGGTCGTAGCCGTCGGGGAAGTGGATCGCGAGGACGGCGAAGATCACGCCGACGATCGCCTGGCCGAACAGCTTGGCGCCGCTGCGCAGGCCCAGGCTGCGTTTCATGAACACCTTGAGGAAGTCATCGACGAACCCGACGAAGCCGAGGCCGGTCATCAGGAACAGCACCAGGACGCCCGAGGCGGTCATCGGGTCGTTGGTGAACAAGTGCCCGAACGTGTAGCCGACGAGCGTGGCGATGATGATGACGATGCCGCCCATCGACGGCGTGCCGCTCTTGCCCAGGGCCGGCGTCGACTGCGGGCCGTCGAGCCTGACCTGCTGGCCGAGCTTGCGCTTGCGCAGCACGGTGATCGTCGGCCGGGTGCCGAGCAGCGCGACGATCATCGAGATGGCGGCCGAGAGCAGGATCGTCTTCACCGTTCATCCTCCGCGAGCAGGCCGTCCGCCACTTCCCACAGGCCGGCGGCCTTCGATGCCTTTACTAGTACGACGTCGCCGGGGCGCAACCGGTTCTGCAGCGCCGCCACGGCGGCCTGCTGGTCCGGTGCGGCGATCGCCTCGCCCGCCCAGCCCTCTGTCGCGCGGGCCCCGTCGAGCACGGGAGCAGCCTTGGCGCCGACAGCCACGATCACCGCCGCGCCGGCCCGCGCGGCGAGCCTGCCCGCCTCCTCGTGGCTCGCGGTCGCGATGTCGCCGAGCTCGGCCATGTAGCCGAGAACGGCGAACCCGCGCCTGCCGTTACTCGTCAGGTGCGCCAGGGCCTCGATGGCGGCGCGCGTCGAGTCGGGGTTGGCGTTGTACGCGTCGTTGATGACGAGCACGCCGTCCCGGCGTTCATGCAGCTCCATCCGCTTCTTGCTGCGCGCGGTCGCGGCGGTCAGCGCGTCCGCGATCGCCGAGACCTCCATGCCGAGCTCGGCGGCCACGGCCGCCGCGGCGAGCGCGTTGGCCACGTGGTGCCCGCCGAGCAGCGTCAGCGTGACCGGCGCGCGGCCCGCCGGGGTGTGCAGCGTGAACGTGGCCCGGCCGAGGTCGTCGAGGGTCAGGCCGGTCGCGCGGACGTCGGCGTCTTCGTGCCATTCCGTGGCGCGCTCAACGCTCGTGGTGACCACGCGGGCCTGGGTGCGGGCGGCCATCGCCGCGACGTTCGGGTCGTCGGCGTTGAGCACCGCCATGCCGCCGGCGGAGGCGGCTGGAAGCGCCTCGACGAGCTCGCCCTTGGCCTTGGCCACGGCGCCGATCGAGCCGAACTCGCCCGCGTGCGCGCGCCCGACGTTCAGCACCGCGCCAATCCGCGGCGGCGCGATGCCGGTGAGGTAGGCGATGTGGCCGATGCCGCGCGCCGACATCTCGAGCACCAGGTACTTCGTCGTCTCGTCGGCGCGCAGCACGGTCAGCGGCAGCCCGATCTCGTTGTTGAGCGAGCCTTCCGGCGCGATGGTCGGGCCGATGCGCTCCACGACCTGGGCGGTGAGGTCCTTGGTCGAGGTCTTGCCGGACGACCCGGTGATGCCGACGACGGTCACGCCGGGCAGCCGGCGGAGCACGGCGCGCGCGAGCATGCCGAGTGCGAGGGTCACGTCCGGCACGACGATCACCGGCGCCCCGGCCTCTGGCAGCGGCCGGGTGGCGAGGATCGCGGCCGCGCCCTGCCGCGCGGCGGCGGCCGCGTAGTCGTGGCCGTCCACGCGCTCGCCCGGCAGCGCGGCGAACAGGGCGCCGGGCGCCGCCTGGCGCGAGTCGATCACGACGGGGCCGGTCACCGTCGCATCCGGGGCGACGCCGCCGCCGTTTCCGTATATATCGCCCGAGGTTGCCGCGGCGATCTCCGCCAGCGTCAGCGGGATCATGCTCCGGCTCCGGCTTCCCGCGCGGTGCTGGACTCTCTTGCCGTACGGGGCGCGCTCACTGCGCACCGCCGTGGTCGGCGTGGCGGGCCAGGGCCGCGGCCGTCGCCTCAACGTCGTCGAACGGCAGCACGGCGCCCCCGACGTACTGGCCGGTCTCGTGCCCCTTGCCTGCGACGAGCACCACGTCCCCCTTCCCCGCCATGCCGACGGCGAGGTCGATCGCCGCGGCACGGTCCGGCTCGATGATCAGCCGGGCCCGCTCCCCGTGCGGGACCCCGAGCACTCCGTGCAGCATCTCGTCCAGGATCGCCATGGGGTCCTCGGAACGAGGGTTGTCACTGGTCAGTATCGCCACGTCCGCGAGCCTGGCGGCGGCGGCCCCCATCAGCGGCCGCTTGCCGCGGTCCCGGTCGCCGCCGCAGCCGAGCACCACGATCAGTTCCCCGCTGGTCACCGGGCGAAGCGCGGTGAGCACGGCTTCTACCGCGCCGGGCTTATGCGAGTAGTCGACGAACGCGTCCGGCAGGCCAGGAGGGGCAGGGACGCGCTGCAGGCGGCCGGGGACGCCGGGGCAGGCGGCCACGCCGTCGACGGCGTCGGCCAGGTCGACGCCCGCCTCGACGAGCGCCACGATCGCGCCGAGCGCGTTGGCGACGTTGAACGGTCCCGGCAGGGTGACGGACGCGTCCGCCTCGACGCCGCCAGGGCCGATGACGCGGAAGGTCGAACCGTCCGCACCGCAGCGCACGTCGGCCGCACGCCACTCCGCCTGCGCGTAGGCGCCGGAGGCCGCGTCGGCGCAGAACGTGGTCACCGGCACCGCCGCCTCCGCGACGAGCCTGCGGCCGTACCGGTCCGCCACGTTCACCACGCCCACAGCCGAGTACGCCGGAGTGAACAGCCTCGCCTTGGCGCGGAAATAGTCCTCGAACCCCGCGTGAAAGTCCAGGTGGTCCTGGGAGAGGTTGGTGAACACGGCGACGTCGTAGCGCGTGCCCGCGACCCGGCCGAGCGCGAGGGAATGGCTGGAGACCTCCATCGCGGCCGCCGTCACGCCGCGCTCGACCATGACGGCGAGGAGCGCCTGGAGGTCCGGCGCTTCCGGCGTGGTCAGCGCCGCCTTGACGAGTTCCCGGCCGACCTTTATCTCCACCCCGCCGACCAGGCCCGTGGTGTGCCCCGCGGCGCTCAGCCCCGCCTCGCACAGGTAACTGGTCGTGGTCTTGCCGCTCGTTCCCGTCACGCCGATCATCGTCATCTGCCGCGACGGGTCGCCGTAGATCCAGCAGGAAATGTCGCCGAGGCGCTCGCGCGGGCTGGACACCACGAAGACGGGCACGCCCGTCCTGGCCGCGCGGTCACGGCCGTCGGCGTCGGTCAGTATCGCGACCGCGCCGGAGGCCACCGCCTGGTCGCTGTAGGCCGCGCCGTGAGTGCGCGCGCCTGGCAGCGCGGCGTACAGGTCGCCGGCCCGCACCGCCCGGGAGTCGAGCGTGACGCCGGAGAGGACGCCGAAACCGTTACGGATATCCTCTGTTCTTCCCACTCCGAGCAGCTCCGCGAGCCCGGATAGCGGGCGCGGTTCGAGGTGGCGGGGACGGATCACGCCCAGAGGGTATCCAATATCAGCGCGCATTGAGCCGAACATACGGTGCGACAAGGCCGGGTTGCGGTTGGATCTGCATGGTCTGCAGTGCGGAGTTCATCGCGCTGTAGAAGACCGGGCCCGCGACCTCGTCGCCGAAGTAGTCGGTGGTCGTCTTCGGATCCTGCACGTTCACCGCGACGACGACCTGCGGGTCGTTGCCCGGCGCCATGCCGATGTAGCTCGACCCGTAGACGCAGAGCGGGTTGGTCGCCGGGCAGGGCTTCTCCCCGACGGGCGCGACCTCGCTTGACGTGCCGGTCTTCGCCGCGATGGCGTAGCCGTCGATGTCGCCCCACCGCTGGTTCGCCTGGTTGTCCACCGCCGGCACCTGTTGCAGGATCGAGATGAGCTCGCTGGCCGTCTTCGGCTGGATGACCCGCGTCGACTTCGACGGCGCGGCTGTGACGTACTGGCCCGCGGCGTTGTACGTGCCGGCGATCAGCGTCGGCTGCACCCGGACCCCGCCGTTGGCGATCGTCGCGTACACGCTGGCCATCTGCACGGCGTTGACCGAGATGCCCTGGCCGAACGACAGGGTGTACCGCTCGTCGCCTGCCCACTTCGACGGCGGCGGCAGGGCGGCCGACGCGTACGACGCGCTCGGCTCCTCGTTCGGCAGGCCGAGGCCGGTCGGCTGGCCGAGCCCGAACGCCTTCAGGTAGGCGTACTGGACCTGCTCGGGGACGTGCGATACCACCTGGGACATGCCCACGTTAGAGGAGTTCGCGATGATGCCCGCGATCGTGTAGCGCTCGCCGGGCGACCACTCGGCGTCGTGGATCGCCTGCCCGCCGCGGTAAAGCACGGACGGGATGTTGTAGGCGCTCATCGGCGTCTGGTCGCCCTTCTCGAAGGCGGCGGCGGCGGTAATGACCTTAGCGGTAGACCCCGGGTCGAACATGTAATTGTCGGGGAGGTCAGTAGTCTGATCCTCGTTCGTGAACGTGTTCTGGTCGTAGGTAGGCCACTGGGCCATGGCGAGGATCGCGCCCGTCTTCGGCTGCATGATCACGACCGAGCAGTTCAGCGCCTTGGTCCTCGCCACCTCCTGCTGGCACGCCTGCTGCGCCTGGAACTGCAGCGTCGGGTTGATCGTCAGCTTGATCGACTCGCCGTCCTTGGCCGGCGTGACCTGGGTGCCCGCGAGCGGGATCGGCACGCCGTCCGCGCCGGCCATCACCTGCTCGCTGCCCGGGGTGCCGGTGAGCAGGCTGTTGTACTCCTTCTCGACGCCCGACTGCCCGCTGATCACGCTGGTCTTCTGGTTGACGTTGCTGAAGCCGACCAGGTTGGCGGTCGCGCTGCCGTCGGGGTAGGCGCGGACGAAGTTGGCGTTCATGGTGAGGCCGGGAAGGCCGAACGCCTCGATCTTGGCCTCGGCGGTGGTCGACACGCCGGTGGCGAGCTGGATGTACTCGCTTCCGGCGCCGAACGACTGCGGGTCGCGGAGCATGTCCAGTACCTGCGGGGCGGGCATGCCGAGCGCCCCGGCGAGTTCCTGCGCCGCGGCGGGCTTGGCCGCGTCGGCGATCAGGGCCGGGTCCGCGATGACCGTGTAGGTCTCGAGGGTCATCGCCAGGGGCTGGCCGTTCGACCCGTAAATGGTGCCGCGCAGGGCGGGCAGCGGGTTGACCCGCACCTGTTCGGTGGCCGCGGCGGCCTTGTACTGGGCGGACTGCATGCCCTGAATCTGCACGAGACGGCCGGCGAACAGCGTCAGCACGATGGCGATCGCGAGCAGCGTGATGCCGACCCGGCGGCCGGGCTCGCCGCGGTGCACGGTCAGCCAGCGCGGCGTTCGCGGCCGCCGCGGCGGACGGCGGGGCCCGCCGCCCGCGCCGCCGCGTAGCGGCGGCCGGCCGTCCCCGCGTTTGTCCGGGGGGTTTTGGGGGGGTCGTCCCCCCGGGCCACCAG
>Ga0102924_1005004_pt1 | contig 13019 bp, 11 predicted proteins | sample PaiPotPPM11metaG_FD_80116 | JGI IMG/M metagenome (GOLD analysis project Ga0102924, IMG submission 80116) | Iron sulfur acid spring bacterial and archeal communities from Banff, Canada, to study Microbial Dark Matter (Phase II) - Paint Pots PPM... ... | reverse complement strand
TAGTGGTACTGGGTGTTGAAGATCGCGTCCGCCGAGCCCCCAGGGGAGACCATCGGCACCTGGTGCCGCTCGGCGACCGGTGCGGCCTTGGCGGTCGTGGAGTTGCTGGACGCGCCAAGCAGGAGCGAGACGTGGTCCCTGGAAATCAGCCGCTCGGCGGTATCGGCGGCGAGCGACGGCCGGCTCTGGTCATCCTCGATCTGGATATTGAGCGGATGACCCACGCCCCTTACGGTTACGCCGCCCTTGGCGTTGATCCAGTCCTGGCAGAAGAGATAGCCCTCTTTGACCATCTGCCCAGCCGTGGCCTGGCTCCCGGTCAGCGAGACGATCGCCCCGACGTTGATCGGGCTGCCGGCAGCCGGCCGTGCGAGTGGGGCCGCCGCCTGGCTGCAGGCCGCCAGAATTGAACTGAGCGTGACAAAAGAGCTAATGATGGCTAACGAACGCCGCACGACCGGTGATTATGTCCTGCCGGCGTCCTGGCGAAAAGGCTACCTACCTATCGATTGTTTGATAGCGCGACCAGCAGGGTCTGCGAGTTCAAGCGGCTTGTAGACTATCGGATGGTCTGCGGCGCCGGCGAGTTAGCCAAGTGGTAAGGCAGAGGTCTGCAAAACCTCCATCGCGGGTTCGAATCCCGCACTCGCCTCCAGTTTTTTGTATTCGGATTTCGCCTTCGCCGCTGCCCGCTTCTAACAATTGACTGGCATTCTGACTGGCAAGGCGCCCATTCTGAGCCCATCTTTGGGGCAGGAGGTGGGCGTCATGGCGCGGCGAAATCGGGGCCTGGGTGCCGTCTTTTTGCGGGCCGACGGGCGCTGGGAGGGCCAGATTCGAATTGGGGGAGGTCGGCGGCGCTCCTTTTACGCCCATACCCGCCGTGACCTGGTTCACAAGCTGGCCGACGCCCGCTGGGCGCTGGGGGAGGGATTGCCAGTCAGTGCGGGAACGCAGTCGCTGCGCGCCTACCTCGAGTACTGGCTCATGGTGTGCCGGACGCGGTTGCGGCCCATCACCCTGGTCACCTATGCCCGCGACGTCCGGCGCCTGACGGCCGTTCTTGGCGACATTCCGCTGCGCAACCTGACGCCGGGCTTGGTCCAGTCCGCCTACACAGTGCTGCTCGACCAGGGCTTTTCAAAGAGAACCGTGGAGAAGACCCATGCAGTCCTGCACCGGGCTATGGACCAGGCCATGCACTGGGGGCTGACGGCTCGCAATCCCACCGAGTTGGTCAGCCCGCCGCGCCCTGTGAGGCGGGAGATGACGGCGTTAACAGGGTCCCAATTCGGACAGCTACTCCGCCTCACCGAAGGCAGCCGCTGGTATCCGCTCTGGGTTTTGTTGGGGACCAGCGGGCTGCGGGTCGGCGAGGCGCTAGGGCTGCAGTGGAAAGACGTCGATCTCCCAGCGGGACGGCTCTCGGTGCGACACACGCTGCAGCGGCAACCAGGAAATGGATTCGTGCTGGGTCCGACGAAGACCGAGAAGAGCCGGCGCACGATTTATCTCTCGGACCTCGCCCATGGGGCACTGGACATGCAACGTGCCAGCCAGAGCGAGGATCGACAGCACAGTAGTCGCTGGGCAGAGACCGGATTGGTCTTCACGAATCGCCGAGGCCAGGGAATCGGTCCGGGCATGGTGAATCGGGCGCTAACGAAAGCGTTGCTGGACGCTCGCCTTCCCCACATTCGTGTTCACGACCTTCGCCACAGCACTGCGAGCATCCTGCTGGAAGCGGGCACACACCCGAAGGTAGTGCAGGACTTGCTGGGGCATAGCACTGTCCGCCTGACCCTCGACACATACAGTCACGTGACGCCTGCGCTTCATGAGCAAGCGGCCCGCACGATGGATGCTCTTCTGGGATTCGACAGCAGCACGAGGCCCCCAGAGAGGAACAGAACGGGATACCGGCCACCTCTGGCGCAATGAGCTGATCTTGTCGCCGCTCAGCCGGGCAAGCTCGGGCATCGGGGCACTGAAGTCAACGCCAGCCAGGCGAGCGCCCGATGGATATCGGTCGAGGTTGCGCCCGGTCCCCACACCGAGTTCCAGGACATCGCCCTCCGCTTGGGAGCAGACCCAGCACCGGCTGTCGCCGAAATGTACCCTGTCGCAAAAGCCCATTTGCCCGTCGTACTTCGGAGCAGCTTCTCCCAGATCAGGCGGACACGCCGTTTCTTTGTACGCTGTTCGTTCGTTCCCCGTCATGTGTTCCGAGTATCGGCCAAGTCAACACTTGGCCGGGTTAACGTTTTTTTGAGCCCGGATCTACCCCCGAAGGCCGGCCGTGTGCAGGATTGCGAAGAATATCCATGCTGTCGTTGCCGATGCCGGGATTGTCAGAACCCAAGAAACCAAAATGTTGGTTACGACGCTCGGGCTGAGGGAGGACAGCCGCCGACCAGCACCCGCGCCCATGACCGAGCCGGTGATGCAGTGTGTAGTACTGACGGGCAGTCCGAATTGCGTCGCCACCTGGATTACGGTGGCGCCCATCACCTGTGCGGCCATGCCGGTGACCGGCTCAAGCTTGAAGATGCCCCAGCCAAGGGTGCGCATGATCCGCCAGCCTCCCACGTAGGTGCCGGCCGCAATGGCAATCGCCGATATCAGGACAACCCAAATCGGTACTTTGAACTTCGTGAGATGTCCGCTCGCAACTAGCGCAAGGGTCATTGCGGCCATCGTCTTCTGGGCGTCGTTCGACCCATGAGAGAAGGCCACAAAGGCGGCCGCTGGAACTTGAACAAGCCGGAATCTTCGGTTCAGGATTCCCGGTCGGCCTCGCTGCACCAGGAGCAGAATGACAATTACGAAGAGGGCTGCGCCCAGAAACCCGACGATCGGCGAGGTCACTAGCCCGAGCGCGACGCTACCGAGCTGGCTCCATTTGACCGCACCGAATCCACCTCCTGCTGCAATTGCCGCACCTAGAAAACCGCCGATGAAGGCGTGACTCGAGCTACTCGGTAGGCCGAAATACCAGGTAGCCAAGTTCCACAGGATGGCACCCAGGAGGCCCGCTAATAGAAGTACGAGTCCGGCCTTGATCACCAACAACTTGGAGATGGTGTTAGAGACCTTGGCCTGAAAGAAGACCACTGTTACGACCGCTCCTGCGAGATTCAGGACGGCGGCGATAAGGAGGGCGTGGCGAGGCGACAAGGCGCGAGTCGAGATTGCTGTGGATACGGCCATTGGCGTGTCGTGGAAACCGTTGGTGAAGTCAAATGTCAGAGCCACAACGAATGTGATGATCAGCGGCGCTTCAATCAAGCCTTCGCTCTCCCTTTTCGATGACCGCTTTTTTGCTTCCTTTCCTGCGGCGCTTCCAACGGAGAAGACTGAAACCAACGGTCACGAAGCTGAGAATTGCCAGGATCAGGAGAACCCACGTCGGGGCTCCCACAAGCCAGGCGACTAACAGCCAGATGGCAAGACTCAGCTGCGCGATTCCCACCGCGAGTCTGAGCCAATCGTTGTCCTTTGCAGCTGATGGATGCTTTACTGTCTCAGCTCCGAACCACACTAAGGTGCATAGGGTTAAGGCGTCGTTAAGGAGAGGGCGGATGACCTACGTATGGATGCTTCCCCGTGGCGCTGTCCACCTCAACCGCGTTGCCGTTTTTCTTTTGCGCTTCTGAGACCCAGGCCTCGGCGGCCGTTTGGATGGGATCCCAGGGTGAGCTAAAGGGGGGTGTGTAGCTAAGGTCCAGATCGCTGATGTTTCTGACCAGCATCCGATGGAAGAGGGCTGCTGCGAAGATGTCAATCCGCTTCGCTACCTCAGCACTCCGGTGGCCCACGATCTGCGCACCCAGCAGGCGACCAGACGTGGTGTCCCCGGTCACCCGGACGGTCAGCTCGTGCGCGCCAGGGTAATAGAATTTATGATCCCAGGCTCGCGTTTCAATCGTCAGCGGGCTGAAGCGACCATCTGCCTTTGCCTCGGCATCGCGCAGGCCCGTTCGCGCTACCGCCAGGTCGAAGACCTTTACGACCTGGGTACCGAGGGAGCCCTGGAATTCCGCCTTGTCGCCTAAGGCGTTCCCGCCAGCCACCCGCCCTTGCTTGTGAGCGGTCGTCCCGAGCGGAAGATAGGTCGGCCGCTCCAGGAATCGATGCCAGGTCTCCACGCAGTCGCCAGCCGCAAAGATGTCAGGTAGATTGGTTTCCATCCGGCGACTGACCCGGATCGCACCCTTTAGGCCCGTGCTGACTCCCGCTTCGCTCGCAAGTCCGGTGTTTGGTGTCACGCCCACCACGACGAGGACCACATCCGCTTGCTGGTCGAACCCCTTCGAGCCACGAACTCGTAATGCGTCCTCGACTGGTTCCACCTGCTCGACGGCGACCCCGGTAACTAGATCCACGCCGCGCTGTTTGAGTTCTTCGCCCAGTAGACGACCGAGGCTGGCATCGACCGTTGTCATCACGGTGTTGGCTTGCTCAACGAGGGTAACCTGCAAGCCGCGATGCGTCAGTGCGTCCGCCATCTCGAGGCCGATGTAGCCGCCGCCAATGATTAGCGCTCGCCGCGCTCCTCTACCCACCACGTAGTCGTGGACGCGAAAACTGTCTTCCATGGTGTGTAAGACAAAAACGCCGCCGGCCCCGAGGCCAGGAATCGGTGGCGTAATGGGCTGCGCACCGGTGCCAATAATCAGCGCGTCGTATTGGAGCTTCTGCCGCTGGCCTTTCCGGTCGACTACGTCGACGGACTTGCCTGCCGGATTGATCCTGATAGCTTGGTGGTCGGGCAGTAGCGCAAGTCCCTGCGACTCAAGGTCGTCGCGGGTTCGGTGAGCGAGATTATGCCAATCAGGAGTCTCGCCGCTCAGGTAGAAAGGAAGGCCACAGATGCTGTAATTGGGAAAGTTATCGGCAAGCACGAGGGTGACGGTACTCGAAGGATCGAGTTGCCTTGCTCGCAATCCGGCGCTAATGCCCGCGTCGCTTCCACCGATTATGAGCAGGCGGCTCATTCCTTCTCCTCGGGCTGTCGATGCGGCACAAGGACGTCGGCGGCGACCTCCCGAATCCGCGGATAGAGAGCTTTGATGGTGAAGATCGCCAACGCCGCGCCCCCCAGCTGAGCGATGATGAACGCGGGAGCTGACCCGGGGGCGATGCCGGCGAACGTATTCGAGAATATCCGGGCAACCGTAACGGCGGGGTTGGCAAAGCTGGTCGAGGAGGTAAACCAGTATGCCGCTGCAATGTACGTGCCGACGGCGAAGGGGACGATGCCCGGCCGACCGGACCGCACGACTCCGAAGATCACCAGCAGGAGACCAAAGGTCGCGACCACCTCCCCGAGCCAGAGTCCGCCGCCTGACCGAGACTTCATCGAGATCGTTATCGGCGCGAGCGAAAACATCAGGTTGGCGACCACCGTGCCGACCACGGCCCCGGTCAGTTGCGCGCCGACATAGGCGAGGGCCGCGCGTCGCGTAATACCGCCCAGCACATGGTCGGCCAGCGTGACCGCCGGATTTAGGTGGGCTCCCGATACTGGCCCGATCGCCAGGATGATGGCGATCAGAGCCGCCGCTGTCGCTGACGCGTTCTCAAGCAGTTGCAGTCCGACGTCATGGGGGCTCAGTCGCTGGGCGGCAATCCCGGAGCCAACGATGGCGGCGAGGAGCAGCGCGGTCCCAATGAACTCCGCCATCACCCGCCGCCGAAGTGCTATCGGCAATCTATCAAACTCCTTTGATATATTAGCCGTCGTGGCCATCGCACAAGTTGCCGTGCGGGGGCGGAGCCCGAAACCGACCGAGTTCCTACGGCTCCTAACCCACGATATTCGGTGGCGGCTCCTTGGCGAATTAACGCGAAGCGACCGGCGCGTTAATGAGCTGGTCACCCTGGTGGGCGAGCCCCCCAACCTGGTCTCGTACCATCTGGGTGTCCTTCGCAGGCACCGCCTGGTGTCAGAACGCCGGAGCTCCGCCGACCGTCGCGATGTTTACTATCGCTTCGAACAGGAGCGCTTTCGCACCGGCTTTCTGGCCTCGGGCTTGACTCTAGACCCGGGACTCCAGGGCGAAGGCCATGCCGCCGTTTCCGCAGGGGTGATTGGTCTACCGGCCAGGACGTCACAGGCCAGGGAACGCGTGTTGTTCCTCTGCACTGGAAATAGCGCCAGGTCGCAGATGGCCGAGGGTATCCTTCGGCACCTCGCCGGGGACACGGTTGATGTTCAGAGTGCCGGGACGCGACCTCGGGGCGTAAACCCGCTGGCTGTGAAGGCGCTCCGACCCACGATTGACATCAGCCGTCAGCGCTCCAAGCACCTCGATGAATTCATTCATCAACGGTTTGACTATGTGATCACCCTTTGCGATCGGGCGCGCGAAGAGTGTCCGGTCTTTCCGGGCCATCCGGAGCGCATCCATTGGAGCTTCCCCGATCCCGCGGAGGTTGACGAGGAGCGGGAGCGCGAGGTGGCCTTCCGCCGCACGGCTGCCGAGCTCTTTACCCGGCTTCGATATCTGATCGCGATGATCGAGCGGAAGCGGAAGAGTGGTTAGCTCTTCGGGTGAGGTCCCTGCGACGGGCCAGCGAATCCCACCGCGCCCGCCCCGATAAGCAAGGCTCCGCCAAGGACGAAAAGGGCGCGGATGCCGATACTTGTTGCCAGGCCGGCACCAACGGCAATTGAGGCGAGGCGCCCCGTTTGCCACACAACATCGAGCAGCGCGAACGCTCGGGCTCGGATGTTGTCGGGAATTTCCCGCTGCACCATGGTCTGGAATGCGACCATGCCCGACGACGTGTTCACACCGTAAAGACCAAGCAGGACCCCGCCTGCAGCGCTGCTGTGGATCAGCCCGAGGCCAACGTCGCCCACTCCGCGAATTACGTATGCACCACTTACGGCTTGGTAGGCGGGTACACGAGCCAGGAGGGGCAGAAGGAGCGGCCCGATGAGCGCCCCCGTAGCAATCGCGCTCAACCAGAGGCCGTATCCGGTCCCATTGAGCCCGTATCCGTCGTGGGCGAGCACCACCAGAAGGGCCGAAGTGGCTCCGACCGCCAGGGCTGCAAGCCCCTGCATAGCGAGGAGTGGCGGCAGGGTCGCGAACCGCGGGATTGCTGCGAGCAGCTCAGGTAATTGCTGCCACGCAGAACTGGGCTTCTCCTGAACCCGGGGCAGGTGCGGCAACCCCACGAGGAGAATGGCCGACGCCACGAAGCTGACGGCGTTGAGGGCGAAGACGAGCCGCGCGACGCCGGCTGTCACGAGCAGACCGGCAATCGGCGCGGCGACCAACTGAAGGAGAACACCGGCTGTCCATTGCAGGCCGTTGGCCGCGACCAGCGCCTGGTCGGAAACCAGTCGAGGCACAACAGCGTTTGAGAGGGGCGAGAAGGATGCAGTGCCCAACCCGAGCAGCAAACTGACCGCTACCGCGGTTTGAAACGTGGGAAAGATTGCTAGAAGGACGGCCGCGGCCGCCCGAAAGAGATCGATTGAGACCAGAAGCCGGCGAGCTGGTAGGCGCGACTGCGCCAGGATCCCGCCGAGGATCAGCCCTATGCCTTCCGCAAGCACCGTGATTCCTACCGCGGCCGGGGAACGGGTAAGGGCGAGCACGAACAACGGGAGCGCCGTGAAGTTCAAAGTGTCCCCGGTTCGGCTGATCACGGCCGCTAGCCATAACCGCCGGTACGCCCGGCTTGACAGGGCCAGACGGTACCCTCCGAGGGCAGCGAGCAGGGGGTGGCGGCGGGGTGAACTCAGCACGCTCTCCAAGCATGGTGTCGCCTTTGCGAACCACTCTCTCGGACCTGACCTGTCATCGATTCATCCGGCGAACCTTGTGCAAAGGACTGCCGCGTGCGGGGCTGGAGGCGATTGTGCAGCCTGTGCCTCCTTGAGTGCTCAAGGCGAGTATCAAAGGCCACGTCAGCCTTAGGAGGCACGTCGCTAGCCAGAGAGTTGCCAGTAAGTGGCCAATTAAGAGGGATATGCCGAACCGAATTGGCAAGTTTATGGCAATATAATGGCAACTTGATTGACCATGGCTCGTTCCAGGCGCCCGACCGTATGCTCGAAATGCCTCTGCTCGGCCTTGAGATCACGAGGCTACTCGAAGACCTAGCACGGTTCCAGGGCAATTGGGAGCGGTTGAAACGACAGCAGCCCGAACGGCTCAAACGCCTCAGGCGGATCGCGACCGTGGAGTCGGTAGCGGCATCAACCCGGATTGAGGGAGCAGACGTCACTAATGCCGAGGTCGAAAGCATACTTGCCGGTCTCGCCCTAGAACCTATGCGGTCGCGCGACGCGTCCGAAGTTCGAGGCTATTCGGACCTTCTTACGCTCATTTACGACGAGTCGGCCGAACTTCCGATCAGCGAGAACTACATCAAGCAGATGCACAAGGTGCTCCTTCAGCATTCTGATATGGAGGCGCACCATCGGGGTGAGTTCAAGCGGGTTCCCAACGATGTGGTGGTGTCCATGCCGGATGGTCGGCGGGTCACGATGTTGAAGACCGCCTCCCCGTTCGAAACCGCAATCCTAATGCCCCGGCTGGTCGAGGAGTATGCGGTCGCCGCCTCCAGTCCTGATTGGCATCCCCTGATACTGATAGCCGACTTCATCTTGTGGTTTCTGTCCATTCACCCATTCCTTGAGGGAAATGGACGCCTGTCACGAGCACTCGCTACGTTGATGCTGCTGAAAAGTGGCCACGAATACGTTCCCTTCGCCTCCATCGAAAAGGTCATCGAAGACAACAAGGCGGACTACTATACGACGCTGCAGCTCTCGCAAATCGCGGCCCGAAGTGACGCTCGAGACTATCGCCAATGGCTTCTATTCTTCCTCCGCGCGCTCCGCGCGCAGCAGCAGAACCTCGAGGCAGTCTTGCAGAGGGACAGCGAGGCGCAGTCACTCAGCGGGGATCAACAAAAACTTCTGGAGGCCCTCCGACTTGCAGGCTCAGCATCTGCACCACAGCTCGCGGCGCAACTCCGGCGCCCCGGTCGGACGTTGCGTTACAACCTGGCTCTTCTTGTCGGGAGAAAGCTCGTCGAATTCGACGGCCAGCGGCGTGGCCGGCGTTATCGATTAGCCGAAACCCGCAGCACGGCCCTACCCAGGCAGACCGAAATCCTCGGTGGCCTAGCCGACCTAGCAGTCGACGCCGGACGGCGAGTCGTCCAGTCGCCCGGGTCATCGGCTGACCAAGGAGAGGCGAGCCCGCTCCAGGAGAGTGGGCCAAACTTCGCCCGGCAAGCCAGCCCACATCCAAATAGCCTCCTCTATGCCGGCTTTGTTATTGGAGCGGTTCCAGAAGGGAATGCCGCGCTGACAGATCATGACCTCGACATGATCGAGGGCTCCTTCAGGCGGCTGGAGACACAAGCAACTGCAGTTAGAGCTACTCCGGAAGTGAGTTGGTGGCATGCCCCGAGTAGCCAGCCCGGCACCGACAAATGGCAGGGCTGGCTCCTGCCAGGCCCAGTGCTCTCGTTAGTCTGGGCTCTGGATAGCACGAAGCGCGAGGACGGACAAGCTGTGTCTCTTAGTCAGCTTGTGGACTGGTGGCGCGGGTTGATGACCTCTCAGCAAGTAGTGATGCGATCGCTGGGAGCCGCGCGGGCAGAGCTCGGGCTTTGGCTGCAGACCTACCCTTCCGGGCAGCCAAATGTCGTCGATCTCACATTTGAGGAACTTCCCACGCCGACACAAGGGGCACCGCCCAGTGCCGTCCCCCCGTGGTCTTACCGGACGCGAGCCTTTGACGTCGAGGATGTAACTCCCGGCATCCTGCGCCCGGCTGCAGTGTCGCTCCTGAGGCATTTCAGCTACCGGCACCTAGATCCAACACTCGAACAACTGGGCCTTTAGAGCTTTCGTCACCGCATCCATGCAGAAGACCGGTCCCTTGACATCGAATCCGACTGGAAGATTCATCTGCCTTGCTTTGACGCGATTGGCATCGGATTCGCCGATACACGGGGAACGCATCTCACGCGCCCAATTTGAGCGGAAGAGATTTGGGGAACTCGCTCCAGCGGCTAACGTCGCTCGCGAGTAGTAGGAAGGAATACGCTTCATCTGGCTAAGGATTGAACGCTGAAGGTCCAGAGACTGTTGCGGTCCGGGAGACTGCCCGTGCATTAGTCCGGGCCGGCTTTGGACGCCTACGTGGTGAGAGGCTGATACCGCGACCCCGTCACGCCCACTGGATCCGCGTCGGCCATGACTATGAGGGCGATCTGCTGCTGGGCGCACCAGAGTTTGCAGCATTTGAGGCGGCTTTGGCGGCAGCGTACCCACTCCGGTTTGCCGCTTCTGCGCCCATCGGTAAACGCGATTTCGCCCAGCGCTTCGCCTTCCCTCTCCTCGAGGGCGCTGTCGCGCTGATCGCACAATTTGAGGAAGAGTACGACGCTTCCGGGCGAGAGGTCAGTACGTGTATTGACGAGATGCTGCTGCTTCTCGAAGCTGATAGCGAGGAAGCGGTTGCTGCCCGCGTCGTGGCGAATGTCGTTCTGCCCAACCGAACGACCGTCCGAGTGGGCGACGTCGAGTTCCTTTCCGCCGGTCCATGGGGAGTTCGGGGAGCTGCTGCTGCTGCGAATCGAATCCTTCCAGGGGCCGGCCGTGAGATGGACGAGGCGTTGAGACCTTCGTTTCCGTTCGCTCTCAACGTTTCGCTGTTGGTGTCGCGACGAGCGTCGGCCAAAGATTCCGAGCTCGAGGCGTTCACTCCCAGGTATTACATGGCCGAACGGTGGGCCTCTGCGCAGCTGCAGGCGTCCCTGCTCACCCTTCGGATGGCGACGGGGTGTACCGCGAGAAACATCGTCGAAGTGACGGCGCCACCTGGGTGGGTTCGCCTCAGCGGACTAAGGGTAAGGCGGTTTGACATTCCGAGCTTTCCATTTGTCGAGCGGGTTGCGAAGATCGGCCCCGATCTGGCCACGCCCTTGGTCGAATTGAACAAGCGCCTGGTTGCTTGGTCAAGCGAAGAAGGGAGAGGACGGTCGTTGAGCCTTGGGATAGCCATTGAGAGATTCAACCGATCGTTCGAGGAGGTCCCCTGGTTTGACCAGTTAGTGGATCTCGGTGTCGGCCTTGAGGCAGCGCTACTCGACGGTTCCGAAAAGGAGGAGATCAGCCTTCGCTTACGGAGCCGGGCAGCCAGCTTGCTGGCTACGCCGGGAGATTCGGCGCAGGTGATCTATCAAGACGTAAAGGTGCTTTATGGCCTAAGGTCGGCGATCGTCCATGGATCGTCATTAACCTCGGCCGACATCCACAAGGAGTTCGCAAAAGTCTCGGTCACTGCGCGAGATCCCGCCCCGGGCGTTCAGGCTGAGCTGTGCTTGGACCGAATGCGTGACATCCTCAGGCGCGCCATTCTGGCCCGAGGTCTTCTTGCTGACCTCGGGTTGTGGCCACTCAAAGGTGACCGCGTCGATGTCGACGGTCGCTGGCTGGATGACGCCGAGCGAGATCGCTGGCGAAGGTCCTGGGCCGAAGCACTTGAGGCGATTGGGCTTCCAGACGCCGCCCACGAAGCAGTCGCACCGAGCCTCGACATGGGCGTCGAGCAGCAGGCCTTATCCTCGCATGAGCCGGCGAGTTTCGTGGATTTGGATCCTCGCGAGGCGTGATTAGGTTTTGCGACGATGGGGAAGGTGGAGATGCGCTTATTGACGGCAACCGTGACGGCAACCCCACTGAACTCTGGCGACACGCAACGAACCACAATGAACGGTCGACGCTGAAATTCAGTACGCAATGAACTTCAGCGAACGCTGGTGAACTTCAGGCAGAGGCCTGCAAAACCTCCACCGCGGGTTCGAATCCCGCACTCGCCTCCAATTCTCGAATACGATTTGACGCCTGGTTCGCCATTTAGTGCGCCCTGAGTTTCGTGGAGTCGAATTAATGGGAATGGCATGCTGCTGTCCGACGAGGACGACAGCATGGCACGGAGCGGCAACCGGGCGGAGTTTCGGCGAAGGGTTCTTGATCTACTCGCGGCGGGCCGACGCGTTGGTGACGTCGCCTGCGACCTGGCATAAGCGATCATGCGGTGTATAAGTGGGCGACGCCAGGAGGTGTCCGAGTCCGGCTATTACGCCAGACGATCGCGGGCGACCTCAGTTCGCAGCATCCGACACGCCTGGCTCACCGAGGTCATCCGTAAGGTGCGCGCCGCCTCCCGAGGCACCTACGGCGTCCGCCGCGTCCATGCCCAGGGCGGTTCAATCGTGGCCGGCTACGGCGCAACCGGTGCCACCATTTACACCACTATTCGCCAATTACAAGGGTGGATGCGGAGGCCCGGCGAGCTGATACGTCAGACGGAAAAGCTGGCTGTCGGAAGCCTCCAACCTTTGGCGGGTTGGCTGCGGCCCAGCAGCTCGACGGTTCCTGGGCAATCGGGTGGGATTTGTAGAAGATGCTGCCCACACACAGACCGTAATTCGCTGACCTGGCGTTTAGCGGTGCACGAGCTGGAAGTCTTCGGTGCTCGACTGGCCGGTTACGACCGTAACGGACACATTCTGGGAAAAATAATTCGTTGCCTGGACGGTGAGGATGTACTTCCCCGACTGGACCGAGCCCAAGCTGTAGTAGCCGTCGACGTCGGTGGTCGCGGTTGCACCATTTGGGCTGAGGCTCACTGACGCTCCCACGATGGCAAGCCCGCTCGCGCCGTCGATCACCAGCCCCTGGACCGTGCCTGCGCTCGAGGCGTTCACCAAGCGGACGGTGACGTTCGTCTTCTTGCCGTTCGTCACGGTAACCCCCGATGTGGTCGAAATGTGTCCGGGGGCGCTCACCGTCATCGAATAGGTCCCTGGAGACAGCGCAAGGGTGAAGCTCCCATTCGTCCCGGAAGTCGTGGCCGCGCCACCCGGGCTCAGGGAAACAGATGCACCGCTGATGCCGACATTCGATCCCGCGTCGACCACCCGGCCGCTGACAGAACCCTGACCGGGCGTCGGCGACGGCGTCGGCGACGGCG
>Ga0102924_1005003_pt1 | contig 13019 bp, 12 predicted proteins | sample PaiPotPPM11metaG_FD_80116 | JGI IMG/M metagenome (GOLD analysis project Ga0102924, IMG submission 80116) | Iron sulfur acid spring bacterial and archeal communities from Banff, Canada, to study Microbial Dark Matter (Phase II) - Paint Pots PPM... ... | reverse complement strand
TTATGCGGCTGGAAGCTCACGAGTCGGTGAATCGGGCGGGCGTGCGTGGATTGCTGGGCGGCCGCTTGAAGGGACGCGTGGCGTCGTTCACGATGGTTGATCACTATGATCCCAAGACGGACATGAGCGCAATGATGCGCACAACCGCATTTCCGGCATCGATTGTTGTGCAGATGCTGGCTTCAGGCGCAATCAGCAAACGTGGAGGAGTCCTGCAGGAACTCGACGTGCCGGCAGACCTGTTCCTCGACGAAGTGGAGAAGCGTGGAATCAAGATCGATTACGCGATCGAGTAGAAGTGCGGGCTGTGTATCGCATAAAAATGCCGCACAGCGGAGAGCTGTGCGGCGAGAGTGACCTATTCAGAAGGGTGAATCCGGACAAAACTAAACTTTAGCGAACTTGCGGCGTATCACGCCCGCGAGACCAACCAGGCCGGTGCCCAGTAGCGTCAGGCTGCCGGGTTCAGGAACAGCGGAACAGTTGTATCCGATGAATTCCTGCGGGCCAAAGCCGGGCTTGCCGCCGGCAGGGGTGAAGAGCACCAAGCCGGAATAAGCGCCGTTGGGCGCAGACTGAGCCATCGACAGGTAGGCTGCGTCGATAGCAGAGCCACCGAGATAGGCGAACTGGTAGGTATTCTGCGCATTGGTGGAAAACAGTCCCCACACGGCCCACTGTGCTTTCACGGCGGAAAGAGAACCGTTCAACATGCTCTTGTAGATAAGCCCCGCGGCTTTATAGTCCAACGTCATCGCCGATCCGAACATGCTGTGTGCAATGCCGGACAGGAATGGCATTTCTGTCGCATTCCAGCTCTCGCCCTGGTGGATCTGGTTGTCGAAGCTGTCACACATCAAAGGAGTGAGAGTTTTATTGCCATCGATCGAGAAGTAAAAGTGATCTTGATAAGGACCGATATATTTCATCGTTACGGATTTGGCTGCTGCGGTGTTGACGAGCACCAGGGCCATGATCGCGAACACCACGGCCAGAGAAGAACGCTTAAAGCTCATAATGTTTGCCTCCAAGCAAACCAATCGCTGCCACGAACGACAGCGAACTCCGATTTCTTCTACCTTGGGGGATGTCGCTGAAGACCCTTAAGGGGAGGTCCAGCTTCTTGGTAGCCGCCGTAGGATGCGGGCGGAAATCTTATACGGTTTTACAACCGTAACCAAAGGCATAGTACCAACGTGTGAATTTCACGGGAATAGCACTACCGTGGCGTTACCTTCGTCATCATGTGATCAGCCTCACTTGAGGAGGCGAAAGTGAAATGAACCACGATAATCCACAGAAATGAACGACATATATTGTGCAAAGGTGTGCAGTCTCTGCTAGATTTGGTGCGGTGACACGCGCGCAACTCCTCTCGATTGCTGAGGGTTGTTTTCCCGCAGATGGACCTGTAAGTGCACGAATAAGGCGGGATATTCTCGGTTCAGAGCCCCAGACTCTGACCGTTCAGGTAGGGAAAAGTTGTCAAATCGACCCCAAGTTGTAGGCTCCGTTGCCGGCATTCGGCGACATCGGACACGTCGTCATCGCCGGAATCGCCGCATCCGTCGAGTGCTCCTGGCGATGGTTTGCGGAATTTTTACTGTGTGCTTCTCTTCCGTAGCGCTTCATTATCTGAGCCCGTCGTTGTTCCACGCCTCGCGCCATGCTGAGCCTGACAGGCAGTCGTTAGAAGCCACTCGCGATCGTTTCGTCGCTGCCCAGGAGTCAGCGCTGCGCGCGATAGAGAACCGTCCAGTCTATCGATACTCGGTTGTGCCAGGTGGCGTGCGTGACGTATACGAGTTGAAGAAAGCTGCCGAGCGCGATCCTGTAGTCGCGGCGCACTACGCTGGATTCGACTACGCCCGTGCTCACATCGTTCGGCTGGTGCTGGCTCGTACCGCGTACATTTCTTACCGCATCGGCAATAAGGTCTATTGGACGCGGCATCGCGTGAGTTTGAGAAAGGGTGAGACGCTTATCACCGACGGTACGATGACCGCTCGTACACGCTGTGCCAATCGCGTGGAAGAAGTTCCGCAACAGGCGACCTCGGAGTTGGAACCGCCGGCTGCCAAATTTGATCAGCCCGTCATGCCATCGCTTGGCACCGCGTTCTCCGTGCCTCCTGTTCCTTTTGAGTCTGCGTTGCTGAACCGGCCTCAAGTGCCGGGCCTAGGACCTGCCCCGCCGCTTAGTTTGTATGATCCACTCGGGGGAGGCATGGGGTGGGTCCCAATCGCTCCCCCTCCGCTGCCAGGCGTCTGCGGTATCGGAAAAAAAGGCAAAAATGGAGAGCCGGTCGTTGTTACGGGTAAGAAGAAGAATGTTGAGCCTTGCTCGAATGGCGGTGGAGGCTCGTCCGAAGTTCCGGAGCCCGGAACTTGGCTCCTTATGATCTCCGGCCTGGCACTCATCTATTGGAAGTTCCGCCATAAGTTCGCCCGAACTTAGGTTGCCCAACATCATCTTGCATTTCCGCCAGTGCTTTCGATAGCCTTCAGGCTTCGTCTTTAACGGAGGCTTTTCTTGCATTCCAGTCTGCGTTCGTTGTGTCTTCAGCGCTCGCTTGCTTTCGCGATTCTTGCCTTTGTGCCTGGCGTGCAAGCGCAAGCCATCAAACTGCATGTGGATTTAACCGATGCTCCGCGGAACATCTATCACGCGCAGTTGCAGATTCCCGTTCGTGGCGGCGAAGTTGCGCTGGTGTTTCCCAAATGGATTCCCGGCAATCACCGCCCCAGTGGCCCGATTGGAGGCCTGACTGGAATCCGCATGACTGCGGGAGGCCAGCAAATTCCGTGGCAGCGCGACCCTGTGGAGATGTACGAGTTTCACGTCGTGGTGCCGCCTGGAGTGGAAATGCTTGATGTGTCGCTGGACGCAATCACCACGCTGGACAGCGCAGGCGGCGGTGGACCGGCGGCCTCAGCCAACATTCTGGATTTGAACTGGAATGCGGTTGTGCTTTACCCGAAGGGTGTGCGCTCGGATGATGTGAGCTTCGCTCCATCGGTCACGCTTCCCCCCGGGTGGAAGTTCGGAAGTGCCTTATCAGTGGCGCATGCCAGCGGTGATGAGATCGACTTCGCTCCCGTTTCCTTGACGACTCTGGTGGACTCGCCTCTGATCGCTGGATCTCACTTTCGCAAAGTCGAACTAAGCAAGGGTGGGGAAACTCCCACCCACGTGATGGACCTGGTCGCCGATTCCGAGACCGACCTTGCGATGTCGCCGAAAGATCTGGCGGCCTATCAGAAGCTCGTCGCAGAGACTGGCGCGTTGTTCGGAGCGCGCCATTATCGCCATTACGATTTCCTGCTGACGCTAAGTGGTCACGTTGGAGAGCACGGCCTGGAGCATCACGAATCCAATGACAGTGTGGCGGCGGAGAGAACTCTTCTGGATCCTGATTTGCGCATGCTTTATGCCGGCCTGGTGCCGCATGAATTTGTCCACTCATGGAATGGCAAGTACCGGCGTCCGGCGGGTCTTGCGACTCCGAATTATCAGGAGCCGATGATCGGCGATCTGCTCTGGGTGTATGAGGGGCTGACAGACTATCTTGGCAATCTGCTTGCGGAGCGCAGCGGACTCCTAACGGAGGAGCAATATCGCGAGTCTCTTGCCGGGATGGCCGCCATGCTCGACCATCGCACGGGCCGTAACTGGCGTCCGCTCGAGGACACCGCGCGCTCGGTGCAGACGCTGCGTATGTTGCTTACGCCTGAATGGCAAAGTTGGCGTCGCAGCCTTGACTATTATCCGGAAGGGGAACTGATCTGGCTCGAGGTGGACACGATGATCCGGCAGCAGACACACGGCCAGCGTTCCCTGAACGACTTTTGCCGGCATTTCCATGGCGGCGAGAGCGGTCCGCCGACGGTCGTCCCGTACACGTTTGATGATGTGGTCCGCGCACTCAATGAGGTCGCGCCTTACGACTGGGCTCGATTGTTGAACGAGCGTGTCAATGCCACTTCCTCTCACGCACCAATGGGAGGAATTGAGACTGGCGGATGGAAACTCGTCTACGACGACAAGCCAAATCTATTCACGCACGCCGCCGAGAAAATGTTCAAGTTCGCAGACTTCTCATACTCACTGGGGTTCTCGATTGGGGAAGACGGCAAACTCGCCGACGTCATTGTCGGCTCGCCGGCCTATCAGGCGGGGATCGGTCCGGGCATGAAGCTGATCGCGGTCAACGAACGGAAGTGGACACCGGAAGTCCTTCGAGCCGCGCTGAAGACTGCCAAGGACGGTAATGCTGCAATCGAGTTACTGGTAGAGAACGGACAAATCTTCCGAACTTATGCCGTGAATTATCACGAGGGCGAGAAGAATCCGCATTTGGAGAAGGTTGCGGGTCAGACCGACATTCTCGATGATATTTTGAAGCCAATGACGCGCTAGCCGGAACCTAGAGGTCTAATACCAACGTAAGTCCCTGACCTGGACATCGCTGCTAGAATCACCTGAGAACTCCAAAAAACAATTGTCCGAGCGCAGGTTTCCCCCATGTTTAGACTTTCGCGCGTGAACGCGAGTCGGCTGTTCGGAGCCGTCTTGTGTGCGTCTCTCACGATCCCATCGCTGGCGCAAGTATCCGTTCGCTCTGTCAAAGTTCTGGGCAGCAAAGAAACCGTTGAAATTGAGGTGGAAGCCAGCGATCGCATCGTTCCGGAAACGCAGGTTTTGAGCGGGCCGGATCGTCTGGTGGTGGACTTTCCGAACTCACTTCCCAGCAGCCAGGTCCGCAGTCAATCAGTCGATCGCGGCGAAGTGAAGGACGTGCGGGTTGGACTGTTTCAATCGAAGCCGCCGGTCACGCGAGTTGTCGTCGATCTGAAAACAGCGCGGTCGTATCAGGTCTTCCCATACGGCCGCACGGTGATGATCAAGATCATCGGAGACGCGACGGCCTCCAGTGCTTATTCGGGAGCGAACGACGATGAGTCGCAGCCGGCGACCCGTCCTGGATTGGTGGTAGCAAATTACACAACCGGCGTGGAACCGATCGGCGTCATAACTCGCGCGATCTCTCCATTGCAGGTGTCCTATCGTGACGGGTTGCTGGGCATCCATGCCAACAAGGCGACGCTCTCGGAAGTGCTCTATGCCGTGCAGCAGCGGACCGGCGCCGATATCTCTATCCCAGCCGGCGCGGAGCAGGAGAAGGTCGTTGCTGAGATTGAACCAGGCCTCGCGCCCGAAGTACTAGCCCGGCTGCTAAATGGCTCCAAATTTAATTTCCTGATCTTGAGTGCTCCTAACGATCCGCGGCAGCTTGATCGGGTAATCCTCAGCATGCGTACCGAGGGAAACTTTCTTGCTCCTTCCGCTCAGCCGAATGTCAGTCAAATGAATGACGATCCGCCGATCGAGGAAGAACCCGCCACGGTGCGCCGCCAACCTTCAAACGTAGCCGCAGCTCCCGCGCCGCCCGCGGCCGCACCTGAGCTAGAAAACCCTCCAGACGAACCTGTGAACGATAAGTAAGCTAATCGCGAAAAAAGCTTGCGAGAAGTTCGAGAAAGCCGATTAGTGCGGTGTGATGAGCCGGATCGGCACAGGCGAACTGCCGTAGACGGGGGAGTTCGTGGCTGCATTGCCGCAACCCGCGACATTGAGAACTGTGACGTTCACGCTGCCGTCGGGATTTACTAGATTAACGAAAACCTGCAAGAACCCAACGATATTGATATTAGTCGTGCCGATTGGGTTAACAGCAGCGCCATCGTAAATTGGAAGCGAGACGATCGAGTTACTGCTGGTAACGGGTGTGCCGGCGCCGATCCCGACAGGATTGGCGCTTCCAGCAAGGGCAACGAAGGGGTACGACGTTGTTCGGAGCTGATCTTGTCCGGACATGGGCAATGAGGCAGCACCGGTCAGAGAGCAGGCAAGACCTGTGGCCGTATCCCCGGCGATGCCTCCCGGGTTCTCGCTGAGATCGATCATGTTTGGATTGGCCACGCTGGAGCTTTGAAGGCCACATTGGTACTGTGTGGTCTGATCGCAACCCGCCACCGCTAATTCGTAACTAGTGCCGCCGATTGCGCAAGACGGTGTAGCCGCGACGGTTGCCGGAACGGCGCCGGGAAGGTACTGCAGGTTGGGCTGTCCGGGGCCAACATTTGCCGCAGGAGGGTTGTTACCAGCCACGGAGCACGGGGAGCCAGGATTGGCGCAAGCTGCAACCAAGTTAAAGGTCTCTCCGATGACAGCGCCCTTGGAGGCTCCAGTCGGGTTAATACCGGGGGTTGAAATCGTGCCGTCTAGGAGGGTCACAAAATGGGGAGCCGCAGGATTTACCGGGTCCAGGTTCGGCACGATCCACGGCTTCACGCATCGCGGTTGGACCGGAGTGACGCTGCCGCTGGGTGCGACTCCATTTGCGTCTGAGGCCGAGGGATTAAACGCCTCAGCGGTCGCCGAGGCGCTGATATTGCTGCCCGCAATGCCCCAGATGCGAGAAAAGAAACTAGGAAGGCTCGTCTGTTGCACTTGCACCGTGACCATCGGATTCACTGTGAATGTGGCAGAAAGAGTCGAGCAATCGTTGGTGCCTGGTCCGCCGCTACCGTCGGAGTAAGTCACGGATACGGTCGTCGCGGATAGGCCGCCCACTGAGTTTTGGGCGGCCGCGGCAGCCGCCGCTTGAGTGGCCCAGCCGCTCGCGCTGCCACAGACGGCCAGCCAATTGGCGACATTACTGCCGGATGGATCTCCGGCTCCGGTGATTCCGCTAGCCGAAATCACGCGGGCGGCTGCGAGAGCTGCGGCATCGGCCGCGCGTTGCGCCTCTTCTCGAGCCAGATACAAAGTGACGAGGTCGATCGACATCGCCGCCATGGCGATGATCGCGACCATCGCCAGCGCTACCAGAATCATGGTTACGCCGCGCTCTGCGCTTCGCTCCGTTATCCTAAATTTGTTCGTAACTTTCATCTACCTCTCAGTTTTCGTTCATTGCGACCGCCGCGACGAAGATTGTGCTGGGCAGCATGGTGTTGTTACCCAGCAAACTTGCGGCCTGCCCAAACCGCCACTGATACGCATATTTAATGCTGATGCAGGTGCCGACGACTTGAGTTTGCCCAGCGCCCGGTTGCGGTGGCGCGCACGTTGCGCCAGGAGGTGGCGCAAGCGTGGCTAAAGGAAAATAATAGCCGCGATCGATGATCAAGGTGATTCCACACGGTGGCCCGCTGCTCGACGCTGCGGTAAAGGTCCAGGTAAGGCCGCTTACGGTGGCGTTCGAAATGTTAGTCCCCAATCCGCAGTCGCTGATATTGTTCGCAAGCAGGTAATCGTCGACTGCGTAAAAAGCGTCGTTAATTGAAGTGGGCTGAGGGGTACCGTTTCCGTTTCTCAGGTCCGTCGCCGGGTCGGCGGCCGCGACACGCGCCCCATCTCGTGCGGCGTTGGTGAGCTTCTGCTTGAGCGTGAAGGCGCCGCTGAAATCGAAAATGCCGACCACGAATACAACCAGCAACGGCAAGGCAACGGCAAACTCCACCAACTGCGCGCCTTCTTCGCAACAGCGGTCGCAAAGGGTAAACAGCTTAGGATGGCGCGAGCGAGTCAATTCTTCTCCAGTCGCATGCGCGCCGACGCCGTCAACAGAATTTTCTGATTGTTCAACGAGGTAAACGGCAGCCAGAACTTAAAGGGATATTGGAACGAAACGGAAACCCCACAGTCTCCGCCGCCTTGGGCGCTGGCTATGAGTTGTACCGGAATCTGTACACAGGCCCCCCCGGTGGCTCCGCAGCCTGCGCTTGTGACAAAAGAACCGAAAGCACTGTTGCAATGGGCCAGCACCGGTGGCGACGGCGCCTGCATCTGCGTGGGATCAAGGTGTGATGCTACCATCGCGTTGTTGACGGCAGTGAGAGCGTTTACAGCTAAGGTATTATTCGTCGCGGTTCCGCAAGTTGTGCACGTTGGCGCGGCGCCTGCGCGCGCTCCTTCCTGGGCTGCGCGCGTGATTGCTCCATAGATGCTGAAGGCTTGTCCGAACCAGAAAATTCCCAGTAGCATCATGAACATCAACGGCAGAACTGCCGCGGCTTCGGCGATTTCGGCGCCGCGGGTTTCCATTACGAACAGCCGGAGCAGCTTATTTCCGATCCTTTTCATTCACACAACTCCCCAAATGTGGGCGGCCGCATACAGCACGACCGTAAAGGCTAGAGCGACCCCGTATGGGATTTTCAACGCATCTGGATTATCGAGCGACACACGGGTCCCGGGCAATTGGAATGTGACGAGTGAGATCAAGATATGCAAGATGTTGCGCAGCGTCTGGCGCACCCGTCTCTTGTAAATGATCAGCGCTGCTGCCATCAGTCCCGCTACGAATATGGAACCTATTAACAAGTCAATTAACAAGCCCGGCCCCGCAAAAGAGCCGACGGCCCCGGCCAGCTTCCAGTCACCCGCACCCAGGCTCCGGAGCAGGACGAAAGGTAGCAGGAGGCCCAAACCCACGAGCACGCCGAGCAGGGAACTCTTGAGGCCGCCCCAGCCCCCAAAGAAAACATTCATCGCAACTCCCACGACGAGTCCCGATACTGTTAGCCAGTTGGGAATGCGCCGGCTTCGCAAGTCCGTCCATCCTGCGATAAGCGCGAGAACCACGAGCCCGCCGAGAATGACTAGTCTCACGCGGGCCTCAATCCGGGCTCACGCACCGGAAAGCTCGCACTTCTTCTGACCCCACATTGAAAAAGATCCATTTTGTGATCGTACAAGCTCACTCGTGCGTAAGGGCGAACAGGGAAGAGGGATTCTTGAGAATCGCCGTCGCCCCCGCGAAAGCGGCCTCTTGCGCGGATTCTCACATAGCCATCCCCCGAAGTCAATGAACCTAAGGCACCAGTTCGGGCGGCGTGCCGCGCATAAAAAGAGAGCCCGGAACTTATCCGGGCTCTGAGGGAACAACTCTGTTGGAAGGGATCTAAATTCTATTATCGGTTAAAAGCGGGTGTCATATTGTGTTCTGCCACAATCTTCTTGGCATTATCTGCCAATGCCTTGGCCTGGGGTAGCAGTTCGAGCCCCTTGACGACTTCCGGGTCGGACTCTGCCCGCACCTTCATTCCTTCATCCTGACCGAAGGCGTCGATGAAAATCTCCGACTTGATGTTCGACTTGATCCAGTCGTTGTTGTCCATCAGATCCGCTTGTGTGTAGGGAATGCTGGCCTCGTCGAGCGACTTGCGGAACGATTGCATCGTCGCATCGTCCACTTCGAAGCCTTTGGTCGGGTGATGATCGACCACATAGCGCTTGGCGAAGTTGAAGAATGCGTAGTGCTGCAGCAACGTGTCCTGAAAATGGTTTGTCTTGACCGGAGGGATATTTACGTCGGGAGTAATGCCGCCGCCGCCGTAGACCGTGCGTCCGCTGTCGGTTAATTTGACTTCGCGATTCGCGTTGTTCGGATTGTCGGCGCTGTCCCGGTTGTAATAGTAGTCGTATAGCGAAATATTGCTATAGTCGCGCTGAATCAGGCGCCCGCTGGGCGTGTAGTAGTGAGCCGTAGTCAGTGCCAGGCCGGTATTCTCCGATAACGGATACACCGTTTGCACCAAGCCTTTGCCGAACGTGACTTCACCCGCGATCAGCCCGCGATCGTGATCCTGTATCGCGCCGGAAACAATTTCGGCAGCCGATGCCGTCAAGCGATTCACGAGAACTACGATCGGATAGTCTTTGCCGCCATTGCCGTGTTGCGCGATGTAGCGCTTTTCGGCAGAGGCGCGGCCATGATGCGAGACGATGAGCTGTCCCTTTTTCAGGAACTTGTCGGCGACGCCGACGCCCTCGCTAAGCAGTCCACCCGGGTTGCCGCGCAGATCAAGGATCAAGCCCTTGAGGTCGCCAAAAGAATCCAGTGCGTCCGAAACTTCGTGTTCGGTAGTCTCGTTGAAGCCGTTGACGTGCATGTAGCCAATACCGGGTTTAATCAGGAAGTGCACGTCGACGCTATAGCGCGGAATCTCATCGCGGATTAGCGTGAATTCCATCGGCTTCTCCACGCCTTCGCGTGAAATGCTGATGTGAACAGTCGTTCCCTTGGGGCCCTTCAACATGTCGGCTACATCGCCGGTGCTCATGTTCTCAGTCGACTTGCCATCGACGGCGATGATGACGTCTCCTGGGTGGATGCCCGCCTTGTAGGCTGGAGTTCCGGTGAAGGGATAAATCACAATAACTTTGTTGTTGCGCGGACCGACAGTCATTCCTACGCCGTAGTACTTGCCGCGCTGGTCTTCGCGCATCAGGGCGTACGACTTTGGATCAAAGAAATTCGAGTGCGGATCGAGCGCGTGCAGCATGCCGGGGATCGCCCCGCTGTAGATGGCCTTATCGGCATTCACCGGCTCGGCGTAGTTATCTTCGACAAGCGCATACACATCAGTGAATTGCTTGAGGCTATCCTTGACGTCGGAGTCGCCTGTCATCGATGACTGCTGGCCGGAACGCTGGGCGAACAAGATACCCAGGAATCCGCAGGCAAGGAGGAAGAAGACTACAAGGAAGAGCGACCGGCGAGAACTACGTGCCATCTTGAGATTTCCTTCGTTGAGGGGCTGCTTCCACCCCAGCTACCGCGCTGAATATCCGTCAGTATATCACTAGCTTAGACGGGACTGCCCCGGTGGAGTCACCATTGGTAACCCCACTGGGAGGGTCTTTTTATGAGATGCACACGGAGGACATGGGGGTTCCTCCTCTGCTCGACGCCAGATACCCCGTTCTTAAGCATTCACCGAGACGCTGTTCGTTGCCGTCCCCGTGGCGGTGGGGGTGCTGGTGTCAGCGATCCCCTGAATATCCTGTTGCAGCGTGCTGTAAATGGACTCCGCACTCGATAGGTCACCAGACTGTAAAGCTTGGCCTAGTTGTTGGAAAGTCTGGCTGATCTCGTTCGATTGGCGGCCGCCCCCGTGGTGATGGTGATGGCCTCCCACATGCTTTAACCGGTACTGTAAATCCTGCTGCAGATTGGCATAGTCCTGCTGCGCGCCTGAAAGATTCCCCGACTGCAAATCCTTCGACAACTGGGTGTAGGCCTGCGCCAAAGGACTGCTTTCTTGGGCAGACGTGAGCTGCGTCTTCGAACTGGAGACCGCCTGCTCACCCAGTTGCTGCAACGAAGCAAAATCCGACTGTGCGGCAGATAGATTGCCGGACTGCAGATCTTGGCCGAGTTGCTGAAATTCCTGCTGGAACTTCTGTACACCGGTTTGGGTATTCTGGCTTTCGTAACTGAAGAGATTGGAACTGAAAATACCGGACACTGACATTGGCATTCTCCTTCGAGAAAACACCTCGGGGCGTTCTTCGACATTCTTGGCGATAGACTTCAGTCCTGTCTCGAAGTATTGGCACCTGTGGTGCCAATTGGATCTCCGAGGGTGCACTCGCCGGAATACAGATTTGTCAGTGCTTTAACTTCGGCACGTTAGAGAAACCTAGAATTCATCCTGCTGTCTGGGCAAATTTTCCTTCCGAGACCCGGCAAACCGTGCCGGTGGAGATGTAGCTACACTCCAGAACAACGTTTCTGGACAGCGATCTTGTCATCATGTTGTCACCGGATGCATTGCCGCCTTTCCTTCCGCGGCAGTATGATGAACCGCATGAGCTTTTCCGAGACGATCTTCCTGTTCTTGCTGGCCCTGGTTATCTTCGGGCCCAAGAAGCTGCCGGAGATCGCCCGCCAGGTCGGTAAGTATCTGAATGAATTCCGGCGGGCTTCCAATGAGTTCAAGGCACAGATCGAGCAAGAGCTCGCTCATCTCGAAGTGGAGAATAAGCCGACGATCCTTCCGCCCCGCCCCCCGGTGCAGGGCACGACGAGTCGTACGCTTAGCCCGTCAGCTGCGGAGGTTACTTACGCGGAGGCCACTGTGTCGACCGAAGTTCCTCCGGCCAGCTCGCAGGCGACGTTAGCGGCCTCCGCCGAGGACCCGGTACCTGCAGCCGACAATGGTGCGACGCCTCCCGTTGCAACCGAAGCCGTGCAACCCGCCGATGAAGTGACGTCTTCTGCTTCCCAGGAATCGCATGTCTGAGTTCGCTGCCGCTACCCCGAGCGGCCAAGATGATAAAGAGCCGATGCCGACCATGGGGTTTCTCGACCACCTTGAGGAACTGCGGAAGAGGATTGTGTATTCGGCTATCTCAGTTGCGGTAGGCACCGGGCTCTGCTGGGCTTACCGGGAACGCATCTACGGGGTGATGCAGAAGCCAATCATGGAGTCGCTCCACTCGCAGGGTCTCCCGGAAAAGCTTGTGTACCTGAATCCCATCGACCCCTTCAACCTTTACTTGAAGGTTTCTATGCTGGCGGGACTCTTCCTGACTTCACCTTTTGTGCTCTATCAGGTGTGGATGTTCATCGCCCCTGGGCTTTACCGCAGCGAAAAAAAGTACGTACTGCCCTTCATGGTCTCGACGATCACGTTGTTTACGCTTGGTGGGTATTTTGGATACCGAGTCGCTTATCCGCGGGCTTTGGACTTCTTCGTAGTCAGATTTAACGGTCAGTTCCAACCAATGATCACCATCAACGAATACACGCAGCTTTTCCTGAGCATCGTTGCTGGCCTGGGACTGATCTTCGAAATGCCGATCTTGGTTTTTTTCCTGGCATTCCTGGGAATCATGACGCCATCGTTCATGATTAAGAACTTTCGCTACGCGATTCTTGTGATGTTCATTCTGGCAGCGGTTGTCACCCCTACACCCGACGTTGTCAATATGTGCATTTTCGCGGCTCCGATGATCGCGCTCTACGCGCTGAGCATTGGAGTTGCTTGGCTCGTGCATCCTAAACAGCGAGCGGCCCGGAAAGCGAAGCAGGCGTCATGAGGACGGCCAAAGTCGTAACGAACATTCTGCTTGCCTCGGCGCTCGCGCTACTGGCCTGCGATCGCGATAAGGAAGCTGCTCAAAGTCAGAACACCCCGGCAGCCGGTTCCAGTTCGGCGGCG
>Ga0102924_1005002_pt1 | contig 13019 bp, 10 predicted proteins | sample PaiPotPPM11metaG_FD_80116 | JGI IMG/M metagenome (GOLD analysis project Ga0102924, IMG submission 80116) | Iron sulfur acid spring bacterial and archeal communities from Banff, Canada, to study Microbial Dark Matter (Phase II) - Paint Pots PPM... ... | reverse complement strand
GGCATCCCAGATCCAATGCGCCAGGTTTTCGGCGGTCGTCTGCACCTCTGTCACGGCGTTGAGATCGTGATGATCCAGCCGTTCGATCACGGCGTTCCGCACCAACTGCGACAGGTCGCCGAAGTCCATGACCATGCCGTGATCGGACTCGCCCGGCGCGTCGCGAATTGGCCCTCGCAGCGAAACTTCCAGACGATAGGAATGTCCATGCAGGTTGGCGCATTTGCCGCGATGACCCGGCAAATGGTGCGCCGCTTCAAAATGAAATGTTTTGGTAATAATAGCGAATTTCATAGTCTTTCTCTTGTAATGAACCATATGCGCAGGTATTGTACTCCCTATATTTTACCACCCCAGCCCACCAGGGCAATTGAAAAGTTCTCTCTTTGCTCGTGCCGGTGCGCAAGCGGGCCTACATTGGGGAGTAAGGTTGAGATTGTGGCGGGCAGGATGCCCGCCACAATCTCAACCTTACTCCCCAACATCCACCCGATGGGCTTGACAGCCACGGTGCGCGCACAGTACGCTGAATGGAGCAAGAAGAGAGGATATCATAGCACATGTTCGTTATTCCTGACAATTTTAGCGATAGAATAGTTGCGCTGTGCGGGGAAGATGGCCGCGCCTGGCTCGACCGGCTGCCAGCAATCCTGGCACACTGCTCTGAACAATGGGTAATCGCCATCGACGATCCATTTCTGCCATTGACATTCAACTACATTGCCCCTGCCGTGCGTCACGACGGCGCTCCCGTTATCGTCAAAGCCAGTCCGCCAGGGGTAGAGTTCGCGCAACAATCCGTGGCGCTGCGGCTCTTCGATGGTCACGGCATGGCGCGCTTGTTAGCTGCTGACGCGGAAAACCAGGTCATGCTGCTAGAGCGCCTGCTGCCGGGAACAACACTGAGAGACGTGGAAGACGACGAGTTGGCAACGTCTATCGCCGCTTCCGTCATGAAACAGTTATGGCGTCCTGTACCTGCTAATCATCCGTTTCCGACAGTGAATGATTGGGGCAAAGGCTTCAAGCGCCTGCGGCAATATTATAACGGTGGCTGTGGCCCGTTCCCCTGTAAGCTGCTTGAGGAAGCTGAAACGCTCTTCACCGATCTCGGCGCGTCGATGGCCGAGCCGGTATTGCTGCACGGCGACCTGCACCAGGACAATATCCTGGCGGCGCAGCGCGAACCCTGGCTGGCGATCGACCCGAAAGGCGTGGTCGGCGAGCCGGCATATGAGACGGGATCATGGCTGCGCAACTGGCTGCCAGACCTTATCCAGCAGCCACAGCCGGGACGCATCCTCGCGCGCCGCATAGATCAGTTCGTCGCAGAACTCGGCTTCGATCGTGCTCGTATACGCGGCTGGGGGCTATCGCAGGCGGTACTGTCGGCGTGGTGGAACGTGGAAGATTTCGGCGAAGGCTGGCAAGACGCCATTACCTGCGCTGAGCTACTGGCGGCGATCAAGGTGTAGAGCTTTCGTCCTCGTTTTTATCTTCTCTATTCTCTCGCGGCCTGCTCGGCAAGAGGACAAAGAGTCCCAGCCCCTGGCCGAGCAGCGTCACCAGCACTACGCCATAGACGATACCGGCCAGCAGGTCGCGCTGCGCCAGCGCGGCGGGCAAGCTGAGAACGAGCGCGATAGAAAGCGCGCCGCGCAACCCCGAAAACACCAGCAGGGGACGCCACGTGTTCGGGAAGGGAAGCGGAATTGACACAAGACGGCGCTGCTGGCGCGCCTTGCGCGCTGCTCCGCGCGCAATCGCATCTTGCAGGGGCAAGAACAGGTAGATCATCAGCACGCGGCCAATGGCGACTCCTACCAGCGCCCAGATAATGCCGGGGATAGCTTGCGCGAAGTGTGACGCGCCAATCTGCACGCCAAGCAAAAGAAAGAGCAGCGAGTTGGCAAGATAGCCGATAAACTCCCAGATATCCTGGGTCACCTCCTGCGTGCGTTGGGACATGCCCTTTCTCCGTCCATAGCTTCCCATCACCAATCCCGCGCAGACGACAGCCAGCAGCCCGGAGGTGTCGAGCGTGACGCCGAGAAAATACACGCCGTAGGCGACGCAGAACGTGAGCGTCATTTCGATCAAATAGTCATCAATGACGCGCAACAACTGGGCTGTTAACCAGCCCACGATCAGACCAAGCGCCAACCCACCAAACATCAGCCACAGAGCATTGGCGGCAATCGCCCAGAAGGCAGCGTTCCCCGGCGCGGCTAATCCCACCGCGGGCAGCAAAAGAGCCAGCACGATCTTGAACACAGCGGCCCCAACTCCGTCATTGAAGAGACTTTCTCCCTCTACCACCACGCACAAGCGATCAGACAGGCCCAGTTTGCGCAGCAGCGACAGCACGGCAACGGGATCAGTCGGCGCGACCATTGCTCCCAGCAGCAGCGCCAGCAGCCACGAAAGGCCAATACTCCAGTGGACCAGCGCCGCGACGATCAGCAAGGAAAGCATGAGGCCAGGGACGGCCAGGAAAACCACGGGCAGCCAATCCGCCAGCAGCAATTTTACCTCGATGTTCCAAGCGCCCTCGAAAAGCAGGGCGGGCAGGAAGAGAAACAACACGACGGCAGGGTCGAGATGCGCCTGCGGCAGGATCGGCAGAAACCCGATGAGCAAGCCGACAATGACCAGCACCAGAGTATAGGGCAGGCGCAAGGGGCGGGAAATCAAAGCCACGAACAAGGTGATGACCAGCAAGAGGACGACCAGTTGAGCCTGTTGCTCAACCGATCCCGTTCCACTGCTCAAAATTGATGCAAACACCAACAAGCTCTCGCTCTCTTCAATTCAAATAGATGGTAATGGCAATCCCTCGTGGTTGCCCTGGCTTCTCAACATTGATCATACAATAAGAAAAGGCAACATGCGTGTATGGCGAGCTTGCCGGGGCAAGATCAAGGGGCAATCCCTCGCGGTTGCCCTGGCTCTTCAATTATAAAATAAGGAAAAAGTATGCAAACACCGCAATCAATAAAGAGCGCCGACGTTAAAAAAGTCCTCGACCAGGCCAGCGTGCCAGGCACAAGACAGGTGCAGATTGGGACGCAGAGCATCGCTATCCCGACGCCATTCCCATCGCCTGAGGACTGGCGCGATACTATCATCTATTTCTTACTGGTGGATCGCTTCAACAATCCCGCCGCGCCGCCACAGCACGCGCCGTGGAATAGCGAGTATAGCGACTTTCAGGGCGGCACGATTGATGGCGTGCGGCAGCAGCTTGACTATCTGAAAGCGCTAGGCGTCGGGGCGCTGTGGATTTCGCCCGTTTTGAAGAACTGCCAGTACAGCCCGACCTATCATGGCTATGGCATCCAGGATTTCCTGGCGATTGAGCCGCGCTTCGCCTCTAACATTGTGCAGGCGCGGGCGAATCCACAGCTTGTAGAGGACCAATTACGCCAGCTTGTCGATGAGGCTCACGCGCGCGGCATCTATGTCATTTTCGATATCGTTTTACACCACACGGGCGACGTCTTCGCGTACCAGAGCTACGGCGCGATGGCTCCCTGGAGCAGCCAGCCGTATCCTATCTTCTGGCGCGACGAGCATGGCAACCCGCAAACAAATTGGGCGGATCCGCCGACCAACCCCGCGCCCGACGCAATTGTGTGGCCGCGAGAACTGCAACAGAACCGCTATTTCCGCCGCCAGGGCAATGCCTTTGGCGCTGGCGGGCAAACCATCGATCCCAGCGGCGACTTCTATTCGCTCAAAGGATTGGTGACGGATTACCAGGACATGACGGGCGATCCTTTGCACACCATCCTCATTCGCGCCTACCAGTATGCGATCGCGAAATTCGATATTGACGGCTTTCGCATCGACACGCTGAAGTATATCAGCCCTAGCTTTGCGCGCCTCTTCGCCAACGGCATCCGCGAATTCGCCCTCAGCATCGGCAAGAAGAATTTTTTCATCTATGGCGAGGTTTACGACTCGGAAGAGGAGATTGCCCGGTTCATTGGTCGCAATACCCAGACGAGCGAGGCGGGCGCTATCATCGGCGTGGACGCGGCCCTCGACTTCCCGCTGTTTTATGTGCTGCCGGGCGTGTGCAAAGGCGAACTGCCGCCCAGCAACATTGTATCCATGTACGAGCGGCGCGCAGTCGTCGAACAGGACATCCTCAGCACGCATGGCGACGCGACGGCGTTTTTTGTCACCTTCCTGGACAATCACGACCAGACCGCGCGCTACTTCTATTGCAATCCAGCGCAGCCGGACGCGCTCGCCGACCAGTTGACGCTCGGCGTGGCCTGCCTGTACGCTTTGCCGGGCATCCCCTGCCTGTACTACGGCACGGAGCAAGGCTTATGCGGCTCCGGTGACGCGCCGGAAGCGGTACGCGAGGCGCTGTGGGGCAAGCCCGACGCCTTCAATCGCCAGGATCGCTTCTACGCGGCGACTGCGCAGCTATGCGCGCTCAGGAATAGCCGTCCGGCGCTGCGCTATGGCCGCCACTACTTCCGCCCGCTTTCGGGTGATGGCACGCAATTCGGCATCTCGACGACGGCTCCCGGCATCCTGGCCTTCTCGCGCATCCTCGACGACCAGGAAATCGTGATTGTGGCGAATACCAGCACCCAGGAAAGCTGGTCAGGCGAGGTGATCGTCGATATGTCGCTCAACGCGGCGGGTCAGGTCTACACCATCCTGTTCAGCAACAAAGCGCAGCCAGCCGCGCCCGGCGCGGTCGTCGCGAAAGCCGCCGGGAGCGTGGCGATCACGAATACCGACGGCTCGGTGACGAATGGGCCGCTGCTGGTTGTGCCGGTCAGCTTGCAGCCGATGGAGGTACAGGTGCTGGGAAAATAAGCTACCCGCTCGCTTTCCCCATAAACGCGGCCACGTCGCTATTGAACAGCGCGGCATGTTCGGCAAAGGGAGCATGTCCGCAGTTGCTGTAATCAGCCCTTGCAGCGTGAGGGATGTGCCGGGCAATATGATCGGCACAGACAGGTAAAACAATGCGATCATTCTTGCCTTGCACGATCAGGCTGGGAACGGTGATCGTCTGCATCAACTCGCGGTTATCAAGCTCGCGCGTAAACATGCCGACGCGCGAGGCAGGCAGCGTCACGGCGTTGAAGCCGAGATACAAATAGAAGCTATGGGCATCCATTTCTTCGTAGGTCGCCATTCCCATGAACTTTTGCAGAGCGACGCTGCCCTCGGTATAATCATTGGAGAAAAAGCCAGGGACGAGCTGCAGGAATTCACCGCCCAGCATGGCGTTGGCCTCGTCGCGCCCCATCTCGGTGGCCGCTGCGACGAAGATCAGCCCGCCGAGATTGTCCTGCCCATAATGGCGAATGTAATCGCACATGATGAAGCCGCCGTAGGACCAGCCCGCCAGGACGGGTTTCTGTAACTGCAGCGCGCTGATGACGGCGTGAACATCATCAGCCCAATTTTTGCTTTCGCGATAGTCCTGCGGGTCAGCAGGTTTGTCCGATAACCCGTGCCCGCGCAAGTCCACGCGCACCATGTGAAACTGCGCGCCCAGTTGCTCATCCGCGAACTGGTAGTCCCAGGAGAGGCGGGATTGGCAATAGCCATGCATCCAGAGAATAACTGGTTTCGTGGGATCGCCGATTTCTTCAACGAAGAGTTGTGTGCCGTCGGCGCTTTGCACATAGCGCCCGTGATACGCGGGGTTGGCCTTCATCGCAAACCTCCTATTATGTGGTAAAACAACATCGCGGTGATCCTATTATATACTATAAAGTCTTCCAGACGGGTGGAGGGTTCTCTATTCCTCTGGGGAAACGGGATCGAAATCCGTAGGGGCGTAGACCCTAAAGGAGAAAAATTTGGATATTTCAACATCGTCCCACATCTATGACCTTGAGCAGCCGCGCTATTTCGGCGCGCCCGTCTTTCCTAGCCACGCGCCGGGGCTGCTCTATACACTGCACCGCCGCCACGAGCAGATCGAGAACGAGCATAGAACGAGCGCCTCCGGCTTCGTGTACATGGCCGAGCATTCCGGCACGCACATTGACGCGCTATGCCACCAGGCCGAAGAAATGCATCTCTATGGCGGGCAAGCAATCAATCCTACTATCCAGACCTCGACAGGCTTTACGGCGCTGGGCGTCGAAACCATCGCACCAATCGTGGCGCGCGGCATTTTGCTGGATGTTGCTCGCTATAGGAACGTTGAGCGCATCGAGGCAGGAAACAGTATGACACGCGCAGACCTGGAAGCGGCGGCGCAAAGCGAAGGCGTATCCATACGCGAGGGAGATGTCGTCCTGGCGCGCACCGGAAGCGGGGCGCTCTGGCATGATGCGGCGGAGTACCTGCGCTCCGGCGGCATGAGCGCGGACGCCTCTACCTGGTTGGCGGAACAGCGCGTGCTGGCGGTAGGAGCGGACAACATGACCTGGGACGAGATCGGCGTCGTTGATCCAGACCTCAGGGTATCGCTGCCCGGCCATCTCATCCTGCTGGTGCGCCACGGCATCTACATCATCGAAAATCTCTACCTCGAAGCACTGGCGCGGGATAGATGTTACGAGTTTACCTTCGTCTGCCTGCCGCTCAAGATCCAAGGGGCGACAGGCTCTCCCGTGCGCCCGATTGCCGTCACCATGAATCTACAGTGATGCCGGCGGTAAAGGGAGATGCTGCCGCCACTCGTCGCCATAGCGTGCGTAGCTCACGACCAGGCCACCGCGAATGCCGTTTGGTTTGACCCACGCCTCGTCGAGGCCGTAGTGAGAGAGAACCAGTTCCAGAATTACGGCTCCAGCAGCGAGCAGGCGGGCGCGTTCCGGCAAGCAATCGTAGTCGCGCGCGATGTCTTTGGCGGATTTCCTGTGCAGTTCGTGCAATGCATGATGCAACTCGTCGCGGGTCACTTTGTGCTGCCTGGGATCGGCGGCGAACTGGAGCAGGTGATCGGCGCTGCCACCCATCAGCATGGCGATCTCTGGTGAAAGGACAATGGGCAGCTTATCCACGAGGGGAGCGACGTGATCGCGCAACGCCTGGGTCTCTTCTTTGGTAGGCGGATCATGGGTCATAAACTGCTGCGTCATGTTGCCCGCGCCGACGGGCAGCGACTGCGCGAAGGCGGGTGTAGGCCCTGCGCCCAGGATCGCTTGCGTGCTGCCGCCTCCACTATCCACCACCAGTAACGGAGCGGGCGGCACGGGCGGGAAGATAGCCCAGCAATAATCCAGGGCCGCCTCTTCCTGGCCGGAAATCAGTACGGCCTCGATGCCCAGCGTGCTGCTCGCCAGGTCGATGAAGACTGGACCGTTGGCGACTTCACGCATCGCTTCCGTGGCGAGCGCGATAATGGTGGTGATCCCGGCTGTCCGCGCCGCAGCAACGAGTGTCTCCAGGTCTTTTAAGGCTTGACTGAGCGCTTTGACCGGTACAACGCCGCCTTTCACCGCGCCGACCAGTTCCGCGAGCATCGACTGGTTCGCCTGTTTGTCGAACGTCGTGATGCCATCGGAAGCGGCAACAAGCAGGTGAATGTCGTTACTGCCGATGCTGATCACACCAATAGGCTGCTCTTCTGCCATGACTCTCTCCTATCTACTTCGCATGGGGAAACATAGAATCGCTCCTCTCTAGAGTGTACTACTGAAACGCTTCCTCGTCCAGATGGTCAGAAGGCCGGGGCCAGGGCCAATGACTTCTTGATGAAAACCCGGATTCGCGCGTTGTGCCTGACCCCCACAAGGGAGGTCTCTACACATTCCCCGGTGGCAACGTGCGAAGTGTAGAGACCTCCCTTGTGGGGGTCAGGGAGCATTCACAGACCCTGGCTTCTCGTTTTTTGCCTTGACATCTTTCTTCTGCGTCCCTACAATACGTTCGTCAATTATGAGATTTTTCATATGAAAGCAGCTTTTATGAAAAAAATGACTCTACGCAAACGCCGGGCTGCGTACCTTCCTGTCCTCCTTGTTTTTTGCCTGGCTTTGCTCGTGCGCATCGTTTATAATCTGACGGTCGGGCGCGGGTACGTGGCGATATATGACGCCGGGCTGTACGATATACTTGGGCATAATCTTGTCACTTTTCACTGCTACTGCTTATACCCACCCGTCCCTGATGTGAGCCGCCCTCCACTCTGGCCGTTCATCATGGCTATCATTGATATTTTCGCTGGCAACCACGAGTTTTATTTACGCCTCTTTTATTGCTTTCTTGGCTCAGGAACCTGCGTCCTTGTCTATCTTTTTGCCAGAGATATCTTTGGCGAGCGAATTGCTCTGCTGGCCGGGATCATAGCCGCAGTTTACACCGGCCTGTTCATCTATGATGGATGGCTGTACACCGAATCCCTCTATGACTTTTGTCTGACGGCATTCGCCTATTCACTCTACCGCCTTCAGCGAACCGCGCCACAGCCAAAGAGTGTCGAGCTAAGCAGGGCATCGAGCGTATTGAGCGTATTGCAATCCTGGCGACAATCCCTGATCCGGGGGCGCTGGGCGCTTTTCTGCGGGATATTGCTCGGTTTACTCTCACTGACGCGGCCTAATGGGCCAATCTTACTGGGGCCATTATTTCTGTGGGCTGCGCTTGTTGCGTTCATGAAGATTCAACCTCTCCGGGTTGTTGTGAAAGACGCTCTGCTCATCGCGTGCCTGGGCATCCTGATCCTCGCGCCCTGGACCTATCGGAATTATACCGTGACCGGCAGGTTGATTCTCGTGTCAACCGGGTTGGGCGAGGTTCTGAAGGGCGCGTATAATGATGCCGTCGTGAGCGGCGATCTGGCGGATCGCGGCATGTGGCATGCCCCGGCCAACACGCCGATCACATACGGACATGACAGCATCCACTACACCCCGCAGGATGACGCCATCGATACGCAAACCGCTCTCACCTGGATGCGCACGCATCTCTACGATATGCCGTATTTGTTCATGCTGCACTTTGCCAACACGTGGATACCGTATGACTACGCGCATGGTCTCCCGATGGAAGAGTTTCCTGGTCGGCTATCATCGCAAATCTTACAGGTAATGATCTATGTGATGTCGATCCCCATTTTTATCCTGGCGGCGCTGGGACTGCTGCTCACCTGGAAACAACGAAGAAAAGAACTGCTGGTTGTCTATCTCGTCATGGGGTTTATCATGGCGCAGAATATCGCTTTCTACAGTAACATGCGTTTTCGCGCCCCCCTCGAACCATTCCTGGTCTTGCTCGCGGGCAACGCATTGTGGTGGCTGAACGACCGGAAGAACGGGATACGCTCGCGCGTGAGAAAAACTGACCGCTCACGCGGAGATGTCCGCGAAGAAGCACCTGCTCGAACGCAATAGTGTGTATCACACAACGCTCATGGCAGAGCATCGTCGATTTGTGTATATAATAAACTATGCCATCTCTCAGAACAGTTCGCAGTGCTAAGAAAGGTACATTACCATGAGCGTACCGGTCTATTATGACAGGGATGCTGACCTGTCCATCGTCCAGGGGAAACGGCTCGCCTTCATCGGCTTCGGCAACCAGGGTGCCGCGCAAGCGCAAAACTTGCGCGAGAGCGGCGCAAGCGAGATAGTTATCGGCAATCGCGACGATGACTACAAAGAAGCGGCGCTGGCGGCGGGCTTCCACGTCATGACCATTGCGGAAGCCACCGCCTGGGGTGACGTAGTCTTCCTGCTCATCCCCGACGAGGAGCAGCCGCAGGTGTTCCGCGAGCAGATCGGGCCATATCTGCGGCCCGGCGCGACGCTAGTAGTGGCTTCCGGCTACAACGTGGCCTTCAACCTCTTTGACGTGCCGGAAACGATAGACATCGTGATGGTCGCGCCGCGCATGATCGGCGCTGGCGTGCGCGCGCGCTTCCTGAACGGCGAACCTTACCCCTGCTTTGTCTCGGTGGAACGCGACGCGAGCGGGAACGCGCTTGCCCTGGCCCTCTCGATTGCGCGCGGCATCGGCGCGACGCGCGGGGGCGCGGTCCTGTCGTCGGCCAGGGAAGAGGCCGCGCTCGACCTCTTCAGCGAGCAGGCCATCTGGCCCCATATCCTGCTGGCCCTGCAAGTCGCTTACGAGGTCCTGCACGCGGCGGGTTTCAGCGACGAGGCCATCCTCTACGAGATGTACCTCTCCAAAGAGCCTGCCGAAGTCTTTGAGCGTTTCGCCGACATGGGACTGTTCGGACAACTCCCGCTCCATTCCCACACCAGCCAGTATGGGCAACTGCGGGCGCTCGCCGCCGACGACGGGTCCGCATTGCGCGAGCGCTTCGTGCGCGTCCTGCATGACGACATTCTCTCCGGCGCGTTTGCACGCGAATGGTCGGATGTGCAGGCGCAAGGGCTGGAGCGTCTCGAACAACTACGCGCTGCCGCCCTCGCCAGCCCCATCGCCCGCGCCGAGGCCGGCGTCATGAAACCATAAATGTAAGCTGTGATGGGCATCATGGCATCATAGGGAAGGGGCTCTTGTAGCCGCCCGTCCGTCTTATTACAAAAAAGGAGAAAAGCTATGGCAAGAATGCGCTTAATTCGCTACCGCCGACCGAGCGTGAAGACCATGCTCGGCGTTACCCGCGCGAAGAAACGCCTGAATCGGCAGTTGGGTATTACCGCTATCCAGCGTCCGTTTCGCGCGCCAGGAAACATGAAACGGCGGATGCTGCGCCAGGCTGGATACTATAGCGGGCCGATGAAGTTCTTGCGGTCAATGGGAAGGACGTTCAAGTAGGGAGCCAGGGCAACCCCTCGCGGTTGCCTGGCCCTAAGTGACCTTCGCAAAAATCGCACGCTCACCCAAAGCGAAAATTTCTATTGACGTAATCTCTGCTCTATGCTAGAATAGGCCCGTAAGCGCGGTCTGTTCGGCATGAATTGCGCCTGTTCTGGCAGAGTGCAGATGGAGTTACGCTGAACGATCGCAAGAAGCTGCGCGAGGAAAAGCCCATCATTATACGAGCCGATGTGGCGGAACGGTATACGCGCCTGTCTCAAAAACAGGTCCCGAGAGGGTTATGAGTTCGAATCTCATCATCGGCACTTTTCACCATTTTAGATACGCCTCAAGCCCCTTGTAGACTGGTTTGAGGGTCATCACTGATAAGCATTTTTTCAGTACAGCAACGATTTTCACTGTGCCTTTTCTTCAGGCTGATCATTATCCTCTAATCGTCTCACGGCACTATCCAACCTACTCATTGCATCTTTCTGCATCCCTGGTAACACATGCGAGTACACATCCATTGTCATGCTGATATTGCTGTGTCCCAATATCTCTAGTACTACTTTGGAATGAATGAACCTCAACACATCTAGCTGTTACTCTACCTTGTACATTACGCCAATACATACCGCCGCGCCGCTTTCTGACCAGTGCCTTTTAACCTTCCCCGTTCTACCAACTTTTCCAAATCTCTATGAGCCGTTCTATCAGTGACACCGGTCAATTGCCTGTAAATTCCATTCGTGATAAACCCATGTTCCTGAACATAATGCAACGCTTGTACCAATCTCTTTTCCACCTGCTCGGCGCGCCGATCCTGCACCACTATCTCAGGATAGGAATCCTCATTATCTTCCCACAGCGTTTCTTCCCTATGTTGCAATCGCGGTTGTGGAGCAAGTAAAGCCGGCGCTTTATGGAATGTCACAATAAATTCACTCATCTCCCGAAATTGTGGAGCAGGGAGTTCCATCCGCTTCGTTTCGTCTAACATAAATCTGACACCGCTACCGATCTGTTCCATGTAGCCAGGAATATTGCTTAATAAACCCGCAAGTGTTGGATTGTGCAGCTTCGATTGCACCACACCGCGCTCCATTTGCTCAACAGTTATCCCAGGCATTAATAAACCAGGACTATGCACCTCTACCCGATCAGAATAATAAAAAACGCGAACCCTTTCCCCACGCCGACTATAATCCCGATGTACTACTGCATTAATGACGGCTTCACGTAACACCTCAATCGAATACTCAGGAATGTCAATTCTCTTCCATCCTTCAATGCGGGCTCCTACAGCAATATACCGATTAAGAAACGCCTCAGTGTTATCTATCAAATCCTGAAGCGTCCCTCTAACAATTTTGCGATCGGCATAGCGACTGGCCCCAACTGATTCTCGAAACAAAACACAAACCACCTCACTTTGAGGGATATGATCCTGAGGACTCAGACCGAAAAAGAGTATACCAGCATTCGTAGGAACGATTGTCCCACCATTCGCCTCTACAGCACACCGCATACCAATCAATATCCACTCTATATTCTTGAAACGACCGGACTGCCGACCAGAGGCCGAGCGCCGTGCAATGAAAGCTTTAACCTTTTCCAAATCAATATCTTCCATTGTCGCGTTATATGCAGGTTCAAGCTCCCAATCACGTAAACCCCGGTCATAGATCATTTCTGACAATTCTACCATAGTTAATGCCCTGGTTTGAGTTCCCTGCCGTATCCAAAAAATTCCACCCGCTTGATAAACTGGGCCATCTGTTGATGGTATTGTAACAACGAGCAGCTTTTTACCAGCCAGTACATAGACTTCAGGTTCAGGAGGGTCTAGCACAAGTTCCGGTTTGATAACCTGCCGAGCAGCTCGTAAAATGACATCCATTGTTTCGCCAATACGTTCATCAGGTACACCCACCACCTTATGCGTAGAGTCTTCAACCCCAATAATCACTATCCCCCCTCTCGCATTAGCCATCCCACAAAGCCTCTCTGCTAAATCAACCGCTCTAGGAGCAGCTAATTTTAGCTCGACTGTATTCGTCTCTCCACCCTTTATAAGCGCCTTCAGTTCCATCTCGCTCAACTTCACCATACTGCCTCCGTTACACTCTGTCGTTATCTCAAGCAGCCCAATTTTAGCATAAGCAGCAAGTTTCTCATAGAGGTGTCCGAAGAAATGTCCGAAAGAATGTCCGAAGAAGTGTTCGAAAGAGCCTCAAGTATTGCCGAGTTTACTGACGTGAAAGACGGTAGCAAGCCATTTTCAGACACAGGTGAAGGATATATCAGAAAGAATG
>Ga0102924_1005001_pt1 | contig 13022 bp, 12 predicted proteins | sample PaiPotPPM11metaG_FD_80116 | JGI IMG/M metagenome (GOLD analysis project Ga0102924, IMG submission 80116) | Iron sulfur acid spring bacterial and archeal communities from Banff, Canada, to study Microbial Dark Matter (Phase II) - Paint Pots PPM... ... | reverse complement strand
TCTCTGTTTTCCTAAGCTCCGCACGGCAGCAACTCTCACAGGAATCTCCTCATCCTTCAGAGCAGCCAGCGAGTTATCGGTCCCTGTTGAAGAGAAGCCCGCGGTGTCTCCCAGTCCCAATCGGCTCAGCACGGAAGGAAGAAGAGAGGCTGGAACAGTGGTATGCTCCGGGCTATGTAGTTGTCTGGCATTATTCAACGAAGGCTGCTCGTCGCCTTTGTACTCCATAGCGTTATCTCACTCCGTTCGTTTGTGTATCCAGTGCTTTCTGCAACTGGCGTAGAGCGCGATGTACACGCGCTTTGACTGTTCCGACAGGTTGGTGTAGCAGTTCGGCTATCTCTACATAGCTGAGATCTTCAAAATAGTAGAGCGTTACGGCCACACGGTAGGGCTCTGAAAGTAAAGCCAGCTGCATCTCAAGTTCACGCCTCCACTCGTGCCGGTACGTCTCCTCCTCGGGTCCACTGGATGGATCTTCTATTTCAAGCACCGGACTGCCCTCCGAGGTATCCAGTGAGGTGGATGGTTGTTCGGATTTACGGAGGCGGTTGCGGAAGATATTGAGGGTTATTGTATAAAGCCACTGCCGAAGTCGCACTGCGCGCACTTTCAGCACAGGGTAGCTCTTGAGTGCGTGATAGGAACGGAGAAAAGCCTCCTGGACAATGTCCTCTGCATCCTGTGGACTGCCTGCCAGGCGTAAGGCAAAGCTATAGAGCCGCTGCTGGTAGAGTAGCACGAGTTGCCTGAAATGGCGGTCCAGATCAGCAGTCAACAGTGAGAGCAGATCCTCTTCGTCCTGATCCATGTTTTTCCTCCCGCAGGGGTCTGTCACCCTTCTATTTAGTAAGACACCGAAATGATGGAAGAGGTTGCAATCCGGTGATCTCCACTCGAGCAGTTGCCATGTACGAGCAATGCCTGGTGAATTTTCGTATGTTGGGAGACAAGATAGGCATTGCTGCCTCGCTCCACCAATTGGCTCTAGTGCTCTTTTTGTCTTTGGATGATCAGGTAAGGTTAGGCTTGTTGCTGGAGGAAGATAGGGGATCCAGAGAAAGCGTCGGTACTGCCATCCCACCGGTCGAGCGTGCTACCTACGAGCAGTCGGTCCTCGCCGTGCAAACTCAATTGGGGGAGGTCGCCTTTACCTCGGCATGGGCAGAGGGGCGGACGATGACACCAGAACAAGCTCTGGTAGCACAGGCATCATCTAGAGTACCTGTATCTCCTCCAGTCCTTGCTCGATCAAGCTACCCTGCCGACCTGACAGCCCGCGAAGTGGAGGTCTTGCGCCTCGCCGCTCAGGGCTTGATCGACGCCCAGGTGGCCTCTCAGTTGGTGAACAGCCCGCGCACGGTCAACTGGCACCTCACCTCGATCTACAGTAAGCTCGCCGTCTCCTCCCGCGCCGCCGCCACCCGGTACGCCATCGAGCATAAGCTGGTCTGACTTATTGCCGGCGGGAACCCGCTAACAGCCGGTAGAGCATGTGCATACGATATCGCCTCTCATCTGGAAGAACGACAACCAGAGGTGTGTGTAGATACCCACGTATGGAGAGTATCGAAGCGCTTAGGCCTCATCGGGCCGAAAGTCAACGCCGACCAGGCGCACGATATCTTCGCCAAACAGGTGCCGCCGGCATGGGTCTACCCGCTCCATGTAAACCTCATCCGGCATGGACGGCAAATCTGCCATGCGCAGCGCCCTGCATGTGATAAATGCGCCCTCTATAGCGAATGCGCCTATGTAGGGAGCGTTTGAGCTACAAACTTCCTGGAACGTATTACCCATAGCGCAACGTGTCTATAGTAGCCGGGGAAAAAGAAGCGTCTCGCAATCATTGCTATAGAAAGTCGAGCAACATCTATGAAGCAGCCAGCCCGCAAAGAACGCAATCTCGCTGATTATGGATACCCCACGTCCGACGTTGCGGCCCTCTCAGCAAAAGCGACTGAAGTTACGAAACGTCTGACCGACCTGTATGGCGAGCTTCCTTTCTCCAGTAAAGATCCCATGAGCCAACTGGTGGACATTCTTCTCTCGCACCGCACGCGAGATGAACAGACTGCTGCCGCCTGGGAGAATCTTTTGAAACGCTTTGGCTCCTGGGAGGGAGTACGAGATGCCCCAACCGGGCAAGTCCAGGACGCGATTGCCAACGTCAACTGGCCGGAAGTAAAAGCGCCACGCCTGCAATCCATCATGCGCCAGATCACCGAAGAATGTGGCAACCTCAACCTCGACTTCTTATGCAGCCTTCCAGTAGCAGAGAGTACCGCCTGGCTGAACCGCTTTGAAGGCGTCGGGCCAAAAACCACCGCCTGCGTACTCCTCTTCAGTTGCCAGCAGCCCCTCTTACCAGTCGATGTACACGTCCACCGCGTCTCAGGCCGCCTGGGCCTTATCGGCAAAAAGGTCACAGCCGACGCCGCCCATACCCTGTTGCAGGCCCTCCTCCCACAGGATTCCCGCTCCATCTACAATTTTCACAAAGCCTTGTTGCGACATGGGCAGCGCATCTGCGTTTTCGAGCGGCCACGCTGCAACAAATGTGTGCTTACCGACCTGTGCGATTACTACAAAACGGTGGTGAAACCACAATAACCATATTTCCTCAAAGAGCCAGCGTGTGTTAGAATGCAACGAGAACCATTGAAAAGGGAAAATGACATGTATATAGAAGAAAGTATTCAGCATTATCTTGACGAACTGGCCTCCGCGCAGCCAACTCCCGGCGGCGGCTCGGCCTCGGCTCTGAGTGGCGCATTGGGCGCGGCTCTCGCAAGCATGGTCTGCCGCTTGACTCCTGGCAAAGCTGGTTACGAGGAAGTTCAATCCGAAATTGAACATATCTGGGAACAGACCGAGCAACTGCGAGCGCGTTTCGCCCAACTGCTGCAAGAGGATATCATCGCCTATGGGCAGCTTGCCGCGGCGTATCGAATGCCTCGCGTCACGGATGAAGAGCGAAATGAGCGTGCAGCCACCATCCAGAAACAACTGGCGCAAGCCGCGCGCGTTCCGCTGGAGGGAGTAGAGTGCGCGGCAACATTAACGCGCCTTTGCCAGCGCCTCGCCGAGATTGGCAACGTCAATGTCCTGAGTGATATCCTGGCGGGGACAGCCCTGGCGCGGGCCGCCGCCGAGGGCGCAGCCTCGATGGTACACATCAACCTGCGTTCGATGAAAAATACTGCACTGGCCGCTGAATTAGAGGAGCGGCTGGCAAACGCATTGCAAACAGTGGAGCAATGCCGGTTGGAAGTTGCGGCTAGCGTGGGGAGGCGGGCGTGACGGCGCGTATACTGGATGGGCGCGCCCTGGGAGCGCAGATGAAAGAAGAACTGCGCGCCGATATCGAACGCTTTGCGCGCGCGCACGGCAGAACGCCCGGGCTGGTCATCGTGCGCGTAGGCAGCGATACCGCGTCGGGTGTCTATAGCAAGGCCATTCTGCGCGTCGCCGGCGAAGTCGGTCTCGCAGCCAGCATGACGCAGCTTGCCGCGCGTACCACGCCCGACGAGTTACGTTCTAGCTTGATACAATTGAACAACGATGTAACCGTGCAGGGTATAATTGTGCAGATGCCCTTACCGGCGCACCTTTCGCAAAAGATGGTCATTGATACCATCGACTCTAACAAGGATATCGATGGCATCAGCCCGCGCAGCGCGGGCAATCTTTTTCTGGGTCTGCCCAGTTTTCTACCCGCTACCGCTGCAGCGGTCATCGAAATACTGGAGCGCGCCCGTGTGCCGCTCGATGGGAAAAGAGTCGTCGTAATTTCGCGCAGCAACGTGGTCGGCAAGCCGCTCGCCATGATGTTGTTGCAAAAAAATGCCACCGTCACTGTATGTCATTCGCGTACCGCTAACCTGCCATACTACACCCGCCAGGCCGATGTGCTGGTCGCTGCTGCCGGACATGCTACAATGGTAACGGCAGACATGGTGCGACCGGGAGCAACGATTATTGACGTAGGCATCAATTCAACCCCGGATGGTGGTATCGTGGGCGACATCGATTTTGAAGCAGTCAAAGAGGTAGCAGCCGCGCTCACACCCACGCCCGGCGGCGTCGGCCCGCTAACCAACATCCTGTTACTGAAACAATGTATGCAAGCCGCGTGGCGCGAAGTTCAAGGCCACAATACATATCGCGCGGCCAGCCATTTCGTATAGCCATATCCGTAGATTATCGAATATAATGACCTTTGACAACCGAATAGGGTAATGACTGGAAATGCCCGTCCCCGTCCTGGCGATTTTGACCACCGGATCGGGGAATCACGAGAACCGTTCGCCCCCGTCCTGTAGGGACAAGGGGCGGATGCGCGGATGGGTGGGGGCCTTGTGCTTGTCCTCATGGCAACTCGATTCGCCTGGGTTCCATGAGGTGAGGCAAAAAAATCGCGTCCCAACCAGGACAAGCTACAAGACGCCGGAGATACAAGCGTCTTGTACCGGCGAGCAGGATTACCCTCTTCGTTCTTCTGGGTAGGCGCGACCCCTCACGGTCGCTCCGGAAATCTAAAGCGAACGAAATGAACGACCTCGATTCAGGCGCGCAAGAACCGGTCAATGAAGACGTTCAGGTCGAAATAAGCGATCTCGACCTGTCGCGCTCGCAAAGGCTATCAATGCCAGTATGGGCCAGGCGTTTCATGCAGCGCTGGCAGGCTCCCCATACCCGTCAGCGTTTGCGCAAGGTCAGTAACGCGGGCCTTGCGCTCGTCATCTTGCTCGTCATCGCGCTACTTTCCGGCAACAATTTTTTCTCCCTGCTGGCTAGCCAGTTGCGGGAAGGTCTCTTTCAACACTCGCGTCCTGTCCGGCCAACCCTGCTCAATGTATTGACTCCACTCACCCATGTACACGGGCAGGACGGCATCGCCTGCTTGCTCGATGCGCAGTGGTCGCCACAGAGCGATGCCATCGCCGTGCTTGGTTACGAATACAACTGCCCGACCAACCACGACGTGCCAGGTGTTCTGAACATCTACAATGCTCGTACAGGGAAATTGACCGCGCAGTGGCAACTCGATGATACCATTCTCACCATCATGAATGCCCCCACTATAAGTAACCAGGGCCCATCAACTCCCGGCATCCTGGCAACCTCCAGCTTTCAGACCACCAATACTGGCAGCGCCAATATAGGCAGCACGCGCCTCTTACCATTCAGCTATATTCACGTCATGTGGTCGCCCGACGAGCAGCGTCTGGCCCTATCCTTCATCGTCTACATGCAGCAACAGCCATTCTTCGGCATCCTTGAAATGAATGTAAACGGCCACTTCTCGCGCATCATCTTTCAGCCCCCCAATTTGAATCAGCGGACGCCCATCGAATGGGATTTAGCAACGGGTCAGGCTCTGGGATTCACCCCCATTCCACCGGCTATCGGCTATCACTGGCAAGCCGATGGCTCCCTCGTCCCGCTCATGCCGCTCTCTGGCAGCGCGCCGCAGCCCGAGGCTCTTTCTGGTCCGGTGGGCAATCCCGATGGCAACGCTGCCTTCACCATCTGGCAGCCTGGCTTCACCACCTTCACCACCATCGCAGGATATTATGGATGGGGTACCACCTTCTCCGCCTGGTCGCCCGATGGCCGCTACCTGATCGACGATATCAACCTGCAAGGCTTCTACAAGCCACCCGCCAGCATTATTCCAGATGTCCAGGCTTTGTCAAAGCTGAAATTACGCCATAATCGCCTCCTGTCGCCTCGCAATGTTGTGGCCTTTGAACTGCTTCGAGGTTCACCGCTCATAAGCTGGCGACCCGATGGCCGGGTGCTTGCCACCTATTTTGCGCGCGGCATGGTAGTCTTCTACGACAGCCGCACAGGTCAGGCCCTGCTAACAGTCGTATTGCCCTCCGATCAACATCTCCTGGCCAGTTCGTTAGCCTTGCTGCGCTGGTCGCCCGATGGTTCGCACCTCCTGCTTTCAAACGCGGAGAACGGCCTCATGACCATCTGGGGGCCAGGTCAACTACCACAGCTATAACGCGCGACCCGTATCACCTGTGAAACGTTCAAGAAACGCTCCTCTTAAACGGTCGTTTGATGCGACAGTACTTCAATGGCGGGGTATCTGCACTATTATCTGTTCAATGTCTCCTATTCCTGGAATCGGTTGGAAGAGGCATGTGTGGGAGCCCCCATACTTCGTTGATGACAGTCGTCCTCCCTTGTCGCTGGACTACCAGGAACAGCTTGCCCGGCGGTTGCGTGAAGGGCGCAAAGGCGACATGATCGAACTCTTTCTGACGAAGGCCGTTTTCCCCGCAAGTGGCCTGCACACCCGCTAAATATCCGGGGCGGTGAGGCCGTGCATGCCGAGGGAGTAGGCGATCTCGCCGCCGTGATGGATGTCGTGTTCGAGGACGTGCCAGATGACCCATGCGCGGGTGTAGGTGTAGATCTGGCCTTCCCACTCATCCTGAACAGTCGACTGCAAATCTGCGAGCGTATAGCGTCCCAGCACCTCCTGCATGACCTGCCAGGTTTTTTCCAATCCGCTCACCAGCTCATCCGCAGAGCGTGGGAGACTCCCAGGCCCATCCCATTCGTGAAAAGCGCCGAAGTCCTCATCGCCCTCTTCCAGATTATAGTGGAACCACCCGGCCCGCACCGCAATCACGTGACGCGCCAGCTCATCGATTGAACGCAGCTCAGGCGCTGCACGCAGTGCAAGTTGCTCCGGTGAGAGTCGAGCGAGCGCTATGCTCAATTGATTCTGGTAGTTTTGCCAGCCCTGGGTAAAGAACGCCAGAGTCTCGCTTGTTTCGCTCATGTTTTTCGCTCCTTGTGGCTACAATAATGTGAAACGTCCTCTGCTATTTTATACGATTGAGGAGTGTTTGTACATATGTACTAGCTGATGATTTTTGACGATCGAGATGCTCATCGCAAACCTTGCATTATCCCACATCATCGTGTACACTATCTACAGAGCTTGCTTGCTTGCAATCCTGTAAGCATCCCGGACTCCTTAGCCTTCGCTTCGATCATTGCTGATACACTGCAACAACTGCAACTTTCGCAACGTCAGCAACTTATCCTCCATTACATCTGCAACATCTGAAACATCTGAAACATCTGAAACAACCGCAGCAACAGAAAGGCCCCGTTTTACATGGTACGTACTCTCGACAGCGCATTGACGACCGCTCTAAACAACGTCACGCGCGTACCCGCGTTCAAATTGACCATTGAGGATCATGTCATCCACTATGCCGCGTACTCGACGCCCGGCATGGCTGATGCCTGGAATGATGCCTGCATCGCCAGCGACAACAGCATCATTCGCGTGCAGGTTCCGCGCGGCGGTTCCGGTTACGTCAGCGCGTTTCAAGTACAGCGCATCACCGACCCCGCGCAGTCCTCGCAGTGGACCTCGTGGGCGAACCTGCCGGGTTCGAGCGGATTGATGTTTCAGGATGGTGGGTGCGCGGTTTCCAACTCTGCCGGTGTGCTCACCGCTTTCGCGCAGCGCGGCACAGGTGGTAATAACCTGTGGGCCTGGACATCGACCGATAATGGCGTCAGCTGGTCTGGCCCCGTCAGCGTCCTGGCCCCGCCGGGCGGCGCACTGATTAAAGGCATCGGCAGCGCGGGTAATAACGATGTTTTCTTTCTCTACGATGTTCTCGGCGGCGAGGCCATGGGGTGTTCGTTTTACAGCGGCGGCGTGTGGAGCGCGCTCACAACCTGGACCCTGTCCAGCATTCCCTACGGCGCGGGCGTGGCGGCGGTCTGGGCGAGCAGCGTCTACACCATCGTTTACTCGGATAGCTACAGCCTCTTCTCCTGTACCTACAACCCCTCCTCGAATACGTGGAGCGGCAACCCCGTCATCGCGCCTGCCACCAGCACCGCCATTGGGCGTCTGGCTCCACGTCTCTCGCAGGCCGACAACCTCTATACCCTCACCTGTATCGAGATTGACTCCGGCGTCCTCACCGGCGCGGTCTACAACTATCCGCGTTTGAGGCAGTCTGCTGACCTGCAGCACTGGTCAAACGGCCTCATCGTGCATGACATCGCCTGTAACTACGGCGCAACCACTTTCAAATTATCCGCGCCCAACAGTGGAAGCTCCGGCCCACGCTACTATATCGCGTCCATGCCCCTCGTGTTAAGCGCGCCCGTCTTCCAGGCATCCAACCCCACGCAGTACCTGGACGTTTCCGCCTCCGTCCTCTCTTACCAGCGGCACGAGCAGGTGGGCAAGCCCTCTCGCCTTGAAGTCATCGTGGATAATACGCGCGGCGTTTACAACGGGCTTTTGACTGCTGGTAGCATCTATCAGCCCATTGGCTTGAATGCCTCGCTGGTCTTGAGCGAAGGATACAAGACCGGCTCGCCTCCAACGACTATCGATACGGTACAGGTGGGCATCTATCACCTTGAGCAGATTCACGTGGTGCGCTCGCCGCAGGAAAACCACCTCCTGCTGGTCGGGCTTGACCTCTCGCGCAACCTTGACCTGCAATCGCGCTTTCAAATGACCTACACCAATTCGACACTCGCGTACCTTGTAACAGAAGCTGCGGCCAGAAGTGGACTCTTTTCGCCCATCCTGCCCGCCACCTCGCAGATGTCGCAGATCATCCCTGCCTACGTGTTGCGCGCAGGCCAAACCTACCGCCAGGCGCTCGACGAGCTATGCGCCGCATATGGCCTGGTCTACTTCCTCGATCAGAGCGAAATACTCCAGGTGCGGGAATTGTCGAGCAGCGACACGTCGGTCTGGACATACCGGCCAGAAATTGAACTCGTAAGCTTTGGCAACATCGACCCGCGCGCCAATCATATCATCGTGAGCGGCAAACCGCCTGTCGGGGGGCTTGTTGGAGCTTTGACTACCGCCGAGGCATACGACGACGCCAACGTTCACCTCGTGGGTATGGAACGCCTGCTGCACCATACGGATCTCAAATTGACCAGCGTCTCACAATGCGCTCAGAAAGCCGCCTTCCTGCTCGCGCAGGAGACGCGCTCCCAGGTAGCCCATACTGTGAGCGTCCCGCTGAATCCCGCCTTGCAGTTGCTCGACGCCGTCACGCTGATTGATAGCGCGGCTCCTTCTGGAAGTGGTCAAAGTAGCGTATGCAGGATCGCGCGCGTGCTGGCGCATTTCGACGCACAGCACGGCCTCTATGATTTGCAACTGGAACTCGAGGGTCTGTAGCCGGGCTGCTTCAGGCCTTACCTGCCCGGCGGCGCCGCGCCGCAGCCGCATTCCGGCGCCGTTCCCGCCGGCGCTCAATCGTAGCGGCTCGCTGTTGCTCGCTCGACATGTCGTCGTTCTCAACCCGCTCCATGCGTAGCGCGCCGTTTCCATTACTTTTCGCCGTTGGCACGCTCGTAGTCCTGCCTTGCGCGCGTAACATACGCGCATTGAGAATGCCCTGGCGAATAACCAGGCCCGCCAGCACAGCCGCCGCCAGTAAGAAGAATAAATACAACGGAAGGAGAATGCCCCGGACGCTTGCCGGGATCGCAGTGTTTTTATACTCGATGCTCAGCATAAAAACCAGGGCCAGCAGCAAATATTCGGTGCCGGTCAGCATATTGATTTGTTTGTGCCACTTGATGAACACTCCGTGTGCCCTGGCATCGCGCACACGTTTGAAGCCGGTTAACAGGTTATACCCTGCGAGGGCCAGAAAAACTGCGCTGAAAAGAGCGAGAAACTGTGGATTATTCATAAAAAGGTGATCCTCCCAGGTGAAACAACCGCCGCGCTATTCTATTCGATTGTGGTGTGGCTGCCCTTATTCAATCTGAACAATTTCTGAGAACTCTGCGTTGTTGGCAAAAACGTGTACCAGGTACTGGTCTCCCGCTTTTACGCCGCTGCAGCGTAAATTCACCACCGCAGTATCCCCATCGCTTCCGGAGGGTTGCAAGAAGCCGCTCTCGTCCGGTCCGCCCTTGTCATTCACAAACTGGATGTTGTTCTGACGATCAGGGTTCGCGTGCCAGGTTATGACCGTCGTTCCCAGGTTAATGAACGTCAACGTTGCTCCTGATGCGCATGTTGTTCCATCGGGATTCGCTTTCACGACGAGCGGGTTCGGGCTGAAAACCATCTCCGGTGTGGCATCTATTATCGTCAATTGTACGGGCAATGTCAACTGTGTGCTGCCATTGATCGTAAACACGATTTGCCCTTTGTACGGCGCCGTACTTGCTGGCAGACCCGCGGGATTAACGCTGATGCCCATCGTGCCTGGTTGCTGGCTGTCCAGTTGCCCCGCGTAATTGCTGTCCAGGATAGTCAGCCAGTTGAGGTTTTGGTCAGCGTTGGCAGCCGCTGACCACTGCAATACCGCGCCACTGGTGTTTGTGAACGTAATACGCTGTGCAGGAGGTGCGGGCTGGCCGATTTGAGCCGTAAATGAAAGGCCGTCAACGGGTTGCCCATTCAACGTAAAGGCCAGGCCGGAATTGTTATTAGGGGTGACAGGAGAGCTATCGGGGTTCACCTGGATATCGATAAAGGCGCTCAATTTGGCCCGCGTGTCCGTGGCAGAAATGACGTGAGCGCCAAGGGCCCAATTTTTGCCGACCAGAATGGTGACATCAAACGAACCCTGGCTATCTGACTGTGTGCTTAGAGGACTGCCGGTAGAGGCTAAGACCGGCGTTGTGCTATCTAGCAAGAACCGGATGAGGTCGTTCGCTCCAAAATGATCTCCATGTGCCCGCAGGCTTTCACCTCTGGTAAATATCTGTGTCGGCGTTCCCACCACACTGAACGACGGCTGTTGCGCTCCGCCAGGCTGGCTGATGCGAACAGCCCCCGAGGTACTGGGAAGGTAGCTGTAGACGATGTACGCCGCCAGTCCACCGATCAGGCAGAGCATCAGGAACAGCGTCACCCAGAAGCCAAAGTTTCTCTCGCCTCCATCCTGATTTTGCTTCGATCGAATAGCCCGCAGGCGCAGAAAGCTGTCTTGCCTGTTCGCCAGTGGCGCTGGAACCTCGGCCTGCCCCTTCGATACATCCTCGGCTGGCCCGGCCTCGGCATTCTGCAGGTCGCGCCAGCTACTGCGCCAGTGTTGGGCGGCCTTGCTGGTGTAGGCGAAACTTTCTGGACTGAATAACGGCAGTTCCTGCCGGCTGGCCGTACTGTTTGCGCCGTTGCTGTTCCCATTTTGCAACTGCAGGTGGTTGGTCGGCATTTCATGCAATGCTGGCCGGGACGTCTGGGGTGGCGAAGGGGGCGCGCCAGCATTGAACCTCGTCTGCTGCCTGGGCGCGTTATTGTTGATGGTGGGCTGACCCTGATCCTGCTGTCGCGGGGGTACCGGTCCCGATGTAAATCCTTCTGCCTGGCGCTGGTTGTCCTGTGCCAGCGAACCAGGCGTAGGTGTATTCACCGGCCTGGGGAACCTGGCATTATCCGTTTTCTGCGCCTTCTCCCCGGACACGGGCGGCGTGTTTGGAAGCACCGGTAGCGGAGACATCGGGTTGGGTGGCGTCCTCCCAGGCGGAACCGGCGTATTCTGGCGCAGCGATGCCGAGGTCACAATAGGACGAATAATCCCTGGAGCGCGACTCGCCTCCGCGTTTGGAGGAGGCAATGGCACAGTTTTGTCTGGCGCTGAAGTTGCGGTTGCGGTAGACGAGGGCGGCGTCTTGACCTGCGCAGGCGAGCCGCCAACAGGAGTTGTCACAGGCGCGGATGCTGGCAAGTCAGGCAGTGGAGACGTTGCGATATCGTCTCCCTCTTCTGATTGAGTGGTTGTTTTGGATGTGCCATCCGGGGGAGCGAGCTTTTGTTTCTCGCCCGTTTGTCCCGCTTTTACCGAGGTGAACTCAATGGTTGTTTTCGGTATGATTGGAGGATTCGATAGCAGGGGCGTGTGCTGTTTCTGCTCCATCGCTGACTGGGCTTCAGCCGCATCGCTGCCTGCGCTCTCCCCCTGCCTGTCCGGTGTGTCAGGTGTAACCGGCGCAGCAGCTTGCGATGCTTCGGACGCCAGCAAATCGGTTGTAATTCTGCCCTCTCTCGGTGGACGGACACGCCTGATATCAGGCTTGATCGTGCGCTTCAGCCCGGTTAGCGCAACAGGAGCTGCCGGAGTTTCAGGGGTTGCCGGCCCTGCTGGCACCGGCGTGCCACAAATATTACAGAAGCGAGCGTCCGCTACAAGTTCATTATTACATTTGGAGCAACGATTCATTTCTCATTCTCACGCGCACGATGTTTCATCCTAGTCGCGTCTTTCCAGAAATTAACCAGACTGGCCCATGTAGCTGTACTGTCGTGTATAGTCGCACGGCGCATAGCCAGAAGGCAACTAACTATTACCTTTGTCTATAAAACGCGCGAATGCTACAATCGTTATCATCGATGGGAATTTGTGCTATTGCGTCGTCTACCGAAGACCACTGCCCCGGCAATCACACAAACAAGCGGCGCGGTAACGAGATTGAGCGTAAAGGTGAGGGGATTGAGCAATTGCAACGTGCGCAGCAGCACTGCAATAGTGGGCAGTTGCAGCAATCCATGCAGACCAAAGGCGATCCACAGGTTGGCAGGCAGCACAAGCGCCAGACCCAGCAGCGCTTCCATCAGCAGCGCATTGCGCCGCGCCAGCTTCAAAGCCTTCTGACCCGCGGGCTTTTCCAGCCTGAAGAGGGCCAGCAGCGTACAGGCCAGTCCGGCAGCATTCAGCAATAATGGTTCGATGGCCTGGATGTCGAACGCCCCAGGATTGCCCGGTAAAAACGGGATGCGCCAGGCCAGGATCAGGTTGAGCGACTGCAAATTGACGGGAAGCGGTACCTGCCAGGGCAACAACGCGCTTAATAGGCGCAGCGTCGGAAACGGCCCTGGATCGTAACGGTTGAAGTTGAGCGCAACATCAAACGCGGCGGCAAAAACATAGCCCGCCAGGAAAGGAGCGAGACCCAGCAGCACGATGGAAATGATATAACTCATGCTCGAACGCGCGGGTTGAACCTCGTCAGACACCGTCTCTGTTCCATCT
>Ga0102924_1005000_pt1 | contig 13023 bp, 12 predicted proteins | sample PaiPotPPM11metaG_FD_80116 | JGI IMG/M metagenome (GOLD analysis project Ga0102924, IMG submission 80116) | Iron sulfur acid spring bacterial and archeal communities from Banff, Canada, to study Microbial Dark Matter (Phase II) - Paint Pots PPM... ... | reverse complement strand
CGGCCCGGCCGGGCCGGTGACCGCCGCGGTGCTCGGCGTGGCCGCCGGGGTCGCGTTCGTCCGCGTCGAGCGGCGGCGCGGCAAGTCGCCCGAGCGCGTGCCGCCCATGGTGCCGCTGGACGTCTTCGCCTCCCGCCAGTTCACCTCGGTGAACGTGGTCACGTTCGTGGTCTACGCCGCGCTCAGCGGGGTGATCTTCCTGCTCGTGCTCGAGCTTCAGCTCGTGGCCGGGTTCTCGCCGCTCGCGGCGGGCACCGCGCTGCTGCCGACGACGATCTTGATGCTGCTGCTCTCGTCGCGGTCCGGCGCCCTCGCGCAGCGGATCGGCCCCCGGTGGCCGATGACCATCGGCCCCGCGACCTGCGCCGTGGGGTTGCTGCTGCTGACCAGGCTCGGCCCGCACACGTCCTACCTGAGCGACGTGCTGCCCGCGGTGGTCGTGTTCGGCCTCGGCCTGTCGCTGACCGTCGCCCCGCTCACCGCGACCGTGCTGGCCAGCGCGGACGTCCGGCACGCGGGCGTGGCCAGCGGCGTGAACAACGCGGTGGCCCGCGCCGCCGGGCTGCTCGCGGTGGCCGGGCTGCCCGCGATCGTCGGGCTGACCTCCGCCGACTACCACTCGCCGGCCGCGTTCAACACCAGCTTCCGGACGGCCATGATCGTCTGCGCCGGGCTGCTGGCGTGCGGCGCGCTGCTGTCCGCGCTGATGATCAACAATGACGTGCTGCGCGCGGCGCCCGAGCACCCCGCCGCCGAGCCCGAGTGCCGGGTCAACTGCGCGGTCGGCGGGCCGCCCCTGGAGCCCAGCCCGGGGCCTGGCCCGTCCCGGGCGGAGCCCGGCGCCGGCGGCGGCCGGGTCACGGGTGCAGGGGCAGGCCCTTGAGGACCTTGTCGACCGCGTTCTTCGGGCCGTGCACGGCCACGCCGGCCAGCGTCATGTCCGGCGCCGCCACGGCCCGCACGGCGGCCCGGTTGGCCTCGTCGTGGCCGGTCTTGAACATCTCCTCGATGTACACCGCCACGTCCATCCCGCGCTCGGTGGCCTGGCTCCGCACCCGCGCCAGGGCCTGCGCGTCGCCCGCGTAGACCAGCACGGGCTGGCGGAACATCGGCAGGTAGAGGTGGCCCGAGGCGTCCTCGTACCGCTCGCCGATCACCCCGGGGACGCCGCCGGCCACCGCGCTGGCCAGGAACGCGGCGACGTTGAGCTTCTGCCACGTGGCCAGGTCCGCCTGGACCGCGATCGCGATCTTGGTATCGAATTTCATCCCGCCAGCCTCGTGGTTCGGACCGCCCGGGTCTTGAACGCTGGTGCGCGAAATAATGAGAACGTGTCGCGGGACTGGTCACGCTACTGGCGCTCGGCCGACGAGCCGCTGGAGGCGATGCACGCCCACTTCGAACGGCACGTCTACCACCGGCACAGCCACGAGACCTACTCGCTCGGCGTCACCGACACCGGCGCCCAGTCCTTCACCTGCCGCGGCGCGGCCCGCACCAGCGCCGCCGGGATGGTCATGGCGTTCAACCCCGATGACCCGCACGACGGCTGGGCCGCCGACGCGCTGGGCTTCACCTACCGGATGGTCCACATCGGGCCAGACCTGGTGGCCGGGGTGCTCGAGGACACTGTGCTCGAAAACACGCGGGAGGGGCGTGCGGGCCTGCCGCTGTTCGCCGACCCGGTGGTCAGCGACCCGGTCCTGGCCCGGGACCTGCGCGCGCTGCACCGCGCGCTGCTGGGCGGCGCGCCCGCGCTGCGGCGCGACGAGTTGCTGGCCGCCGCGGTCCGGTCGGCGGTCCGGCGGGCCGCGGCCGGCGCCGGGCCGCGCGCCGCGGCCGCGGGCCCGGCCGACGCGGGACCGGTCGCGCGGCGCGCCCGGGAACTGATCCGCGGCAGGTATCTCACCGATCTCACGGCGAGTGACCTGGCCGCCGCGACCGGGCGCAGCCGGTTCGCCGTCCACCGCGCGTTCACGCAGGTCTACGGGATGGCGCCGAGCGACTACCAGCGCCAGCTCCGGCTCCGGGCGGCGCGGCGGCTGATCTCACAGGGCACGCCGATCAGCGAGGCGGCGGCCCGGGCCGGGTTCGCCGACCAGAGCCACCTGTCTCGCTGGTTCAGCCGCTGCTACGGGGTCACGCCGGGCGGCTACCAGCAGGCGGTCAGACGTCGAGGCCCAGGGTGAACGTGGGCTTGGGCGAGGTCTCCGGCAGCCGGTGCTCGTCGGCCAGCCGGCGCACGGCGGTCCCCGTGGCCAGGAACTCGGTGGCGTGCTCGCCCCAGACGTGGTTCGAGACGTCCACCGAGACCCCGACGATGCCCGACGACCTGGCCTGCGCCGCCTCGGCCTGCATCCGGGACAGCGCCAGCTCGCGCGCCTCGTAGATGCCCTGGGTGAACTGGATCATCTCCTGGTTCTGCCCGGTCTGGCGCAAGGCCTGCATGGCCGACTGGTGCGCGATGTGGTAGACGCAGGTGCCGAGGACGAACGCCACCGGGACCGCGCCGCCCGCGAGCAGCCGGAAGAAGTCCTGCGCGGACAGGTCCGAGGTGAACGCGCCGCCGTCCGGGGCCCGGTGCGCGCCCGTGCCGGCGAGCGCGCGGACCGCGGTCCCGCTGGCCACGAATTCGAGCACGTCCTGGCCCCAGGCGTACATCTGCATCCGCAGCTGGACGCCGACGATCCCGTCGGCGCCCAGGTGGTCGGCCTCGGCGCGCATCCGGGCCATGGCCAGCTCCCGGGCGCTGTACATGGCCTGGGTCAGGACCTGCAGCTCCTGGTTCTGCGACCAGCGTCCGACCTGCAGCCCGACGTGGTAGATCGACGACCCGACCACGAAGCCCAGCGGCTCGAAACCGGCCTCGCCGAGCAGCACGTACTCGGCCACCGACAGGTCCGAGGTGAACACCCCGGCCGGGTCCGCGCCGGCCGTGTGCGCCAGTCGGCCGTCCGCGGCCTGCGGCTCCCACGTGGCCCCGTCTCCGGCGGGCTTGTTCCCGAATAGCGGCATCGAGTCTCCTCAGGACGGGACCCCGGGGCGGGGCCGCGGCAGCGAGCAGCCTACCGGCGAACCCTTACGCTCCCGGCGAGAACGGCGTGACGCTCTGCGGGCAGACCGTTCCCGGCGGCGAACCGGGCCCACGTCGCCGTCCAGGCCGCGTCCTGGCCGGCGCCCACCGGGAACGCGGGCAGCCCGGCCAGGAACTTGCTCTCCGCGGCCACGGTCGGGAAGCACCGCACCGCGCTGCTGTAGCCGAACCCGCGGGGGTCGAACGTGAGAATGTCGTACCGCTGCCGGAGGACCTTGGGGAACTCGCCGAACCCGGCCACGAAGCCCTGGATCTGCTCGTTCGGGCCGCCGCCGTTGAAGAACAGCGTGCCGAGCCGGCGGGCCGGTTCGGTCGCGCGGTGCCGGACCACGGCGATGCTGATCGCGGCGCCACGGGGGTCGGCGTAGCTCAGCGGCACCCGCGCGGTGGCGCACTGGAACTCCCCGTAACAGGAGCGCCAGGCCAGCGCCGGCACCGCCGGCCCGACCCGGTGCGACGGCGGGGCCGGGCGGGATGCCGTGGCCAGGGCGGCCACCGGGATACCGGTCGCGGCCAGCGAGCCGGCCACGGCGGCCGCGACGGCCGGGCGCAAGAACCGACGAGCCGGGCGCTTGCGGGCCACGGCGGTTGCTTCCGTTCTATGAAAGATCTTTTTTGCTGCACTCATGTGACGCGGTCCCTTCGGATCGGGCCGGCCCACGGCGGGGGCTGATCGGCAGCGACGCTACGAGCCGGCGGCCGCGACCCGACATACGGCGGGACGGCGTCTTCGGGTGGATCTGGGTCCACCCCGGGTTCGGGTGTCCAGAGCCAGTGCCGGCCGCGCGGACGGCCGGCAGACTGGGGGAGACGGGCCGGATCGCAGCGGAGGCGGGGCCATGGACACGGAGGCGGCGGGCCGGGATCGCGCGGGGTGGCCGCGCGGGGCCCGGGCGTGGGCCGGCGACCGGGCGACCGCCTGCGGCCACGGGGTCGTGCTCGGCGCGCTCGCGCTGGCCGAGGCGATCCTCGTCGCGCTGGCCGCGGTGGCCATCGTGGTTCCGGTGCCCGGGGTCGCGGTGGCCGTCCGCCGGCTCGCCGAGCTCACCAGGCGGCTGTCCGGCGAGGTGACCCGCTCGCTGCTGGGGCCGACGGCCCGGGCCGAGGACCCGGCCCGCGGCACCGGGCTGAGCGGCATCGAGCGGCGCGTGGCGGCGTTCGACGGCGTGCTCGCCGTCAGCAGCCCGCCCGGCGGCCCTACCGTGATCAATGTGGAGATCCCGTGCGCGCCGTCCCCGGATGCCGGCCTGAAAAACTGATCACTGGCGAGACCGCAGTACCCTGGCGCCCGGATCTGTCGTCCTTGGGAGAGCCATGAGCCGCGTCGCCCACCCCGCGGGCCCGCGTCACGCCGACGTGCTGCCGCCCGACCACCCGCCGCCGATTCCGGCCGACGTCAACGCGCTCGACCCGGAGATCTGGCCGCGGACCGCCCGGCGCGACGGCGGGGCCGTCGCGGTGGGGGGGATCGACGCGCGCGTGCTCGCGGAGCGGTTCGGCACCCCGGTGTTCGTGTGCGACGAGGCGGACTTCCGCGGCCGGTGCCGGGATTTCCGCGAGGCGTTCGGGGGCACGGCCGGGGTGTTCTACGCGGCGAAGGCGTTCTGCTGCCGGGCCGTGCTGCGCTGGGTCAGCGAGGAGGGCCTCGGCGTCGACGTGTGCACCGGCGGCGAGCTCGAGGTCGCGCTGCAGGCCGGGGTGCCGCCGGAGATGATCACGCTGCACGGGAGCAACAAGCTGACCGGGGAGCTCGAGCGGGCGGTCGCGGCCGGGGTCGGGCACATCGTGGTCGACTCCTTCGACGAGATCGGGCGGCTGGTCACGATCGCGGAGCGCGGCGCGGCGCGGCGGCCGAGGCTGCTGGTGCGGGTCACGACCGGGGTGGAGGCGGCCGCGCACGAGTTCGTGGCCACCGCGCATGACGACCAGAAGTTCGGCTTCTCGCTCGCGTCGGGCGCGGCCGACGAGGCGGTCCGCCGGGTGCTCGCCGCCGGGGCGCTTGACTTCGCGGGCCTGCACTCGCACATCGGTTCGCAGATCTACGACACCTCGGGCTTCGAGGTGGCCGCGCACCGGGTGCTGGAGCTCGCGGTCCGGATCCGCGACGCGCACGGGATCAGCATCGACGAGCTGAACCTGGGCGGCGGGTTCGGCATCGCGTACATGCCCGGCGACGACCCGGCCGACATCAAGGTCGTCGCGCAGAACCTGCGGCAGATCCTGGACACGCAGTGCCGCGCCGCGGGCCTGGCCCCGCCCCGGATGACCGTCGAGCCGGGGCGGGCCATCGCGGGACCGGGCACGATCACGCTCTACGAGGTGGGCACGGTCAAGGACGTGGACGGGCTGCGGACCTACGTCAGCGTCGACGGAGGGATGAGCGATAACATTCGCACCGCCCTGTACGACGCCGAGTACACCTGCGTTCTCGCCTCGCGGGAATCCAGCGCGGCGCCCGTGCTGTGCCGGCTGGTCGGCCGGCACTGCGAGAGCGGAGACATAGTGGTCAGGGACACGTACCTGCCGGCGGACGTGACCCCGGGCGACCTGGTCGCGGTCGCCGCGACCGGCGCCTACTGCCGGTCGATGGCCAGCAACTACAACCACGTGCCCCGGCCGGGCGTGGTCGCCGTCCGCGACGGCGAGGCCCGCGTCCTGCTGCGCCAGGAGACCACCGACGACCTGCTGCGCCTGGACGTCGGGTAAGGGCGGCGGGCTCGTGACCAAGGCGGCGGGCTCGTGACCAAGGCGGCGGGCTCGTGACCAAGAAGGCCTCCGTCAGGCTGGCCGACGGGCGCGAGCTGATCTACTTCGGCGATTCGGCGGACGAGGCCGCGGGCTACCCGGACCGTCGGCCGCTCGGGGCCGCCCGCCCGCGTTCGCAGATACGTTATGACCCGCTGCGTGGGGAATGGGTCATCATCGCTGGCCACCGTCAGGACCGGACGTTCTTGCCCGCGGCCGGCCACTGCCCGTTCGACCCGTCGGGGCCAGGGCGGCTGACCGAGATCCCGGCGCCGGGCTACGAGGTCGCGGTGTTCGAGAACCGGTTTCCCGCGCTCGCCGCTCAGCCGGGGGGCGGCGCCGCGGATGGCCCGCTGGCCGCTCAGCCGGGGGGCGGCGCCGTGGATGGCCTGCTGGCCACGCGGCCGGGGAACGGCCGGTGCGAGGTGATCTGCTTCAGCCCCGAGCACGACGCCTCGTTCGCCGAGCTGACCCCCGGCCAGGTGGCCGTGGTCCTGGCCGCCTGGACCGACCGCAGCATCGCGCTGGCCGCGCTGCCCGGCGTGGAGCAGGTCTTCTGCTTCGAGAACCGCGGCGCGGAGATCGGGGCCACGCTGAGCCACCCGCACGGCCAGATCTACGCCTACCCGTACGTCACGCCTCGGACGTCGCGCATGCTCGCGATGAGCCGCGCTTATCACCGCGAGACGGGCCAGAACCTGTTCGACGCCGTGCTCGCGGCCGAGCGCTCGGACGGCTCGCGGATCGTGGCCGGCGGCGAGCACTGGACCGCGTTCGTGCCGCACGCCGCGCACTGGCCGTACGAGGTGCACCTCTACCCGCACCGCCGGGTGCCGGGCCTGGCGGACCTGACCGGCCCCGAGCGGGACGAGTTCTGTGAGCTGTACCTGGACGTGCTGCGCCGGTTCGACCGGCTCTTCGACACGCCAGCGCCGTACGTCTCGGCCTGGCACCAGGCTCCGGTCCGGCAGGGCAGGCAGGAGTTCGCCCTGCACCTGGAGCTGTTCACGATCCGCCGGGCGCCAGGCAAGCTGAAGTACCTGGCGGGCTCCGAATCAGGCATGGGCGCGTTCGCCAACGACATCGCGCCCGAGACGGCAGCGGCGACGCTGCGGGAGAAATGACTATGAGGCTGCTCGTCACCGGCGGCGCGGGATACATCGGAAGCGTCGTCGCCGCCCAGCTCGCCGACCGCGGACACGACGTCGTGGTCCTCGACGACCTGTCCACCGGCCACGCCGACGCGGTGCCCCGCGCCGCCACCTTCCGCGAGGGCACGATCCGCGATGACGCGCGGTCCATCCTCGCCACCGGGATCGACGCGGTGCTGCACTTCGCGGCCAAGTCGCTGGTCGGTGAGTCGGTCGCGTACCCGGCCCGGTACTGGGAGCACAACCTCGGCGGCACGCTCGCGCTGCTCGAAGCGATGCGCGTGACCCAGACCCGCCGGATCGTGTTCTCGTCCACCGCGGCGGTCTACGGGGAGCCGGAGCAGATCCCGATCACGGAGACCGACCCGGTCCGGCCGACGAGCCCGTACGGCGCCTCGAAGCTCGCCGTGGACACCGCGCTGGCCACCTGCGCCCGGATGCACGAGATCGGCGCGGTGAGCCTGCGGTACTTCAACGTGGCCGGGGCGGCCGAGGACGCCGCCGGCACCTGGCGCGGCGAGCGGCATTCCCCCGAGACGCACCTGATTCCCACCGTGCTGGCCGTGGCCCGGGACGGAGGCGGGCCGCTGCGGCTGTTCGGCGACGACTACCCGACCCGGGACGGCACCTGTATCCGGGACTACGTTCACGTGGCCGACCTGGCCCACGCGCACCTGCTGGCCCTGGACGCCTGCGAGCCGGGCTCACACGCCGTCTACAACCTGGGCAGCGGGACCGGTTACTCCAACCGGGAGATCCTCGACATGTGCCGCGAGGTGACCGGGCGGGAGATCCCGGTGGAGCTGGCCGCCCGGCGGCCCGGCGACCCGGCCGTGCTGGTCGCCTCGTCCAAGGCCATCACGGCCGCGCTCGACTGGTCCGCCGAGCGGGATCTGCGCGCGATGGTCGCCGACGCGTGGACGTTCGCCCGGCTGCGGGCTCAGGCCGGCGAATAGGCGGTGGAGGCGGTGACCGCGCCAGGCCCCGCGGATCAGGCGGCCGGCTGGTTCGCCGAGTGCTACGGAACGTCGCCCGAGGGCGTCTGGCACGCCCCGGGGCGGGTCAACCTGATCGGCGAGCACACCGACTACAACGAGGGTTTCGTGCTCCCGTTCGCGCTCCGGCAGGGGGTCCGGGCGGCCGCGTCCCGGCTCGGCGACGGGCTGCTCGAACTGCGCTCCCGACAGGCCCCGGACGCCCCGGCGACCGTGCCGCTGGGCTCGCTGGCCCCGGGCTCGGTCACCGGGTGGGCCGCGTACCCGGCCGGGGCGGCCTGGGCCCTGGCCCGGGCCGGCCTGAGCGTCGGCGGGACCAGCATCGCGATCGACGCGGATCTCGAGCGTGGAGCCGCGCTGTCCTCGTCCGCCGCCCTGGAGTGCGCCACCGCGCTGGCCCTGACCGAACTGCACGGGCTGAGCGTGCCCCGGCCCGACCTGGCCACGATCGCCCGGCGCGCGGAGAACGAGTTCGCCGGGATCCCGACCGGGATCATGGACCAGTCCGCGTCCCTGCTCTGCCGGGCCGGCTACGCCCTGCTGCTGGACTGCCGCAGCGGTGACCGGGACGACGTGCCGTTCGACCTGCCCGGGGCCGGGCTCGTGCTGCTGGTCGTCGACACCCGCGTGCGGCACGCGCTGTCCGACGGGCGGTACGCGGAGCGCCGCCGCGACTGCGAGGAGGCGGCCCGGGCCCTCGGTGTCCGGGCCCTGCGGGACGTGACCGATGACCCGGCGGCGGTGGACCGGATCGCGGACCCGGTGCTGCGCCGCCGGGCGCGGCACGTGGTGACCGAGAACCGGCGGGTGCTGGCCACCGTCGGCCTGCTGCGGGCGGGCGACATCGCCGGCTGCGGCCCGCTGCTGTCCGCCTCGCACGCGTCGCTGCGCGACGACTTCGAGATCTCCTGGCCGGAGGCTGATGCGGCGGTCGACGCGGCGGTCGCGGGCGGCGCGCTCGGTGCGCGGATGACCGGCGGCGGGTTCGGGGGGTCGATCATCGCGCTGGTGCCGGAGCGGAACGCCCCGGACGTGCGCGCCCGGGTCCGCGAGGCGTTCGCCGGCCGGCGCTGGCCGGTGCCGGGGTTCCTGGAGGCACTGCCCTCGGACGGGGCCCGGCGCCTGAGGTAACTGCCGCCTGGAATGGATCTCCAGTAGGCGCGGTGGATAGCCTGGTCGCGATGCGCCTGGCGGGAGGGACTCATGGTGGAAAGCGCTGATCGCACGCCGCTGCGGGTGGCGCTGCTGGGCTGCGGCGCGGTGGGCTCGCAGGTGTTCCGGCTCCTGGGCGAGCAGGCCACCGACCTGGCGGCGCGGGTCGGGGCGCCGCTGCGGGTGGCCGGGGTCGCGGTCCGCGATCCTGGCGGACGGGCGCGCGCCGCGGGCGTGCCGTCGGATCTGATCACGACCGACGCCATGGGCCTGGTGACCCGGCCCGACATCGACATCGTGGTCGAGATGGTCGGCGGCATCGAGCCCGCCCGGTCGCTGCTGCTGGCCGCGATGGAAACCGGCAAGTCGGTGGTGACCGCCAACAAGGCGCTGCTGGGCGCCGACGGCGCGGCGATGCACGCCGCGGCGCGCGAGCACGGCGCCGACCTGTTCTACGAGGCCTCGGTGGCCGGCGCGATCCCGCTGCTGCGGCCGCTGCGCGAGTCGCTGGCCGGCGACGCGGTGCGCCGGGTGCTGGGGATCGTCAACGGGACCACGAACTACATCCTCGACCAGATGGATTCCTCGGGCGCAGAGTTCCGCGACGCGCTATCCGAGGCGCAGGCGCTCGGCTACGCCGAGGCCGACCCGACCGCGGACGTGGCCGGCTACGACGCGGCGGCCAAGGCCGCGATCCTGGCCAGCCTGGCCTTCCACACCCGGGTCAGCACGGCTGACGTCTACCGGCAGGGGATCGCGGCGGTGACGCCGGCCGACATCGTCAGCGCCCGCACGCTCGGCTGCGTGGTCAAGCTGCTCGCGATCTGCGAACGGTGCAACGGCGGGATCTCCGCCCGGGTGCATCCCGCGATGATCTCCCGTGATCATCCACTGGCCTCGGTCCGCGGCGCGTACAACGCGGTGTTCGTGGAGGCGGAATCGGCGGGCCGGCTGATGTTCTACGGCGCGGGCGCGGGCGGCGGGCCCACGGCTAGCGCCGTGCTGGGCGATCTTGTGGTGGTCGCGCGCAACCGGGTGGCCGGGATCCGCGGGCCGGACGCGCCCAGCTACGCCGAACTTCCGGTGCTGCCCATGGCCGAGGCGCTGACCCGTTACCACGTCGCGCTGGACGTGGCCGACCGGCCCGGCGTGCTGGCCCCGGTCGCCGAGGCCTTCGCCCGGCATGACGTGTCGATCCGGGCGGTCCGCCAGGAGGGCCGCGGCCCCGGCGCCTACCTGGTCATCGTCACGCACACGGCGCGCGAGGCGGCTCTCGCCGCCACCGTGGCCGACCTGTCGGCGATGGAGGCCGTGCGGGCCGTCGACAGCGTGATGCGCGTCGAGGCCGAAGAAGGCGAGTGAGGGGGACCCGGTGACCGAGGGGGGGAGTGCGGTGGCCGCGCCCGCGGTCCAGTGGCGGGGGGTGATCGCCGAGTACCGTGATCTGCTGCCGGTTACCGCGAAGACGCCCGTGATCACGCTGGGCGAGGGCGGCACGCCGCTGGTGCCCGCCGCGGCCCTGTCGGAGATGACCGGCTGCGAGGTCTACCTCAAGGTCGAGGCGGGCAACCCGACCGGGTCGTTCAAGGACCGGGGCATGACGGTGGCGGTCAGCGCGGCGGCGGGCCGCGGCGCGACCGCGGTGATCTGCGCGTCTACCGGCAACACCAGCGCGAGCGCCGCCGCCTACGCGGCCAAGGCGGGCCTGACCTGCGCCGTGCTCGTGCCGCGGGGCAACATCGCGCTGGGCAAGCTGGCCCAGGCCCTGGTGCACGGCGCGCGGCTGCTCCAGGTGGACGGAAACTTCGACGACTGCCTCGAGCTGGTGCGGAAGCTGGCCGTGGACTACCCGGTCGCGCTGGTCAACTCGGTGAACCCGGACCGGATCGAGGGACAGAAGACGGCGGCGTTCGAGATCGTGGACGCGCTCGGGGACGCCCCGGACGTGCACTGCCTGCCGGTCGGCAACGCCGGGAACATCGCCGCCTACTGGAAGGGCTACACCGAGTACGCCCAGCGGGGCCGGGCTACGCGCCACCCGAGGATGTTCGGCTTCCAGGCCAGCGGGGCCGCGCCGATCGTCCTGGGCCGCCCGGTCACGGCCCCGGCCACGATCGCGACCGCGATCCGGATCGGCAACCCCGCGTCGTGGCTGCTCGCCGAGGCGGCCCGGGACGAGTCCGGCGGCCAGATCGCGTCCGTGACCGACCGACAGATCCTGAACGCCTACCGGCTGCTGGCCCGCAAGGAGGGGGTGTTCGGCGAGCTGGCCTCGGCCGCCGGGGTCGCCGGCCTGCTCCAGGCCCGGGAGAGCGGCCAGATCGCCGCCGGGTCCCGGGTCGTGTGCACGATCACCGGCCACGGGCTCAAGGACCCCGACTGGGCCGTGTCGGCCGCGCCCGCGCCGGTGACCGTCCCGGCCGACGCCGCCGCTGCTGCGGCCGAGCTGGGCCTGCGCTGAGCGAGGCCCGGGCCATTTCTTCCTCGGCTACCCCCGCGCAGCGCTCCCGGCGGCCCCAGCCGGGCCGGCCGGTGGTGGTGCGCGTCCCCGCGACCAGCGCGAACCTCGGGCCCGGCTTCGACGCCCTGGGCCTGGCCCTGGCGCTGCACGACGTCGTGACCGCGCGGATCACCCCGGACGGCGTCTCGATCGAGGTGTCCGGCGCCGGCCAGGACACAGCGGCGAGGGGCGAAGACCACTTGATCATCCGCGCGATGCGGACCGCGTTCGGGATGCTCGGCGCCCAGCCGCCCGGCATCGCCCTGCGGTGCGTCAACGCGATCCCCCAGGGGTACGGGCTGGGCTCGTCGGCGGGTGCGATCGTCGCGGGCCTGCTTGCGGCCCGGGCCCTGGTGCCGGGAGGCGAGAGCCTGACCGACGCGGAACTGCTCGGGCTCGCGACACAGCTCGAAGGGCACCCAGACAACGTCTCGGCCTGCCTGTACGGCGGCCTCACGATCGCCTGGGAATCGTCGTCCGGGGTGCGGGTCGCGAGACTCGCGCCCGTGCCGGGACTGGTCCCGGTGGCGTGCGTTCCCGACCTGCCGCTGGGCACCGCCGAGGCCCGGCAGGTGCTGCCGCCCGCGGTCCCGCACGCGGACGCCGCGGCGAACTCGGCCCGCGCGGCGCTGCTGGTGGCGGCGCTGACGTCCGACCCCGGCCTGCTCATGGACGGGACCGAGGATTTCCTGCACCAGCCCTACCGCACCGCGGTCATGCCCGCCACGGCCGACCTGGTCAGCCGCCTTCGCGCGGGCGGGATCCCGGCGGTCGTCTCGGGCGCCGGCCCGACCGTGCTCGCGCTCACCGTGGCGGGCACGCATCCCGGCCCCGAGGCCATCGCGTCGATCGCGAGCAGTACCCGGACCGCCTGGCAGGTCCAGGCCCTGGACGTCGACCGCGACGGAGCCACGGTCAAGGCGGACGCGCCGTACGGGAGCGACTAGCGGCCGCAAGCGGCCGCCGGGTGAGCCGTCGGGTGACTAGAGCGGGTAGGGCTCGGGTTCGGTGGTGTAGGTCCGGCCGCTGGGCAAGGTCCAGACCAGGGTGCCGGGGCGGGGCTGGGTGAGGTGCCATCCGGTGGTTTGCTTGGCGCGGTGGTGGCGGCGGCAGAGCGGGGCGAGGTTGCATTCGCAGGTCCGGCCGCCGTGGAGCCAGGCGAGGGTGTGGTCGTCGTCGCAGGTGGTGGCGGGCCGGCGGCATCCGGGGAAGGCGCAGCGGCGGTTGCGGGTCTTGATCTGGTGGCGCAGCCGTGGTGAGGGCCGGTATCCGGGGACTTCGAGCCGGTGCGCGCACCGGTTCTGCTCGATGGGGAGCAGGGGGATGGACCGCAGCCAGCCCAGCGGGTCCGGCGGGCTGGCTGCGGTCCATCCCCCTGCTCCCCAT
>Ga0102924_1004998_pt1 | contig 13025 bp, 12 predicted proteins | sample PaiPotPPM11metaG_FD_80116 | JGI IMG/M metagenome (GOLD analysis project Ga0102924, IMG submission 80116) | Iron sulfur acid spring bacterial and archeal communities from Banff, Canada, to study Microbial Dark Matter (Phase II) - Paint Pots PPM... ... | reverse complement strand
GGTCGGAAGCGCTGGTTCCGGTGGCGGTGCCGCGGCGCGCGTCGATCGGTTCGCAGAACGGCGTGCCGAAGGCGGAAGTATTTCGCGGCGTGATGGCGGTGAGGTTCAGCGCGTCGCAGCGCTGCTCGGTGAGCGCCAGGCAAATCAGGCCGCGTCCAAATTTGGTCATGAAATTGATGGCTTCCGGCGTGACTTTTTCGGCGGCCATGGCCAGGTCGCCTTCGTTTTCGCGGTCTTCGTCGTCCACCAGGACGATCATGCGGCCGGCGCGGATTTCTTCCAGAGCTTCTTCTACGGTGGCAAATGGGGGCTTGCGGTCGGTCATCTGGTTTCGGTCCGTCATCGGATCGCCTTTATTTCTTCACTGATTCCTACATTTGTTTGTTCAACCATTTTACCGCGCGCGTCAACATTCGATGATTTCGCGTCCGGCGAAGATGCGATTTTAGCGAAAAGCTTATATGCAAATCTAGAACCGGTTAGAAGGGGTTTACTCGTTTGTTTTCTATAACATCTGTTTTTGGGCCAGAACCGGTTAGAAATGGTGAAAAGTGGTCCTGATTTTGTCCCTTTTTCCATGTGAGTAGGCAGGGTGAACGAGAGGCTGGCATTGAGGCGCGATCTCTGCTCAGGAAGGACCGGAGTAAGTCTGGCGGGGAATTGGGGTTCGCGATTAAGAGCTGCAAAGCAGATCCCTCGTGTGGTGCGCCGCGGCGCACTCGCTCGGGATGCCGATGCTGGTCGCATCGTCACTTTCGTCCTGCTTCGCACTCACGAATTCTATCTTCAATAATCACGATTCACGCTAGCACGCTGTTTAATTGATTTCAAGGAGTGGTGTGTGTGGATGGGCTAGTACTCGGTCGGCGCTTCGTTCCATTTTGGGAAGGGAAATTGAGGGCTGAGATGATCAAGGTTTCTGCGCCGAGGCGACCAACGATAGAATGATGTGCTTCAACGCAAGCCTGCAAAATCCGTAGCCTGGAGTAGGGGAGGCTGGAACAAATGAGTTCTCGAACGATGAACGTGGAATACAGCCGGCTGTTGACGAAGTTTTCTCCAAGAGTGATTCGCACGGAAAAGGCGAACGAGGAATATACCGCGGCGCTCTACGAGCTGGACCAGCGCGATGCCACGCTGACTCGCGCGGAGAAGGAGCTTGCCGAGCTTCTCACCTTGCTGATCGAGGATTTCGAATCCAAGCGGTATGCGTTACCGCGCGCGAAGCCTGTGGAGGTTCTGCGATTCTTGATGGAGCAGCATGGGCTAAAGCAGAAAGATTTAGCGGACGTGTTCGGAACGCGCAGCATTGTTTCGGAAGTCTTGAGCGGCAAGCGCAAGTTGAACAGGGAACATATCGAGCGTTTGAGCCAGCGTTTTCATATCTCGCCGGAAGTATTCTTCTAGTGTTCATGCGCAAGTTCCATCGTAAATGGTAGAGTTGTTGAAGTCTTGTGCTTGCGAAGGAGCATCGTGGATAGTTCCCAGGTTGATGCTTTGCGCTCGGAGTTCATTTCGATACGCGATGAAGCGATTAAATTCTTTGCAGACGCGCGCTTAACTGTGGGGAACACCCCTCACCATTCGTCTGATGATTGGGACCGCCTACAACCCGAGCAAAGGACGAAAGCCAGACAGGTCAGGACAAAATTGAATGACTTTGGGATTCGGCTTCTTGATGCAGTTCGAGAGTCTCCTCTGCTGGAGAAAGTCGACGAAGTGGAGACGCGAAGACTACTTCGCAGCATGTCGGTCTCTTTACTTCTGAACGAGTATGAATACTATGAATCGCACGTCATTGCGGAGGAGGATAGGATCTATGGGATAGCATCGGCGAAACAGAGTGAAACACCGGTTTCTGCTGAAGTTAGCTCAATGAACTTTAAGCGAGAAGCACTGCTAGTTCTTCGCAAAATGGATTTGCTCGCTCCTTCGCCAGATAAGCTTACAAGGGCAATCGTTTCGTCGCAAATACCAGGCATCCACAAATACAGACCTAACACTGCTTTCATCATGATGCGAATTGACAAAGCTAATCCGGCGCTTGACGACGTAAACAATTGCATAAAGGAAGTCTTTAGAGAATTTGGTATCGAGGCACGTCGGTCCGACGAGATCGAGCACTCAGATGTTATAACCCAGCTAATTTTGGATGAGATTGCAACATCTGAGTTCTTGATTGCGGACCTCAGCGGTGAGCGACCGAGCGTGTATTACGAACTCGGTTATGCCCATGCTCTGGGCAAGCGCCCAATTCTATATCGAGCAGAGGGAACGGTTCTTCACTTTGATTTGTTAGTTCATAATGTTCCCGAATATAAAAACATAACCGATTTAAAATCAAAGCTGCGGTTGCGGTTATCAGCTGTGACTAACAAGACTCTACAGCAATGACTGTTTCTTCAAAGACTCCGAAGGGCATTGCACGTATGTCAAGCGCCTGAGTAGCGTTGTCCGCCGAGGTTTATCGAATGAATTTGAATTGTAGGTCGCTCGTATAGTAGTTGTACGTCATCTCGTACACAGTTTCGAGCAATTGCGTTCCATAGGTGTCGCGGTACGTTACACGGAAGATATATTTCTTAATTTCGATACTTAAATCATTTGGCCCGCCTACTTTGAAGAAGCGGTTGAGGTCGTATCGAAATATGGGAGACGGGATTCCATTTTCCTCTACGGTGGGTACGATCGAAACAGGTTGGCCTTTTAATATTTGCGGTAGCATCTCGAATCTGGCCTTCAGGTTTCCATTTGATATATCTTCGATTTGAACGTTCACGGCAGGCATATCACCTATGTTCGTCATCGTAAAACCTGCAGCCTTTATCGTAGCTCCGGGAATTATCGGTACTATTGCGAAATCAGCCAGGACTTTCGGAGCTTTATCCGTGAGCCTAGATCTGAGGTTAGAGATAGTCCCGCGTGATTTTGTAAGTTCATTTCGCAAATCATCCGCTTCCTTAACCAACGTAGACTTTACGGAATTACTTGCCCGGTATGAGCCCTCCAGCAGCGATAAAAGGACTATTACCGCTAGGGTTAGGAACCATGTCCGCCACTGCCAGTGCGGAATGAAATGGAGGAGACGGTAGTGTTCTTGTTGGTCCGAAGAGAGAAACTCATCACGAAAAAACTCCAAAACCCAATAAAGGGCGAATAATCCTGACGTAACCCATACGACAGGTCTCCAGAGGGCTTGCTTCCAAAAAATAATGCGGTGGCTAAACCAGTTATCCATTCCTCATATCCGTCCAGGCAAGGCTACCATTCGCGTCAAGCGAAAAAGCTAACGGAAGTGGATAGGCCGCTACAACGGCAAGAGCGCAAAAATCAGAAACCCAATGGTGGTCAAGCCAGCCATCTTAATCGGTTGAGCTGACTGAATCAGAAGTGTGGAATTGAATTTGATTGTGCGTTGCGGGCTGAAGTGATAAATACGTTAACAGGCGAACGGCATTACCCTGGTGCATGCCGCATTTTTTCCAAGCCCTACAGACAAGACGTTATCGCGGGTTTGTCCAAATCACTATGAGCAGGCGACAGGAGCTACCATGCGTGCTGCGATTGTAATTCGCTCGTTGATGTTTGCGGTTGTTTTGCTGGCGTTCTCGCACGGGGCATTTGGGCAGATTGGGATTTCTGTGGGATTTGGGCCGCCGTTGCTTCCTATTTACGAGCAGCCGATCCTTCCTGGCGACGGCTATCTATGGGCGCCGGGTTACTGGGGCTATGACTCGTCGGCTAACGATTATTACTGGGTGCCGGGTACGTGGGTTTATCCTCCTCAACCTGGCTTCTTGTGGACGCCGGGTTACTGGGGCTGGGGAGGCGGCGGATATTATTTCAATCAAGGATATTGGGGCCCGACGGTGGGCTACTACGGCGGGATTAATTATGGCTATGGTTACGGCGGGTATGGATACGAAGGTGGGCGCTGGGAAGGGAACCACTTCGTTTACAACACTTCGGTGAATCGCGTAAACACCGCCGTCGTACACAATACTTACACCGCTCCGGTGAGCAACGCGTCCGAGAATCACGTCAGCTACAACGGTGGTAACGGCGGGGTGGAGGCGCGTCCGACGGCGGAGCAAGAGTTATACGCGAGAGAGCAACATGTGGGCCCGATTGAGGCGCAAACGCAACACATGCAGGCGGCTCGGAGTAATCCTGAGCTGTTCGCCTCTGCTAACCATGGCAAGCCGCCGATCGCGGCTACTTCCAAGCCTGGTGACTTCACAAGCGGTTTTGTTGCTTCCAAGCAAGCGGGCGGAGAATACAAAGCTTCTCTGCCGGATGCTCCGAGCGCCAATGTGCCGCATGGCGGCACCATCAATCACGCGAGCGAATTGCCGTCTCACGACTTCAAGGCGCCAAATACCGGCAGCGCAGAAGGCAACAAGAGTTATCAGCAACAATTGGATGAACTATCTGTTCGGGAAGCGCAGGATCACCAAAATCTGGAGCAGCAGCAAGAAGAAGAACACCAGAAAGCCACACAGAAAAACTACAGCGACAAGCAGATACAACAGATGGAGCAGCGTCACGCTCAGCAGACGGAGCAGCTCGAGCAACGGCACTCAAGCGAGAACAAGCAGATGGAGCAGCGACAATCGTCGCAGAGTTCGTCGAGGTCGCAGAGTGGTTCAAATAACGGCAAGCCGCATTGATTTTGCGGCGAGTCTCGCCAAACCCGGCGAAATCGAAAAACTGCGATAAAACTTTCGCGCGGGCTTAAGCTCGGCTAAGTCGGCTAGCATTTTTCACGCGCGTTCCAGTACTGCCCGTACTCCATTATCGACGACATTTTATCTTGACTAGATTTTTGTCAAGGCGCAGACTCCCCAGGTTCAAAAAGTGCATTTCCGCGAATAGCGCCGGCCATCATCGAGAGTGCGAATCCAGGAGAAATTAAAAATGAGGAAAGTCTTGCTGGCCATGGCATTGCAGTTTGCGGCTAAGGTGGGCTTGCTACGCTCGCAGATTCGAAGGGATGCAATTCGAGGCGGCTTGCTGAGTTTTCGTTCCGTGTCTGCCGGTCTTATGACAGTTCTGATGGTCTGGCTGACTACAGGAGGGATTGCTGCCACGCACACAGCCGTGAGCGGCAGCGATGATAAGAAGGAGAGTTCCGAGTCAACTTCCAACGTGATAAGTAAGCCTGGGCCCTCGCAGACGACGATCGTCTCGTTGACTAGCACCGCAGCCGAGATCAGTGTCCTGGGATACGGCTTGGCACCCAGCGGCCAGCTTTCATTCACAGATGTCACCACGAGTACTCCAGTCGTCCCTCCTGTAACACTGAATACCGCAGACTCAACGATCGTTCTAGCGCGTCAAGTCGCTACCGTTACAGGCGCAAACACGTTTCCTGATTGGACTGAACTGGCGGACTTGAATGGCGATGGAAACCTTGACCTGGTTACCTCATTGTCTGCGATTGATTCCTACACTGTACGACTGGGAAATGGGAACGGCACGTTTCGACCGGCAACACCCATCCTGATTGCTACAGGCTTTGATCCCGGAGAGGCGCATGCGGTCAGTTTGCGTGGAAACGGCACGATGGATTTGATCTTCGCGAGTTCCGCGAGTAACCAGATTGCGGTGTTGTTGGGCAATGGCAACGGAAGCTTTGGAACGCCGACGTTCTACACCGTTGGATCCGCCGCGAATATCCCTAGTTCCATCGCTAGCGGAGATTTCAACCATGACGGCAACCTCGATATCGCCGTGGCGAATTCGGTGGACAACACGGTAAGTATTTTTCTCGGCGATGGGAGCGGCTCGTTAACCCAATCGGGAGTGCCTATTAACGTAGGTAACAATCCGGAATCGATTCGCGCAGGCGACTTCAATGGCGACGGCTATTCCGACCTTGCAGTTTCAAACTTTAAAGATGGAACCGTAACCACGCTGCTGAATAATCAGAATGGAACTTTCACCCCGACGGCAATGCACGTCGGAAGCGGTGCGGGTTCCGGTCCTCGGGGCGTTGCCATCACGGGCAGCGGATCAGACTTACTGCTGGCTACGGCAAACTTCATGGATAACACGGTGAGTGTGATGCAAAGCCACGGCGATGGTACGTTTGGGGCGCAGACGATAGTGCCCGTAGGCAAAGGGCCCCAGGACATTCGCTGGGCCGATTTCAATGGAGATGGAGTACAGGACCTGGTGATCGCAAACTTCACCGGTAACTCGCTCAGTTTAGCGATTGGCGAATCGGGGTCCTATACGGTGTTGGGCCCGTTCGCTGCGGGAGGCCATCCAGCGTCAGCGGCCGTAGGCGATCTTAATGGCCGTGGAGCTCCGGATATCGTGATTTCCAATATGCTCAAAAATGAAACAGAAGTATTCATGGTTGGCGCGGAGATATCGGTGTCCTACACCGGGCTTTCTCTTACCGCTGGACACGCCGTTCAGGCTACATATACTCCGGACGCAGCGAGCAAATATCGCGCGAGCACTTCGGCGATAAGCACAGTTCCATAGCGACGGACAGTTCGCCTTCGGTGATTTTTCCGGCGGGGCGTTAATCGGGTGGTAGAAGAATCCTGATCATTACAGCGCGACAGACGCGGCGTCCTGCCTGTGGCAAAGAGCACACTCCGAAATCCGCCTCCGAATTTCCTCGTGATCGTCCGAAGCCATAAATGGGCTGTGCGCCAGGTGTTTAGAAGAAGGGCGCAGGGCCGGCGGAGATGGGTGTGACTGGCGCTATACTTGAAGGTAACTGGGCGAAGGTTTGACGAACACAACATCTTGGGAATGGTCCGGCTTGTCCGGACGACGAGGTGCCATGGCATGAGAAAACTATTCACACTGTCCTTTGTGTGGCAGCGGTAATACTGGCGGGCACGCTGGCCCCGTGCAGCCGCGCGCAGGCCCCTAACAATGCTGCTGAGTTGAGGGAGCTGGCGAAGGAAAAAGAGGTCAAGCAGGACGAGCTGGTCAACCTGGAAAAAGATACGGCGCGGTCGCTGCAATTGAACAGCGCGATGCTGTTCCGGCGAGTCTATGGCGAGGACTTCGTGGGAATATTGCCGACGGGGCAAGTGTTGGACAAGGCCGGGTGGATCGCCTCGGTGGAGAATTCGGGCACGCAATACAGTTCGTTTATCGCGTCGGATGTACGGGTGCGCATGTTCGAGGAGACGGCGGTGGTCACATGTCTGTGGAGTTCGCACGGAACCAAGAACGGGCGTGCTTTTTCGCGGCAGTCGCGTGTGACCCACGTGTATATATGGGGCCAACGAGGCTGGCAAGTGATCGCGAGCCAGGAAACGCTGTTGCCCGGACAAAGCTAGTTCAAATTTGGCCGATAACAGCGGGCAGAAACCTCTTCCACATTCTCACCTAGTCCCACGATGAAAAAGTGGCTCGTTGTGATCGGCGAGCGGGGACTCATGATTTAAAACCAGGTTTTGGCGCGGTATTGGCGGTAGGCGTCGCCGAATTTTGCTTCCAGGACGCGGGCTTCGTTGCGCGCGCGCAATACCTGCATGAAGATCATTCCCAGCAATACCAGCAGTACCCACCGAGGAAGCGGCAGGTAGAGCGCCATGCCGGCGAAAAACACTACTCCGAAAAAATAGATTGGATTGCGGATCCTGGAGTAAATGCCGGTAGTGACGAGCCCTTGCGCCTGCGCGGTTACAGCAAAGAATTCGCGGATTTGTAGACGCGCGGTAAGCCATCCGATAAATCCGATAGCGAGGAGTATTGCGCCGGCGATGTGCCTCGGCGTCCAGGGGCCATTCCGGCCGACATAGAAGACCAGGAAAAAGGCGCAAGAGGTCCCAAGAATTTCAAGGTCGTGTTTGCGTAGCTTCATCGGCGCGTAAGATTGTAGAACGGGCGAGTCGGAAAAGCTCGGCGAGAATTCCGCCGAAAGGAAGCCGCGACTTTCTTAGGCTTTATAGTCGGAGCGGAAGCTCCGGCCCCTTGAACTGCGGTCTTTTCCCGCGAGCTGTGGAATGGCGGGATGCAAGGCCGCAGGTCTAAAGACCTGAGCTACATTAAGTGCGTTCGCGGAACTTGATTTTCATCGGCAACGGCTTCGGTCGCCGGCGACGACCGCTCGCAAGAAACGGGGGTATACTGCGGGCGCAGTTTTTCGAAATTGAATCGGAGAGGAAATGGGCAACAGACAAGTCATTGTGCAGCGGTTTAGCGTTACTTCGTCGAAGAAATTTGAGGATGTGGTGGCGAAGCTGGCAGCGGGAGTGGGACATCCGGATGTGCGCGGGATGTTCGAGAAGATCGGCGCAGCGAAAGCTTACTCCGAAGTAGAAAACATAGTTCAAAAGGGACTGGGTTCCACGGGCTTGATGGAGTTTTTCCGGTTCGATCATGGCGATGTGTTGCGAAAGGACCACGGAGAGAAGGCGCCGAAGGTTTTTCGTTTTCTGATCGGCAATCCCCTGATCATGAAGAAAATGGTGGAGCATGTGCCGGACGCGGGGTCGTACGCACCGGTGACGATTCTGGTGGATGAGCGGGCGGATGGCGTGCATCTTTCTTACGACACCATGACGAGCTTTCTGGCGCCGTACGGAAATGCGGAAGCGATGAAGGTGGCAAAAGAGCTGGACGCGAAAATGGAAGCGTTGCTGAACGACGCTGCGAAGTGAAGGGGCAAGCGCGCGAAGGCCGAGGCGGGGCGAGCCCTTCGCTCAAAGCGCTCAGGGGTGAATCTCTCGGTCGCGCGGCGACCTCAAGATTCAGGTGAATCTTTCGGCTGCTGCGGCGATTTCAAGATTCACGAAAGTGAAATCAAATGACCAGCACGACTAACAAATTCAAAAAAGGAGATTGCACATGACTGAAGTGCTCCTTTTCGCGTTTTTGATCGGGGTGATAGCCGGACTGCGTGCGCTTACCGCGCCTGCCGCGGTGGCCTGGGCCGGATATGGGCGCGGAATTCTGACCCACACGTCTGTTCATTTTATGGGAACGCTTGCCGCCGCCATCATCTTTACGGTGCTTGCGCTCGCGGAACTGGTCACCGATCAACTTCCGTCCACACCGAGCCGGCTGAAAACGCCGGGGATCACCGCGCGCATCTTTACCGGCGCGCTATCGGGAGCGTGTCTTGCGGCGGCGGGAGAGGGATCGATCGCGCTCGGCATTTGTCTGGGTATCGTTGGCGGAGTGGTTGGCGCGTTTGCGGGCTATTACGCTCGTAAGGGTTTGGTGCAGGCTTTGAAGGTTAAGGACTTGCCCATCGCGCTTTTGGAGGATGCTGTGGCGATCGGCGGCGCGATTTTTATTGTGACGCGATTCTAAGCGCGCAGCCGCGCATCTAAGTTGTCGGCCGCATAATTATTTTGCGCGCTCGAGGAATTTTTCCAATGAATCCTTCTGACCAATTTCAAGCCATCGTTATCGGCGCCGGGCAGGGCGGCAATCCGCTGTGTATTGCGCTGGCACAGGCCGGACTTCGCACAGCGCTAATCGAGCGCAAACATGTTGGTGGAACCTGCGTGAACGAAGGCTGCACACCGACGAAAACAATGGTAGCGAGCGCACGCGTGGCGTACCTAGCGCGGCGAGGCGCCGACTACGGCGTGCAAACTGGAAATATTCAGGTGGACATGGCGCGTGTCCGAAAGCGCAAGCGCGACATCGTGGAAGCCTTTCGCACGGGGAGCGAAGGGCGCTTTAGAAATTTGGCAAACTTCGAACTGATGTACGGCGAGGCTAGTTTTATTGGCGCAAAATCCGTGCGCGTGCGCCTGAAAGATGGAGGGCAGCGCGAACTGACAGCCGAGAAAATTTTTATCGACGCGGGCACGCGGCCGGCTGTCCCGGCCATCGTTGGACTGAAAGAGGTAGCGTTTCTCGACAGCACGTCCATCATGGAACTCGATAGTGTGCCGGAACACTTGATCGTTCTCGGCGGCGGGTACGTTGGGTTGGAATTCGGGCAGATGTTTCGCCGATTCGGCAGCCGGGTAACGATGGTGCATTCACGCCCCCAGCTGCTAAGAGATGAGGACGCGGACGTAGCTGCGGCTATCACGGAAATTCTGCGGCAAGACGGCGTGGAGGTTGTGCTGAACGCGAGGGCTACGGCCGTAGCGAAAGCGGGAGCGCAGATTCGCGTGACCGTTCGGATCGGGGAAGAATCCCGGCTGTTGGAAGGCTCGCATTTATTGGTAGCCACCGGGCGCACGCCCAACACGGATTCGTTGAACCTGGCGGCTGCGGGTGTGGCGATGGACAAGCGCGGATATATTCCGGTGAATTCAAAACTGGAAACCAATGTGGCGGGAATCTACGCGTTGGGAGACATTAACGGCGGGCCGGCGTTCACACATATTTCCTACGACGACTTTCGCATCCTGCGCACGAACATACTTGAGAAGGGAAATGCGTCAACCGAGGGGCGGCCGGTGCCCTACGTGCTTTACACGGATCCGCAACTAGGCCGCGTCGGCCTGACTGAAGCGGAAGCTCGCGCGCGAAATAAAAAAGTTCGCGTGGCCAAAATGCCGATGAGCTCGGTGGCTCGCGCGCGGGAAACGGATGAAACTCGCGGATTTATGAAAGTCGTGGTCGATGCCGAGAGCGAACAAATTCTGGGCGCGGCGGTGTTGGGGGTGGAAGGCGGAGAAATAATGTCGATGATCGAACTGGCGATGATGGGCAAATTGACTTGTGGGGATTTGCACAACGCTGTTCTGGCTCACCCGACGTTTGCGGAATCGTTAAACAACCTTTTTTTGCATTTTGATTCGTAGGGACACCAGCGACCCGGCAGCGGCAGGCTAAAGCAGGCAAAAGCAAGCAAAAGCAAAATGCCGGGCTGAAGCCCGGCGCTACGAAGGCTACGATCACGCGAGAGCGATGGGCTACGCAGCTTATTGTTTGTGGTTGTTTGGTTTTACTTTTCTTGCGGAAGACGACGACGCGGTGCCTTGCTCGAGTGAGCCGCTGAAGTAACTGCCTGGATCCACTTCGATCCAAAACAACTGGTCGCCACTTGCCTCGTACGCGGCGACGTTTAGCGTAATATCGCTGGCAAAACCAGTATTCGACAGGGTGAACGGATTCAGCGTGTAGCGTCCGGGGTTTTGCAGGTCGGGCATAGCGGCTGCGGTGAACGCAACACTTGTGTAGGTGGCTTGATTGCCGGTGAGCGCGCCGAACGGATCGCTGAGGTCGCCTTGTCCCAAGAGACCGCCGCCCGGCTCTGTGACCAAAGCGGTGCCGACGAAATCAAATTCAAAGAAGCCATTGTGATTTGTTACGCCCTGGCCTCCAAAAGTGTAAAAACCCGCAAAATCACTCGAAGATATTATCGGGTTTTGTGGAACCAGTGAGCCGGTGCCGACCAGGTTCGTGTCCATCTCGGCGATCAGAGCGTCTCCGCCATCGTTGGCCGGACCATTGGGGTCGAGTATGTTGAGAGTTGGATCGACTGCATATATCCCGAAGTTAGCGATATCTCCGAATCCGGCGTTGAAGGTCATGGAGCCGTAGCCGTTGCCGGCGAGAGTGTACGTACCGCTGATGGATTTCGCCATCAACTGTGTACCTGCGCCCGACAATTCATTCAAATCTGCGACACCGCTGAAAGTTCCGGCGCTGGGAACAATAAACTCGCCGACCGCGGCGTAACTGTCGAAAACATTCTGCACGGAGAATACTGAGTTCGCGATGGAGCCGAGCGAGAAGCCCGGGACAGCGCCCTGACCGTAGGCCGATCCCACCGCCGTGTCGTGCGATAGGGAATCCACATCGATAATTCGAATCACTTGGGGGCCCAATACGTAGAAGTTGAGGGTAGCCGAGAGGCCAGCGGTGTTGTTGAATGTACCGCGGCCGAAAGAATCGGGTGTGGGCAACGAAGCGGAGAAAGGATTGTTGAGAGAAACCGTTCCGGGCAGGTTGCTGCCCAAGATGCTGCCAAAGTTGGTGTCCAAGATGCCCGCGAGCGTCCCGTCCGTCACGGTAAAAACTCCACCAAAAGCGGCGGGGAAAAATCCTTGCTCGGTTTCGCCTACTCCCGAAAAGACAAATGAAAACGAACCAGAAGGCGTGGAGGTCGAGGTCTGGAGGTCCAGGCTTCCGCTGGATGTGGCGGTCCCGTCGAATTGAGTGACCAGCGCATGTTTGGGATTTGGAAAAGAGACAGCAAAAGTTTCGGTACCGGCGTTGCCGAGCTGTGAATTGTTGGTGATAACAGTTAGCGTACCGACGCCGTTCGCCGCCAAGGATAGTGAGCCGCCGGTGATGGAATCACCTCCCGGCTGAGGCGAGGTGATCGCGACGCCGTCGTTGTAATCCTGCTCGCCGCTCACTACTGCGAAGGAACCGTCCACAGAAGCAACTTGAGCAATCGCTACTACTCCTGCGATGGAGTAAATGGGAAAGTTCGGCGAAACATTTTCTTCGCCGCTGGCATAAAACACAAAATTCTGAGTGAGTATGCCCGTTATCGCAATAGTGGCAGAAGCGCTGCGGGATGGACTGGCGACCGAGGTCGCAATGATAGTCACAGAGCCGCCGGAAGGTGAAGCGGGAGGGGCAGTGTACGCGCTGGGCAGTCCGCTTGCCGTTTGCGTGGGGTTGAAGGTTCCGCACGAGCCGGCCGGCATGCAGGTCCACTTTACTCCGCCGGGGACGGAGTCGTGAGTGACTGTGGCGACGACGTTGCTCGCGGCACCTGCGGCCAGAGTTGTGGGGGCGGTAGTAATAGCGACTGTGAGGCCAGAGCCGGAGCCGCACCCGGCGACGCTCAAAGCGCAGAGTGCGACGACAAAAGTCCAGAGGGTGAGCCTATTCATCATGCCGGCCTTCGTTTCGGAGATCGACTGCCATCTCATAGATGTTCTTCTTGAGATCGAAGTAACAAAGGCGGCTGCGCTTTTGTAAACGCGGCTCTCGACGGCTTTTCTTTCGCTATGGCCAAGAAGGACTCGCACCTAGATTGAACAACCCCGGCGGAATATAGCACGAAGGGCAGGACGCGCTACCCGGTCAAGTGAACGCAATGTTCCTAATCTTCTACCGGG
>Ga0102924_1004995_pt1 | contig 13034 bp, 9 predicted proteins | sample PaiPotPPM11metaG_FD_80116 | JGI IMG/M metagenome (GOLD analysis project Ga0102924, IMG submission 80116) | Iron sulfur acid spring bacterial and archeal communities from Banff, Canada, to study Microbial Dark Matter (Phase II) - Paint Pots PPM... ... | reverse complement strand
GCATCGATCGCCACCTTTGCCAACCCGAGGGCCTCCCGGGAGAGCCCGGTGAGGCGTCGGGCGAAGCCCTGAACCTCCGCCGCGAAGTTCTCCTCCGCAAGAACGCGGTGGACGAGCCCGATTCTCAGGGCCTCATCGGCGTCGATCCTCTCCCCGGCCATCGCGAGCCACCGTGCCCAGTGGGGGCCGACGATTCGGGTGAGCCGGCTGATGCCCCCCGAGCCCGGGATCAGTGCCAGGTTGGTGATCTCGGGGAGCCCGAACACGGTGCGTTCGGAGGCAAAGCGGAAATCACAGGAGACCGCCATCTCGACTCCGGCGCCGAGACAGGGCCCCTGGGCGCCGAGGATCACCGGCTTTTCGATCGATTCGAGCTCGTCGAACAGGACGTGGACGCGGCGGTAGTCGCGCCGGATGGCGACGCCCGAGGTCGGACGGCGCGCGTCCGCGTCGAACCGTCCGACATCCATACCTGCGGTGAAGTAGCGCCCCTCGGCGGTGATCACCAGGACTCTTAGGTCCTCGTCGTCACCGAGATCGTCCACCGCCTGCCGGATCACGGCGAGCATCTCGTCGGTGAGCGAATTGAGCTTGTCGTCGCGGGTGAACGTGAGCGTGAGGACGCCGTCGGCGTCCTCACGCCGGATCTGGCCGGAAGTTGAGGTCACGCCGGCATTCTGACAGCAGTGCGGATCGTCCTAACCTGTGGGGGCCGGGCGACCGCCACAGACGGGCAGGAGAGAGTGATGGGTCCTGACGAATCGGGTATCACGATCGAGACGCAGGGCGCGGTGACCGTCGTCCGCTTGGAGCGGCCCGACCGGCGCAACACCATTGATCTCGCGTCGGCAAACGCACTGATCGCTCTACTCGAGGGAGCCAACACGGCCCGGGACGTCCGTGCCATCGTCATCACGGGAGCCGGGCGTGACTTCTGCACCGGCGCGGACGTCGTCGGTGGTGAGGCCGTGCTCGATCGCAGCACGCTGGACTACCGGTACGCCATCGAGCCCTACCGCCGCCTGTTCCAGGCGCTCTGGAACGTGGAACGACCGGTGGTCAGCGCAGTGAACGGCACGGTGGCTGGCGCGGGTTGGATGCTCGCGCTCCTCGCCGATCTCGTCGTGGCTGACCGCGACGCCCGCTGGACCCATGTCTTCTCCCGCCGGGGCATGGTCCCTCACGCCGGCGACCCCTATTTTCTGCCTCGGATCATCCCCTTCCATCGTCTGAACGAGCTGGCGCTTCTCAGCGAGCCGGTGACGTCGGCGCAACTCCACGAGTGGGGCATCGTGAACCGGGCCGTGGGGGCCGACGAAGTGCTGTCGACGGCGATGGACTTGGCTACGCGGCTGGCCGCGGGCCCGACTCGCTCTCTGGGCCTCACCAAGCGCCTCTACCGACGGTCTTTGTCGAGTGACATCGCCACGGCCACCGAGGAGGAGCGCGCGGCCACCGCGTTGGTGTCTACCACCGCCGATCGGCGGGAGGGGGTTCGTTCGTTCGTGGAGGGCCGGCCGCCGACCTTCGTCGGTGATTAACCCCGCCGAGGGTCACGCCAACACCAGGTCCGCCACCCTCGCCACCGCGTCGCGGAATTCACCAAAGGAGCGGGCGTGGGGTTCGATCGTCATCCACGTAACCCCGGCGTCCTCGTAGCTTGCGAGGTCCCTCTTGATCTGCGCGGCCCACGAGTCGACGTCCTCGCGGTCCCCGAACGGCGAGAAGCAGATGTCGAGCGGAGGCCCCCCGCTATCCGAGCGCGCGGCCTGCACCTGTCCGATGAGCTCAGCCAGTTGGGGGATGGTTTCGAGCGGCGGGGTCTTGGTGATCTTGGCCATGGCCGCCTGCTGCCCGATCGGCATCCAGCCCTGGCCTCGCGCCACCGCGCGCCGCCGCGCTGCCCCGCTGTTCCCGCCCATCCAGATCGGTGGGCCGCCTGACTGAGCGGGTGGAGGCAATTGCACGTTGCCGTGCGCGGTGAACGGGCCGTCGATCTCGACGGGCTCGCCCGTCCAGGCAGCGCGCATGGCGTCGATCGCCTCGTCGAAGAGGGCCCCCCGGTCCTCCCAGTCCGCGCCGAGCGCCTGGAACTCCGCTCGTAGGTAGCCCGCGGCCATCCCCGCGATGACGCGCCCGCCCGAAAGCTTGTCCAGGCTTGCCAGCGCTTTGGACGTGACATAGGGATTGCGATAGCCCGAGACCAGCACGAAGGTCACCAGCTTGACCCGCGTGGTCACCGCGCCCATGAACGACAGAGCGACGAAGGGGTCAAAGGAGTGGTGCCCGCCCTGCGCCAGAAACGCCTGGTCTGGGAACGGGTGCTCGGTCATCGACACGGCGTCGAACCCGGCACCCTCGGCAAGACGAGCGACATCCACGAGGTGGGCGTCCTCGATCCAGCGGTCATAGTACTTGGTGGCTCGCATTGGCATCAATAGGTTGAAGCGCATCTTGCTCCTGTCGGGGTCGGCGTTGGCGGCGGCGGTGTCGATCTCAGGGCCTGGCCTGGGAGGCGGCCCCGCTGGCGACGAGCCCCTCCGACTCCGACAGGGAGACCCCGGACTCTCGGAGGACCTCGATCGTCTGGGCGCCGATCGCCGACCCCTCGGGCGGGGCAGCAGGATCGATGCCCCGCCACTCGGCGAAGGACCGGACCACCCGGACCCGACCCAACGAAGGCTCGTGGAGCACATGGGAGAAGCGGTTCTCGACGAGGAATGGGTCGTGGAGCTCGCGGTGGCGGTCCAGCACCCGCGCCGCGGGAACGTCGGCGGCCGCGAGTTCGGCCACGACCAACTCGACGTCGCGTTCGGCAAGTTCGGCGCAGATCCGTGACGCGAGCTCGGCATCTTCGAGCGATTCCCAGTCGGGGTGTCCCAGGACGCCGAGCAGTTCAAGGCGCCGATCGTCGGCAGCCACAGCCAGCCAGCCTCCCCGGGCCTCGTAGTACCGGTGGGTCGCGGTTGGCCCGGGAAAGTCGACGCCGCCCGTCTGGTTCGGGGATCGACCGTCGAATGTTGTGAGCTCGGCCGACTGCAAGTAGGTCGACACGGCTGCCAGCGAGGTGGTGACGCGCTGGTGACCGACCCGGTCGCGGACCAGGACGGCGCCGAGGATCCCTAGAGCACCGACCGCTCCTGTACACGCGTCGTGGAGCGGGGCGCTGGTGGGAACCGGGTCGGCGGTGCCGCCCTGCGCCGTGACGAGACCGCTGAGGGCCTGCATCACCGGATCAAAGCCCGGGAGGTCCGCCCACGGACCTTCGTTGCCATAGGCGGACACCGAAGCTCGGATCAAGGCGGGATTGACGGCGAGGAAGCTGGGATTCCCCAGGTCGAGCCGCTCCATGCTCGCTGGGCGAAGGTTGTCGACCAGAACGTCGGACCGCGCCACGAGCCGCAGCAGGGCATCCCGACCGCCGGGTGTCCGAAGGTCCAGGGCGACGGCTCGCTTCCGCTGGTTCACGCAGAGGTAGGACACGGAGAAGACACGGTAGGGATCGCCTCCGGTCGGCTCGACCTTCACCACGTCGGCGCCGTGGTCGGCGAGGATCGCGCTCGCCGCCGGACCGGCGAGGAACGTGCAGAGATCGACGACCCGCAGACCGGCGAGTGGCAGCCGTCCGTGCTCGGGGAGCTCCGCCCGCCGCTCTTTCGACCGGTGCCCGTCTCTCCACACCGACCCGCGGGGATGGACGTGGTCGGGTCCGGGCAGATGCCGCACGCGTCCTCCCGATACGGAAAACGAGACCGGCACTCCGGGCAACGTCACGGTGCCCAGCCGGGGGTCGTCGAGCTCCACCCGTCCCCCGTTCGCCGCGACAATGTCGCTTGACATCCATTCCTCGCGGGTCGACACGGCTGCGGCCGGGATGCCCGCCCGGGCAAATTCGGCGAGCCAGTGATCACAGCTTTGCTCCGCGAACCGGGCCGCGAGCTCGGCGCCGATGACGGCGCCGACCGCGGGAATGAGGATGTTGGAGAACTCACCGCGCACCTCAGGACGGATCAGCACGTCCATACGGTCGAGCACCTCCAGCGCCCGGAAGAAGAAGTCGGGTGTCAAAGCCGCGAGGTATAGCCACCGGCCATCGGCGGCCCGGTACATTCGGTAGTTCGGCGAGCCGGTGATGCTCTTGCCCGGCGAGAACACGGTGTCGGCGTCCAGGGCCTCCACCATCAGCGGACCGAGCACGGAAGCGAGCGCGTGCAAGCCGCTCACCGTGACGGCGTTGCCGTGTCCCGTGATCCGTCGTCCGACGAGTCCGGCAGCGGCTGCCGCGGCTCCGAGCGCGCCGTGGAGGTAGGAGATCGTCGGCACTACAGGCGCGACGGGGCGGTCCTCCACTGCAGGGTGATGGGCCGCGAACCCCCCCACGGCAGCGAGCAGCAAGGAGTCGTGTGGGAGGCCGCTCCAACGTCCGCGGGGTCCCATCGGCGGAAGCCAAACGTGCACGAGCGAGGCGTCCCGCTGCAGAAGGCTTCCACTGTCGAGGCCAAGCCGCTCGAGCCGTCCGGGTCGGGCGTCGCTCAGCACTACGTCGGCCGCCGATGCCAGCCGGTGCAGTTCGGTCGCCGCACCTAGTCGATCACCGAGGTCCACGAGCTCCTTGTCGCGGTCCCAGCAAACGTCACCCGGGGTCGGAGGCAGGCCTCCGGGCCGCAGGAGCGCTCGGGCCACGTCGGCGCCGAGGTCGGCAAGGAGCATCCCGGCGGTTCGCCCCGCGATGCCGGTGGTGAGCTCCAGGACCCGGACGCCGGTGAACGGGCCGGACGCCGACGTCATCGTCGGATCACGGGGCCGCCCACTCAGGCGTTCATGATGACGTCGCCGTTGATCTGCGCGCCGCCATCGGCCCGCACGAGGTCACCGGTCACGAACGCGGCCTCGTCCGACGCGAGCCAGCACGCCGCATACGCGATGTCCATCGGGTTCCCGATGCGGGTGAGCCGCCCACCCGTGCTGCGGCCCAGGCCCACACCGGTGTCTCCTCCTGCCACGACCCGGCCAACGACGATGCAATTGCACCGGATCCCGTACTGGGCTCCCTCAACCGCGATCACGCGGGTCAGGCTGTTCATCCCGCCCTTGGCGGCGGCATAGGCGCCGAAGCCGCTGTAGCCGGACAGGGACTGACCGGAGGAGATGTTCACCACCGCCGCACCGTCAGCGGCGACGAGGTGAGGCCAGGCGTGCTTGGTCGCCCAGAACACGTTGCCGGTCAGCGTCCCTTTGAGGATGTGGTCCCAGTCCTCGTTGCTGTACTCCGAAAGGGGCTTGACCGTGTTCGCGACGGCGTCTGTCGGCGCCGCGTTGTTGATCAGCGTGGTCAGCATGCCAAAGCGGCGTGCGACCGCATCGATCACCTCTCGGATGCTGTCCTCTTCGGTGATGTCAAGGCGGAAGAACTCGGCCTCGCCACCGGCGTCGCGGATGCGGCCGACGACCTTCTGGCCCTTCTCGACCGTCCGGCCCGTGACGGCTACCTTCGCCCCTTCGGCGGCGAACAGCTCGGCCATCGAGCGGCCGATCCCGCGGGTCGAGCCCGAGATGAGGGCTACCTTGCCTGCCAAGCGAGTTCCCATGACTCGGACCCTACCGCCCCATCAGAGGCGCACGATCGAGCCGCCGTCGGCGGCGATGATCTGGCCGGTGACGAAGGCGGCCTCGTCGGAGAGCAGAAACAGGACGAGTCCAACGAGATCCGCGGTCTCGCCGATGCGCTGCAGGTACGTGCGTCGCACCATCGCGTCGAGGAGCTTCGGGGGGGTGACGGCTCGGGTCGCCTCGGTGTCGATGAACCCGGGTGCGATCGCGTTGACGCGAATCTTCTGCGGTCCGAGCTCGGCAGCCAGGTTTGCCGTCAGGCTGTTGATGCCCGCCTTCGACAACGAGTAATAGCCGCTGGCCTGCCATCCGGCAATGGACGACTGGTTGACGATCGAGCCACCGCCTCGCTCGATCATGGCCTGATAGCAGGCCCGGGTGCAGAAGAGGGCTCCGTTCATGTTCACTGCCATGAAGCGCTGGTAGTAGGCGAGATCGACGGTCATCAGTGGCTCGAGTTTCATCCCGCCGTAGATGGCCGCGTTGTTGACGAGCAGGTCGATCCCGCCGAAGGCCTCGACCGCGGATTTGGCCATCGCCTCGGCGCTGGCGGGATCGGACACGTCCACGGGCACGGCGATGGCGGCGCCCCCGCTCTCGTGGATCTCGCCCGCCACCCGCTCGGCGCCCTCTGCGTTGAGGTCCGCGACCACCACCTGGGCGCCCTCGGAGCCCAGCGCCTTGGCGTAGCTCTCGCCAATCCCTTGGCCCGCGCCGGTCACGATGGCCACCTTGCTCTCGAACCTCATGCTCGTGTCCCTTCTGATCGGCTCTTCTCCGATCGGTTGTTGCTGCCGGACGACAGCAGCGGATCCCTGGGGAGGCCCAGGAGCCGTTCCGCGATCTGGTTGCGGCTGATCTCGGAGGTGCCGCCGGCGATCGACAAGCAGCGGGTGAAAAGAACATCCCTGGCCAGGTTTGGCTCTGCGCCTCCGACTACTGCGGGTCCCGCGATGCGCAGGCCCAACTCGGTCACCCGCTGCGCATGCTCCGCCGAGAGGAGCTTCGTGATGTTGCCCTCCGGACCCGGCCCTTCGCCACCGACGGCCCGCTCGATGTGGCGCAGGTTGAGCGCCCGCATCGTGAGCTCTTCGGCCGTCGCCCTGCCTACGTCGCGAGCAATCCCCTCATCGTCCGGCGCGTACCGGGTGAGCAGGGTGAGGAGATCCTCGGCTCCAAATGTGTGCATCCCGCCCCGGCCGATCGTGACGCGCTCATTGCCGAGCGTCGCGCGTGCCACCACCCACCCGTCTCCGACGGCCCCGACGACGTCGTCATCGGGCACCAAGACGTCGTCGAGGAAGACCTCGGAGAAGAGCGTCTCGCCCGTCATCTCCTTCAGCGGCCGCACCTCGACGCCCTTCGCGTGCATGTCGATGACGAGCATCGACACGCCGGCGTGCTTCGGCGCGTCGGGATCGGTTCGGACCGTGCACAAGCCGCGATCGCACTCCGCGCCATTGCTCGTCCACACCTTCTGGCCGGCCACCAGCCATCCTCCGTCAACCCGGCGGGCGCGGGTCTGGATCGCCGCCGCGTCCGAGCCGGCGTTCGGCTCGCTGAAGAGCTGGCACCACCGCATCGTCCCGAGCAGGCTCGGAGGCATCCACCGGTTCAGCTGGTCAGCCGTGGCGTGCTGGATGAGCGTGGGCAGGATCCAAATGCCGATGCCGAGGTCGGGCTGCCCAAGGTCCCCAAGTTCCTCTTCGATCACCAGCTGCTCGACCGGTCCGGCGCCCCGGCCGAACGGCTTGGGGAAGTAGGGCACGTAGTACCCGCTTTCGACAAGTGCCGCCCGGTGCTGAGATGGCGGGATCGTCGCCAACCGTTCGCGCACAGCCCGTGCCTCGGCTCGGAAATGCTCCGCCTCCGCCGGAAGCTCCACTGCGAAATGGCGCCGCACCCCCCCGAGGGCCAGGCGGGTGACGTCGCTCGGCGCATCGACGTCAGCCCCCAACAGGGCCACGTTCGCAGCCGCCCGTCGGAGGAAGAGGTGCGCATCGTGTTCCCACGTGTAGCCAATGCCTCCGTGGACCTGAATGTTGCATTGCGCGCACCGAAGCGCCGCCGGCAACGCTTGGGCGGCTGCCACCGCGGCCACGAGGCGCGCTTCGTCGTCCGAACCGGCTCCTCGGGCCGCGTCCCACGCGGCCGCCGTGGACAGCTCGGCGTCCACCAGCATGTCAGCACAGTGGTGTTTGACGGCCTGGAACGTACCAATGGGTCGACCGAATTGGACCCGCTCCTTCGCGTACTGGGTCGACATTTCCGTGACGGCGTGGGCGATGCCGGATGCTTCGGCCGCAGCAAGGATTCGGACGAGGCGGATGGAGGTGGCCCGCGCCCCCACAAGGACCGTGGCCCGGTCGAGAGGAACGGCCGCGCACGACACGGATGCGAGCGGGCGCGTCGGGTCCAGACCCTCATGGCCGACAATGGTCAGCCCCGGGGCGTCTCGTGGCACGACGACGAGGTCCTCGCCGAGCGAGAGGAGGAGCGTGTCGCTGATCGCGGCGCCCGGTACGAAGCCGGCATCCCCTTCGATCGTCTGCCCCGCCAGCCGCAGCCCCCCACCCAGGCCGACGGTGGCGACTGCCGAACCGTCGGCCAGGCCGCGGAGGAGTGGGCGGGCGGCGGTGTCGCCGGCCTCGGCGATCACCGCAGCCGCCGCCATGCTGAACAGGAACGGCCCCGGAGCGACGACTCGGCCCAGCTCGGCGACGACGATCGCCAGCTCGGGCAGCCCGAAACCCTGGCCGCCGTCGGCTTCCGGGAGGGGCAGCCCCGTCCATCCCATGGATGCCATCGCGTCCCAGATTGGCGGCAGCTTGTCGGCCCCTTCTTCGAGTGCCTGGCGCGCCAATGCGATCCCGCCGGCACCGGCGAGAAAGGAGCGGGCGGCGCGGGCCAGCGAACGATGGTCGTCGGTCAGGGCGAGCGACATCGGCAGCACCTCCTGTGCATTGCCCGGCTGGAGAACGAAGTGACACTAGTGCCAGATGTGCGTTCCTCGGCCACGAGCGCCAGCCGTCGCGAGCCCCCGGTGGGTGGGCGACGCGCTTCCCGCCCAGCGTTCGCCGACCCTTGTCAACGCCCCGCGCCGACAGTAGGGTCGCCTCAGCGGTGGCCGGGGTTGCGGACCGGAGGGTGACATGGGAGACCTGGACGGCAAGGTGGCGTTCATCACGGGCGCGGCCCGCGGGCAAGGGCGGGCGCACGCGGTGCGTCTGGCTCGAGCAGGCGCCGACATCATCGCAGTGGACATTTGCGCCGACATCCCGACGATCGACTACCCGAACTCCACGGCGGCCGACCTCGAGGAGACGGTCAAACTGGTCGAGGCAGAAGAGAGCCGGATCGTTGCCCGCCAGGCCGACGTGCGGGATTTCGACGGCCTGCGCGTTGCGTTCGAGGAGGGCGTGGCCGAGTTCGGCCGGGCCGACATCATTGTCGCCAACGCCGGGGTGATCCGCCTCAGCGAGGAGCGGGACCCCTTGGCCGAGTGGCGTGACATCATCGACGTCAACCTCACCGGGGTCTTCCACACGATCCGAGCTGCGCTACCGACCATGATCGACGGCGGCCGGGGTGGCTCGATCGTCATCACCAGCTCCACGGCCGGCATCAAAGGGACGGCGAGTGACAAGGCCGGGGCCCAGGCCTACTCGGCGGCAAAGCGGGGGCTGGTCGGCTACATGCAAGTGCTCGCCCTCGACCTGGCCAAGCACTGGATCCGGGTGAACACCATCCATCCCACCGGAGTGGCCACCGGGATGATCCTCAACGAGTCGATGCAGAAGATGATGGAGTCCAACGATCCCGGGCTCGCAGCCATGCAGAACGCCCTCCCGATCGAGATGCTCCAGCCCGAGGACGTCGCCAACGCCGTGGCGTGGCTCGTGTCCGACGAGGCGAGGTTCATCACCGGCGTGTCACTGCCCCTCGACGCCGGCTTCACCATCCGATGACGTCGATCTGACGCCAGTGTCACTGATGCTGTCGCGCGGAGTACCGTTCCCTCCGTGACCGCCGAGCGCTCAACCGCCCGCGGCACCACCGTGTCCCGGGCCATCCGTCGGCTGCCCGGTGGCGACATGATGCTCATGCCGCCCCGGGTGGTCCGCTTCCTCCGCAGTGACAGGCGAACGGGCCTCCCCACCGAGGCCGGCGTCGAGCCCAGCCCCCGCCCCAATCCGATGGCGCTGGCAGCGTCCGTCGCGATCGACGAGATGGTGCTCGTGTACATGCGCCAACGCCGGGTTGAGGCCACGGCGGATGACCTCGTCCGCATCGGAGAAGAGCTCAGCGACGCGGCCGCGGCGTTCCGCGACGCGGGCTGGGCCGATGATCCGACGTCGTTCCACTCCTCTCCGAGTGCCCCGCATGACGTGCGGCTGCGCCCGGGGCGGGCACGGGGTGGTGAGTTCGAGCGCCTTTCGTTCGACAGCGGCTATGACCCTGATCCCAGGATCCCGGGCGCCGACCGGTGGACCGCGAAGGAAGCCAACCGGCGGGCGCGGGCGTTCGTCGTGCGCGGGCGTCCAGGTGCCCCGTGGGTCGTCGCGCTCCACGGTTTCTCGATGGGTGGCCCCCGGGATATGCAGTTCTTCGGGTCGCAGCGCCTCCGCGCGCACGGTGTCAACGTCATCCACCCCGTGCTACCCCTCCATGGCTCCCGGAGGTCCGGGCGGCGTAGCGGGGACGGGGTGATCTCCCTCGACGTGCTTGCCAACGTGCACGCGGTGTCGCAGGCCCTCTGGGACGTCCGTCGTTGCATCCTCTGGGCGCGAGAGCAGGGCGCCACCCGGATCGGCCTGCACGGGATCTCGCTGGGCGGCTACATTGCCGCCCTCGCCGCGGGTGTCGTCGACGGCATCGACTGCGCCGTGGTCGGCATCCCGGCTGTGGACATGGGGATCGTCATGCGTCAGATCACGCCGTCGCGCAGCGTGCCGCTGGCCGAACGCGCCGGCCTGTTCGGGCCGGACGCGGCCGACGTGCTGACGGTGGTGTCGCCCTTGGCGTTCGCACCGTTGGTGCCGCACGCCGGTCGATTCGTGTACGCCGGCGTTGGCGACCGGGTGGCGACGCCGCAGCAAGCGGAGCTGCTCTGGCACCATTGGGACCGGCCCCGGGCGCTGTGGTTTTCCGGCGGTCACGTGGCCTGGCCGCGGGACGTGCGTCGGTTCACACGGCGGGCGATCTACTCCGGGCTGCTCGGCCAGGACGCTGCTCGATGAGACGGCTCTCCGGACTTGACGCGCTCTTCCTCGCCGCCGAGTCACCCCGTTCGCCGACGCAGATCAGTTGCGTGTCGATCGTGGATCCGGCCGAGAACTCGCCTTCCGTCACGGTGGGCATGCTCAAGAGCGCCCTGGCCGCGCGCCTGCACCTGCTGCCTCCGCTGCGCCAGCGCCTCGTCGAGGTGCCCTTCGGGATCGGCCGTCCTTACTGGATCGAGGATCCGGACTTCGATATCGGCTACCACGTGCATCGTGCCGCCCTCCCCGCGCCCGGTGGGCGAGAGGAGCTCGCCGCGCTAGTGGCAGATTTGGCGGAGCGCCGTCTCGACCGGCGCCACCCGCTCTGGGAGTGGTGGTTCATCGAGGGGCTCGAGCACGGCTATGTCGCCAACGTCTGGAAAATCCACCATGCCTATATCGATGGCGTGGCTGGAGCAGCATTCCAGGAGCTGCTGTTCGACCATGAGCCGAACGCTGCCGCCGATCCCGGGCCGACCGAGGATTGGCAGCCGGACGCCGTCCCTGCGGCTGTGCCGCTCATCGGCCGGGCCCTGCGGGACTCACTCGGGCTTCCGCGCCAGCTCGCGCGGCTTGGCGCAGCACTACTGCCTGCGGTGCCGAGCGCAGCGGCGCGTTCGAGGCCGCGCTTCCTTGCCGGTGACGAAGACAGGCCCCAGCCCCTGTCCATGCGCCCGCCGCGGCTGCCGTTCAATGCACCCATCACCCGCCGGCGGACGTGGGCCTTCACGACCGTGTCGCTGGACGAGATGAAGACGGTCAAGAACGCGTTTGGCGTGAAGATCAACGATGTCGCGCTGGCGATGGTGGGAGGGGCCCTGCGCCGTTATCTCCAGCATCACGACGCCCTCCCGGATACTCCGGCCGTTGCGTCGGTCCCGGTGAGCGTGGGGGCCGCTGGCGCAGGCCGCGCCGGCAATCAGCTGGCCGGGATGAGCGTGTCGCTCGCGACCGATGTCGAGGACCCGGTCGAACGGCTGCAGGCCATCTATCGGAGCAGCCAGGAGTCCAAGGTGTTGCAACAGGCGCTAGGTGCCGAGACGCTGATGAGCCTGGCAGAGCTTCCGCCGCCCGCCTTGATCTGGCTGGCCACCGGGTTCTTCGCGTGGAGCGGGTTGGCCCGACGAATGCCGCCGATGTCCAACGTGATGGTGTCGAACGTGCCCGGCCCGCGCCGCCCGCTGTACTTCCTCGGCGGCGAGGTCAAGGCCATCCTGAGCACGGGGGTGCTCTTCGACGGAGCGGGCCTCTTCGTTGGTCTGTCGAGCTATCGCGACCAGATGGACTTCGGCATCACCGCGTGCACCGACCTCGTGCCGGACCCCTGGATGCTGGCCGACGGGCTCGACGAGGAGCTCGCCGGTCTGGTGAGGCGAGCCACCGACTGATCCCAGGAAGGCCGGACCAGCCGTGGTGACGTAGGCGCGATCGGCCGTCTCGAGCGCGTTCCGCACGTGCTGTTCCACGAGGAGGACGCCAGTGCCGCGGTCTGCCGTCGCTCGCACGGCGCTCAGCAGGCGCTCGACGACGGGTGGTGCCAGCCCGAGCGGGCCGGTGGGGAGCATCGAGGGGACGGGCTTCGGATATGCGGCTCTTCGAGCCGGATATGCCCCGTCGTGGATGGCCGCGCTCCCTTGGAGAGCACCTTGCGGCAAAGAGAATTATGTCGCCCAGGCGCGACCATTCCTTTGCGCCGGGCTTTTCGAGCGAGGCAACGAGCGAGTCTCAGGAAGAGCGGGGAAGCGCGTTCAGTTGTGCCAGGACCGCATCGGTCGTGGTCACCCGGGTCAGCACCGCGAGCAGGTTGGTGATCATCATCGAATGGAGCTCAGCCGATGTTCCGGCGGTGGCGTCCTCCGGAAGGATGACCCGGTAGCCCCGGTTGACCGCCTCGATGGAGAACCCGGGCAGGGCCAGGTTGGTCGAGACCCCGGTGAGCACGATGGTGTCAACCCCCTGGAGCCGCAGGGTGGCATCCAGGTCGGTCCCGTAGAAGGCGGTGATCCCGGTCGCCCGGCAGCTGACGAAATCCTCCACGCGCGGGGCGATCTCGGCCGGGATCTCGACATCGGGGGAGCCGGCGATCATCCGCCGGTCGCGCAGCGTCATCGACCCCAACATGGAGTTGGGCAGGACGCCGGCGAGATCCGGGCGATGCTGGAT
>Ga0102924_1004994_pt1 | contig 13036 bp, 14 predicted proteins | sample PaiPotPPM11metaG_FD_80116 | JGI IMG/M metagenome (GOLD analysis project Ga0102924, IMG submission 80116) | Iron sulfur acid spring bacterial and archeal communities from Banff, Canada, to study Microbial Dark Matter (Phase II) - Paint Pots PPM... ... | reverse complement strand
CCATCGTGCAGTCCGTCCGTCAATCGTTCGTCGCGCTCGCCGGCCAGGCCGGTGGCGTTCAGTTCACGCCCCGGTTCACCTTCCTCTATGGCGGGCCGGACTTCGACACACTCGACTACTTCGGCGCCGCCTTTATCGGCATCGTGGTCTTCTTCCTGGTCTTCGTCATTACGGCGGTCGCGTTCCTGCGCGAGCGCGGCCAGGGAACGCTCGAGCGCTTGATGGCAAGCCCGCTGCGGCGGGCGGAGATCGTGCTGGGCTACATGCTGGGCTTCACAGTGCTCGCGCTGGTGCAATCGGCCGAGGTGCTCGCCTTCAGCCTGGCCGTGCTCCACGTCCACAATGTTGGCAACGTCGCGCTGATCTTCCTGCTCGAGGCCCTGATGGCGATCGCCGCGGTCAACCTCGGCATCTTCCTCAGCATGTTCGCCCGCACCGAGTTCCAGGCCGTGCAGTTCATCCCCCTGGTCATCGTTCCCCAGTTGCTGCTGGCCGGCATCATCTTCCCGGTGAGCACCGAGCCCGGCCCGCTCCAGGCGCTATCCCACGTCCTGCCGCTGACCTACGCCGTTGAGGGGCTAAGAAACATCATGATCAAGGGCGCGGACCTGAGCTGGTCATCGCTGCAGCTCGACATGGGCGTCGTGCTCGGCTTTTGCATCCTGGTGATCCTGGCCGGCGCCACGACCCTCCGCCGCCGAATCGCGTGATGTGGCCATCGAGTCGGCTCGGCCTAGGTCACATGCAACCAACAAAGGGATCTGCTCGTGGCCAGCGCTCGGCACCCGAGGGCGTCACTAGGTAGATGGCCTCATCTTGATCACCGGGACTCAGATAAAGCTCGATTGAGCCGAGTTTGTAACCGGTAGGTCGAGCGGCCGCTGGCAGCTTGGCGTCTTTGACGAGCTGCTGCTTAAAAGTTCGACCCATGACGCCTTTCGGGTCCCGAATGTAAGACCGCGAATGCTCGACATTCAAAGCTACCGTGCCCAAGGGCCAGCCAATCGTAAGAATGGTCGCTGATGTCCAGCCACAATGTTCCGGACCGGCGGACGCACTCAACTCTGCGGTGGCAACGGCCTCGCCATTACGCGTCCACCGGTAACCGGGGTATGCGGGTGGATAGTCAAAGGCCACGGCCACACTAATCGGACTCAACTCCTGAGACTGCGTGCTTGTACATGCCGCGATTGCAAGCATGGTCGTGAGTACGACTGCCGCGACTGCCGATCTCAGCATCCCATTGCACCACGGAGGAAGGGCCTGAAAGTTCCCGTGACGCTCCGCCCGCGCATCGACTAACCCCTATCGACGCAGCTTGGCTGCGACCTTCGCCTCTTCCAGTTCAGGTAGTCATTGCGGACGTCGCTATCGATCTCAACCGGCCCGGCTCCCGCCCAGTGCCGATCGGTCCCGTCGCGTTTTACACCGGAGATCCAGTATTCGTCGCCTGCCTCTATATCCAGGTAGTTTCCTTGAACGCCGTTGTGACGCCGGAGATTGCGACCACGGTAGTAGGCGGTGCGTCCCGTTTTTGAGAACCGCACTTTTCCAATCCAGGCCGGTCCGTTGTCGCTGAACCCTGTCTTGAGCTCGAGGAACATGATTCGTTCGACATGCGCCATGGGGTCCCATTATCGATAGTTTCGGGAGGTCGGGAAGACGTCCTCCTCGGGCAAAGACGGAGCTGCCTCAACGTGGTCGACGAGCACGCTCAGCACGCCGTCTTGCTTCTGCAGCCGTCCGTCTATGATCAGGATCGGCTCCAGGTTGGCGACCTGCCGGTAGCGCTGGTAGATCGGCGGCCGCAGGATGACGTCGACGTGGCCGAACTCGTCGGCTAGCGTGAAGAATTTGAATTCCTTTCCGGTCGAGGGCGACTGGCGCGTGATGACCAGGCCACCGACCCGCACCTTGGCCCCGTCGCGGACGCTCGACCGGATCGTCTTCGAATCGATCACGCGCAGCTGATTGAACTGCGGCCGGTAGAAATGGATCAGGTGATCGGTTGTCGACAGCGAGAGCAGCCGGTAGTCGGTCGCCACCCGCTCCCGGTACGTCATCGGCGCGAGTTGCACCGCCTCTGATGGCTCGGCGAGCATCGGCGAGCGCTGCCAGTCGTCGGCGTGCTCGTTGAAACGCCAGACGGCTTCGCGGCGGTTCGGCTCGAGCGCATCGAAGGCGCCGGCCAGCACCAGGTTCTGCACCTGCGCCCTGGTGAGCCCGTTGCGGGACTGCGTCGTCAGCCGGATCCGGCGGCAGAAATCCTCGAGCGATACGACCGGTCCTTTGAGCTGGGCCTCCTCCAGCACCCCGAGCGCCTTGTCGCCTACGCCGTGTACGTAGTTGAAACCCAGCCGCAGCGCACCGCCCTCCACGGTGCAGCGCACGTAGCTCTTGTTGATGTCGACCGGCAGGATCTTGACGCCGTGGTGCTTGGCGTCCTCGACGAGTACGTGCGGGTGGTAGAAGCCCATCGGCTGGTTGTTGAGCAGGCCGGCGTAGAGCGCCGGTGCGTGATGCAGCTTGAGCCAGGCGGTCTCGTAGCAGGTGCGGGCGAAGGCGGCCGCGTGCGATTTGGTGAAGCCGAACTCGGCGAACGCGGCCAGCTTGGTGAAGATCTCCTCCGCGGCCGGCTGCGGGATCTCGTTCGCCGCGCAGCCATTAAGGAAGCGCTCGCGGATCGCGGCCATCAGGTCGTGTGAGCGATGGCTGCCCATCGCACGGCGGAAGCGATCGGCCTCGGAGCTGCTGAACCCGGCGCAATCCATCGAGATCTTGAGGATCTGCTCCTGGTAGAGGACGACGCCGAGCGTTTCCTCGAGGATCGGCTTCAGTCGCGGGTGGATGTACATCACCGGCTCCTTGCCCTGCTTGCGCCGCAGGTACGGATGCACCGCATCGCCCTGGATCGGCCCGGGGCGGATGATGGCGACCTCGACGACTAAATCGTTGAAGGTCTCCGGTCGCGAGCGCGGCAGTGTCTGCATCTGCGCCCGGCTCTCGATTTGGAAGACGCCGATCGTGTCGGCCTGGGTGCACAGGTCGTAGACCTCCTGGTCCTTGAGGTCGAGCGCGTCGAGGTCGGGGCGCTCGCCGGTGTCGGCCTCGATCAGGTCGAGTGCCTCGGCCACGACCGAGAGCATGCGCAGGCCAAGCATGTCCATCTTGATCAGGCCCAGCTCCTCGACGTCGTCCTTGTTGAACTGGACCACCATCCGGCCGGGCATGGTCGCGCGCTCGACCGGCACGATATCGATCAGCGGCTCGCCGGTGACCAGCATCCCGCCGACATGGATCGACAGGTGACGCGGGAAATCGAGGATCTGGGTGGCGAGATCGAACAGTTGCTGCCAGGGCTTTGCAACGTTCGCCGTTTCGTAGCCGGCCGCCTGCGCGATCGTCTCGGGGCTTTCGGGGTGCCAGGCCGAGGCCGATTTCGCGAGGTGATCGATCGTCTCCTCCTTGAAGCCGAGCACCTTCCCCACCTCCCGGATCGCCGAGCGCTGCCGATAAGTGACGATGTTGCAGACCATGCCGGTGCGCTCCGGCCCATATTTGTCGTAGATGTACTGGATCACCTGTTCCCGATGCGCGGTCGAGAAGTCGATGTCGATGTCGGGCGTGGTCGTCATCTCTTCGTGCAGGAAGCGCTCGAACAGCAGGTTGTGCTCGATCGGATCGACCCGGGTGATGCCGAGCAGGTAGGCGACGATGCTGTCCGCCGCCGAGCCGCGCCCCTGGCCCGGGATGCCGCGCGAGCGCGCGAAGCGCATCAGGTCCCAGTTGATGAGGAAGAATTCGGAAAACCCGGTCTTGTTGATGACGTCGAGCTCCTTCTGCAGGCGGGCTGCCACTTCGGAAGTGACCGGGCGATATTTCTCGCGCACCGCGTCATGGCACAGCTTGTAAAGGAAGGAGTACGGCGTCTCCCCCGCCGGCACCGGAAAGCCGGGGAAGCGCGCACTTACCAGGTCGAAGCTGAAGCGGCAACGCTGCCCGATCTCCGCGGCGTGCGCCATGCCTTCATCGACCACCTGCCGTGGGTACCGGCCGAAGACCTGGCGAAGCTCGGCGCCGGACTTGAGATAGTGCTCGGCGTTGGGGTGCAGGTAACGCTGCGCCTCATCGAGCGTGGTGCGATGGCGGATCGCGGTGAGGACGTCGTGGAGCTTGTGCCGATCAGGCGTCGCGTAGAAGACCTCGTTGGTGATGACCAGCGGCGCGTCGTGCCGCTCGGCCAGGTCGAGCAGCGCCTGGTTGCGCAAGCGGTCGTCAGGAGCTAAGTGGTCATGCAATTCGATGAAGACCCGGTCGCGGCCGAAGACCTCCTGGTAGAAGGGCAGCCGCTCTTTCGGATCGGCCACCAGCGCGATCAACTGCCCGCTCAGCGGCGCGAGCTGGTCTGCCGGTAATCGCGCCATGCCTTTGGCATTGGGCATCTGCGCCATGCTGATCAATCGGCAGAGGTTCATATATCCGGCCTTGTCTTCCGCGAGCAGGAGCAGCCGGTCTCCCCAGCGGTCGTAATCCACCCGGTCCTTGGGCGGCTTGCTGCCGTCGTCGATCGTCAGCTCGGCGCCCACGATCGGCTGGATGCCGGCGCGCTGCGCCGCGCCGAAGAACTTGACCGCGCCGTAGAAGCCGTTGCGGTCGGTGATGGCAAGCGCCGACATCTCCAGGTCGCGGGCGCGCGCCACCAACTCGTCGGGATGTGAGGCGCCCTCGAGGAAGGAGTAATTGGAGTGACAGTGCAGCTCGACGTATCCGCTAGTCATAGACACGCTCGACAAACCACTCGGCACTGGCGCGGTTGCAGTAGCACTCCAGGGCCAGGTCGTCGTCGATCAACAGCCGCCAGTACTCGCGGGAGACCGGGCTGCGCCACCAATCGCAGTCGATCCGCCAGCGATTGAGCACGCGCGTCACCGGCTGCCATCCGGCCGCCGACTCGAGATGCGTCGGGACGCCATCCACATCGACGCGCACCCGAACGGGCCGTGCCGGCGCGAGCAGCTCGGTCATGCCGGTTTCCAGAGAATCCGGTGATCGGGCAGTGGCGCGGCATCGCGGCGCACCTCGGCGCGCTGGACCAGCAAAGGCCCGTACTCCTCCTGCAGGCGCGCGACGGCATCGGCAATCGATTCCTTCAAGCCATCGCGGCGGATCAGGAGACCGGGTTGGCGGACGTAGCCGGGTTCCAGCCGGCCGGCCCGGAGCGTGATCCGCTCCAGCGGCGCCGTGATCGACGCGCGCAGCAGGCGCGGACGGATGCCATCGAAGAGCTCGCCGGCGGTCGTCACCGGGTAGGCAAAGCGCGCCTCGATCGTCAGTGCCGGCGCCGACTCCTGGTTCAGGGTGAGGCGGACCGCACGAGTCCCGAGCCCTTGCGACAGCAGCGCAGCACTGACCCGTTCGGCGAGCGCACGGGCGATGAATTGCAACGCCTCCGTGTTGTCGACCGGTGGCTCGAGCGGCTCGCTCGCTTCGATCCGGACCGCCGGCCGCCATGCTCGCAACCGGCGTCGGTCCGTCCCCACGGCCAGGTCATAGATGTCGAGCGCCTTCAGACCGAACTGGCGGCGAAAGGCGGGGCGCGAGATCGCCTGCAGTCGACCGATCGTCTTGAGCCCGAGCAGCTCGAGGTATTCGCGTAAATCGTCCTCGAGGGGCAGGACGCCGATCGGCAACCGCGCCAGGAAGGCACGCGTCTGTTCTGGTTCCACGGTCATGGGTGCGGCAGCCGTCGCGCGCTCGGCGGCGACCTTGCTGACGAACATCGACGATGCGACGCCGATTGCCGGTCTGACGCGGATCGCGGCGTCGACCGCACGGCTGATGGCGGCCAGCAATTGCGCGCGGTCGGGCCAGCGCAGGGCCAGCCGGTCGAGACGGAGGAAGGCACCGCCAGGATCCGCACCGGCAGCCACGTCGGGAGTGAAGTGGTGCAGGGTCAGGAGCAGGGACTGGCGGACCCTGGCGGTGGCCTCCTCGTCGACCGGTTGAAAGGTAGCGTCCGGCGCAAACTGCTGAGCCTGGTTGAGACTCATCCCCTCGACCACGCCCTGCGCTCGCGCTTCCATCGACGCCGTGGTCACCGAACCGCGCTCATGCGCGAGTCCGCCGAGGATCAGCGGCCGGCCGCGCAACGCTGGCGTCTGGAGCCAGGCGGCGACCAGCGATGGATGCGGGGTGCGAACGCAGCAGATGTCAGGGTCACGGGATTTCCCGTGTGTCATGGGATGGGATAGGGAACGATCCACTGCTTCTTGAGACCGGGGGGCGCCAGCCGATTCTTGACGACGGCGGCATCGACCTGCAGGCCTTCGAGGTCACCGTCGCGGCGGAAGATCCAGGCGCTGCGCTCGAAGCTCAGGATCAGGCTGGCGTAATAGCGGATCGCGTCATCGGCATCGGCGTCGTGCACCAGCAGCAGCGTGCACTCGGCTTCGGCGGCACGGTGCAGCAGATGCGGCAGCTCGGCATCGAGTCCCGCGGATCGAGTGCGCGACAGGTCGATGCAGATCAGGTCGACCCCGGCCCGTGCCAGCACGCGGACGCTCGCCATCCCTTCTCGCAGCGATTTCGGTCGCACCACCAGCAGCTGATCCAGCCGGGCGTCGAAGTGGCTGAGAAACTCGGGATCGAGCCGGCTCGGAAAGTCGACGTAGGCGACCGGGCCCTCGCGGCTGGCGGCGGCGACGCTGCGCTGGGCCAGCGTCCGTTTGCCCGAGCCCCGGGGCCCGGCCAGCAAACTCAACCGGCCGACCGGCCACCCCCCGATGCCGGTCAGCGCATCGAGCTCCGGGATCCCGGAGGGCCTGACCGGACAGGGCGGGGCCGCCGGGCGCGGCGCGGCGCTCCCGAAGCGGGTCTGGAGCACCGTAATGGCTTGTTGGAGACGATCTGGCATCTGGGCAGCCCCAAAGGAGAGATGACGACAACCGCCGCGACATCAGGCCTCCCCGGGGACGCAGGAGCAGATCGCTGAGGCTGGTCAGATCTTATCGAACAAATGTTCGGTCGTCAAGCGGCCGCCCGATTCTTAGCGGGCTTCCTGCAATCCGACACTGAACATCGCCTCGAGGTCGTGCTTCGAGTAGACCTTGAAGGCGACGTGGGTGTGGGTCTTTGTGATCCCCGGGACCTGCGAGAGCTTTGAGGTGACGATGTCGGCAATCTCTTCGTGATTCTTGACGCGGAGGATGGCCACGAAGTCGAACTCGCCGGTGACCGAGTAAACCTCGGCGACGCCGGGCACGTCGGCCAGGGCCGGCCCCAGCTTGGCGATGGCAGAACGCTCGGCCTCGATCAACACGATCGCGGTAACCACGTGTGGATTCTCTCACCGCTCGAAAGCCCTTGACACTACGAACATATGTTCGTATAATGTTCTCGGGATTGTATACTTGACACAGGGCTGAATACGTGCCATACTCACTCTTGGATGGGCTTCTTAGGCGGTTTTGAACTCGATTTCGGGGGCGTTTCGGGCGGCGGCTCGTCCGTCCCAGCTACCCGTTTTAGGTGCCTAACCCCCGGTTTGCCGAATAGCTTGTGTATGGCTTCATGGCTCGTCAATTCGTGTGCTTTACGCTTGGGCTTGGGCAATGACTAGACCTCGCTCCGTAAAGCCCGCCATGACGCTGACGGCGCTGGTTGACAGGTTCCGCAGTGAGGAGAAGTGTCGCGCCTACCTTGAGGAGCTTCGCTGGCCCGACGGCGTCCACTGCCCACGCTGCCAGTCCGAGAAAATCTCCCGCATCGTAAAGCGCAACCAGTTTGACTGCGACTCATGCCGCTACCAGTTCTCCGTCACGGCTGGCACGATCTTTGCCGATAGCCACCTGCCGCTCTGGAAGTGGTTCGCCGCTGCCTACTTGATTGGCGAATCCCGCAAGGGCGTCTCGGCCAACCAACTCAAGCGCGAATTGGGCACCACCTACAAAACCGCGTTCTACCTGACCCATCGTATCCGCGCTGCCATGAAGGACGAGAACCCGATCCCACTCTCCGGCATCGTCGAAGTGGACGAGACGTGGATCGGCGGCAAGCGGCGGCATGTTGGCGGTGGCTACAAGGACAACAAGACGATGGTCCTGGGGGCCGTCGAGCGCGGCGGCAGAATCCGCTTGCGCGTCGAGAAGCACAATGCCCGCCGCGATCTGACCAAGTTCATACAGGAGACGATTGACCCCGACGCACCACGCATCATGACGGACGGCTGGAAGGGCTACGTCACGGCTGACATTGCCGATCACAACACGACCCATGAGACGGTCGATCACCGGGCGCATGAGTGGGTCCGGGCGGACGTGCATACCAACACGGTAGAGGGCGTCTGGTCGCTTCTCAAGCGCTCTATCGTCGGCTCCTACCACCAGCTCAGCGTCAAGCATTTGCCCGCCTACCTTGACGAGATGGCTTTCCGATTCAATAACCGGGAAAACCCCTTCCTGTTCCGAGACACTATCCTGAGGCTGCTGGACGGGAAGACGCTGCCATACAGGCGGCTGGTCGGAGAGGGCTAACTTGGACATAATCAGGCTGGTTGACAAGGTCGGAATCAACTCCGCCATCGAGAACGCCACCTTCGAAAATGCCCTGATCGTGGGACCCGCCGTCATTGCCCCCATCGACAAGACGACGATTATCGACTGCACTTTCGACGGCGACCCAGACACCATCTTCATTGAAGTCCCGGAGGGCAGGCGGGTTACTGGCATTATCGGGCTGATAAACACCACCTTCCGGAAATGCGAGTTCCGCAACATCGCCATCATGGGTACAGCCCAAGCAATCCAGGAGTTTCGCAAGGGGTTCAAGAATCCTCCGCCGCAGGTGGCTCCCCCGTCTGAACGGCCTGCTGGTTTTCGCCCGCAGAACTAGCCGCATTCCCGGAGGTTGTCAGGCTACCAGGCGTCCTTATTAGTGAAGCCGTCGCGCCCTGTGCATCGGTGTACCGGGCCTCAATCGTGGCTTCGCTGTTCGGCGGCAGGCTGACCATTACCTGTTCCGCGTGCTTGAATATGTCCGTCGCAGGGTTTTGGAGCGTTGCCACTTGTGCCGCAGTACTGTTTCCCTCGGTAACCGCCGCTCGCCAGAGTCGATACGGGGCGCGCAGCGCAGCAATCAGCATGGCGAGCGCCAACAGGGCAACAACGACCACGGCACTAATGAGTACGTTCTCCCAAAAGTCGGCTTGGAGCTTGTCCCACGTAGAGCGTGAGGTTCCGCTGAAAAAGGGGAGTAACCGAAGCACCGGTGGGCCAAATAGCGCCGCTGCCACTAGCCCGACCACGCTTCTGACGTGGCCGCCGATCTCGCTCTTGATGACGCTCCACGTTTCCCGCCAGCGCGCAGCCCAATAATCCCCGACGCCAGTCGGACGCCCATCCATCGGGCGGATGCTACGCCCTCGGACCCAGCGTCAGAGCCATTGCCAACCCACATTGGAAGGCGTATACCCAGAAGCAGTAGCCAACCAGCGGTTTTTAGGAGGGCATCTGTCATGGCGCAGAAGAAGGGTCGGGTCGTGTCGAATCTGACTGGACGTTCGATCATGAAGCAGCCACCAGGAGGCACCAAGATCGCCTTCATCAAGGGTCCGGGCGGCGACGATATCGTTTGCCATAAGTGCGGCTTTGTCCTACTCACAGGTATCGCTCCGGGAATGGTTCAGAACATCGTTTTCATCTGCCCCAACTGCGAGACCCCCAACGACGTGACCGTCTGACACGCCCACAAACCTGACGTTCGTGGCAATGGCCGTGGCACCCCAAACATAGATCCCCGGCTTGAATTCGATGCGTCCTTGCATGGCATGCTTCGCCACTATATCACCCACCCTGTATCAAGTATATAATCCCGAATGTTCTCGTGAAGATGGGGGTTGGGGGGATGTTGCCGGAGACCAGAGCGTTAGGGCAAAGGCTGGCAGCGTGGGCCGATGAGTCCATCCGGCAGTACGAAGGGATCTCGGTGAGGCCGTTGACCAGGAAATCGCGCTGCTTCGTCGTGCGCGCGGTCGGCTCGAGCTGCGGTTGTGGCAGACATCTCCACTGTTCCGTAGGCATTGATGAGCGCCACCGGAACCAGCCATCCTGCGCCGGATTTCGCTAAGCCACCGATTTCGGGCAATGTGGAACGATTCCTGTCGAGGATCGTCGCAGACCTGCCACACGATGACATCCCCGGCAGGCTCAAGCGGCGACAATACGTGATCGATCGGCTCAAACTCGAATTTTCGAAGGACGCCGCACGGTTGGCGGCGGAGTTTGAGACGGACGATGCCGGGGACCGACTCGACGCGCCGACCGCGGGCGAGTGGATCCGGCACAACTGCAAGATGACGCGTAGCGCCGCGTACGACTGCATCAACGTTGGTGAGCAGCTGTATCGACTCCCTAATTGCGCCGATGCGGTTGTCACTGGCGCGATCGGGTTCGCCCACCTTTCGGTGCTTGCGCGTACAGCGAGCGCTCTCGCAGAATCGGCCCCGGAGTCCGCATTCCTGAAGCTGAACTTCTGGAAGGCGCTCGAGAGTCCTCCGCCGGGCGTCTCTGGCATTACTGCATGCGGCTGCGTCATGCGCTCGATCCTGAAGCGGTAGTGAGAGACCAGCGAATCGCGGTCGAGGAGCGTCGACTTCAGTTCAGCGTGTGGGACGATGGGTCGGTTCTCATCAGCGGCCAGCTGGACCCGATTGGTGGAGCGGCCGTGCGCACCGCGCTCGAGCCACTCGCGCGACCGATGGGCGAAAGCGATGACCGCTGCCTCGAGCGGCGCCAGGCCGACGCCGTTGTCGAGCTGGCGATGCATTCGCTCGATGCCGGGCTGCTACCCCAGCATGCAAGCCAGCGCCCGCACCTGCAGGTCACGACCTCGCTCGAAACGCTGCAAGGATTGCCAGGATCGCCCGCTGCGGACATGGAGTTCTCGACTCCGATCTCATCAGTGACCGTGCAGCGGCTGGCGTGCGATGGCAACATTGCGCGGGTGGTCTTTGGTCCGGATTCCGTGGTGGTCGACGTCGGCCGGGCGGCGCGAGTGGTCTCCGGCGCGACCCGCCGCGCGCTGAACGCCCGCGACCAGCACTGCCGCTGGCCGGGGTGCGAACGCACCGCCTCCTGGAGTGCCGCTCATCACGTGGTTCACTGGACGCAGGGCGGCAACACCGACCTATCAAATCTGCTCCTCATGTGTCATCGTCACCACTGGATGGTGCACGAGGGCGGATGGAAACTAGCCCGCTCGGACGACGATCAGGTGCTGGCGATTCCACCTGTATACGATTACCGCCAGGCGCGCGCGCCCGACACTATCCCCGTCGCCTGACCCCGACAATCTTCCCCAGAATGATCATCAGTGGCAGGCGATATCCGCATCGGCTGTTCAGGCTGGTCCTACCCTCACTGGAAAAGAGTGTTCTATCCGGACAAGCTGCCGGCGCGAGAGCACTTTGCCTTCTACGCCAAGCACTTCAACACGGTCGAGCTCAATAACTCCTTTTATCGGCAGCCGACGCAGGCGCGCTTCACCGCCTGGCGAGAGCAGGCTCCGCACGGCTTCCTGTTCGCCGTCAAGGGCAGCCGCTACATCACGCACATCAAGCGGCTGGCGGTCGAGCCGAAGTCAATCGACCTGGTCGTCGATGCGGCCCGCGGGCTCGGCGAAAAGCTCGGCCCGATCCTCTTCCAGCTCCAGGCGAACTTCCATCTGGACCTGGAGCGCCTGGAACGATTCGTCGCTATGCTGCCGACGGATGTGCGCTTCACGCTCGAGTTCCGGCACGACTCCTGGTTCGTGCCCGCCGTGTTCGACCTGCTGCGGGCGCACCGCATCGCCCTCGGTATTCCCGACCACCCCAAGATGCCGAAGTCGTTCGAGATCACGAGCGACTTCACATATATAAGGATGCATGTGCCTCAGCACGGCCTGGCCTATGGCGAGCGAGCTCTGCAGCCGTGGGCGCAACGAGCGCTCGATTGGAGCACTCAGAATCTCGACGTCTTCGTCTATTTCAACAATGACATGGAGGCGCACGCCATCAAGGACGCGCAGACCCTGCTCTCACTCGTCGCCGCTAAAGTAGGAGAGAAGTGACCACCAAACTGCAGAATGTCGCACCGTTCTACGAAGGGTGGCAATTCACCAATCAGCGCATGATCGAAAGGATCGGCGCCCTTTCCCCCGAGCAACTCGGGCTCCGAGCCTCACCCGACCTCTGGCCGATCTGGGCCATCGCCGCACACGCTGCGGGTGTTCGTGCGTACTGGCTCTGCCAGGTTTGCCAGGAACCCGGGCTCGAACGCACCCCGTTTACGGATCCAGCCAATGAGGGCTGGGAAGACGACCTCAGTCACCCGCGCCAGGCGAGCGAGCTCGTGTCCGCGCTCGAATCGACATGGACGATCGTCGCAGATTGTCTGACAAACTGGACGCCAGCGATGCTCCAGGACGAATTTTTTCGAGAGAAGGACGGCGAGGTCCAGATTCATACGCGCCAGTCCGTCCTGATGCGCCTGCTCACGCACGACGCCTATCACTCCGGTGAGATCGCCCAGGTCCTCGGAATGCACGGGCTCGAGGAGCTCGACATTTGGAGCGGTCGAGCTCCAACCCTAACGGCTCGCTAGGCTGGCGGCGCGCCTCCGGTGTGGGCGAAGACCTTGTTCACGATCGTCCATGATCCGTCGATGCGCGCAAGCGAAAAGTAGTCGACAAAAGAGACGGTCCCCCAGCAACCTTCCTCCACCAGGGTCGCCACGGCGACATCGCCAACCTGCTCCACCGCTGTGACGCGCGCGCGGTACCGCCCGTCGGTGTCCATCGGTGTGGCGGCCGACATCTTGAACAGCTCCTCGATCGGAACATCGTAGCGGTGGCCGCCCAGCGCGCAGGGTATGAGGAACGGGAAGGCCGGGATTCGAACCCGGGGAGCGGAAACACCCGCTCAAGCGCTTAGCAGGCGCTCGCATTCGACCACTCTGCCACCTCCCCGCGGAGGCGGTAGCCAGTTTACCCTGTTTCCATG
>Ga0102924_1004993_pt1 | contig 13037 bp, 12 predicted proteins | sample PaiPotPPM11metaG_FD_80116 | JGI IMG/M metagenome (GOLD analysis project Ga0102924, IMG submission 80116) | Iron sulfur acid spring bacterial and archeal communities from Banff, Canada, to study Microbial Dark Matter (Phase II) - Paint Pots PPM... ... | reverse complement strand
CGTGCTCGGCTGCCCGCCTGCCTGCCCGAACCCCGAGCGCAACCGCTACCTCATCTGGGTCGCCCGCGACCGCGGCGTGCCCGTCCGCGAGACCCTGCCCGGCACTGCCGCGACGGCCGTCGCCATCGCATCGGCGCGGAGGCACCGATGAGCCCCCTTACGCCGGCCGTCGTGCGGCTGCAGGCCGGGCAGGCGGTCAGCGCGCTCGGCGACGCCGTGCTCGCCACCTCGGCCGTCGTGTGGATCGACCGGGACATCGCCGCGGGCAAGGCGTGGGCCGCCGCGGCGGTCAGCGGCATCCCGGCGGCCGTCTACCTGGCGGTCGCGGTCGCCGGGCCGCTGGCGGGCGTGGCCGTCGACCGGTTCGACCGGCGGGCGGTCATGGCTGCCGCCGAGTTCGCCCGCGCGGGTCTCGCCGGCGCGCTCGCCGCCCTGGCCCTCATGCCGGAGGGGCGGCTGCCCGCAGCTGTGTGGCTAGGAGTCCTGTACGCCGTGGTTTTCCTGCTGGCCGGCGCCGGGCAGTTCACGGACCCGGCGAAGGTCGCGGTGATCGCGGCGCTCGAGCCCGGCGACGCCGGGCGCGCCCGCGCCGCGGGCCTCGCCGAGGCGTGCAAGGCCGCCGCCGTCACGATCGGCCCGCTGATCGCGGTGCCGCTGACGCTCGTCGCGGGGATCAAGGCGGCCCTGGCCGTCGATGCCGCCACGTTCACCGTGTCGTGGCTGGCGGTCCGGTCCCTCCCCTCGGCACCCCGGCCCGCGCGGGGGAGGGGAGGGACGCTGGCGGAGTTCCGCGCGGGGCTGTGCTGCTTCGCTTCCTCCCGCCCGCTGACCGCGCTGCTGACGGTCACGGTGACCTGCCAGCTCGGTGCCGGGGCACTCACCGGGCTCAACGTGATCGCGGTGACCGGGAACCTGCACGGGACCGCCCGCGACTACGGCGCGGCGGAGGCGCTGACCGGCGCCGGCTACATTGTCGGGGCGATCGCCGCCGCGCGGCTGGTCCGCCTGGCCGGCGCGCGGGCGGTCACCGTGGGCGGGCTGTTCGCGGCGGCCGGGCTGACCGCCGCCTACGCGCTCGCCCGCAGCGTCCCCGAAGGGCCTGCCGCTGCTGGCCGCGTACGGGGCCGCGATCGGGCTCCTCGGCACCAGCGTCGTACCGCTCCTGATGGGCGCGGTGCCGGGGGAGTACCTCGGCCGGGCCATGGCGATCTTCCAGCCCGTCAACCAGGCCGCCGGCGGCATCTCGGTGCTCGCCTCCGGCTGGCTGGCCGGCACCGCGCTGCACGGCTTCCACGCCGCCGGCATCGCCCCGGTGAGCCTGCTGCTGCTCGCCGGCGCCGCCCTCATCACCGCCGCCGGGGTCCGCGCGGCCGCGGCCCTCCCAGCCGCTCCCGGAGGCCCGGACAGCGTGACCCGCCCACAACCCCGCTGCCGCGATCACGGCAGCAAAGGAAACCGACACCCGAGGAGAAATCCCAGATGACCACTACCGGCCACGCGGCACTCTGCCGCGCGGCTACGAGCCCATGTTCAAGCTTCACGGCTCCGAACCCGGTGCGGGTCACCCCGCGCGGGGTGACCCCCGGGCCGCGCGGAAAAGGAAAGGCAGGACCGGCAACACGATCGACCGCGAGAACATGATGGGAAAGCTTGCACAACTGGGGCTCCTCGGGTCCACCGAGGACCCGAGGACCCCCAGGGGCACTGGCGCACGAACCTCGGTGGCGGCCAGGTGCTGGTGTCCGGCCCGCACCCGTCCCCGCCCGGCTGGTTCTGGGTGGTGTACGAAGGCGCCGCGGCCCTCTCCTTCGGGGACGAACCCGGTGCGGATGCCATGGCCGAGCACGTCCGGCGCGAAACGGAGGAACGGGGTCGCATCTACCACGGATAGCGGAACCCGCGAGAGCAAGACAGGACCGAGGAAGGGAACGAGCGGATGACCCGTGAGGGAGCCTTCGGGCTGGAAGCCGGTGACCAGGTGATCTGGCGGCGCGAGCATGTCGGCACCGTCGAGTCGTTCAACGTTGTCAGCGGCCTGACGGTTAACGTCAAGTGGGCCGACGGCAAGACGGGCACGGTCGGTTTGGACGATCTCGAGCGCACCTGACCGCGCGGCCGACCCCCAGACCGAGCAGAGGGCCCCCAGCCGGAACGGCTGGGGGCCCTCTGCATACCGGGCACCGCTGCGCCAGATGCCCGCTCCTGCTGGCCCGGCGGCCGGCCAGGCCGAAGACGACGAGGTGCCGTGGATCCTGCTAAACCGAATCGCCGGAAAGACCGTTGGCGAGATAGTCCCAAATTGACCACAGCCACCTGAACGGCCCGGCAACGGTTGCATGGAACGTTGTTCAGGGTTGGCTCGGCTGGCAGTGTTCCTTGGCCGATGCGTAGTCAGTGCGGCCTGTGATCCGGTCGGCAAGGCGTAGCGTCATGTCTCATTTGGTGTACAGGTCTGTGAAATAGTCGCCGGTCATAGTTGTCCTGCCGACAGGCTGTGACGCCGGTACGCTCTCAATTGGAACGGGAGAAGGCGGAACTGGGCCGACTCGTCGAAGATGTCGGCGGCGCCATGACGCCGCAGTTCGTTCTTGATCGAACTGATATCACCGGCGAGTACCTCGAGCTTGTTCCAGAGTCGTCGGGTGAGGGCGCAGATGACTTTTAGTTCGTCCGGCAGGTGTCCAGCTGTAGCGGCTTCTCAAAGCCTTCGTCAACTTTCAGGTGCGCGGCAGCAGCTCGTGAATCTAGATCCCGATAGATCTTCTGGTAGTCATTGCTGGTAGCGCCAAGAACCAGAATCGTGCCGCCCGGACAAGTGCCCCGGACATCAGCCGGTCGATAGCCTTGGAGAACAAAGTCAGTGCGTCCGATCCGTGACCTCAGTCGTCCGCCTGCCCGTCCCCATCGCGACAGACCGGCTGCGCGGGCTGATCGACCGGGCCGATGACCCGATGGACCAGCTCACCGTCGCGCTGGTCGCCATCCACGCCCTCGGCAAGCTCGAGGTCCTGCGGCTCCTCCTGGCCGACCTTGACCTGCCCAGCGGGTGCCTGCTCGTCCGCCGGCCCCTGTCCCCGTCCCTGCACACCGTCTACCTTGGCGGCCTCACCCGTGCCCTGGCTGTCGGCTGGCTACGGGAACGGCACCGCCGCTGGCCCGTCACCGCCAACCCGCACCTGCTGGTCAGCCAGCAGACCGCAGACATGGACACCTGCCCGCCGGTCTCCAATATGGTCATGAATGACATCTTCCGGCCGCTCGGCCTTACCCCGTCCGGGCTCCGCCAGGACCGGATCCTGGACGAGGCCAGGCACACCGCCGACCCCGTCCACCTCATTTGAGTGTTCGGAATCTCCGACGCCACCGCCATGAAGTACGTCTACGCCGCCCACCCCGAACGCCGCTCCACCCTGCCCCGATAGCCCGCAAGCGTTTGAGTACGTTGGCTGGCACCTCCAAAGCACACCTGGAGACCAGGAACTCCCAGCCGACTGCTCCTCAGCGGGACCTATTCGTCATCCTCATGTCCGTGCCGTGACACGTTAGCGCCAGACTTAATCAAATAAGCGAATTCGGTGAGCTGACAGTGCCATAGCTGCGTCAGCTGCGAGCGCAGCGAACATTGCGCCAGCGAGAACCAAACCAGCGAGGCGACGCCTCGGAAATTCCTGGAGAAAGAGCGGTGAAATCCGGGCCAGACGGGCCGCGAAAACGGTTACCGCACCTCCGACAAGAAAAGCGGTTACGACAGCACCGGCTACCTCGCCGATTTGGTACCGCAACAGCCGGGTGTCGCCGAAGGGAAGCAGCATGCCGACTGCGATACCGGCGGTGACGGCCAAACAGGGCAACCATGATGTACGGACACCGAGTTGACGGGTACCAGCCGCCCGCAGGAGGACAGTCGTTATGTAAGCCCCCAGAAGTCCGAAGAGAATGAACCGGGCTATGAGGTCAGCGCGCAGGGCACCGATGCCGGGGACGCTGGAGAACAGCAGGAACATCAGCGGTAGGCCGACCCCCGCGGTCAGTCCGACGGTGAGGAACTCGAATGGCTGAGGATGCCCCAGACCAGACGGTTGCCGTAGGTTGCTCACTCGCGCGGAAGCAGTCGGGTGGTAACGGCTGAGCCGGTTGACAAGCAGGTGCCTACGCCCGGCAGCCTGGTCAAGCAATTCAGTTAGCGGCTCTGCACGTTCGAGCCATACAGCGGCGCGGATGTCCGCGTAATGCTCAGAGGACCGCAGTGCGGCAGCCTGAGTAAGGTAAACCGCGAATGCCAGGGTTGCCGCGCGCGCCAGGTACTCGCCGGCGGACGTGAAGTCGCGGTCCGCCATTCGCAACACCAAGGGTACGGCAAGCACCGGCAACAATGCTATCCGGCTGAAATACGTGAACCAACCGGGGACTACATCTTTGTTGCGGATATGCGCCAGCTGGTGACTGAAAGTCAAGTCGAATCTATCGCGCCGGGGCCGACTGCTGGTCATTACATCAGGCCGGGGGCGGGGGGAGGACAGCAGTCCTGCTGACACGGCGATCCGGTACCGTCCGGGCAGACCGTAAACCCTTGCCGCTCCCCCCGGATCGGTCAGGTTCCATGTAATTCTTGGGGGCCGCCCGATCCCCGATTCCGCAGCGAGTGCGCCCGCACGTTCCAGCGGCGCGCCCGCGAGATCCGGCGGCAACGAGATCCGCCAGCGCCGATCGAGTACGCGGGGAGCGGCGAGCGTGCACGCCGCGGCAACTGCCAGCACGGCGACCGAGGGGATAACCAGCCAGCCCAACGATGAAGCAGACGGCGACGCAGGTACTGAGACGCCGGCAAAGACGCCGGCAAGCACGGTCATCGCGGCAACCAACCCGAACAGGAGACTTTGCGCGGAAGGGTAGCGGAGCAACTGATTCGAGTCGCTGTGCCGGATGAGCGGATTCAAGGTGTCCCGGTCGGCTGCGGCGAGAAACCCCGGGTCGTCAAGAAGCCTGAGCAGTTGACCGGCGTCGGCGGCATATCCGGCCAGGTGACTACGCAAGTACGGATGGGCGGTCAACCATGCTCGGTTTCCGTTGGGGCGGCGTGCCACGGTACCAAGCAGGCACGCGTAGATCGTCTGCGCGGCACTGGCCGGACGGAGACGCCGCTGATCGCGGGCGCGGAGCCGGTCGGTCAGCGCCTGGTGATAGAGCCGGCAGTAGACGGCTTGGCCTGTGATGACCGTTTCGACGAGGTAATCGGCGGCGGTGTCCAGAAGCGCGGCGACATCGGCGGCCGTGTAAGCGCGGCCTGGACGGGCCAGCGCCGTTGCCAGCTTTGGCCAGAGCCCGGCGTCGTCAACAGGAAGGCCGTCACCGCGAGCGTAGGCCAGCGGGCGCAGTAGATCTTCGACGTGTCCCTGCCCGGTCTTGTCACCGATACTGGCGAGATACTCGTCCATCGCGTCAGCGACCGTTTTGGGGAATCGCAGCCAGCCGGGGTCGTGCGGGCTCATCGGATGGCCGTGGACCAGCAGCGCGCGGCTTGCCAACTGGCCTATCAGGAACGACGGGTAGGCGGCATCGGCGATGGCGGCGGCAGCTTGGTTGGCAAGGGTCTCCTGGCCCCGGTACGGGGTGTCCGCGCGTCCCGGGGCATGCGGGAGGCCGATGAAAAGCAACCGCCGACGGATGTACTCAGCGAGATCGTCCCGCGACAGGTAGGCGGGAGTGTCCAGGTCGATCAATGCCAGGCCGTCGTCAGGCAGTCCCAAGCTGGTGATCAGCCGACGGTCCGGTCCAGGGCGTGTACCAACCAGCAGCCGGACCCCGGCGTCAGCTGTACCTGCCGCAAGCTTGCACATGGCCAGCGCGAGTGCATAAGGATTGACAGCCTCGTCAAGCGCATCCACCACAATGGTGAATGGCCGCTGCCGACTGACTAGCCTATCGATCAGGTTGCTGAGATCGGCCTGCGGTGACCCGACTGCGGCGGCCAGCACGCCCACGACGTCGGCGGCGGATGCGGCCCTGGCGTGTACCGCCACATCGATGGCATCCAGGAGGAGTCCAGCGACTGGGTCGTCGTCCGCAAGTTGTGCAGGCACGCCGGCGCGGTAGTTGCGATCGGACATGGTCACGAGCCGTGACAGAACTGCTGACTTCCCTGACCCGGGACTGCCCGTGACCACCCTCACGTTGTCGATCGGATCAGATTCAGCGGTCAGCCATGTCACCAGCTCAGACAGCGCCTGGCGCCGTCCGGTGAAAAACCAGCCCTGCCGGGCGGCCTGTTCCACCCCGCGGCCTCGCGGATCCCAGTGTTCCTTCAACGCCAGCTCACCACTCAGCCGGGACCTCTGCCAGGTAGCTGCTGACAGTGGTGGCTGGACAGGCAGTACATCCGGGTCAGCGACCCCCAGTTGGCTCCACCACTGCGCTGCCGTGGGCAGCCCGGCGACAGAGGTGACCGGTACCACGGTGAGCGCCGACTCTCCTTCAGGCCGGTTATGCGTGGTTATCACCCCGATAACCCGCTCGCCACCGTGAAGGTCCGTAGTGAACAGGACGGCCCCAGACATGCCCTCCCACTCGGACCCAGACAGCGACGTCGGCAGCGGCTGCGGGGTGCTGTTCACCTGCAGGGCCAGCAGACCCGCCCGCAGCTTGCCGCCAGGCCAGATGTCGCCGCCAACATGCCAGGTCTCCCGACGGCTGCCTTCCGGCAAGACAGGTCCAGCCTCGCCGAACCGCGGAAACCCGACAGCCCAGCAGCCCGTCACCGGTGCTGCGCTGTCCCGGTTGACTCGGGCGAAGCTGACCTGCGGAAGGTGGCCGCCGAACCCCGGAGCGCTGATTTCCAGCAGCGCCAGATCGACCCCGGACGCCTCACGGCAGACCAGCACCACCTCGGCGTCCAGTTCGGTCCCCTCGATCGTGCGCACCAGCAGCCGCTCATCCTGACCGAGGGCCTGCCGGAAATCGACAGTGTGCGCGGCAGTTAGCACGAGTCGGCCGCCGATCAGATACCCTGACCCCCCAGTCCACCGATTCACGCCTGCATGCCGGACAGGGCCCCGATCGTGCAGGACCTCCACTGCCCGGGCAGGCCCGACCCCCAGCGCTGTCACCTTAAATGCCGATCTAGGTCAGGGCTTCTGAGTCGAACCGCGGTAGACCTTGACTGGGGCGCCATTCTCATCCACGGGCGACCCTAGGGTCACCGTCACCGTCTGGATCTCTTCCCGGGCGTGAGTCCCTGCCCCGCCCAGCTCCACCACCCAGAACTTCACGCCGGCCTTGCCCTCGCCGGACTTGGTCACCGCCACGTGGAACTCCAGCTGCACCCCGGCCACGGGGAACTGGAACTCTTCCCCAGCCCCAGCCGCCGCAGCCCGGGCCAACTCGCCCCGCAATGCCTCTACCATCTCAGCAAGTTCCAACCGCTCCATTGTCCCCCCAGACAAACCCAAGGAGTACACCGCATACGGTCGCGGCGATTTCTAGACGACGACCTTAGCTCGCGGCTTTTGGCAACGCGACAAGAACGGCCAAGAGGTTATGAAAACCTATTATCCGGTACGCCACCGCATGGGGGCTGGCCGACCCAGTCGGGGCCGAGGTGCGGCTCCGAACTGCCCGTCGGCCGTTTCTGCAGCGAGACCTGCCACCTGGTCCTGGAGGACTACGAGCTGATGGCGCAGGCCGGCCTGCCCGACACGTTCGAATTCATCGACAACAACCCTGAGTGGCCCAGCCGGCCTTCTTGAGGGTCTTGACGGTCGTCGCCTTGTAGTCGGCGGAGACGTCGCTTGCGAGCATGGCGGCGACGATGTCGCCGTTGTCAGCGTCGGGCTGCTCGCGGACGACGACCCAGTCGCCGTCGGCGATCGCGGAGCCGGTCATCGAGTCCCCGGTGACCCGGAGCGCGATGAGGTTCCCCTCCCCGGTCAGCATCCTCGGGACCAGGATGACGTCCTCGGCCAGTTCCGCCAGCTGGTCGGCGATGACAGGAGCGCCGGCTGCGATCCGTCCCACCAGCGGGACCTCCGCAATGCGCTCGTGTCCCGTGGCCGCCGGTCCCGGGCCGGCGTCGCCCTGGCCGGGCAGCCGGAGCACGGCGCCCCGCCTCGCGGCTCACGTAGCCCATCGCCTTCAGGGCCGACACCTGGTAGGAGACGTTGGGCGGGCTCGAGAGCCCTACCGCCCCGATCTCCCAGAGGCTGGGCTGGTATCCCCCTGCTCTGGACTGAGTCCCCGATGACCCTGATGATCTTGCGCCGCAGCGGGGTCAGGCCCGGTCCGCCAGGACCACCTTGTCCCTTATCCGCCCCCCGTTCTCGTTCTCATGTCACAGCACGCTAGCATGCTTGTGTAGTTATTCAAACAAACCTTCGATATATGCATCTGGAGTGACCTGACTTGCGATGAATGTCGTAGGGTGCCGCAGCGCTGTGCGCGGCGGGCGGGCCCTGATCTTCCCGCCCGATAACTCACCCTTGAGGTCGGCGTCGGTTGGCCGTCCGCGGTCGGTAGACGGTCACGCTCGCCAGTCGAATTTCCCGCCAAATTTTGTCCCGGGTCTATCGCGGGTCGAGCAGGCCGGGTAAACCTGACGGTAAGCAGCCATCACGTGCCGGATGCGCGGGGTGCGGGCTTTCCCTTGTGACGAAGAAGGGCAGGGCTCCACCCGTGGCTGCTCATCAGTCCCGTGCGTGCCCGCACTGTGGCGCTGCCAGCGCACCTGTCGTCCCGGCTGGCATCGTGATCCAGATTAACTCTTATTACGTCGTTGATTCCTGCCGAGACGGCCATCCTGGCGCAGGGGCGGCGTTCCCCGCGCCGGCGGCCCCGGACCGACGGTCGGCGGGAAAAACCCGGCTCGACGGCTCACCCCGTTCTCCCGCAGTGTCCTGTCGGGCGTCATCTCCGGCCTCATCGTGGCGATCGTGGTGGCGTTCGCCACCCTGGGCGTGCACTACCTCCACCTTGGCCAGCCCCCCGGACAGCAGGCGAGGCCCACGACATCGGCCCCGAGGTAGGCGGCGACCGGGGTCCTCGCCTGCGGCGTCCATCGTCTTAAGCCGCCGGTCCCGGTGTCGGCAGGGTGCGTTGCGGCTTCGATGTCTTAGCGCACTCGTCGCGGCATCGCGTGCGCGGTGCCGTCCGGAGAGCGCTCTGATGCCGTGGTCCCAGATGCCTGCTGCACGGTCTTGTGCAGGTTCGGTGCTCATCGCTTCCGGCGGTGAGCACCGGGGCCGTCGCTGCCCCCGGTGCCGTTCCTGTTGATCCAGGCGATCAGCAGGTCGTGCGCCAGCCAGGCGCCGAACGCGACCAGGATCGCCCAGGCGAGGGCGTGGTCTTGCATGACGGCAGCGGTTATGCCGCCTCCGCCGCCCGCGGCCGCAATCCACCAGGGGGCGGGCCCGCGCGGCGACTCCTGCGGGCTGTTGCCTTCACCGGCCATGCTGAGGAGTTCCTCTCGTGAGTGCGGTGCGTCCCGCCGGCTGTTCGCGGCCGCCGGTGGCGCTCACGAGAAATCGTGCTAGGCGGGGTGGCCGGGTGAATCTTCCGGAGGATTCACCCGACTTGTTTCTTGATCTTTTTCGGCCCGGAGCGCTTGCAGGTCATCTCGGAGCGTGCTCTTGGGCGGGCATCTCGGGATCTCGCCTGCGCCTGCGGCCTCCTGGAGCAGGTGACGCAGGTAGCCGCCGGGGCTGCGGAGCTGTCCGCCGGACGGGCGGGTGTAGTCACCGAACGAGGAGACGATCCGCGACGCGGTCGCGTCGGGGAATTTCTCCAGGACCTTGGCGAGTTCCTTGCGCCGGTCCGCCGTGGTGTAGCGGCCGGCGCGCTTGCCGTCGCCGGCGTAGGGCGCGCGGCGGCGCGAGCCGTTCAGGTGCTGCACGTACTTGCGGCGAATCGCCGCGAGGTTGGTCTCCGCCCGTTCCCCGATGTCCAGGCGGAAAGCAGCGCGGCGCCCGCTGACGGTGATGGCGCCTGGTCCGGGAGGATGCAGGGACACAGCGAGTTCCGCCGCCGGAAGGTCCCACGGGACCTCAACGAGGAGCATCTCGCCGACCGCGGCGTGATCCCCGGCCCAAGTCGGATCCACCCCGACGCCGACGCTCTCAAGCTCCCTGACCGTCACCTCCACGACATGGCGGAACCAGGCCGTGACGAACCCGAACAGCATCTTCTCGATCGGGGTCAGGGTCCAGGAAGCGTCTCGGCGGCGGGGCTCCCAGTCAGGACCGATTCCCTCAAGACCGTAGATCCGCCAGCAGAACGCGGCGGCCTCCTTCTGGCTGGCGAGGTGCCGGCCGATCGGGCCACCGTAGTATTCGCCTCGTTCCTGTGCCGCTCGATGACGCCGCGCACTGCAGGATGACCGACCCAGCCGGCCAGCGTGGCCGTACTGTGCTTCTCCGCAGTCTCGAACTGCCTGGCCAGCACGTCATCCCCCTCGGCCGGCCGGCCCTGGCCGCCTGCCTTGCCCCGCTGTGCGGCGGATCCCGACACGCCAGCTTCCTCCTGTTCCAGCTTGGCGCCGCTGAGATCCCGACGGCGCGGAGTTGATGCCCTGCCGGTCCACCAGCCGTGGACACTGGCGACAGTGAGGTTAACAGCCCGACGGGCCGGAAAGCTGGACGGCGGCCAAGGGCAGTAAGAAGCGCTGCGTCAGGAGTGCGGCTGTCGCGGGCAGCGCCGATGATGCCGGCCAGGATTGTCCACCGCTGGTGGAGGACTGTTCATAGGTTGCGCCTCGGGGCGGCGCGGGGACTTGCCCCCGCCTTGCTGCCGGTCGGTTTGCCCGGTGGCCCGCCTCAGGCCGGACTGCATTCGGGCCCAGGGCCAGTAGCGGCTAGTTCGGGTGCTGGGGCGGGGCGGCGCGTGAGAGAGTGCCCAGCATGGCAGCTTGTGCCACCGTCCTCTCTCCGTTCCCCCCGTCGGCGGTGGAGGAAGTCTGTAAGGCTCTCGCCGATGCGGTGACCGGGCCTCAGATCCCGAACCTCATCGTCGCGCTGAAGGTGACCGAGGAGCCGGGCGGGCCGGGCACCGAGTGGAAGCGGATGTTCAACGCGGTGATCGCCAGGCAGAACAAGTCGCAGGACGGCAAGGCGTTGGTCCGCCTGGTCATGGAGGTCATGGAGGTCATGGCGCCGGTCAGGTTCGGGTAGGCGGCGGAGTTCGAGGCGGTCCGGACGCGGGTGAACGAGCGGGTCCCCCCGAACCCGGTCGGTGCCCCCGCGAGACTGCGTTTCCTGAGGTACGGTCGGAGCGTGCTAGTGGAGTTCGATCACGTCCGCCTGCGGGGCGAGGGCGTGAAGCCGGTCCGGGAGATGGCGGCGGTGCCGCGGGTCGGCGAGTCCGTGGGCCTGTGGACCTCGCAGTGGGTCGTCAGCGCCGTGCACTGGTTCGAGCCGCCGGTTGCCGAGAGGCGGCCGGTGGCCGTGGTGTCGCTTGTATCCAGGGATGAGTGGGCCGCCCGCGGCTAACCACGGCCTCCGTATCCGCTCCCGGTTGGCGAAATACATCTCGGTCCACCGGCTCTCGCGGGCGGACCATTCGACGCCGACGATTTCCCGACGGCCGAGCTGGAACTAGCGGCCGATGATGCTGACCTCGTATCACTTCAGTGGGCGCGCTCATACGGGTCTGGGGTGGTGGTCGCCGGCTGAATCTTCCCATGTCACAACCAGAGTGACATAGAAACGTTGCGGTGCCGGGCGGTGATCACCTCACCGCCAACAACGCGCGCCCGCCGGTTATATCCCGTTTCGGTAGTGAAGATCCGCGAACGGCGGCGGGCGCGGTCAGCCTAGGCGGGCTGCAGCAGCTTGCCGACCGCCGTCGCGGCGGCGCGGCCGGCTCGGTTGGCGCCCACGGTCGACTGGGAGGGTCCGTAGCCGATCAGGTGGATCCGCCGGTCCGCGGCGGCGGCGGTGCCGTCCATGGCGATGCCGCCCAGTTCGCCGCGCAGCCGCAGCGGGGCGAGGTGGCCGACGTCCTGGCGGAACCCGGTCGCCCACAAGATCACGTCCGCGGGATGGAAGGACCCGTCGGCCATGCGGACTCCTCCGGGCTCGACGGCGGTGAACATCGGGTGCCTGACCAGGGCGCCGCGCCCGGCGGCGGCCCGCGCGTACGGGGTCCAGCCCAGGCCGGTGTAGGAAACGATCGACCCGATCGGGCGGCCGGCCCGCGCGTCCGCCTCGACCCGGGCGACCGAGGCGCGGCCGGCCGTCTCCGGGGTGAACTCCCCTTCGATCCATACCGGCTCCCTGCGGGTCACCCAGGTGGTGGTGGTTACGAGGGAGAGCTCTTCGATGAGCTGGACCGCGGAAATGCCGCCGCCGACCACGACGACGGGCCGGCCGGCGAACTCCGCCGCGCTGACGTACTGCGCGACGTGCAGCTGGCGTCCGGTGAACGTCTCGATGCCCGGGTACCAGGGCAGGTTCGGCGCGCCCCACGTGCCGGTCGCGTTGATGACCGCGCGGGCGGCCCAGCTGCCGTGGCCAGTCTCCACGACCAGCTCGCCGCCCCGCTGGTCGCCGGCGTCGCGGACGGCGTGCACGCGGACGGGCCGCAGGATCGGAAACTGGAACTCCCGCTCGTAGGCCGCGAAGTAGCGGGGCACCGCGTCGGCGGCCGGCTCACCGGTGTCGACGGGCGGCTGCGGCATGCCGGGCAGGTCGAAGATCCCGTTAACGGTCGCCATCACCAGCGACCGCCAGCGGTGCCGCCACGCGCCGCCCGGCCCGTCCTCGGCGTCGAGCACCACGAAGTCCAGGCCGCGCCTGCGCAGGTGATAGGCGGCGGAAAGCCCGGCCTGGCCCGCCCCGATGACCACGACAGGGACAGAACGGGCGGGCGCGTCCCGGCGAAGCCACGAATCCGTTCGGACGTCGCCGACTTTTACTGTCACGTCATGTAAGAACCGGGAAGCGGGGCAGCCGCTTCCCGGGAACGGCTCTCCCGGAATCCTCTCCACGGGACGGCCTTGCGGGCGTCGCCTCCCGGGAACTGTCAACGATATCGTTGACAGTTCCCGGGAGGCG
>Ga0102924_1004991_pt1 | contig 13044 bp, 14 predicted proteins | sample PaiPotPPM11metaG_FD_80116 | JGI IMG/M metagenome (GOLD analysis project Ga0102924, IMG submission 80116) | Iron sulfur acid spring bacterial and archeal communities from Banff, Canada, to study Microbial Dark Matter (Phase II) - Paint Pots PPM... ... | reverse complement strand
GGCGGGGAGGATGACGGCCTGGGTGTCATGCAGCACCGGCTCGAGCCGGTGCTGCATGACACCCAGGCCGTCATCCTCCCCGCCTCCGCGGACGGTCGCGACCTCGCTCCCCGGCTCGCGCACGAGTTCGGCCGTCCGCTACTCGCCGGCGCGATCGCGGTCGGGCCCGAGCACGCGGTGCTGGCCCGTGAGGGCGGCCTGGTGACCGAGACCCGCGCCATCGTGACTCCGGTGGTGGCAACGCTCGAACCGGGGGTGCGCGGCGTCGAGGTCACCGGCGCCGTCGCGACCGTGCACGACCTCGAGCTCGGTGCCGATCCGGCTCCGGGTCCCGATGCCGAGGTGATCGAGGTCCTTCCCCCGGACCCGGCGACCGTCGACCTGGGCGAGGCGACCAGGATCGTCGCCGGTGGGGCTGGACTCGGCGGCCCCGCGCCGTTCGAGGTCCTGCGGCGGGTGGCGGCCCGCATCGGGGCGTCGTGGGGAGGGAGCCGGGTCGCCGCTGACGCGGGCTGGATCCCCCAGGACCGCTTCATCGGCACCACCGGCGCGACCACCACGGCCGGGCTGTACGTCGCGCTGGGGATCTCCGGTGCGGTCCAGCACGTGACCGGACTCGGCGACCCCGACCACATCATCGCGGTGAACCTCGACTCGAGTGCACCGATGATGGCCATGGCCGACCTGGCCATCGTCACCGACGCCCGGGAGCTGCTCGACGAGCTCGACCGAGCACTGCCCCCCATCCCGGACGAGCACGACCCCATCGGGCTCGAACCCCGGACGAGCTCGCCCCTTCCCCAGCCGACGGGCACGATGGATGACACAGATGGGTGACACAGATGGCTGAAGGATCGGCGGCAGGGTTCGACGCGATCGTCGTCGGCGCGGGCCCGGCCGGCTCGGTCGCCGCACTAGTCCTCGCCCGCGCCGGGCGGCGGGTGCTGCTCGTCGAGCGCGGCCCTTTCCCCGGCTCCAAGAACATGTACGGCGGCGTGGTCTACGGACGCATCCTCGACACTCTCGTCCCCCGGTGGTGGGAGGAGGTGCCCGTACAGCGCTGGGTGACCCGGCGCTCCACGATGGTCCTCACCCGGGACCAGAGCATGAGCGTCGACTACCGCAACGCCGCGTGGGGCGCGCCCCCCTACAACGGGTGCACGACGCTGCGCCCCGATTTCGACGCGTGGCTGGCGGGTAAGGCCGAGGCCGCAGGGGCGACGCTCGTCACGTCGACGACGGTCACCGGGCTGCTCCGCGAGGATTCAGGGCGCGTCGTCGGCGTGCGCACCGACCGACCTGGGGGGGACGTGCGGGCTCCGTTGGTGATCGCGTGCGACGGGGTCAACTCGTTTCTGGCGAAGGAGGCCGGCCTGTACCCCGATCACGATCCGGGCCACTTCACGCTCGGAGCCAAAGAGGTGCTCGGTCTGCCCCGCGACGAGATCGACCGGCGGTTCGGCCTCACCGGCGACGAGGGCGCAGACATCGAGATCCTTGGCGCGACGGGCGACGTGCCGGGCGGCGCCTTCGTCTACACCAACGCCGAGTCGATCTCGATCGGCGTGGTGCTCCGTCTGCCGGAGCTCGGCCGCTCGGGGAAGCGCCCCGAACAGTTCATCGCCGACCTCAAGGCCCACCCGTCGATTGCGCCGCTCGTCGCCGGCGCCGACCTCAAGGAGTACTCCGCCCACCTGATCCCCGAAGGCGGCTACGACGCCATGCCCGAGTTGGTCACCGACGGCATGATCGTCGCCGGCGACGCGGCAGGACTGTGCCTCGCCGCCGGCATCTGGCTCGAGGGTGTCAACTTCGCGATCGGTTCCGGCAAGGCTGCGGCCGAAGCAACGATCGACGCGCTGCAACGCAACGACACCTCGGCCGCAGCACTCGGTGGATACCGTCGGCGCATCGAGTCCGACTTCGTCCTCCGGGACCACAAGAAGCTGCGCCGCGCTCCGCACCTGGTGCTGTCCGAACGGGTACAACACCGCTACCCGACGATCGTGTGCTCGCTCGTCGACGAGCTGTTCACCGTCCGCAACCCGGCCCCGAAGGCGGGCGCGTTCCGCACGCTGCGCCGAGCGTTGAAGGACTCCGACGTCCACATGCGCGACGTCGTGGCCGATGCGTGGACGGTGCTGAGGACCTTCGGATGAGCTCGCGGCCCGACATCGCCTTCGAGGACCGGATGGGGCTGGTCGAGTTCCGGGTCGCGCCCGATGCGCACATTACCGTCGACGGCGACGCCTGCCGCGGCTGCACGACCCGCGCCTGCGTCACTGCGTGCCCGGCGAACCTGTTCGTGCCCACATCCGACGGAGGGATCCTCTTCAACTACGAGGAATGCTTCGAGTGCGGCACCTGCTACATGATCTGCAACACCGAAGGTGCCATCACGTGGAAGTACCCCGAGGGTGGCCACGGCGTGGTCTTCCACCGGTCGTGAATCCGGTCGTGGATCCGGTGGTGGATCCGGTCGTGAATCCGGCCGGGCCGCCAGGCGGGATCGCCGTCTGCATCAAGTGGGTCGACCGCCGGCCCGAAGTCGACGCGCTGACCGGCGAGGTGGTGCACGACCCGCGGACCGCCGGTGCGTCGGACTCCGACGAGGCGGCGCTCGAATGGGCGCTACGGCTCGGCCAGGCGTGGCACCGACCGGTCATGGCGCTCTGCGCCGGGCTGGCGGGGGCGGACACCGTGATGCGCGAGGCACTGGCGGTCGGCGCGTCGCACGCGGTTCGCATCGACTGTGCCCCGGACACCCCGAGCGACATCGTGGCCGCCGCCCTCGCCGGGACGTTGCCTGAGAACTGTCCCCTCGTGGTGTGCGGGACCTGGAGCCTCGACCGTGGCTCGGGCTCGGTGCCCGCGTTTGTGGCCGCGTACCGAGGGGCGGCCCAGGCGCTCGGGTTGATCTCGCTCTCGCCTGCATCCGACGACTCTCCCGATGGCTCTCCCGATGGCTCGCTCGGGACGAGGGTCGGCTCACTGCTCGCCGAGCGCCGGCTCGACGGCGGACGGCGCGAGCGACTCCGGATCCCGCTGCCCGCGGTGATCTCGGTCGAGGGCGGCAGCGCCCGGCTGCGGCGGGCGCCGCTGGCGAAGGTGCTGGAGACCCGCAGCGCAGCCATCCCCACCGTCCCGGGCCCCCGCGCCGCTCCGCGTGCCTCCAGCCCCTGTGTCCCGTACCGACCCCGTGCGAGGGTACGGCCCGCTCCGGTGTCGGCCTCGGCGCGCGAGCGGATCTTGGAGCTGACCGGCGCCGCCGGCGACTCCACTCATCCGCAACGGCTGGCGCTCGACCCGCCCGCGGCCGCAGCGCGAGTGTTGGAGCAGCTCAGGACCTGGGGCTACCTCGCGTGACGATCCAGCCGAGCGCGGGCCGGCTCGCCACTATGACGTGGCCGGCGGTGGCCGAGGCAGCCGGAGCGTGGCTGCTCGCAATCCCGGTGGGCTCGACCGAGCAGCACGGACCCCATCTACCGCTGGCCACCGACGCCCTCGTGGCCGAGACGGTGGCCGCTCGGCTGGCCCGGGCGCGATCCGATGTGGTGGTCGCGCCTGCGCTCGCGTACGGCGCGAGCGGAGAGCATGCCGCGTTCGCCGGCACGCTCTCCATCGGGATGGCGGCGCTCCGCGGGATCATCGTGGAGTTGGTTCGGTCGGCGGACGCGTTCGCCGGATCGATCCTGGTGAACGGGCACGGAGGCAACCACGACGCGCTCGCAGCCGCCGCCGACCAGCTTCGCGCAGAGGGCCGGCGGGTACTGGTGTGGTCGCCGAACCGCACGGCCATCGAGCGGGCGGGCCCGTTTCGCGTGGACGCCCACGCGGGGCGCTTCGAGACGTCGATCATGCTCGCCATCGCACCGGAGATGGTCCGGATGGACCGGGCCGAGGCCGGCGACCCCCGTCCGGTCGCTGACCTCCTCGATATCATGCGCCGCGACGGGATCGCCGGAGTCACCCGCATCGGCGTCCTCGGTGATCCCGCCGGAGCGACGGCGGAGGAGGGCGAGGCCCTTCTTGTCGCCCTCACCCACGACCTCGTCGACGCGGTGGCGGCATGGACAAAACGAGCTGGGACCGAGCCGCTCGGCGTCGAGGCCCGGTGAGCGGACGCGTCGCGATTGTCACCGGGGCCGGCCGCGGCATCGGCGCGGCGTGCGCTCGAGCGTTGGCGGCCGACGGGTGGCAGCTCGTGCTGGTCGACCGGGCCGCCGACGATGCCACCCTCCCGTACCCGCTGGCCACCGAGGCCGACCTCGACCGGGTCGTGGCCGACTGCGGGCGCGACCACACCGTCGGGGTCAAAGCAGACGTCCGCGACCAGGGCGGCCTCGATGATGCGGTGGCGCTGGCCATGGCGCGGTTCGGTGGCCTCGACGCCGCGTTGGCGGCGGCGGGATGCATCGCCGGCGCGCCGGGGTGGACCGCCGATGATGACTTGTGGTCGGCGATGATCGACATCAACCTCGGGGGCGTCCGTCGACTGGCGCGCGCCGCGGTGCCCGCCCTCCTGGAGCGGCCCGAGCCCCGCTCGGGGCGCTTCGTTGCCATCTCGTCCGCCGGCGGGACGCTCGGCCTGCCCCTGCTCACCGCCTACACCGCGGCCAAGCACGGGGTCAACGGGTTCATCCGCAGCCTCGCCGCCGAGCTGGGCCCGCTGGGCATCACCGCGAACGCGGTCGCGCCCGGTTCCACCGCGACCGCGATGCTCGACGCGAGCGCCGCCGTCTACGGCCTGAGCGATGTGAGCGAGTTCACCGTGCACCACCAACTCGGACGGCTGGTCCAGCCGGAGGAGGTAGCGAGCTTGGTCTGCTGGCTGTGCGGACCGGCCAGCGCGGCCATCACCGGTGCGGTGCTGCCCGTCGACGCCGGTATGACCGCCGGCTGACGTGGCCGGCCCCCCAGGGCTACCCCCCGGTTTCGGTCTGGCATTGGACTGTGCCACGCGCCGCCTCGATCGCGGCCGGACGCTGATCGGCGGCACGCCCCTGCGGGTGTTGCGGCTCGGGGCCCCGGGCGCGGCCGCGCTCGATGCGATGGAGGACGGCACACCGATCGGTCCGGAGCCGTCGATCGGCCGCTTCGCCCGCCGGCTGGTCGACGCCGGGTTGGCCCACCCCATCCCGCCTCCCCCGGTGGATGCGCCGCCGACCGTGACCGTCGTGATCCCGGTACGGGACCGCAGCTCCGGGCTGGCCGCGACGCTGGCCGCGCTCGGCACGGACACACCCGTTGTCGTGGTCGACGACGGGTCGAACCCACACGAAGCCATCAGGACCGCGGCCGCTGCCGCCCGGCACGGAGCGGCGCTCGTCCGTCGTCCCGCACCCGGTGGCCCGGCCGCGGCGCGGAACTCGGGCTGGCGGGCCTCGTCATCCGAGCTCGTCGCGTTCATCGACGCTGACTGCGTCCCAGCACCCGGGTGGCTCGCCGGTCTCGTTGCCCACTTCCAGGATCCGCTCGTCGCTGCCGTCGCCCCGCGCATCGTCAGCACGGCCGCCCCCGGCTCCCCGGCTGTGCTGGCCGCCTACGAGCAGGTGCGCTCACCGCTCGATCGCGGCCTCGCCCCCGGTCCCGTCCGCCCGCGAGGACGAGTGCCGTACGTGCCGTCCGCCGCGTTGATCGTGCGCCGGCCGGACCTCGTCGCCCTCGACGGATTCGACGAAGGAATGCAGGTCGGTGAGGACGTCGACCTCGTCTGGCGCCTGGACGACGCGGCGCGGAGGGTCCGTTATGTCCCAGAGGTGACGGTGGCGCATCCAGCGCGAGCATCGTGGGCCGCGTGGCTGCAACAGAGGATCGCGTACGGCCGGTCAGCGGCCGGGCTCGACGCCCGTCATCCCGGTGCCGTGGCGCCCCTGACCGTGTCGGGATGGAGCGCCGCCGCGTGGTGGCTCGGCACGCTGGTCCACCCCGTACCGGGGGCCGCCCTGGCAGCCATCACGACTGCGATGCTCCCAGCCAAGCTCGGCGCGTTGGACCATCCGTGGCGGGAGAGCCTGCGGCTCGCCGGCATCGGACACCTCTGGGCCGGCCGTTCGATCGCCGATGCCCTGCGCAGGGCCTGGTGGCCCGCGGTCGTGGTGGGCGCGCTCACATCGCCACGGGTTCGCCGGGTCGCGGTCGCGGCGGCCTTGCTGCCGGCGGGGCTCGAGTGGGTGTCCGAGCGACCCCCGGTCGATCTCGGGCGGTGGGTCGTGCTGCGCCTCGTCGACGACCTGGCCTACGGGTGGGGCGTGTGGGCCGGCTGCCTGCGCGCCGGGCGGTTCGACGCGCTCCGACCCGACCTGGCCGGCTGGCCCCGGCGCGAGAGCAGCGTCGGGCCGGGCGGGACGCCGATGGTGCGGAGTCTGGCGGAGCCAACCCGCCTCGAAGCAATCTGACCAGATGCCCGACCAGCTGCCGGAGCTGACCCTCCCCGACGCCAACGCGTGGCGAGCCTGGCTGGACGACAACGAGTTCGTGGCCATGCTCGTCCGGGGGGACACACTCCACCCGCAGAAGCGGCCGCTCCACGATTGAACCTCGTCCGATGTGGGAACCGTCGGAGGATGAACGATCGGCCCAGTCCGGCCCTCCCCCGCCGACCTCTGGTGGTTTTCAACCCGAGCAAAGCGGCGGATCCGGCCAGCCGCAAGCGCGAGATCCTGGCGGCCATCGAGCGGGCTGGCCTGCCCGAGCCCCGGTGGTTGGAGACCACCACAGAGGACCCCGGGACCACCATGACGGCAGCGGGCGTGGCCGACGGCGCCGATGCGGTGCTCGCCTGCGGGGGTGACGGCACCGTTCGCGCCTGCCTGAGCGCGCTGGCCGGGACGGGCGTGCCGCTGGCCATTCTGGCTGCAGGCACCGGCAACCTGCTGGCTGGCAACCTCGACATCCCCGACGACCTCGACCAGGCCCTTTCCCTCGTTCGGGACGGGGCCCTCCGCTGCATCGACACCGGCTCCTGCGGCGATGAGCGGTTCGCGGTGATGGGCGGACTCGGGTTCGACGCGGCGATGATCGAGGGCGCGGATGAGGGCCTGAAGACCCGGATCGGCTGGGCCGCGTACATCCTCAGCGGGTTCCGCAATCTGCGCCGACCCCCGGCGCTGTACCGGCTCACCTTCGACGACGGGACCGTCGTGGAGCGCCGGGCCCAGGGGGTGCTCATCGGCAACGTCGGCCGCCTCGAGGCGGGGCTTCCCGTCCTGCCCGACGCCCGGCCCGACGACGGGCTCATCGATGTAGCCGTCCTGGCCCCGACGTCGCTGCGCGACTGGGCCGCGCTCGGGGCCCGCATCGTCGCCCGCCGCCGGCCGCAGCGCCGAGTGCTCGAGACCTTCCGCACCAGCCGGCTGCGGATCGAAGCAACCCCGGCCCAGCCGATCGAGTTCGACGGCGACGTTTGCGGGACGGAACACGATGTCACCGTGCGGGTTGATCCGGGCGCGCTCCACGTCTACGCGCCGCCGGTGAAGGATGGCGCGCCCGCCACTCTCGCATCGACGCCAGCGGCGGAGGCGGTTCGATGAGCACGGCGACGCCGGTACCCGAGACCAGGAGCGTGGAGAGCGAAGGCCCCTGGAGAACCTTGCGCCGCCAGGGGGGGTGGCAGCTGGTCAAAGAGTCCTTCATCCGCATGCGGTACGCGGACGGCTTCTCCCACTCGCGCGCACTGGCGTTCCAGATCGCGTTGGCGTTCATCCCGTTCCTCGTGGCGATCGAGGGGTTCGCCTCGCTGATGCACAGCTACGACGCAGGGCAGGTGATCTCGCGCTCGCTCCGCCTCTTGACTCCGGGCGCGACACAGTCTGTGGTCAAAGCGGCAGGCGACCAGGCGAGCGAGGCCGGCCACGATGGTGCTGTCCCGGCACTGATCCTCGGCTTGGTCGGATCGATGGTCTCGATCGTCACGGCCCTCGGTCAGATCGAGCGGGGGGCCAACCGCATCTACGGCGTGGAGCAGGACCGCCCGGGGCCAAAGAAGTACGGCCTGGCTACCCTCCTCGGGATCGCGTGCGGCGTGATGTTCGTAGGAGCCCTCGCCCTCCTCGTGGCGGGGTCCGCGGTCGGAACCTCCCTGTCCCGCCAGCGCGGCTGGGGGAGCGCCGTGGCCCCGGCGTGGTCCGTTGGCCGCTATCCGTTCGGCGTCGCCCTTGCGATCGGTGTGTTCGCCCTGCTCTTCGGCATCTCACCCCGCCGCCAGCAACCGAAGATGTCATGGTTGGTCCTCGGGTCAGGAGTGTCGGTGGTGCTGTGGCTGGTGACCACCGGGGCGCTGGCGCTCTACGTGGATCACAGCAGCGGGTTCGGCACCATCTACGGTCCGCTGACCGGTGTGGGCGCGCTGCTGCTGTGGTCGCTGTTGTCCTCGATGTCGCTTTTCCTCGGCCTCTCGTTCGCAGCTCAGTTGGAATCGTTCCGGGCGGGGGTCATGGAGCCCGTCGACGACGGCAAGGCCGACGGTCAGGTCGATGCGGACGGGAGCTGCCCGCCAGATTCCGACGCGGGAGTGGCTCGGGAGGCAGAGCCGATGACGGCATCGCAGAATGAAGGCCGCCATGCGGCGCCCGCGGGCGCCCGACCCTGACCTGACCCGATCGGAGTACGCCTGATGCCCACCGGTGCCACCCCTGACGTCCCCGGCACCGCGGACGACCCGGCGGAGCGCTACCGGCGGGCGCTCGAAGGTCTTCTCGGTGTCCCGGCGACCGAGGGCAACCACGTCGAGGTCCTGCGAAATGGAGACGAGATCTTTCCAGCCATGCTCGAGGCGATCGGGGCGGCCGAGCATACGATCGACTTCCTGACCTACGTGTACTGGTCCGGCGAGATGGCCGAGACCTTTGCCGAGGCACTCGCGGCGAGAGCGCAGGCCGGGGTGCGGGTCCGCGTCCTGCTCGACGCGGTCGGCTCCGCGCCGATGGACGACGGTCTGGTCGCTGCGATGGAGGAGGCGGGGGCCCAAGTCGGTCGCTTCCGGCCGGTATCGGCCCTGCACCTCGGCAAGGTCGATCACCGCACCCATCGCAAGGTCCTGGTCTGCGACGAGGCCGTCGGCTTTACCGGGGGGGTGGGGATCGCCGACGAGTGGAAGGGCTCGGCCCGCGGACCGGCCGAATGGCGCGACACCCACTTCCGGGTCAGGGGGCCGGCGGTGGACGGACTGCGCGCCGCGTTCGTCGACAACTGGGCAGAGACGACGACCAAGCTCTTCGACGAGGGGATTGACCGCTTCCCCCTCCAGCCCGGCGATGGGAGCTCCTGTGTCCAAGTGGTCCGCGGCGCATCGGAGCCCGGCCCGAGCGACATCTCGACGTTGGTCCACGCTCTTTTGCAACTCGCGCGCCGCCGGGTCCGGATCACGACCGCGTACTTCGTACCGGATCCGGAGACCGAGACGTTGCTCTGCGAGGCGGTGAGCCGAGGCGTCGAAGTCGATCTGCTCCTCCCCGGCCCGCACGCAGACAAGCGCTTCGTGCAACTGGCGGGCGAGTCCGACTACGAACAGCTGCTCGAGGCTGGGGTGCGGGCCTTCGCCTTCCAGCCGACGATGCTGCACGCCAAGATCATGACGGTCGACGGCGTGGTGGCCAACGTCGGGTCGGCCAACCTGAACTCCCGGTCGATGGCCCTCGACGAGGAGGTCAACATGGTCGTCTTCGACCCGGCGGTCGTCGCCGAGTTGGATGCGCACTTCGACGATGACCTTCGCCGCAGCGAGGAGCTCGACTTGAAGCGCTGGCGAGAGCGCGGCCCGATCCAGCGACTGGCCGAGCGGGCCGCCGCCCTCGGCGATCGCCAGTTCTGAACGACCGGGCCGCCCTCACGGGGCCACGCATCAAGCAGGCGGCGGGCGCAAGGCCGGCCTCAGGTGCCTGCGTCACACCGGTGTACGGACACGGCGTAGTCCCCTCCCGCGAACGGGGCCCCGTCCCACGTCGCGAAGCGCGACTCGAGACTGAGCCCCGCCGCAGCTGTCATTGCGTCGTAGCCGGCCAGGTCGAGGCCTCCCGGGCGCAACGAGAAGCCGGCGATGAGAAGTCCGCCAGGGCGCAGATGTCGGGTCAGGTTGGCGACCACCCCGGGCTCGGTCCCGGGTGTGAGGAAGATCATGACGTTCCCGGCCGTGACGACTGCGTCGAAGGCGCGCCCGACATCGATCGTCAGCAGGTCGCCCAGGATCCACGTGACCCGTGGGTCCTTGTCGCGAGCCGCCGCGAGCATCTCGGGGTCCAGGTCCACCGCTACGACGTCATGGCCCCGCCGCGCCAGCTCGACCGCGATCCGGCCGGTCCCGCACCCGGCGTCGAGGACCGAACCCACCCCGAGACGTTCCAACATCGCCACTTCGCCGTGCACGTCGACACCCGACTCGGCGAGTGCGGTGAAACGCCGGTCGTACGCCGCCCCGCGTAGGGCGTCGCCGGAGAGCCACGGGTTGGTCATCCCGGCCCGAACGACGCGCCGTCGAGCCGGTCCACGGTCGTGAACTCCTCTACCTTCCGGCGCCGCAACCGGGTGGGTTGGCGCACCGGCCGGCCCAGGGCGATCATGGCCGCGACCACGAGCTCGGGGGGCACGCCGAGAAGGGACCTCACCTCCTCTTCGCGGTGCACGACCATGGTCGTGATCACCCCTGCGAGCCCCTCGGCCCGGGCCGCGAGCAGCACGCTCCATGCAAACGGGTAGATCGAGGCCCCGCCGACGAGGGTGTAGCGGTCCAGGTCGCGATCCACCGCGGCCAAGGCCCGGAGGTCGGCCAGCACTACGAGCAGCACGGGCACCTCATCGAGGTGCTCTGCGAACCCGCCCGCGCCGCGAGCGGCCTCGGCCGCAATGCGCGGGGCGTCGGCGAGCGCCACCTCCTCCGCGGCCCGATCCGTCACCGGAGCCCACGCCACCAACCCGGCGCCGACCTGGGCCAGGTACCGGTACCAGCCTTCGAGGTAGAGATCGCGCAAGCGCCGGCGGATGGCCCGGTCGCGTACCACGACCACCCGCCAGCCCTGCCGGTTGCCCCCGCTCGGAGCGAACCGGGCATTATCGAGGATGCGGGCGAGCACGTCGTCGGCTACGGGCTCGGCGGTGAACTCCCGGACGGCACCCGTGCTGCGCAGGGTCTCGATCAGATCCACGGCCAGAACCTACCGGCCGTCACAGGGCGAGCGACCGGCCGATGATCTCCTTCATGATCTCGGTCGTGCCGCCATAGATCGTCGTCACCCGAGCGTCGACGAAGGCTCTCGCAATGGGGTACTCGGTCATGTACCCGTAACCGCCGTGGAGTTGGACCCCCCGATCTGCCACCCGGTTGTGGAGCTCGGTGCACCACCATTTCGCCATCGCCGCCTCTTCTGCGCTGAGCCGGCCCTCATTCAACGCACCCACGCAGCGGTCGATGAACGCCTGACCGATCTCTACCTCCGTCGCCAGCTCGGCGAGCACGAAGCGGGTGTTCTGAAAGGAGCCGACTGACTGCCCGAAGGCACTCCGGCTCCGCACGTAGTCGATCGTCCACCCGAGCGCGGCACGGGCACCGGCAATCCCGGCGGCTGCGATCGACAAGCGCTCCTGCGGGAGGTTGGAGACCAGGTACGAGAACCCCGCCCCTTCATCGCCGAGGCGGTTTTCGACCGGTACTCGAACATCGGTGAAGAAAAGCTCTGCAGTGTCTTGGGAGTGGAGGCCCAGCTTCTCCAGGTTCCGGCCCCGCTCGAATCCATCCATGTCCCGCTCGAGGACGACCAACGAGATTCCGCGGTGTCGTTCCTGAGGGTCGGTCTTGACCGCGCAGATGACCAAGTCGGCATTGATACCGTTCGTGATGAACGTCTTGGACCCGTTCACGACGTAGTGGTCGCCGTCACGCACCGCCGACGTCGCCATCGAGGCGAGATCGGATCCGATCCCCGGCTCGGTCATGGCGATGGCCGTGATGAGTTCACCGGAGGCGATGCCGGGAAGCCAACGTTGGCGTTGGTCCTCGGTGCAGTAGCGGAGGAAGTACGGCAGGCAGATGTCGTTGTGGAGGGTCAGGCCGAGCCCCGCTCCTCCCAAGCCCGCGGCTTGGGCTTCCTCACCGATGATGAGGTTGTAGCGGAAATCGTCGACGCCGCCACCGCCGAGCTCCACCGGAATTGCCATTCCGAGGAACCCGTGTCGGCCGGCCTCGGTGAACAGCGACCGGTCGACGATGCCGTCGTGCTCCCAACGATCGCGTTGCGGGACAGCGTCGGCTTCAAGCCACTTACGGACGCTGGAGCGGAACTGGTAGTGCTCGTCGTCAAAGAGCTCGCGATGCATCGCCCTATCTGAGCAGGAAACCCACCACGACCAAGACGAGAACGACCGCGATCACGGCTGCCACGATCACCGTCCACTGCGGATCCCACCGCGGCACGGCGGGGTCCGGCGCGATGAACGCGTCCCAGGTCTCCCGATCCTCATCGGTGAGGGGCCTCGGCTCGACAGGCAAGCTCGCCGGCCCGGCCGAGGTGCCGGCAGTCGTCAGCACGGGCACGGGTTCACGCATCGCGCGCCGGGCGCGCTCCAGCAGGTCATCGGTCTCGAACGGCTTGGTGATGTAGTCGGAGGCACCAGCCCGGCGGCCGATGGCAACGTCGGCGGAGTCGGCCTTGGCCGACAAGAGGACCACCGGCACGGCCGCCGTTGCCGGTTGCTTGCGGAGATGGCCGAGCACGGTCAGGCCGTCCATGCGCGGCATCATGATGTCGAGCACCATCACATCAGGATGAAACGACTCCGCGGTGACGATGGCTTCGATCCCGTCACAGGCGCTGGCCACGTCATAGCCCTCGAGCTCGAACGCGAACGCGACCATCCGGCGGATGGCCTCGTCGTCGTCGACGACCAGAACACGCTGTCCCTGTCCCACGTCTTATTAGATCGGCACCTGAAACCCGGAGTGGAGAGGGATTTTGCCGACCGGGCCTACCAGCCGCCGCTGGCGCGGCGTTTGGTCACGACCGGAGCGACCATCCGTTCGTTCAGCGCCGATTGCGGACTTTGTGCCACCGGTCG